>ENA-ORUV01000057-ORUV01000057.1-human-gut-metagenome-genome-assembly--contig:-NODE-57-length-88778-cov-79.3787_pt1 | contig 88778 bp, 65 predicted proteins | sample MGYA00242089_ERZ509229 | MGnify/ENA primary metagenome ERZ509229 (study PRJEB26280, sample SAMEA2338805) | human gut metagenome | biome: human gut; feature: human-associated habitat; material: faeces...
ATCGAGAACGCTCATACCGCTTGTTCTCCCATCTTACATGCAGATGAGAGAGTGCCACGATGAAGGCATTGACGAGCATGAATATAAAACATGCAAACTGAAAAAGATATAATGAATTCATACGCTTCTTATCTTTTGTTTACTTTCTTGTATTTTTGACATCTTTCTTTGCCATACATTATTATAAAATAAGTAAATACGCTTGCAAAAGTACGATAATAATTTCAGAAAAAAGAACAATAGCCTCAAAATCTTTTACTGAAAGAAGATTAACAGAAGAGGGTGTGTCATGGACTGATGACACACCCTCTTTCATGTTTATTATACAAGCCTATTTATCTTATGAAAGGCGTACAACTATTCAAGTATTACAAGAGAGAATTGAACTTCTCCTGAAGGGTAGCCTTAGAAGCTGCACCCACAAACTTGTCAACCAACTCACCACCTTTGAAGAACAAGATAGTAGGGATATTGCGAACACCGAATTCCATAGCAATGTCATCATTCTCCTCAACATCACACTTGCCTACTACCAACTTGCCATCATACTCGTTGGCGAGTTCAGAAACGATAGGAGCAATCTGGCGGCAAGGACCGCACCATGTTGCCCACAAATCTACTACCAATGGGAGCTCACCATTCTTGTAGCTCTCAAAATTGTCATTTGTAATTGTTACTTCCATTTTATTCTATATTAATATTATTATAAATATGATATGTCTTACTGCAAACCGTATGCCAATTTAATTTAATTGATATGGTATGACATTTTAGGGTGCGCCTCTATATATTGTATCAGTTCCTTGCCCACATTGACAGTCTTATCTTGCGCCCGGAACATGATGAAGGTATTGCTCTCCACATCATGTATCTGAAAATACAATTGAGTTTTCCCTGCCAGATCATCTTTCAACATCGTATTGAAATCATTGATAACTGTATCATCAACGATATCACTATCCAGCGTAATCGTCAATTTCTCGATACGGTTTTCTTTAATCGTCTGCATGTAATCAATACTGTTGATCTTGAATTCCAGATAATTACTATGGGCATATCTTGGAGCGCATTTTGCAGTAACATAGACTGTACTTCCTTCTACGAGCATGCCACGCCATTGTCCCCAATCTTCACCAAAGAGAGCCAATTCTCCGGAACCCTCAAAATCTTCCAGTGTTACAAATCCACAAGGCTTGCCAGTTTTGGTAAACGTTGATCTCAGCGCAGTAACGATACCCCCAAAGACAATTTCAGCCTTTTTGGACAAGGCCTCCTTGTCGCCCAATTCTGTACAATGCGTATTGCACATCGAATGGAGAACGATACTATAATCATCCAGCGGATGAGCAGACAGATAAATACCTACCAGTTCACGTTCCTTATTCAATTTCTCAATCGTGCTCCATGGCTCTCCCTTAGGAATAGGAGGAGTTGCAATTTCTACCGCTTCCTCTCCACCGAAGAGAGAAGTCACAGCTTCCTGCTGTTCACGCTGGTAGAGCTGTCCATACTTCACTAAAGTATCCAGGAAGACATTTCCCTTGGAATCCTTGGCAAAGAAATCCTCTCTTGGGATTCCGAAACTGTCGAAACCACCACTCAGCGCCAGACTTTCAAAAGCCTTACGATTCACATTAGAGAAATCTACTCTTTGGGCAAAATCGAAGATATCCTTATAGGCACCATTCTTCTCACGCTCTGCCACAATGGCATCAGCCGCTGGAGCACCCATACCCTTGATGGCAGAAAGACCGAAACGGATCTCGCCATGCTCGTTCACACCAAATGCACGGTAACTCTCATTGACATCCGGACCCAACGTCTTGATATTCATAGACTGGCATTCTTCCATCAACTTCGTAATCTCAGTAATCTGAGAAAAACGGCGAGTCATAAGCGCTGCCATATATTCAGCAGGATAATGCGCCTTCATATATGCCGTCTGGTAAGCCACCCAGGAATAACAGGTTGCATGCGATTTGTTGAAAGCATAGGAAGCAAACTTTTCCCAGTCGCCCCAAATTTTCTCAAGAATGGCAGGATCATGACCATTTTCCTGACCTTGCTTGATGAACTTAGGCTTCATCGCATCTACAATATCCTTCTTCTTCTTACCCATCGCCTTACGCAAGGCATCAGACTCACCACGAGTAAAGTTGGCAAGCTGACGGGAAAGAAGCATCACCTGCTCCTGATAGACCGTGATACCATACGTATCCTTCAGATACTTTTCCATACATGGAATATCATACCTGATTTCTTCCTGTCCGTTCTTTCGGGCAATAAAAGATGGGATATAATCCATAGGTCCCGGACGATAGAGCGCATTCATCGCAATCAAGTCTTCAAAGACCGTAGGCTTCAACTCGCGCAGATACTTCTGCATACCAGGCGACTCAAACTGGAAAGTACCAATGGTCTGACCACGCTGATAGAGTTCATAAGTCAGCGCATCATCAATCGGTATTGTATCCAAATCAACATCTTCACCTAATGTCTGCTTTACTACCTTGCAGGCCTCCTTCAACTCGGAAAGTGTCTTCAATCCCAAGAAGTCCATCTTGATCAAACCGGTAGATTCAATCACGTGACCATCATATTGGGTAACGGCAGTCTTCAGTCCAGGGAAATCCGGGTCATCAGCAGTTGAAACCGGCACCCAATTACTAATCGGGTCTCGACAGATAATGAATCCACAAGCATGAATACCTGTACCTCGTATCGTACCTTCAAGCATTTTGGCATACTTGATGGTATTGCTTTCACGAGGATCAGTAGAAAACTCCGCATCCCTCAATGCCGGCGTATATTTGATGGCATTGGTCAAGTTCATCTTAGCTCCATCAGGCAATCGGTCTGGGATAGCCTTACAGAGTGCATTTGCCTTATCCAGAGGAAGTTTCTCTACACGGGCAACATCCTTGATGGAATTCTTGGTTGCCATACTACCATAAGTGATAATATGCGCACAATTCTCATGCCCATACTTATCCATCACCCATCGGAGCACTTTTCCACGACCATCATCATCAAAGTCGGTATCAATATCAGGAAGATTGACACGGTCTGGATTCAAGAAACGCTCAAACAGCAAATCATATTTCAATGGGTCTATCTTGGTAATACCCAAACAGTAAGCTACCACAGAACCTGCGGCAGAACCACGACCCGGACCTACAACAACCCCCAATTCTTCACGTGCTGCACGAATAAAGTCGGACACAATCAAGAAGTAACCAGGGAAACCCATCGTCTTCATGACATGCAACTCAAAGTTGACATGCTCATCGACATTTTCCGGCAAAGGATCACCATATAATTTCTTGGCACCCTCGTAAGCAAGGTGCTTCAGATATTCCGCCTCAAACTTAATACGGTATATTTTGTCGTAACCGCCCAAGCGGTCTATCACTTTCTGTCCTTCTTCTGGCGGCAACTGGTTCTCCCCATTCTCATCAGAAGTAAATTCCTTGTAAAGGTCTTCTTCTGACACCTTCGCTCGCAACTGTTCCTCGGTACCGAAAGTCTCCGGAATCGGGAAGAACGGCATGATAGGTCCATGGTCGATACTATAGATTTCCACCTTATTATATATATCGAGCGTATTGGACAAGGCTTCAGGAATATCAGAGAACACTTCATTCATCTCCTCCCGAGTCTTAAACCATTCCTGCTTAGAATATCGCATACGATTCGGATCATCCAGATCCTTACCTGTAGCAAGACAGAGCAAATGGTCGTGAGCCTCAGCTGTTTCCTTATCCTCAAAGTGACAGTCGTTGGTACAGATCAGTTTAATACCATATTCCTTGGCAAATTCTATGAGCACCTTATTGGCACGCTGCTGCAATTCGTAGGCTTCACGATTGGCAAGGATACGTGGATCATCAGGCACTTTGTGGCGCTGCAATTCCAAATAGTAATCATCACCGAAAAGATTATGATACCATTCACAAGCCTCGCGTGCACCTTCGATATCACCATCCAGAATCTTCTTAGGAACCTCGCCAGCAATACAAGCCGAACAGACAATCAGATCCTCATGATATTTCTCCAAATCGGCACGATCCGTACGTGGGCGCATATAATATCCGTCCACCCATGAATTGCTGACCAATTTGATGAGGTTTTTGTAACCATTGTAATTCTTCGCCAAAACGATGAGGTGATAACCACTCATATCACCCCTGTTTTTATCACGATCCTCTTTTCTTCGATGGGCTACATACATCTCACAACCAATAATAGGCTTAAAAGGTTCCAGACCTTCTTTTTTTCTACCCTTATTGACTTTTCCGCAATAATCGGTCAGTTCCTTGATGCCAAACATGACACCATGATCGGTAACGGCCATACCCTTCATGCCGTCCTTGATAGCCTTGTCAACAAGATGGGGAATCTTGGACTGACCATCAAGGATGGAATACTGTGTATGGACATGTAAATGTATGAAATCTTCCATTTTTTATACTAAAAAGCGAATTTTGAGTTCAAAGTTACTGCTAAAAGTTGACATAACCAAAAGAAATTGCGGAAAAATTTGCGAAAATGACAAAAATAATGTACCTTTGCAGTGATAAAAACTTAATCTCTCTGTAATGGGACAAAAAATAAAGAAACTAAAGAAGATTAGATTACACCGTGAAGGTACCGACCAGCTGATTTACGGTATCATTGCTATCATAGCAATTGCGGTGATATTGTGGAATGCCTTTGACAACAAAATACCATTTTGGTCTTTCTCTGTAGTCATGGGTGTTGTGTATTGCATCGTGCTTAACTTCTATCGTTGCCCTATACGTTACCTGAACGTAGAAGACACCGATAAATTAGTCGTGGCTCCTGCCGATGGCAAGATTGTAGTCATTGAAGAAGTTGACCACGCACCTTACTTCAATGATAAGCGCATGATGGTTTCCATCTTCATGAGCTTATGGAATGTGCATGCCAACTGGTTCCCTGTTGACGGCAAGGTGAAATTCGTGAAACACGTAGATGGCAATTATCACAAAGCGTGGCTTCCTAAGGCGAGCGAAGAAAACGAGCACTCCGATGTCATGATTACTACTCCTGATGGCGTGGATATATTATGCCGTCAGATTGCTGGTGCTGTGGCACGCCGTATCGTTACTTATGCCAAGGAAGGTGAAGAATGCTATATTGATGAGCATCTGGGATTCATCAAGTTGGGTTCCAGAGTTGATGTCTATCTGCCTGTAGGTACCGAGATTTGCGTCAAGATGGGGCAATCTACGACAGGCGACCAGACCATCATCGCCAAATTGAAATAGTTTTCGGGCAAGTTGAGCCATTCTACTACTGATCATTATATATAAAAATGAATATAAAGAAACATATTCCTAACACGATTACCTGTTGTAACCTCGTATCTGGTTGCATCGCAACATCGTATGCTTTCGGAGGAGCACCCAAGATGGCACTTCTCTGGATTATCATAGGTGCAGTATTTGACTTTTTTGATGGCATGAGCGCCAGATTACTTCATGTTTCATCACCTATCGGCAAGGAACTGGATAGCTTGGCGGATGACGTGACGTTTGGCGTGGCACCAGCCACCATCGTCTTCTCACAACTTTTCGTGATGGAGTATCCGGCAATCTTAGAGCCATTACGTTCATGGTTACCTTATACTGCATTCATCATCGCAGCTTTCTCTGCCCTAAGATTGGCAAAGTTCAATCTCGATGAGCGACAGACGACATCATTCATTGGTGTTCCGACTCCTGCCAATGCGCTGTTTTGGGGATCGCTGATAGTAAGTAGTCCTTCATGGCTAACCAACGACAAATGGTCTGTGGCTATCATCTTGGCAATGATTCTCATTACCAGTTTCTTGCTTGTATGTGAATTGCCACTCTTTGCTCTGAAATTCAAGCAATGGTCATTCAAAGGTAACGAAGTCAAGTATTTCTTTATAGGTCTGACCGTTATCATTCTTGCCAGCTCTGTATTCACAGAGGGCGCTATCGGATTTCTTCAGGCCTGGTGGATTATCATACTTGCCTACGTGATTCTTTCTATGATTCTGTATTTAAAGAAGAAATAAAACAATAGCCTATAGTTTACTTATACGTGTAAACTATAGGCTATTTTCATACAAGTAAAAGAATGGAATAAAGGAATTAATTGTGTACTAAGGTACCAATCTCTTCACCATCCATTACCTTTTTCAAGTTACCTACGACATCCATATTGAATACATAGATAGGGAGATTATTCTCCTTGCACATCGTTGTTGCAGTAAGGTCCATTACCTTCAATCCCTTCGTATAAATCTCATCGTAAGTAATATCAGAGAACTTAGTAGCAGTAGGATCCTTCTCTGGATCTGCAGTATATATACCATCCACACGTGTGCCTTTCAGCATCACGTCTGCCTCTATTTCAATACCACGCAGAGAAGAACCGGTATCAGTAGTAAAGTAAGGGCTACCAGTACCAGCAGAGAAGATACAAATATAACCCTCCTCCATAGCCTCAATAGCTTTCCACTTGGTATAGAACTCACCGATTGGTTCCATACGGATAGCCGTAAGCACTTTGTTCTTTACGCCCAAAGCTCCAAGCGCACTACTCAAGGCAAGAGAGTTAATGACCGTAGCACACATACCCATCTGGTCACCTTTGACACGGTCGAAGCCCTTTTGGCTTCCACTCAATCCACGGAAGATATTACCACCACCAATGACGATACCTATCTGAACTCCCATTTCATGTACTTCCTTGATTTGTTTTGCATAATCACTAAGACGCTCCGGATCAATGCCGAAACTCTGTTTACCCATCAAGCTTTCACCGCTCAATTTCAAAAGGATTCTTTTAAACTTAGCCATGTTTTATATGAATTAAAATTAATAATTTACGTTTTTTCCTACTATTCTTAGAGTTATTTTATCCCCTGACAATACTGATTTCGCCAAAAGCATACGAACGGATTCTTCCCTGTCTATCATGCAAAATCAAATGGCCATCATCCTCAACTTCAACCAAGGCGCCTTCAAATTCACCATCTGCATCCCGATAAGGATGGAAGCCCTTTCTGCGATACAGAGACAAATGATAGATTCCCGACACGTCCATATAGTCAGCACGGCGCAGCAATTCATAATACTTTTCGAATCCATCAAGGATTTTCTTCAAGACTTCATCACGATCCACCTCATGTCCAAGAATCTGAGCTAAGGAAACCGGATTAGGAGCATCACTATGAAAGACAAGCTGATTGACATTTAATCCTATGCCAAAAACACAACTCTTGATGCCCTTGGAGTCGATTGTATTTTCTATCAGCGTACCACTGATTTTCTGATCGTTCCAATAGACATCATTAGGCCATTTCAATGTGATGTTCTCCACATAAGAATCCAATGCATCCTTGACAGCAAGAGCACCAGCCATAGACAAGACAAACTGGCGACGCACAGGAATCCAATGAGGATACACCTTGATACTGAAAAGCAGGTTTTTCCCTTTTTCACTTTCCCAGGTATGCGTACCCTGTCCTTTGCCAGCCGCCTGATAGTCAGCAACAGCGACAATCATTTCTTCACCACCCTCCTCACGATAATTTTTAAGATACCGATTGGTAGAGTCAATCTCTTCTAATCTTATAATTTTTGTTTTCATTTCACCTTATATTAATAATAGTGGCATTTAGCTTTCAAGAGAGACAAAATAGTATAACCCATATTACTTATAGCAGTAAGGGGTTGAAAGCATCCTCTATCCAGTCAATACGCTCAACATGAGGACGCATACCGATAACAGAAATAATATCAAAGCGAATCTCGCAATCAATCATATTCTGTTTTACGTATGCATTAGCAGCAATAGCAATATTACGCATTTTGGTAGTATTGACGGCTTCCTCTGGTTGCAGATATACATCATTCCGGCGGGTTTTTACTTCTACAAAGACGAGTAATTTGCCATCTTCTTTCAAGGCGATGATATCCAAGTCTCGCTTCCCTACTCTCCAATCCCGCTCAAGAATAGTAAATCCCTTCCGTTGCAGGAAACGGGCAGCTTCATCTTCACCCCACTTACCCAATTCATTATGTTCTGCCATATCTATACCAATTCGTCATTTCATTCTTTTATATGCTGCATGAGTCATGAAGCATAATTTATTTGCAAAAATAACACTTTTCCTTTTAACGTCAAACTTTTTATTGCTTTTTTTTAAGAACAAAACGGTTTCTTTCAAAAAAGGTTTTATATTATTTTGTTTTATCTCGCTTTTCCATTAATTTTGCACCCAAAACAGCAGGGAAATCTTTGTTTTTAAAAAGAAAGCCTGTAAGAAATCAGATAAAAACAGACAGGAAATCACAAAAAAGATAATATGGAAGAACAAAAGAAAAAAGACGAGGAATACATGAAGAAAGCAATACTCGAAGCACAAAAAGCCTTCGAGGAGGATGAGATTCCGGTAGGAGCCATCATCGTATGCAGAGACAGAATCATATCCCGTGCCCATAATCTGACAGAAATGCTTTGCGATGTAACAGCACATGCAGAAATGCAAGCTATTACATCAGGAGCCAATATGCTTGGCGGTAAATATCTGAAAGACTGTACGCTCTACGTTACGGTAGAACCTTGCGTGATGTGCGCAGGAGCTATCGGATGGGCTCAAATATCCAGAGTCGTCTATGGCGCAGCTGATGAGAAAAGAGGTTACTCCAAATTTGCTCCCAACGCTCTGCATCCCAAAACGACTGTCACTTCAGGTGTATTGGAAGAAGAATGCAGATTGCTCATGCAGGATTTTTTCGGAAGAAAAAGATAAAGAGTCGGTACAAGAAGCTGGACAAGAAGAATTCAACTGAAGAGATTCGTCTAAAAGAATTTCAATAAAAAGAACTCGAAAAAATAAAAGAACTCGAAAGAATAAAAGAATTCGGCATAAATATGGAAAACAGTAACGCTTCCCACATTTATGCCGAGATTTTATGAATAACACGAAGGAATCAAAACTCCTTCATTTTCTGTATAATCCTTATTTAACAAGCACAACCAGATACTTGCTGGTGCTCCAGAAAATATGTGGATTAGTAATGCGCAATGTGTACTGCTTATTGGCATCACGTACCAGTGTATAACTGCTTGATGGATGAGCTGTCATCAATTTAGCAGACTTAGAGTAGAGCTTGATTTCTGTAGTATTACGGATATCAATCTTGGTGAAGTAATTCTTATTGAAATTACCATTCATCACCTTGCCGTTCTCTAAGATACGCTGACCCTTCAATTCCTTCTTTGTACCAAATACATACCAAGCTGTATTCAGCTGCTTGTCCTGTGCATTGATAGTCTCAGTCTTCTTCTGACTTTCATTCTTCAAGTTGCTGACATTGGTATTCAAATTATTGACAGACTCATCGAGTTCCATGATATGAATATCCTTCTTGTCCAATTCCTCACGGAGAGCCTGGAGCTGCTTCTCCTTCTCTACCAACTGAGCCTGAAGACCCTCGATAGTCTTCTTCAACTGAGTAGCGTTCAAAGAACTGCCTTCCAATTTCTTCTGAAGTTTTGCAATCAGCTCTTTGTTCTTTTTCATTTGAGCAGCGATGAACTGTATATCTTCTTTCATCTTCTGCTTGCTGCTTGTACCCTCTCCGTTCTTAGCCAAAGCAACACGTCCCTCAGCCTCGCTAATCTGGCGAAGACCTTCCTGAACCTCATTGAAGGTACCCATCATGTCATTAATCTCACTATCTCTTTGAGCAATTACCTCATTGAGCGAATCTGCAAGATGCACATTAGCCGATTCTGGACTGTTTTTTCCATCCTTACAACCAGTTACTAACAAGGCCGCGCAGCAGACGATAAAAAATAATTTTTTCATAATCTTTCTCCTTTTAATTTTGATACTTATTCATTTTACGTTCTTCACGTCGCTTTTCTTTCATTTCTTCCTTAAGTTGCTTAGGATCCTTACCGGCAAGCACAATTACGAACTCGCCTCTTGGCTCCACTTCCTCAAAATGAGCAATCACTTCTGCCAAAGTACCTCTGACACTTTCTTCGTGTATCTTTGAGATTTCACGGCAGCAACTTACTTGTCTGTCTTCACCAAATACCTCAGCAAACTGCTGCAAGGTCTTCACCACACGATAAGGCGATTCATAGAAAATCATCGTGCGAGTTTCATTTTGCAAAGACTCCAGATAAGTCTGTCTCCCCTTCTTTTGGGGAATAAAGCCCTCGAAACAGAATCTGTCACAAGGTAAACCAGATGAGACAATGGCAGGAATGCAGGCCGTAGGACCAGGCAAAGTCTGAACGGTTATCCCCGCTTTAGCAGCCTCACGTGCCAAATAAAAGCCGGGATCGCTGATTCCAGGAGTACCAGCATCCGAGATGAGCGCTATGGTCTCACCCGCCTTCAAGCGTTCTACAACAGAAGCCGAAGTGCCATGTTCATTAAACTTATGATGCGCCATCAATCTGTTTTTGATGTCGAAATGCTTCAGTAGGACGCTCGATGTTCGAGTGTCCTCGGCGAGAATCAAATCAGCTTCTTTCAAGACTCTGATAGCTCGCATTGTCATGTCCTCCATATTGCCAACAGGAGTCGGTACGATATATAATATGCCCATACGGGGTACAAATGTAGTTAAATAATCTTTCTAAGCAAAAAAAAAACGATTTTCTTTGCATTTTTTAAAACCTTATTGCTAATTTTGCCACGAAATGACAGAAAATCTACTTGGGGAGACACACCGTCCCGGCAGAATTGAAGTGGTGTGCGGATCTATGTTCTCTGGCAAAACAGAAGAATTAATCCGAAGAATGAAGCGAGCAAAGTTCGCCAAGCAGAAGGTGGAAATCTTCAAACCTTCCATCGATACGCGCTACTCAGATGAAGAAGTTGTGAGCCATGACCAGAACTCTATCCGGTCAACTCCAATTGAATCCTCTGGGTCTTTGCTCTTATTGGCTTCAGACATCGATGTGGTCGGTATTGATGAAGCCCAGTTTTTTGACAATGGCCTCGTTGAAGTTTGCAACGAACTGGCTAACCGTGGCATCAGAGTCATCGTTGCCGGATTGGATATGGACTTCAAGGGAGTTCCTTTCGGCCCGATTCCTGCCTTGTGTGCCATCGCAGACGAGGTTACCAAAGTGCATGCCATCTGCGTGAAGTGTGGCGCCTTGGCTTACGTAAGCCATCGTCTGGTGAACAATGAGCGAAGAGTTCTGCTCGGCGAAAAAGACGAATATGAGCCTTTGTGTCGAGAATGTTACCAGAAAGCACTGAAAGGAGATGATTAAAATTCTCCAAGGAATCATGCCTAACTCTACATTATTATATAATACTTATGGCAAAGGAAATCACATTTGACAAGTTTATCCGTTGGACAGGCATTGTGCTCATAATAGGAGCTGTGCTCTTTGTTACCAACTATTTAAGTAGCGTACTCTTACCATTCTTCATCGCTTGGTTTTTCGCTTACTTACTTTATCCTGTAGTCAAGTTCATAGAAAACAAGTTGCACGTTAAGGTGAGAGCTTTGTCTATCATCATAGCCATGCTGCTTGCCATTGGTGTCATCGGTGGAGTTATCTGGATGATTATCCCTCCTATGATTGACCAGTTTGACAAACTGGGCGATGTGCTGACTAAGTGGCTGCACCAGACCACCCATACCAACAACCTCACAGCGCTCATCAAGGACTGGATACAGGAGAATCAGGGGCAAATAGAGAAATTCATGAAGAGCAAGGATTTTTCCGATGCCATCAAGAGTGCCATGCCTAAGGTTTTCTCCGTAGTAGGACAAACAGCAAATATCATTCTGAGCATCATCGCTTCGATGATTACATTATTATATATGTTCTTTATCCTGCTCGATTATGAGACCCTTACCGCCAATTGGATACGAATCTTCCCTAAAAAGAGCCGTCCTTTCTGGCAAGAACTGATGAAGGATGTAGAACGCGAAATGAATAACTATATTCGTGGTCAGGGAATGGTGGCATTATGCATGGGCATCATGTTCTGTATCGGATTTACGATTATCGGTTTTCCAATGGCTATAGGTTTGGGCATCCTGATTGGAATCATGGACTTAGTACCATACCTCCATACCTTTGCACTCATCCCTACTGCTTTCCTTGCCATGCTCAAGGCGGCAGATACGGGTCAGAACTTCTGGTTGGTATTCGGATTAGCCTTCCTGGTATTCTGTGTAGTACAGATTATTACCGACATGGTGGTGACACCTAAGATTATGGGTAAGGCAATGGGACTGAATCCTGCCATTTTGCTCTTGAGTCTTTCTGTATGGGGTGCTTTATTAGGATTCATTGGCTTGATTGTAGCCCTTCCTCTTACCACACTTCTCATCGCCTATTGGCAGAGATATGTGACCAGAGAGAAGCCTCATTATGAAAACTACCAGACTCCGGAAGAAGCCGCCAATGAACTGAAAACGCCTTCCAAAGTGCCTTCTGAGGAATAAAAAGTAAAGAAAAACGAGAAAAATGCGAGTTTTTTACAAAAAATCTGCTTTTTATTTGGTGGTTTCAAAAAAAAGCTATACCTTTGCACTCGCTTTTGAAACATAAAGTTGGAGATTGACTCGCTAGCTCAGCTGGTAGAGCACAACACTTTTAATGTTGGGGTCATGGGTTCGAGCCCCATGCGAGTCACAATCCTAAAAAAGACTTCCAATATTTTGGAAGTCTTTTTTGTTTTATCATCATTCTATTTTTCTGATACAGACTTATTACCATTCATTTATATCCGCTTTGGCTTCCACCTTATTCTCTATATTATCAGGCAATTTAGAGAAGAAATCGTAGCCAGTAATTCGCTCTACTTCATCGATAGAATTGACAAAGTCTGTCTTTTTCCTTCCTTTCTGAGACTGGTTTCTACAGATAAAGCCAATAGCTTGAGGATAATCACCCATACGTAGGACTACCTTAAAGAAAGCCTCAGGAACCACTACTTTATTCTTTCCTATTTTGCGATGCTGCAGATTCAGATAAATAGGACCACATACCACATAGACCTTACCGTATTTTACAGCCCACGAACGGCATTGCTGCTCAATACTATTCCACATACCACGATTCAACCCATTATCCTGTGGACACATATTGGTAATCAAGAAACAATCTTCCATAGCTTTCTCACTCCATTTATTATCAGCAGCAGGACACATGTGACCTCTATCATACCCGCTATTATAATAATCAGACAGATAGCCCTTTGGATCAGGCATATCTTCATCATCCTGAAAAGCCATACGCTGTACTTTACCAGAAGTATGCTCTGCAGAGATTGTCCAAGCTACCCAATTAGGATTTTTCATCTCATGATTGTAAGAAACGGTATAGGAATAGCGCTTTCTGATGGTTTCCGACAAGGTGCCCCTCGTATAAACAGGAATTTCCAAACCATCATAATTACCTTCTGCTACAGAAGCTCCACCTGTTTTCGAGGAAGACTGGTTTGCTTCAGAAGCCACCTGATTTATTTCAGAAACCGCCTTGTCTATCTCAGAAGCAGTCTTGTCTATTTCAGAAACCGTCTTGCCTGCTTTAGAAACAATCTTATCAAACAAGACTTTCTGGTTTGACTTGCTCTCTCCACAACTCACAGCAATAGAGAATGCAAAGAGCAATGCAAGAGATTTCAACACAAACTTATTTAACTTTTTCATACTGATTATTTTAGTTTACCTAATTATTAAAAATATCATTTACCGAAAAACCACAAGTCCCCAACTACTTTTATTTTCCTTTTTCTATGATTTTCAATGCATAAGCAGGGATATACGTTGTGCAGACAGCAAGTCCTTCTACCACACACACCACACACTTGTCCCTGAAGGGTCTGGCATAATAACCACGTACCCCGGCAAATCGTCCGGAAATAATCTCTACATAATCGTTCTTTTCAAGATTATCAGAATAACGTCCATCTACAAAACGGCTAAACTGATCATTGCAAACCCTGATAAAATCTTCCATCTGCTTGTCTGGAATGATAATGGGACGAGTATGATGAACGGAATCCATGCGAAGCATGACTGGTATTCCCAAAGCTTCGAGTGCAGACTTTGCTTCCAACATATTTTCATAAGAAGTCTTGACAAAGACCATATTTCCCATGACAGGAACATCCATGAGTATCTCTTTTCCATGAATTACCCTCACGACTTTATGCATAGGCACAAAACACTCTGTCCCTCTGCTGTCGAAATAATCTCTCACCTTCAATTCTCTCCGGCAATTGGGGCGAAGATACAACCAATATTTTTGTGTTGCGCTATAATCCATGTTTACTCAATTTTTATATCTATAAGCTTAGGTTTACACTACCATATTATTACACATGCAAAGGTACATAATGTTTTCTAATTAAGCAAGAAAATAGACAGAAAAATATTATTAACATTAATTAACCGATATCTAATGCAAGATTCTTGTTATTTGGGGTTTATAACAATGGAAAGAATAAAAAAGAATCATATATTCCCAACCAAATTCTTTATCAAAAAGGTAGGAAAATAGTATAATAACAATTAAACATAAGAAAATGAAAAAAATCACATTGCTATCTTTAGTTGCTGTATTGCTCACAGCACTAACTTTCACTTCATGTAATACAGGTGATGATAACGGCTATAGCCTCCTTACAAAGGAGCAGCAAGATGCTTACCAAACGAAAATGGCAGGTTCTTATCGTAATCTGGTACTCTTATTCGATCACAAGAATGATGCTAACGTAAAGAATCAGGCAGATTCTGTAGAGACAGAATGCTATTTCAGTATGCGTAATGATAGTACATTTACCATCAGCAACTTCCCTATCAAGAAACTTGCTGAGCACATCTCTAATCCAGAATTGAAGGAAGCTATCAGTAAGGTAGAAGATAAGACTGTGACAGGAATGTACATGGTTTTACCAAACAGTCAGACAAACCAAGCATATTTTTATGCTTATCCAAGTCCTATCAACCTCAACCTTAAATATGGTTCAGATGCTAAAGAGCATAAGGTTGTATTGGTATTCTCTCCCGACACATACTATGCAGGCGGCTGCATTTGGGCAACTAAGCAAATCGGTTTCCCATTCTATCTTACCCGCATCTTTGTAGATGGCGCACAGACCAACTACATTAAGAATTCTATAAATTCACAGCCAATTGTAAGTTTTGCTTGCCGCAATAAAGTGACATCAAAACAATAAAAATATTATCAAGAAAAGAATAAAACTATCAAATATATGCGTAGTTAATACTCTCTTATATAAAATATAAAAACGTAAAGAGGCGCAACCATTGTGAAAATGTTTGCGCCTCGTCTTTTACAGATTATAAATGTTTTAAAGCCATCTTTACATTAAAACACTTTACTTTAATGCATTGTTTCCTCTAAAGTATTGTTTCCTTTATAGCATTATTCCTTTCTCCAGAGTTTACTCATATCCTCCAGGCTCTTTCCCTTGGTCTCTGGCACAAGTTTCCACACGAAGAGGGCTGCACAAATACAGATGGCTCCATAAAGACCATAGGTAAACCAATGACCGAAATCATCTCCTTCTACCAAATGCATATTAAACAGCGGAACGAAGGTTGAGCTGACAATAAAGTTGAAGATCCACTGGAAGGCAACTGCGATGGCAACAGCAGCACCACGGATGGTGTTCGGGAAAAGTTCGGCAATAAGCACCCACGCAATCGGACCCCATGAGAACATGAAGCTGGCACTATATACCATGATGCTCAACATCGTAACCGTACTCAGCGACTCATTGCCGAAGGTAAGGGCTACACCCAATGCTCCCACTGCCATACCGATGGAACCGAAGATAAGCAATGGCTTGCGGCCCAACTTCTCTACGGTAAACACGGCTACCAGCGTGAACGAGATATTTACAATACCCATAATCACAGTCTGAACCATCGGATTGCTCATGCCCATATCCTGGAAGATACGAGGAGCATAATAGAGCACGGCATTAATGCCTACAGCCTGCTGGAAAACAGAGAGCATAACACCCACAAAGATACACATAAAACCATAGGAGAATAGCTTTTCTGTCTTCACCGTTACCGTATTCTTAATATCATGGATTATCTCATGAGCCTTATTACTTCCATTGATTCTTGAAAGAATACCATAAGCCTTCTCTTCCTGTCCTACCATGACGAGATAACGAGGAGTCTCAGGAACAAAACAAATCAGGAAAGTGAACAAACCGGCAGGCACACATTCACTTCCGAACATATATCTCCAACCCGTTTCAACCGTCCATTCCGCATCAGCCCAGTTGGCAATAGCACCCGCAGCATCATAAATCGGATTAGCATGATCTCCCATAATGATGAAATTGACAAAATAGACCACCAACTGACCGAAGATGATAGCAAATTGATTCCAACTTACCAGCATGCCACGTATATTACTTGGTGCGATTTCTCCAATATACATAGGACAAATAGCCGAAGCCATACCAACACCAATGCCACCCAAGACACGATAGATGTTGAAAACAACAAGCAAAGTCCAGTCTGGCTTTCCCTGTGGCAGGATGTAGCTCTCCGGTTCCATTGATCCCCATGCAGACAGGAAGAAGCAGACACCCGCAAAAATAAGCGAGCGCTTACGTCCCAACTTACTGGCGAAGAGACCAGAAAGAGCACTACCGATGATACAACCAATCAATGCACTTGAGGATGTAAATCCGTGCATGAAATCCGTGTATTCGAAATCACTTGCGCCCTTGAAGAAAGCTTGCATACCTTTTTCGGCACCCGAAATTACAGCGGTATCATAACCGAAGAGCAAGCCACCCAATACAGCGACCATCACAATTGAGATAAGATAGGCTTTAGAGCCATTTTGATTCTGTTCCATATTTTTTTAGGTTTAATTGTATCTGTTTTAGAATAGTTTGTAAAACTATACTTATTACGCAATTTTTCCACAAATATTACACGATTCTTATAAAATATTACGTTCATCTTTCGTTTTTCCCCATATTTTTTCATTTTTGCTCTTTATTTTTTAGTTTTGCTCCTTATTTTTTCGTCTTTCAGCCTATTTTTTTGTATTTTTGCAAACAAATAGGGCTATACGCTTTGTCATCCGCAAAAGTAAGACCCTCAGAGTCTATTCAACATTCAAATTACACCCTACATTACAAAAAGAAATAAAGAAGATGAACATAACAGAATTTCTGAATAACGGGGCCCAAGAGAAAGGTTTTTCATTTGAGGTTCTTCCTCCATTGAAGGGAAATGGTACGGCAGCACTCTTCCGCACCATCGATGCCCTGAAGGAATTTAACCCTCGATTTATAAATATCACCACGCACCACAGCGAGTTTGTCTATAAGGAGTTGGACAACGGCCTGCTTACCCGCCAGCGTGTGCGTCGCCGCCCAGGTACAGTTGCGATTGCAGGTGCCATCCAAAACAAATACGACATTCCGGTTATTCCTCATGTCATTTGTAGTGGAGCCAGCAAGGAAGATATCGAGTATGAACTGCTCGACCTCCAGTTCTTAGGCATTTCAAATCTCCTCGTACTGCGTGGAGACAAGGCGAAGGATGACCGCCAGTTTACACCGACCGCAAATGGTCACATGCATGCTACAGACCTCTTGAAGCAAGTCAACCAATTCAATGACGGCTTCTTCATGGATGGTACTCCTATCAAACACCCGGGAGAAAAATTCTGCTGTGGCGTAGCTTGCTATCCGGAGAAGCATGAGGAAGCTCCAAATCTGGAGATGGACATGCAGCACCTCCTGGAGAAACAACAATTGGGCGCAGCCTATGCTGTAACCCAACTCTTCTACGACAATCAGAAATTCTATGATTTCGTGGAAAAGGCAAGAAAAATGGGTATCACCATACCTATCATTCCTGCCATCAAGCCTTTCGCAAAACTGTCACAACTTACCGTTGTACCTAAGACTTTCCATTGCGACATTCCAGAGGAGCTGGCACAGGAAGTCTTGAAGTGTAAGACTGATGAAGACGCAAAAGAACTTGGTATTGAATGGACAACTGCTCAAGTGAAAGACCTCTTCGAGCACGGTTACAACAATGTTCATTTCTTCACCGTCTCCGCTGTGGATAGTGTAAAACAAATCGCAAAGACTCTGTTTTAAGCGAGAGATTTCAAAAAACGCTAAAGACGTTTTAGAAACATGAACTAAATAATAAAATCCTTTATATAAAAGGAATTGGTAAAAAAGAAGTCGGTTTAAACGTTTTAAATAGAAAAGATATAAAATAAGAAAACGGAGTTTACTCCTACAAAAAATACTATAATATGAAGTTTAGCGAAGTAATAGGTCAGAAAGAAGTATGGGCACGACTGATGCAGATGGCAGAGGAAGAACGTATTCCTCATGCCATCATGTTCTGCGGTCCTAAAGGCTGTGGCAAGATGGCTGTAGCTTTGGCTTTCGCCAGCTATCTGATGGGAGAAAAAATGGAAGAGAATGCTTCTACTCCTACAGACGCTGAACGCCGTACCAGTGCCATGCTCAAGAAATGGGAACATCCAGACCTCCATTTCACCTTCCCTACCATCAAAACATCTGATATGGGAAGTGAACACAAGCCTATCAGCGACGACTTCATTACCCAATGGCGAGAATTGCTTGCCGAAGGTCCTTACTTCCAGATCGACCAATGGATGAGGAAAATGGGGAAAAATGATGCTGACTTCAACAAGCAGGCTATCATTACTGTAGAAGAGACTGACGAAATCTCCCGCAAGCTCAATTTCAAGTCGGTACTCGGAGGCAATAAGGCAAGCCTCATCTGGCTTCCTGAGCGCATGAATATTACGAGTGCCAACAAGATATTGAAACTTCTGGAAGAACCGCCTGCCAAGACCTACTTCATCATGGTGAGTGAAGAACCGGAATTGCTCCTCGAAACCATCAGAAGCCGTACTCAAAGAATCGATTTCAAGAAGATTTCTGATGAAGAGATGGAAGAAGCACTCATCAGCAGAAGAGGATTAGAGCAAGAGAATGCCCATCGCATCGCACGCATCGCACATGGCAACTGGAATGCGGCTATCGAAGAACTCAATGCCGGCAATGAGAACAGGCAGCATCTGGACATGTTTATCATGCTCATGCGACTTGCCTACATGCGCAATATCCACGACCTCAAGAAATGGAGCGAAGTAGTAGCTACTTTCGGACGAGAAAAACAGAAACGTATGCTTGATTATTTCACGCACATGCTCAGAGAAAGTTTCATGTACAATTTCCGGCAGGAAGAACTGATTTACATGACGCAAGAGGAAGAGAATTTCGCCAAGAATTTCGCCCGTTTCATCAACGAGGCTAATATCATCGATATATTCAACCTCTTCGATGAATGCAAAAGGGATATTGGGCAAAATGCCAATGCCAAAATAGTCTTTTTCGATCTGGCTCTCAAAATCATCGTATTACTCATCAGAAAATAATGGTTGAAGAATGCAGAATCAAGAGTCAGTAAAGACGATTATCAGATAAGAAATATTCATTGTACATAGAGAATTTGTACAATACAACATATACATCATAAAATATACACTATTAAAATCAGATTATTGTGGATTACAAGGATATGAAATTCAGAATGTGGAATGGTTGCGACCGAGGTCTCTGCTGCAAGGCAGTAGGACGCCAAGACCGACAACTGAACACATACGACTGGCTTGCCGATGTGCCTGGCAATGCCGAAAGCACAGACCTTGTGGAAGTGCAGTTTAAGAACACCCGAAAGGCATATTATCACAACGTCAACAACCTTGACCTGAGAAAAGGGGATGTCGTGGCGGTGGAGGCAAGTCCTGGCCATGACATTGGTGTGGTTACTCTTACAGGAAGATTGGTGAAATTGCAAATCAAGAAAGCCAATCTCAAATCTGCAGATGACATCAAGCGCATCTATCGAATTGCCAAACCTGTAGATATCGAGAAGTGCAAGGAAGCCAAGAGCCGTGAGCACGGCACCATGATTCAGAGCCGACAGATTGCGAAAGATCTTGGACTGAAGATGAAGATTGGCGATGTGGAATATCAGGGAGACGGCAACAAAGCTATCTTCTATTATATTGCCGACGAGCGTGTCGATTTCCGACAACTCATCAAGGTTTTGGCAGATACTTTCCATGTGCGCATCGAAATGAAACAAATCGGAGCAAGACAGGAAGCAGGACGCATCGGTGGTACAGGACCTTGCGGACGCGAACTCTGTTGTGCCACTTGGATGAAAAACTTCGTGAGTGTAAGTACAAACGCAGCCCGCTTCCAGGACATTTCTCTCAACCCTCAGAAATTGGCTGGCATGTGTGCAAAACTCAAATGCTGTCTCAACTATGAGGTAGATAACTATGTGGAAGCAGGCAAGAAAATTCCTGCCAAGGATATTATTCTGCAAACAGCTGACGGAGATTTCTACCAGTTTAAGACAGATATTCTTGCAGGTCTTATCACCTATTCTTCAGATAAGAATATGGCTTCCAACCTCGAAACGATTACAGCAGAACGAGCTCAAGAAATCATAGCAATGAACCGTCAGGGCGAAAAGCCTTTGAGTTTATTGGAAGATGGTAAGGTGAAAGAGAAACCAAAATCTGCAGACTTGCTTGCAGAAGCAGACCTAAGCCGTTTTGACAAGGCAAAGCGAAAGAAAAAGAATAATAAGAATCGCAACAAAGCCGTTAATGGCGAAAATGCTCAGCAGCAAAATGCGCCACAGCAGCAAAATGCCGATATTCCAAATACAGCATCTGCACCTGAGGAACGTGACGGAAATAGAGAGAATCGACGCAATGATAATCGAAACCGCGGTCAGAGACCTCAGAGAAATAATCGCCAGCAGGGAGAGAGACCTCAGAGAAATAATCGCCAGCAGGGAGAAAGATCTCAGAGAAATAATCGCCAGCAGGGAGAAAGACCTCAGAGAGACAATCGCCAGCAGGGAGAAAGACCTCAGAGAGACAATCGCCAGCAGGGGGAAAGACCTCAGAGAGACAATCGCCAGCAGGGGGAAAGACCTCAGGGAGACAGAAACAACAACCCAAGTGGCAATCAAGAATAACATAAAGTTAGGAATGATAATATAAAAAAGGTAAGAAAGGTAATATAAGATAATGAAGAAACTATTCTATACCTTATTAATAATAGGTACATTCACTGCTTTAAACTTTTTCTCATCCTGCAAGGATTCAATGGTTTACGATTCGTATTCTCATACTCCTATTGCCGGATGGGAAAAAAACGACACCTTGTCGTTTGATATTCCACCATTGGCAGCATCGGGGTACTATCAGGAACATTTAGGACTTCGCATCACAGGTGCTTATCCTTTTATGGGACTGACCCTCATCGTAGAACAGAGCATCTACCCCGACAGCCACAACAGGAAAGAAAAAACGGTGAAGATAGATACTATCCAATGCAAGCTCATCGACAAAAACGGAGCTACGACAGGACAAGGAATCAGTTATTATCAATATAACTTCCCCATCAACGTTTATCAGTTGAACAAAAACGACTCTATCCACGTCACCATCCGCCATGACATGAAACGAGAAATTCTGCCAGGCATCAGTGATATTGGATTAAAAGTCGTGAAACATTAAAGAGAAATCCCCCTTGAAAGTTCTCAACATCACAGAGGAACTTTCAAGGGGGATTTCTCTTTTACGATTTTTTCACGAAGATTTCGCAGATTACACAGATTTTATCTAATACTTCGCATTCTTACCAAGTTTAATCTCTGCTTCTTTCCAAGCTTATCTCTGCTTTCTTTCCAGTTTAATCTCTACATTTTTTAGTTTCTTATCAGATTTCGTCCTGCATCAATCCTTAGGAAAATGAAAAGCAGGATGGTGAAACCCCAAAGCGAACTACCGCCATAACTGAAGAATGGCAAAGGAATACCAATGACAGGAGTGAGACCCAGCACCATGCCCACATTGATAAACAGATGAAAGAGGAACACACTCAGAACACAATAACCATAGACTCGCCCAAACTTGAAGGGTTGTCGCTCTGCCAGATGAATCAACCTCAATATCAATGCCAGGAAGAGCAGAAGCACACAGGCCGAGCCGAGGAATCCTTCCTCCTCTCCTACCGTACAGAAGATAAAGTCAGTATCCTGCTCTGGCACGAACTTCAGCTTAGTCTGCGTTCCGTTCAGAAATCCCTTACCTTGCAAGCCACCAGATCCGATAGCAATCTCACTCTGATGAACATTGTAACCTGCACCAGCCAAGTCTTCATCCAAACCTAAAAGTACATTGATACGTACACGCTGGTGAGGTTCCATCACATTGTTGAGCACATAATCGGCTGAGTAGAAGAAAGCTATAGAACCCAAGGCGAAGGCAGCTATGAAATAATAACTGCGCAATCGGGTTGCCAATGCCTGATAAACGATATAGCCAATCATGGCTGCACACAAACCGAGTTGAACCCAAACGATGTCGAAAGGAATCACATAGGTGGAGAAGAGCAGGAAGATGAGCGTAATGCCGACAGTGTATGCAAGAATCGTATAACAATGTTTCTTATTACCCGTATAGGAACTGACCATACCTGCCGCAAATATCTGCACCAGCAAAAGCACCACAAACTTACCGATGGAAGTATAGGAGTCCCACATCATCACATTCTCATACTTGATGCCTACTACGAAATAGACCACCATGGCCACAGCCGTAAAGAGGATGCTTCCGGGCATTCCCTCGCGATAGAGCATGAGGAAAAAGGCTGAATAGACCAATGCTGAACCCGTCTCTCTCTGTCCTACAATGCACACCATTGGGAGCAGGATAATACCCACAGCAGCCATGAAATGCTTGATGTTGTGGATATCAAAACCATAACTCGACATAAACTTAGCTACGGCGAGTGCCGTGGCAAACTTACCAAACTCAGCGGGCTGGAGTCGGAGCGGACCTAACACAAGCCAGGAATGCGAACCCTTGATGCTATGCGGGTTGAATATCGTGGCAAAAAGCAACAATATCAAGACAGCATAAATCACATACGAGAAGGTATCGTAAAACCTGTCGTCGAGCATCAGGAGTACAAAGCCTAATGCGATCGAAGTACCTATCCAGATAATCTGCATGCCCGAACGAGTACCCAGACTGAAAATATCATTGTCACCATAAGTGTAGCTGGCACCACAGACACTGATCCATCCGAATGAAAGCAGTGCAAGATAAATACCTATCGTCCACCAGTCGATGGAACGAAGCACACTTGGTTGTCTATTATCTGCTACTTGAGCCATAAGCGATTCTTCTATTTTGCATTGCCGTCGCCTGACTTTCTGAAGCTGGCGACAATTTACCTTTCAAATATTGTTCCATCATCAATCCGCCGATAGGCACACCATAATCAGCGCCCCATCCACCATTCTCTACATATACGGCAATGGCAATCTTTGGATTGTTCATTGGTGCGAAGCCCATGAATACAGAGTGGTCATGACCACGGTTCTGCGCAGTACCCGTCTTACCACAAGGTTCAAAGTCGTATCGGGCAAGCATCTTACAGGTTCCTCTCAAAGCTGAACTTCTCATACCTGCCACTACGTAATCATAAGCCCTTCGAGTAGCCATCGTCTGATGGCGTCGGGTATAAAGTGTATCGAGCGGTTCGCCCTTTACCTTACGTACTACATGAGGCACGTAGTAATAACCACGGTTGGCTATCGTTGCACCCAGGTTGGCTATTTGCAGAGGAGTCAGGTTGACCTCACCCTGTCCGATGGAGATACTGATAATGGTCAATCCGTTCCATGAGCCTTTATAAGCCTTGTCATAATAGGCAGCATTAGGAATAAGACCTCGCTTTTCACCAGGCAAGTCAATGCCCAACTTATATCCGAATCCCATACTCTTCATATAGTCGCGCCAGGTGTCCATAGCGGTCTGTACGGAATGGTACTTACGCTTATTACCCATCATATAGTAAAGTCCCCAACAGAAATAACCGTTACATGAGGTACTGATAGCATCCACCAGAGCGATAGGCGATGGATGGCCGTGACAACCTACGTGGAGCCCCCTGTAAGAGAAACCTCTATGGCAAGGGAAAGCCGTACCTGGCGTGATAATTCCCTCAGAAAGGAAAGTAAGCGCCTGCGTAGTCTTGAAGGTAGAGCCCGGAGGATACTGACCCATGATACTACGGTTGAGGAGTGGTTTCCATGGATTGTGAGACAGCCACTTATGCATCTTTCCACGCTGTTTGCCCACCAGACGACGAGGGTCGTAAGTAGGAGAAGAAACCATAGCCAGCACCTCTCCCGTGCGCGGATCAATAGCTACGATACTACCGATTTTACCCTGCATGAGTCGCTCACCCAATGCCTGTAATTTTACATCAATACCGAGCGTCAGATCCTTACCTGCGATAGGTTTCTGGTCGAACTTTCCGTTCTGATAGCTGCCTTGTATTCTACCTCGGGCATCACGAAGCATGATTTTCACACCCTTCTGTCCGCGCAATTCTTTTTCATAATGCTTTTCCAGACCGAGTTTACCGATGTAGTCACCTGGCTGATAATAGCTATCATCCTCTATATCGCTTTCCGAAACCTCTCCCACATCACCCAGCACATGAGCTGCATAAGGATAAGTATATTCTCGGATGCTTCGTTTCTGCACATAGAAGCCAGGAAAACGGAACATCTTTTCCTGGAACACGCTAAAATCCTTATCGCTCAACTGAGTCATGAAGAGCTGTTGCGTATATCTGGAATATCCCGGATTCTTACTTCTGTCCTTGATATCTTCCATACGCTTGATGAAAAATTCCTTGGTAATACCTAAGGCATTACAGAAATCCATCGTATCGAGACGGTTCTTCTCTTCGTTCATCACTACCATGATGTCATAGGAAGGCTGGTTGTAAACCATCAGCTTGCCATTGCGGTCGTAGATGGCACCTCTCGAAGGATATTCTATCTGCTTGAGGAAGGCGTTACTATCGGCATTTTTCTTATAGTCGTCGCTCATAATCTGGAGCGTAAAGAGACGAATCAGATAGGTGACCACTATTACTATGGCCACACCACCTATCACAAATCTACGCTTTTCGAGATTATAATCTATCATATTTCCTATCCTTATTGATTGTCCTGAAATTCAGGAGATTCAAGATTTGCACAGTGAACCCCTGAAGTCCTTCTATTTTTTAATACTTTCCAATGCCATAACCAGCAAGTAAGTGAGCAGGGTACTGCCCCCAATACACTTGAGCCACTGGATCCAATTGAAGAAATTGAAGGTCTCCAATGTGAAGAATACCAAGCAATAGAGCAGAATCATGATGAAAACATACCAGAAAAAGGAAGAAACACCAATGCTGCGGATGGTTGGTTCCAGATCGTCAGCACTGTCTCTCGGTATGAAAAGTTCGAAGAGATAAGGCTGAACCAGTCCCATGAGCGTCATAGAAGCAGCTGCCACACCTGGGGTATTGGCAAAAACATCAACACAGAGTCCGAGGGAAAAACTCCAGAGAAGAGCCGACCATTTGGACTGGTTTCTGCGAAAATGCAGCACCAGGATGATGTAGATCAATGGTGTGGCACAATCGAAGAGATGAATATGATTGAGCACCAGTCCTTGTACCAACAAGAGTACTACAAACAGCACAAATCGTCTTACTTGTTCTATACTCATTAGTTAAAATTAGAAATTTAAATATTTGAATAACCATTTCCATTTTGCCTCATTCCATGCATCAGGAATACAGGCTATTTTAATCCGGTTTGATGGAATCCTGAGCCGCTCTCATCAGTTCGAGACGCTCACGCATAGGCGCATCATCGATGACACAGACGTCACGCAACTTGGCAAAATCAGTAGAGAGTTTCAACTGTACCCGATACGAAAGACCATCTGCGGAATTGAATACGTGCAGCACCTTTCCTACCAACACACCTGGAGGGAAGACAGCAGAGTAGCCACTCGTCACTACATAATCGCCCAACTTGAAATGAGCATGACGAGGAACATCCTCCATATAAGCATATTCAGAAGGACCACCTTTCCAACGAAGATAACCAAAATAACCTCTGTTTTTGATGGTGCAACTGATGTTAGACTTTATATTGAGTACAGGAATCAGCACGCTATAATGTTCTGCTACCAGATACACGATGCCAACTACACCCGTACCGCAAACCACACCCATATCCTTGCGTACACCATCAGCCCTACCCTTGTCGATAGTCATCAGGTTGCCCGGCTTATCTATGCTATTGGCAACCACCTTGGCAGGAATCAGATGATAAGACTGCAACAGACTCATCTGGCTGCGCTGCGCAAAGGTACTGTCCTTGGTAGCATCAGTCAATTTCTCGGAGAGCTGCTGCACCTGCTGTTCCAGGTAAGCATTGCGTTGGGTCAGTTCCTGATTTACCTTGGTGAGTGAGAAAAAGGTTTCCACATTGGAATCCCATTCGTAGAGTTTGCCCGTCACGGCATTAGCCGATGAGAACCATACGCTACCCTGGTAACTGTTGTACTGAAACAGGAGCACGAAACTCACCACCTCAAGAATCACAAAGACAAACCAATGGTTATATTTTGCCAAAAACTCTAAAAGGTTGTGCATACTTTTAGTAAATTAACATGTAAATGAAAAAACATGTAGAATATCAACATGCAGGAGAAAAGCTATCATAAAACTCACCCATGATGAGTCAACCCATCCTGATTTAATTCATTTTACGCCTTAATCCGCTCAATGTATTAAACCATTATGACTTAAAAAGAGATGATCTCCTCCTCGAGCGAGGAGGATTCCATCTCTTTATCTATCTTTTCACCTTATATATTATTATCTCTCTTTGATGAAACTATTTATCGCATCAAGAAAGAGAAACGATCTACATTTTTCAATGCAATACCAGCACCCTTAGCTACACTGTGCAATGGGTCTTCTGCGATGTGGAATGGGATATTGATCTTATCCTGGAGTCGCTTGTCGAGACCACGGAGCAAAGCACCACCACCAGAGAGCCAAATACCATTCTTTACGATATCAGCATAAAGCTCAGGAGGAGTATTTTCGAGTGCAGAAAGCACAGCATTCTCAATCTTCGCTACAGTCTTATCCAAACAGTGAGCAATTTCCTGATAACATACAGGAACCTCCATTGGAAGGGCTGTAATACGGTTAGGACCATGAACGATGAAATCCTCAGGAGCCTCATCACCAAGATCTGTCAAGGCAGAACCTACATGAATCTTGATACGCTCAGCCATACGCTCAGAAACCTTCACATTGTGCTGGCGGCTCATATATTCCTGGATATCAGCAGTAAGATCATCACCTGCAGTACGGATAGAATTGTTGGAAACAATACCACCCAGAGAAATCACTGCAATCTCGGTAGAACCACCACCTATATCAACTATCATATTGCCTTCAGGTGCCTCTACATCGATACCGATACCGATAGCTGCAGCCATTGGCTCAAAAATCAAGTAAACATCACGGCCATCTGCATGTTCTGCAGAATCGCGCACTGCACGAAGTTCCACCTCAGTAGAACCAGAAGGAACTCCGATAACCATACGGAGTGATGGGGAGAACAGACGACTACCCGTGTGAACCATCTTGATGAGTCCACGCATCATCTGCTCGCAAGCGGTAAAGTCGGCAATAACGCCATCGCGCAAAGGACGGATTGTACGGATGTTGTCATGAGTCTTCTCGTACATCATCTTAGCCTTCTCTCCCACCGCAATCATCTTGTCGGTACGACGGTCAAGTGCCACAACAGAAGGTTCGTCCACTACAATCTTATCATCACTGATAATGATGGTATTGGCGGTACCTAAGTCCATTGCGATTTCCTGAATAAATGAAAAAAATCCCATTTTCTAATGTAAAATCTATTATTTTAAGCTTAAAATCTATCTTTTGTAGCCATCTTCTCGCCTCACAATATGAGAGCAAGAAGAGGACCTTTTTTACTTAGCAAACCAAGCGTGGATTGCAGTATCATAGTGAGAACTTACACCAAAGGCACGCTCTGCGAACATCTTGCGGTCTTCGATATCAGTCTCTGCACCCTTCTGCTTGAGAATATCAAGAAGCACACTGTACTCAGCCTTGCTTGGAACGATGACTACATCCTTGAAGTTCTTTGCACCTGCACGGATCAAAGAAATACCACCGATATCAATCTTCTCGATAATATCAGCATCGCTGGCACCACTTGCTACAGTCTGCTCGAATGGATACAAATCTACGATAACGAGGTCGATGCTTGGAATTTCAAATTCCTTCATCTGCTCCTGGTCACCCTCATTGTCGCGGCGAGCCAAAATTCCTCCAAATATTTTTGGGTGAAGAGTCTTCACACGACCACCAAGGATTGATGGATATGTGGTAACATCCTCAACTTTCTGACATTCATAACCCAAAGATTCGATAAATTTCTGAGTACCACCAGTGCTCAAGAATTTAACACCCTCTTCGTTCAACTTGGCGAGCAACTCATCCAAGCCATCTTTGTGGAAGACAGACACCAACGCTGTCTTGATTTTCTTTGTTTCAGCCATTAATTATCTATTTTGAATTCGACTTCTTTCTAATTATAAAACGCTGCAAAATTACAAAAAATAATCGAAACCACCAAATTTCAAGGCGAGTTATAGGAATATTTTAGGTATATTTGCGATAAATCAAGTCTGATTGCTAATAATATTACCTGTTTTGGTTAACATTGCGAGCACAAGCTGATGCCGTCCATAGTTTCTCATTCATACCATTTCTATCCGATAATCCTTTGCAATTCAAGAAGTTACACTTTACTTTACATATACTTTCTCTCATCAACGGATACTAATATTACGATTCCGGTCATGGTCATTTTCGGTCAAAATGAAAGAGAAAGTATAATTAACTATTTATCACTAAAAAAGTACAAGCTTTTAATGAATCCCGAAATAAAAATGACCGATAATGACCATGACCGGTCATTCACCCTTCCTTTCCAAAAAGGAAAAAGCCTATTTTCTATGACAGGTAGAATGAAGCGTCTATTAAGACCAAAGCCAGTCGTCTATTAAGACCCAAGTTGGTCGTCTATTAAGACCAAAGTTTGCCATCAATAAAGACCAGAATTTATTATCTTTTAAAAGACTCAAACTCCGTTTCACAAACCGACAGTTTGACACACAAAATACCTCAAAACCCACAAAAAGCCGCCTTATTCATGTCAAAATGTCAGAAAATTACATATCGGCACACTATTCGCTCTTTTTGCAAGAGAAAGCTGAATAATAATTCATAAAATCAGAATTCACTAAAAGAAAATAATAATCCCTATAAATAAGAAAGGAGAATAAATATGACATTCGACAAATTTACAATCAAGGCGCAAGAAGCGGTGCAAGCCGCTGTGAACATCGCGCAGCGTAATGGTCAGCAGACCATAGAACCGGTGCATCTTCTCAGTGGTATCATCGAGAAAGCACCTGATGTAACCAACTATATCTTCCAGAAGTTAGGCATGAACGGCAATCAGATTGCCATGCTCTTGCAACAGGAGATGCAGCATCTGCCTCGTGTGCAGGGTGCCGGGCAGCCATATCTCTCGGGCGACACCAATCAGATTCTTATCAATGCTGAGGACATCGCCAAGAAGATGGGCGACGAATTCGTCAGCGTGGAACCAATCCTCCTTGCCATCCTCAAAGGTAATTCTACTGCAGCACGCATCTTGAAGGATGCTGGTGCCAACGAGAAGGATTTGACTGCTGCTATTCAGGCCCTCAGACAAGGACAGAACGTTAAGAGTCAAAGTGCTGACGAGAACTATCAGAGTCTCGAAAAATACGCCAAGAATCTGGTTGAACAGGCCAGAAGCGGCAAACTCGACCCTGTAATTGGTCGTGATGAAGAAATTCGCCGGGTACTTCAGATTCTCTCTCGTAGAACCAAGAACAACCCTATCCTTATCGGTGAACCAGGTACTGGTAAAACCGCTATCGTAGAGGGACTTGCAGAGCGTATCGTACGTGGCGATGTACCTGAGAATCTGAAGAACAAGCAACTCTATTCGCTTGATATGGGTGCACTGGTTGCCGGTGCCAAATACAAGGGAGAATTTGAGGAACGACTCAAGAGCGTCATCAAGGAGGTAACCAATGCCAACGGACAGATTATCCTCTTCATCGATGAAATACATACCCTGGTAGGTGCTGGCGGTGGTGAGGGCGCCATGGATGCTGCCAACATTCTGAAACCTGCCTTGGCTCGTGGCGAACTGAGAGCCATCGGTGCCACTACCCTCAACGAGTATCAGAAGTACTTCGAGAAGGATAAGGCACTGGAACGTAGATTCCAGACCGTCATGGTCAACGAGCCAGACGAGGTAGATGCCATCAGTATCCTCCGTGGTATTAAGGAACGTTACGAGAACCATCATAAGGTACGTATTCAGGATGATGCCTGCATTGCAGCCGTCAAGTTGTCTGAAAGATACATCTCCGACAGATTTCTTCCGGACAAGGCCATCGACCTGATGGATGAAGCCGCTGCTAAACTCCGTATGGAGCGCGACTCCGTGCCAGAAGAGCTGGATGAAATCACCCGTCACTTGAAGCAGTTGGAGATTGAACGTGAGGCTATCAAGCGTGAAAACGACCAACCTAAGATTCAGCAACTCGACAAGGAGATTGCAGAGTTGAAGGATAAGGAGCATGACTTCCGTGCTAAATGGGAAGGCGAGAAAGCACTCGTCAACAAGATTCAGCAGGACAAGCAGGAGATGGAGAATCTCAAGTTTGAGGCTGAACGCATGGAGCGTGAAGGCAATTACGAGCGCGTAGCTGAAATCAGATACTCTAAGTTGGTAGCTCTCGAAGACGACATCAAGAAGATTCAGGAGCAACTGAAGAGTACTCAGGGCGGTGAGGCGATGATCCGCGAGGAGGTTACTGCCGACGATATTGCAGAGGTAGTAAGCCGCTGGACGGGAATTCCAGTAAGCCGTATGATGCAGAGCGAGCGCGAGAAACTGCTCCATCTGGAGGAAGAACTCCACAAGAGAGTCATCGGACAGGACGAGGCTATCACCGCTGTAAGTGATGCTGTACGCCGTTCTCGTGCTGGATTGCAGGATCCTAAGCGTCCTATCGCCAGCTTTATCTTCCTTGGAACTACCGGTGTTGGTAAAACCGAGTTGGCCAAGGCGCTTGCCGAATACCTGTTCAATGATGAGTCGATGATGACCCGAATTGATATGAGTGAGTATCAGGAAAAGTTCAGTGTCACCCGTCTGATCGGAGCGCCTCCGGGGTATGTAGGATACGATGAGGGTGGTCAGTTGACCGAGGCTGTTCGTCGCAAACCATACAGTGTAGTTCTCTTCGATGAGATAGAGAAGGCTCACCCTGACGTCTTCAACACCTTACTTCAGGTATTGGACGATGGCCGTCTGACCGACAATAAGGGTCGTGTGGTAAACTTCAAGAACACCATCATCATCATGACTTCCAATGCAAGCCGTGAGATGTTGAAGAAGACCTTCCGTCCTGAGTTCCTGAACCGTATCGACGACATCATCACCTTCAAGCCTCTCACCCAGGAGCAGATAGCCAAAGTGGTTGAACTCCAGATGAATAGAGTCAAGAAGATGTTGGAGCCTCAAGGCTTTGAACTCTGCTGGACTCCTGCCGCCATCAGTTATCTTGCTGAGGTAGGTTACGATCCAGAGTTTGGTGCCCGCCCTGTAAAGCGTGCTATTCAGGATTACGTATTGAACGACTTGAGTAAGAAGATTCTTTCCGAAGAAGTAAGTCGTGAGAAGCCAATCACCATCGACTACTCAAAGGCAACCGGCATCGAGTTCAAGAATCTCTAAAAGATAGATTTTTATCATTTCCTATTATATGAAAAAGGTTCCTTCGGGGAGTTACATCCCCGCTGGAACCTTTTTTTATGCTTGCAAAAAAGTCCAGAACCACATACAAAAGTTCTGCAACGGGAGCATTCCCCAACTTTTTGGGGAATATTTCCACAGTATTTCCTCACTTTCCACACCATTTATTTTTGGCGCAAAACGCATAAACCCCTGATTATCAGAACAAAGTCATTTTTCTCATCTTTTTGGCACGCAGATTGTGACTATGATGAGCGGGTTCGATAATGAATCCACAAACAAATAAGTAACATCAATTAGTAACAATTTAAAAAAGATAAGATTATGAAGAAGTTTATGTTTGCAGCTATCGCAGCTTTGGTTATGGTTTCAGTAAGCAACGTTTTTGCATCAAGCAAAATGGTTAGTAACGCTCAGGTTGCTCCTGTTGATACAGTAGCTCCAAATACACCTTCCGATTCATTGGCAGTAGATGCTCCTGTTCAGCCACAGGCTGCAGCAGAGGATTCTACCCAGCAGGAAACTACTGAGCAGAAGGAGACTACAGAACAGCAGCCAGCAGATCAGACAGCTACAGAGCAGCAGACGATTGCTGAATAATAAAATAGGAAAAGACAGTTCATTTTGCAGGCGTTATACAAGAAAGAATAGATTAGGTTAGTTTTTTTAAAGGTAATAAGACTTATTCAGGTTTCCATAGAATTTACATGATTTTCAAATATAAGATAGAATTTTAGGTTCGGTTTAGTGAAAAGTGAAGTCTGTTGGCAGTGATGCCAGCAGACTTCTTGCGTTTTTGGGATCCACCGTTTCTATTCTAGCAGCAAAGTTACGATTTTCTTTTGAAACCAACAAGAGTTTTCTTTAAAAAGTTGAGAAACTATCCATAAAAGACAAAAAAGCATAAATAGTGAATCATATAAATGGTCAAGTGAAATCTTATCATTATCTTTGTAACTAAAATAATAGGTAACAAAACTATGACGCCAGAAGAAAAAGCGAGAGTCAAAATAGACCAATGGTTTGCTGATGCAGGATGGAAGGTTGTCAATCGGGATGAATACGAGCCTACCATCTCAGCCGTAGCTATTCGTGAGGGATTGCTCAAAGGGAATCTTGAAGCAGATTATTTCCTGTTTATCAATGGGAAAGCTGTCGGTGTGCTCGAAGCTAAACGAGAAGAAATAAATATTTCTTCCAATATTGTGAGTGAACAGGCTATCACATATGCAAAGAGTGTACCTGACTGTTATCAAGCCTGGCAAAAACCTTTGCCTTTCCTTTTTAAATCAAATGGCAAGGAAATAGAGTTTTTTGATTATAGACATCGTGAAACTTCAGAATGGGAAACTATCAGCCGCATTCTTACTCCTAAGGAAATAGTAAAGATGTTAGGTATAGACGACCCTTTTGCCGGACTTCCTACATTGAATAAGAAAGGTCTGCGAGAATGCCAATATGAGGCAGTCACAGAATTGGAGAAGAGCTTCCGTATAGGTCAAAATCGTGCATTGATGGTTTTAGCTACTGGTGCCGGCAAAACATATACGGCATGTCTCACGGCCTATCGCATGCTTAGCTATACCCCTATGCGTCGTGTTCTGTTTCTTGTTGACCGCAATAACCTCGGAAAACAGGCAGAAACAGAGTTTGGCACATTCCGCCTTACGGAAACTGGTGATGCCTTCAATACAATCTATGCAGTCAACAGGTTGAAGTCGGCAGAAGTACCAACAGACAGCAATGTGGTTATCTGTACCATACAAAGATTATTCTCACTCTTAAAAGGAGAAGAGATTACGGATACAGATGATGACGATGAAGATACTGCTGATGGTGAAGTAACATTACCAGACAACCCAAACTTACCACACGATTTCTTCGACCTTATCATTATAGATGAGTGTCACCGTTCTATTTATGGCAACTGGCGCAAGGTGCTAGAATACTTTGATACAGCTCGCCTTATTGGTCTTACAGCGACACCAATTCCAGAAACGATGGCATTCTTCAACAACAACCGTGTTGTAAACTATACGCTTGAGCAGTCAGTCATAGATGGTGTCAACGTCGATAGCCGCATCTATCGAATCAGAACAAAGGTAACAGAAGAAGGTGGAGCTATCATGCAAGGTCAGAAAACCAAAGTTGAGACTCGATACACTGGTGAAGTTAAAACCGTAAGCACAAAGGAAACGAAGACTTATACGAAAGAAGAGTTAAATCGAAGCATCATCAACCCTGCCCAGATAAAACTTATTCTTTCCACTTATCGTGATGCTGTCTATACAGAAATGTTCAATGACCCTCAAAGAGAGCCTAACATGGACTATCTGCCAAAAACCCTCATCTTTGCGCTCAACGAGAACCATGCAACAAATATCGTTCAAATTGCTAAAGAAGTTTTTGGACGCACGGATGACCGCTTTGTTCAGAAGATAACCTATTCAGCAGGAGATAGCAATGAACTGATACGCCAGTTTCGTAACGACAAGGACTTTCGCATTGCCGTAACCTGTACTCTTGTGGCAACAGGAACAGATGTAAAGCCTCTGGAAGTCGTGATGTTTATGCGTGATGTGGCTTCAGCTCCCCTCTATACACAGATGAAAGGTCGTGGAGTCCGGACAATAGGTGATGAACAGCTGCGCAACGTGACACCTAATGCAATAAGCAAAGACTGTTTCTTCCTTGTTGATGCAGTAGGAGTAACCGAACATGAGCATATCATACCAGGTCAGTATGAAGGTCCAGAGACAGAGACCATCACATTAAAAGAACTATTGGAACGTATCGCTCATGGAAATCTGCCAGACAATTACCTCAAGCGGCTTGCTGCCACATTATCCAGACTTTACAATAAGGCAGATAATGCACAGCGACAGGAATTTGTCCGCATCGCTCATGATGACATGCTGGAAATTGCTCAACGCATCTATAATGCTCTCGATCCTGAGCACCAGCCACAATTGCCACCATACGTAGATATCAATGAACCTAACAATGAACGTAAGGGTTTGGTATCTCCGATAGCTAATCATGCTAATGTCCGTAAGTACATACTGATTCTTGCAGCTGGTTTTGTCAACACACTGATGCCAGGAGAAGATACGCTCATATCCAAAGGTTTCTCTATAGAAGAGGCTCAAAGTACCACAGATGCATTTGAGCAATATTGCTGCGACCACTGTGATGACATAGAAGCTTTACGTATTCTATATAATAACGAGGGCGAACCTATCACTTATTCCATGTTGAAGGACTTGGAAAACAAGTTGAAGATGGAGAACAACCGCTTTGCACAAAAGCTCTTATGGAATTCATACGCCATCGTGTATGGTGATAAAGTACGCCGCACGGCCAAAAAGGAAGAATCGGAGGCTCTTACCAACATCATCCAACTGGTACGCTTCGCTTACCACCAGACAGAAAAACTGGAAAGTGCCTATCCTACGGCTCGAAGTATGTTTAATCTTTGGTATGGTCGAAAACAGATGGATATAACACCGAAGCAGAAAGATTTGATAGGCAAGATAGTGGAATACATCGCAGCCAATGGAGCCAGCAACGTGCGAGAGATAAGGAAGAACGATGTCACCCATGCAGCCCAATTGATTGCAGCTTTCGGAAACATGCAGAAAGCTGACGAGGCTTTGGATTCCGTATATAAATTTATAGTATTAAGAACAACTGCATAGTATATAGTATGGCTAAAAATATAACAACTGAGCAAACGCTCACAAAAAAGGTATGGAATCTTGCTACGACATTAGCAGGAGTCGGAGTAGGATTTACAGATTACATCACACAACTCACCTATCTTCTTTTCTTAAAGATGGATGACGAGAATATGGAACTCTTTGGTGAGGATTCATCCATACCTGTTGGGTATAGATGGAAAGACTTGACAGGCTTGGATGGCTATGACCTCGTAAAGCAATATGAGAGTACACTCAAACTATTAAGTCAACAAGATGACCTCATCGGCACCATCTATACCAAAGCGCAAAACAAGATTGACAAACCTGTCTATCTTAAGAAGGTAATCACTATGATAGATGAAGAGCAATGGCTCATCATGGATGGAGATGTGAAAGGTGCTATCTATGAAAGCATCTTGGAGAAGAACGGACAGGACAAGAAAAGCGGTGCAGGTCAGTATTTTACTCCTCGTCCACTGATTAAAGCTATGGTTGACTGCTTGCAACCCCAAATTGGTGAGACCGTATGCGACCCTGCCTGTGGTACTGGTGGCTTCTTGCTTGCTGCCTACGATTACATGAAGGAACAAAGCCAGAATCGTGATAGATTGGACTTTTTGAACAACAAAGCGTTACATGGCAATGACATCACCCCACTTGTGGTTACACTTGCCTCCATGAACCTTTATCTTCATGGTATAGGCACAGACCACAGCCCTATCGTATGCGAGGACTCTTTGGAGAAAGAACCTTCCACCTTAGTGGATGTCATCCTTGCCAATCCTCCGTTTGGAACACGCCCTGCCGGTTCTGTTGAAATCAATCGTCCAGACTTCTATGTTGAAACCAAGAACAACCAGCTCAACTTCCTTCAGCATATGATGCTGATGCTCAAAACTGGCGGACGTGCAGCAGTAGTCCTGCCAGACAATGTACTTTTTGAAGGCAACGCAGGAGAGACCATCCGCAAGAAACTCTTATCGGATTTCAATCTCAATACCATTCTCCGTTTACCTACAGGCATTTTCTATGCACAGGGAGTAAAGGCAAACGTACTATTCTTTACCAAGGGACAGCCAACTAAGAATATTTGGTTCTACGACTATCGCACTGGTGTAAAACACACCTTGGCTACGAACAAGTTAGAGCGTCACCACCTCGATGACTTTGTAACCTGCTATCATGCTGAGGACATCAATGCCCGCAAAGAGACATATGATGCAGACAAGAACCCATCTGGCAGATGGCGCAAGTATAGCATTGATGAAATCAGGGCTCGTGACAAGACAAGTCTTGATATCACTTGGATAAAACAGGGTAATGATACTGAAGATTTACCATTGAGCCAATTGATGTCAAACATCAAGGAACAGAGCATGAATATCAGCAAGGCCGTAAGCGAGTTGGAGAAATTATTGAGTGGAATAAAGGAGGTATAAAATGGACAAAAGTTTGATAAACACTAACATCGAACAGCAGTTTACTGAAGTCGTAAATCTGATAGTTCAGCATCGAAGTAAAGCGTCTATGGCTGTCAATAAGGAGATGCTGCTCACAGCGTGGCATGTAGGTGCCTATGTTTCCAAGAAGTTAAAAAGTGAGGAATGGGGAAGCAAGGTTATTTCCCAACTATCTGAATATATCCGTTCTCAACATCCTGAGATAAAAGGATATAGTAGAAGAAACATATATAATATGGTGATGTTCTATGATGAATATTCTACGGAAACTTTCACTACGATAGTAAATAAGTATCTTGATGCTGAATTTGTGCAGCCAATGGCTGCACAAATTGAAGTAAAACAATTAGTATCGAAAAGTAAGGCAATACAATCAAAAAATGGTGCTGCTGCATTTGTGCAGCCACTGGCTGCACAAATGCCTAAAATTTTGGAGTTGACAACGTTCACTAACCATATAGAAATACTATGTCGTTGTAAGCGTTATGAACAGCGGTTATTCTATATTCTTTATGCACATAAAGAAAAACTAGGAAAAAGAGAGATGCAGCGCTGTATTGACAATGATACTTTTTCCAATCTTCTCGGAAATAAAAGTAATATGTCGAAGGGATTATTAGAGCAATATCCTGATGCTCCTATTATGTTTAAAGACACTGTGTTTTTAGATTTTCTTGGGTTGCCAAAGAAATACAATGAAAGCAAATTGAAGAATGGATTAATAGAGCATATGAAGCAATTTATTCTCGAATTAGGTAAAGATTTCATCTTTATGGATCAAGAGTATCCGCTCACCGTTGGTGCATCTACCTATAAGGCAGACTTGCTGTTTTTTCATCGCGGTCTCCAGGCACTTGTAGCGGTGGAATTGAAGAAAACCAAATTCCATCCTCGAGATCTTGGTCAATTAGAGTTTTACCTTGAAGCTCTTGACCGTGATGTGAAACGTTCCAACGAGAACCCTTCTATTGGCATCATTTTATGTCCTGATGTGGACAAGGTTGTTGTTGAATATGCTATGAGTCGCAGCATGAGTCCTACGATGGTGGCGGAATATAAGCGTATCTTAATTCCGCAAGAAAAAATGCAACAACAATTAAGGGAATTCTGTCAGTTCTTCTCAAAAGAAGATAAATCTTAAAATTAATAGACGAATTAATAATGGACACAAAAGCATTAAGACAAAAGATACTCGACCTTGCTATTCACGGCAAGCTCGTTCCACAAGATCCCAACGATGAGCCTGCATCGGTGCTGCTCGAACGTATCCGTGCTGAAAAGGAAAGACTCATCAAAGAGGGAAAGATTAAGAAGGGAAAGAAGTCTGCAAAGACTTCTGATAAGCCGCATTATCCGTATGAGCTGCCGAAGGGGTGGGTGTGGTGCAAGTTGGAAGATGTAACTTCTGTTATTGGGGATGGTTTGCATGGAACACCACAATATAATCCTAATGGAGCATACTATTTTGTAAATGGAAATAATTTGTCTAACCGTCAAATCATCATAAAAAATAATACAAAAAGAGTTTCAGAAGAGGAGTACATAAAATATAAGAAACCTTTGAATGAACATACAATATTGGTTTCAATAAACGGTACTATAGGAAATATTGGTACATATAGTAATGAACAAATAATATTGGGTAAGAGTGCTTGCTATTTTAATATAACACCTTTCTTGGTCAAGGAATATATGTGTTATGTTATCGAGTCTAACTATTTTCAGAAATATGCTTTATTATCTGCAACAGGCAGCACAATCAAAAATGTGCCATTGAAAGCCATCAATGAGTTTTATGTACCTATTCCACCTGTTTCTGAACAAAAACGCATTGTTTCAGAAATCGACTATTTACTTGCTTTCATAAATAAAGTAGAGGAAGGAAGAGAAAATTTACAAAACACAGTTCAATCTGCCAAATCCAAAATCCTCGACCTCGCCATTCACGGCAAACTCGTACCGCAAGACCCGAATGACGAGCCAGCCAGCGAACTGCTCAAACGCATCAATCCAAAGGCAGAAATCACTTGTGGTAACCCCCAATATGGCAAGCTGCCGAAGGGATGGTGTGAAACTCATATTGGAGATGCATTTAAGGTTACTATGGGACAATCGCCAGATGGGAGTAGCCTAAATCCTATAGATGGTATGGAATTTCATCAAGGTAAAATCCTATTTGGAAACAAGTATTTAAGAAAATCGAGTGTTTTAACAAATTCTCCAACAAAAATAGCAGATGCTGATACTTTACTATTATGTGTAAGAGCACCCGTAGGAGTGGTTAATATTACTAAGCAGAGAATATGTATAGGACGAGGCTTGTGCTGTCTTACACCAACCAAAGCTATCAACTTAGATTATGCTTTTTATATGTTGACTACTTTTCAAGAAAAATTTGAATCACAAAGTACTGGTTCTACATTTAAAGCTATATCAGGCAGCATTATAAAGAATGAACAATTATGGTTACCACCGCTTTCCGAACAACACAGAATCGTTGCAAAAATTGAAGAACTATTCGCTCAACTTGACAAGATAGAAGCATCATTATAACTACCATATTTAGCCATCGCAAGCTATATTTTTGCGGTGGCTAAATGCTATAGATACAGTTACCAAGTAACTACCTTGTCCACTATCTTCTGCTGTTCGCTTGCTGTGCGTCGCAGATAGATGCGTGTTGTTTCGATGCTCTCATGCCCCATGAGGTCGGCAAGGAGGGCGATGTCGTTGAAACGGTCAAGGAAGTTCTTGGCGAAGCGGTGACGGAACGAGTGTGGATAAACCACATTACGGTTAAGACCGTACTTTTCGGCAAAGTGCTTCAGTTGGATGGCTATGCCACGAGTGGAAAGGCGGTTGCCTGAACGATTGGTGAACAGATAGCCAGAGGTGATGTTTTGTTCTGTTAGCCATCTTTGGGCTTCAGTGCATAGCTTCTTCGGAATGTAAAGGCGGCGCATCTTGCCTCCTTTGCTGTACAAGTCAAGATAGCCAACCGCTACATGCTCAGCTTTGATTTGAAGCAGCTCGCTGACACGTGCACCAGTGGCAGCCATAAACCAAACGATGAAATACCATTCATCATAACCGTCTGCCTTTAGCTTGGCTTTCAGGAACTTGTAATCGGCATCGCTGATTACGTTCTCCAAGAAGTTCTTTTGTTGTGCCTTTACAAACTTCATCTTTAGCTTCTCTTGTTTGCTAAACTCCAAATACTTATTCATTGCTTGCAAACGCAAGTTTACCGTCTGTGGTTTGAAGTTCTCCATAAGATAACCCTTATAAGCCAACAGATTCTTCTTGTTCACCTCCTTGTAATTATCAAGGAAATACTTCATCGTCCATAGGTACGATGTTACCGTGTTCTTTGCCAAGTTTGACTTGACCAAATACTTTTCAAATTGTGTTACCATATTGTTTTGTATTAAAATGAATGGTAACAATATAAGATGTGTGTCAAGAATGGGAAATCCCCATTGTAAGCCTTTATGCTTGCAATGAGGATTCAATCTTGTCAAGTTGAGAGAATAATTCTTCAATCTTTGCAACGATGCGGTATTGCTCGGAAAGCGGTGGCAGCATAACATTAATAGGATAGACTGTTTTGCCTGAAATTACAGGTTGTGCTGTTGAATTTGAATATTGCTGCAAATCATATTGCTGCAAAAGATAATAGAGGAATTTTGGTGTATATACGTTTCCCATTATTTTAGTAACAAAAGCATTATCTGTTACCCATATTTTATTATTTACATAATGAACAGAACCACAATAAAACCCCACACGTCCGATTATGATATTTATTCCATCTACATTGTAAGATTCATTATACCCTGTGATGCCGTTTCCTCCATAAATTGGGTATTTACCTATTCTATTGTCTCGAACTTTAATAGCATCACCTGATTTAATCACAATTGTATTTCCTAATGTCGTTTCACACCACCCCTTCGGCAGCTTGCCATATTGGGGGGTATCACAAGTGATTTCAGCCTTCGGATTGATGCGTTTCAGCAACTCAATTGCCGACTCATCATTCGGGTCTTGTGATACAAGTTTGCCATGAATTGCAAGGTCCAGAACCTTTGACTTGGCCTGGTTGATGTATTTTTGACACACATTCTTTCCTACCTCAATATTATCTATTTGCAAGAGCAATTCTTTTGCTTTGTCTAATATTCTCTTTTGCTCATCAAGTGGTGGAAGAGGTATTTCATAGTTTTGTATTTTTCCAACACTCAAATTCTGTTGGTTCCCTCCCTCTGCCAGTGCTCGTATGTGTAAATAGTTACCTTCGAAGAATAATTTTAGATATTTCTTTGTCGCTTCAGAATATGGACGTACAGCTGCACAGGCTTGGTTTGTAGCGGCATCTATCAGAAGTTCGCTAATTTGCCCCCTTGTCTTTCCTTCTCCATACATAGCTATTACCAAAGTTCCTTTTGGATAGACTAAACAATTGGTTTCTTCTATAGCTTTCTGGGTAATGAAATTTGAAGCTTTTGCAATAAAGGGAACCTTTGTGGAACTACTATTTATCCATGCTATATTTCCATTTTCATAATAGTATTTACAAGCAGTTAATGGTGTGGCACCAGTACCAACATATGCAATGTCATCTAACTTGCACCACACCCATCCCTTCGGCAGTTCAAAGGGATAATGCGGCTTATCAGAAGTTAAATATATTGCATAAAGCTGCTGCTAGATTCTAAAAACAGAAACAAAGCATAGACACAGATAAGTTTATCATCCCTCTTTAATTATCCACTCGCTGACAGTACGCTGGGTGCTATCATAAACCACAGCAAGAAGCTTCTCCATACTGATCTTCACCTCCTGGTTAGGATACAAACAAAGAAATAGCATCTATCCGATTACGCGCACATAAAAGTTTTTTCTACAAAAAAGTGACTTATCCTGATTATATTGACACAACCATAGAACATCTACAGGTGAAATAGGATTAAAAAAGCCTATGAGACTTCCATGATACATTAATGAGACTTCTCGGCTCAAAAACCAAGAAGTCTCATTTTTATTATTATCTTATATATCAAGTATTTAAAGCTTATTTTCCAAACAAAAATGAGACTTTGATACTTTTTTCGAGAAAAAAAACTTTTTCACGTAGGCAACCGATGCCCGTAAAATTTTCACGTAGGCAATCGAAGCCTTAAAACATGAAGATTATTCGATGATGATTCCGCCATTAGGCTGGATTACCACCTTAGCCTTACCATCCTTACCCACCTTCAAAGTCTTCTTGACAGAAGTGAAGAACTTCTCGCCCTTTTTCTTAGGCTGGTCGGTGAGATAAGTCACGGTCTTACCTGCAAACATCGGCAAATTCAGGGTCAGAGCAAGTGGTTTATCTGTAGCATTCAGACCACCAACAAACCATCTGCCTGCACTGGCTGCAGCAGTACCTGTATTGGCAGCAGAAGCTTTACGAGCCACTACTGCATACTGGGTAGGATAACCAGCAATAAACTTCACGTCGTCCCAAGCCGTAGGCACAGCCTTCAGCCAATCCAATTCCCACTGAGGCACATCCTGCAGATTGTTAGGATAGAGACAGACACAGTTTACGCTGCTCTGATTGGTAATCGCAGTAGCCATCTCGAAAATATCGCTTGTATAGCGCTGATGACGACTCTTATTGTCCTTGGAGAAATACTTGTTCATCATCACACCACCCCAGTCGAAACTACCTACAGCATTACGGGAGAAAGGATGCATTGTCATTTCGAAAGCCTCCTTCTTTGCATGATAATCAGTAAAGTAAACATTCTCTGAAGCCAAGGCAGCCTCACTGGAAACATAGTTAGGATACATACGTTCCCAACCGCGAGGCATGGTGCAACCATGGAAGATTACCTCCAAGCCATAATCGTTGGCATCGCTGAGGATATCCTCATAGAGCTTCATCGTCTCCTGCTTGTCGCCACCGAAGAAGTCCACCTTGATGCCTACTACTCCGATTTTCTTCATCCATGCCATCTCCTTCTTGCGGGCGATGGAATTGTTCATAATCTGACGAGGAGTCTGTGGAGCATCATTCTCGAAACCGTTGGAATTGTACCAGAGCATCAGGCTTACCTTCTTGCTCTTGGCATACTTACTCAACTCTTCAATGCGCTTTCTGCCTATCTGCTTGTCCCACCAGGCATCCACCAAGATGGCTTCATAACCCTGAGCTGCAGCCACATCAATCATCTTCACCTGATCATCATAGTTGATGGAACCATCCTGCCAGATCAACCAACTCCAAGTATAACGGGAAGGCTTATAATTCTGAGAAGCCTCATAGAGAGGTTCTACCACATCATAAGGAATGGTGGTTTCCACGATAGGAGCCAGTGATGCACCTACGGTGATGGTACGCCAAGGAGTCTCACCTGGCAAAGGAATGCCAGCAAACTCAGAACCCACACCATTATTCTCACCCTTCTGAGGGAAAGCAACCGTATAACCCTTACCAGGTTCATAATCAGAGAGACGACTGCCAGGATAAGCGCTGGAAACACCCGTTTCGCTCACCAGTACCCATCCATCTTCACCGACCTTGAAAAGACAAGGGAAAGTATAGCCCACACCAAACTGAGATTTCACGTTCATCTGGGCATTAGGTGTGTACTCCTCCTCATAAGAAGGTTTGGTACGCTCCCATCCTGTCATCGGAGTAATCTGAGGACAGAGGAAGGTGGTGGTCTTTTCAGGGAAATTGAAACCGCTCACCTCTTTATATATAATCACCGACTTAGGATTATCCTTCTCAGGACGGATCATCTCATACTTGTAAGCCACATCATTGTCTGAAACATGAAGGTGAAGCGTCATGGAATCCTTCTTTGCATTGAGAAATCCGATAGTAGCCTCATACACATCTTTCTCCACATGAGATTTCTTCGTATGGTCCATAACATAGGTCAGATGCTTAGGTGCGCCCTTCAGAGCTCCCATGGTAAGTCCCTGAGAGAAATCTCCATAATTCGCTACCAGACCGAGAGCCGAAGCTGCCAACATCTGCTTTCCATTCAAATCCACCGTGTAGGAAGCCTTGCCTCCCTCACACTTCACATTCATTACCAACTTGCCATTTGGCGAAGTCACTGTGTAATTGTTGGCTTGCGCACAAACAGCGCCAAGCAACAAAATACTACTTAGAATACTTTTTTGCATTTTGTTATTCTACTATTTAGGTTGATACATTTTCATTTTTAATTATTATTGAATAAGAAACACATGATCTTCATAACGCATTTTCGAATGACTAAGCATCATATATAATTATGACGACACATTACATATAACATGTAACTTTCCTCAGCGCCAGCTAATAAAGTGTTATTCCTACATTCGCTTGCAAAGATAAGCATTAAAAAGGAGAACAAGGTGCATTTTTCATTCAAAAAACGTTCAAATTTGTCACAAACGGCTATTTTCTACTAATTTCACCACGATTAGAAGCGCATTTAAAACATATTTGTGTACTTACAACAAATCAAAAGACTCCTACACCCTCTGTCATTACCTATTAAATATTAATCCAAATCTACAAAAGCAATACTGCAAATTACAGCGAAAGGAAAAACCATAGTGAAAGGAGTAAGGAGAAATACAGCGGACCAAAGGAAAACTAAAGAGGAAACAGGCTGAACGCAGCAAAAAAACTACAACAGGGCTTAAAACGAAAAAAGCCCCGACATCACGCCGGGACTATTTCAAAGTTTTTTAAATGTTTCAGCAGTTTTGCACTTTATGTAGTTATGATTTTATTTTTGAAAATCAGTTTTGTTTTACGTGTGCAAAATTAATAAAATTATTGATGTAAATCAAAAAAAATCTACTTTTTTATTCAAAAAACCACGCAAACGTTTGCGAATTATCGATGCCATTTTGCGGTATTTGTGTGAAATGTGTATCAAATACAAGCTGTGCATTTGCGGTATTTCGATAATTCCAATTCCTTCAAAAGGCTTGGATTCATTCTTTCTGAAGGAACAACTAACGCATCCAGAAGGATCGACCAACGACTTCATGAAGAAACAACAAATGACAATTACAATAAAAAACTATAAATAATTCCTCTATCTTTATTCAAGTAGATATTTTTTTGTTACCTTTGCACATTATATATAATACGCGTGCGCACGAGGACGATGCTTATATCTTGCGCACGAGAGTGAAACCAAATAAAATATATTCTACAGTAGAACATAAATGAAAGAATTTGTAATTTCAGAAGTCAAGGCAGAAACCGCAGTGCTCGTAGGTCTGGTAACCAAGACACAGGACGAAGCCAAGACAAAAGAATACCTCGACGAGTTGGAATTCCTCGCCGATACTGCTGGTGCGGTCACCGTGAAGAGATTCACACAGAAGGTGATTTCACCTAACCAGACCACATACGTGGGAAAAGGTAAGTTGGAGGAAATCAAACAATACATCAAGGAAGAGGAAGAAGAAGATAGAGAAATCGGTATGGTCATCTTTGATGATGAACTTTCTGCCAAGCAGATACGCAACATCGAACAAGAGTTGCAAGTGAAGATTCTCGACCGAACCTCACTCATCCTCGACATCTTTGCCATGCGTGCACAGACCGCAGCGGCAAAGACTCAGGTAGAGTTGGCACAATATCGCTACATGCTTCCACGACTGCAACGTCTCTGGACTCACCTTGAGCGTCAGGGAGGCGGTTCTGGTTCTGGCGGCGGTAAGGGTTCTGTTGGTTTGCGTGGTCCGGGTGAAACCCAGCTGGAGATGGACCGCCGTATCATCCTCGGCAGAATGAGCCTGCTGAAAGAACGACTGGCAGAAATCGACAAGCAGAAGACAACCCAGAGAAAAAACCGCGGACGTCTCATCCGTGTAGCACTCGTAGGTTACACCAACGTGGGAAAGAGTACCATCATGAACCTCCTCTCCAAGAGTGAAGTCTTCGCAGAAAACAAACTCTTCGCCACACTCGACACTACCGTGCGCAAGGTTGTGGTAGAAAATCTTCCGTTCCTCCTCGCCGACACCGTTGGATTCATCCGCAAGTTGCCTACCGACCTGGTAGATTCCTTCAAGAGTACACTGGATGAGACTCGCGAGGCCGACCTGCTGTTGCACGTAGTAGATATTTCGCACCCTGATTTCGAAGAGCAGATACAGGTGGTAGAGAAGACGCTGGAGGAATTGGGATGTTCAGACAAGCCATCAATGATTATCTTCAACAAGATAGACAACTATACCTGGGTAGAGAAAGAGGAAGATGACCTGACACCTATGGAGAAGGAAAACATTCCACTGGAAGACCTGAAGAAGACATGGATGGCGAAACTCCACGATGACTGCCTTTTCATCTCGGCAAAGAACAAAGACAACATCGATGAGTTCCGCGAGGTACTCTATAAGAAAGTAAGAGAGCTCCACGTACAGAAGTATCCATACAACGACTTCCTGTACCAGGATTACGAATAAATAATACCTGGAGTTATCCCGAAAAGATAACTCCACAAAAACGTATCAACAATGAATGACTACAGACCTCTAACCTCAGAAGAAATCGAGGTGCTCAAGAGTAATGACTGTTGGGCAGAAGACTGGACCTCCGTGAATGTATCGGAGAACTTCAAGCCCAACTTTATGCATCGCGTGATGCTCTATGGTGAAGTAAACATCGGCGGATTCGACAAGAATGTAGAAGTAAGCCAAGGCTTTGTGAAGCATTCCGGCATCAACAATGCTACCCTGAGAAATGTAACCATCGGAGATGATTGCCTCATTGAAAACGTGGGCAATTTCATCAACAACTACACCATCGGTGATGATTGCTACATTTCCAATATTTCAACCATGGAGACCACAGAGGGAGCTACCTATGGCGAAGGAAACCTGGTAAGTGTACTCAATGAGGTGGGCGAAGGAAATGTCATTCTTTTCAGCGACCTGAACAGTCAGTTGGCTGCATTCATGGTGAAACACTTCTCTGACAAGGAACTGAAGGAGAAGATACGCCTGCTCATCAAGAGCGATATAGACACCAAGATGCCGGAACGCGGACAGATAGGGAACAACGTGAAGATTATCAACACCAAGGAGATAACCAACTGCGTGATCAATGACTTCTGCGAGGTAAACGGTGCGTCCCGACTCAGCGATTGCACCCTGTTGGGCTCCATCCATGGTAATGTGTACATCGGTACTGGCGTAATTGCAGAAAACAGCATCATCGCTGAAGGTTCGAGCGTTATCAACAGTGTGAAGATACAAGATTGCTTCATCGGTGAGACTTGCCAGTTGAGCAATGGTTTCACGGCCTCAGCTTCCGTATTCTTCGCAAACAGCTATATGAGTAATGGTGAGGCATGTGCCGCCTTCTGTGGTCCATTCACAGCCTCTCACCACAAGAGCAGTCTCCTCATCGGAGGTATGTTCTCGTTCTATAATGCAGGTTCGGCCACCAATTTCTCCAACCATGCCTACAAGATGGGACCTATGCACTGGGGAATCCTGGAACGCGGTTCGAAGACAGCCAGCGGCGCTTACCTGCTGATGCCTGCCACGTTAGGAACCTACTCTGTATGTTTCGGCAAACTGATGCACCATCCCGATACCCGCAATCTGCCATTCGCCTATCTGATAGCCGATGGCGACAAGATGTTCCTCATACCAGGCAGAAACATCACTACCGTAGGTCTGTATCGAGACATCAAGAAATGGCCAAAGCGAGATCTCCGTGCTCCAGAAAACCGCAAGAGTATCGTCAATTTCGACTGGCTTTCCCCATTCTCTGTGGGAGAAGTTCTCAAAGGCAAGAAAATCCTCGAAAATCTGCGCGAGGTAACGGGCGATAATGTTTCGCAATACCTCTATCATGAGTACATCATACCAGCCACATCGCTTCACAAGGGCATCAAGTATTACGACATTGCTCTTCGCATCTACATGGGTGCCGTACTGAAGAGAGTTCTCAAGCGCGACCCGAGCATCACCCCACCAAGCACACAGATTGGTTTGGGTGACTGGGACGACCTGTCGGGCCTCCTCCTTCCAGTATCAGAGGAAGAGAGAATCATCAACGACCTGAAAGATGGAAACATCGAGACCATCCAGGAACTCATCGAGCGATTCGAAAATATCGATGCCAACTACCGCGAGTACCAGTGGACATGGACTTACAAGATGATCTGCGATTACTACGGCATTAGCGAGATTACGCTCGAAGATGCCAACCGCATTCACGAGGACTACATCAAAGCCCGCCGTTCATGGATTGCCGAAATCAAGAAGGATGCAGAGAAAGAATTTGCCATGGGAGATGTGGAAGAAGAAGTCTTCCGCAATTTCGTGGATAGTCTTGACCAGGAAATAGATTACGAGAATTAAAGAGACTGACGATGGATTACTCAACGTGTCTGTCAGATAGTTTCAGCTATTAAATTTGAATGTTTCAACAGTAAAAAAGGATATTTCAACAGTTTTAAATTATAACAAAAAAACATTATGGCAAAAGCTCCAGATTTTAAGTACGCTCCAATGTTTCAGCTTGGAGAGGACAAGACAGAGTACCGCCTTATCTCTAAAGAAGGCGTAAGCACAGCAGAGTTTGAGGGTAAGACAATCCTCAAGGTTTCTAAAGAAGCTTTGACTTTGCTGGCACAGCAGGGTTTCCACGACGTAGAGTTCATGCTCCGTCGTGAGCACAATGCTCAGGTAGCTAAGATTTTGACCGACCCAGAGGCTTCTGAGAACGACAAATACGTAGCTCTCCAGTTCCTCCGCAACGCAGAGACTGCCGTAAAGGGCATTCTCCCATTCTGCCAGGATACAGGTACTGCCATCATTCATGGCGAGAAAGGTCAGCGCGTATGGACTGACTTTGAGGACGAAGAGGCTTTGAGCCTTGGTGTCTATAACACATACACACAAGACAACCTCCGCTATTCACAGAATGCTCCTCTCAATATGTATGATGAGGTGAACACCCGTTGCAACCTCCCTGCCCAGATTGATATCGAGGCAACAGAAGGTGATGAGTACCGTTTCGTGATGGTAGCTAAGGGTGGTGGCTCTGCCAACAAGACTTACTTCTACCCTATGACCAAGGCTACTATCCAGAATGAGGGTACATTGCTTCCATTCCTCGTTGAGAAGATGAAGAGTCTGGGTACTGCTGCATGTCCTCCTTACCACATCGCATTCGTAATCGGTGGTACTTCTGCTGAGAAGAACCTCCTTACCGTGAAGTTGGCTTCTATCAAATACTACGATGAGTTGCCTACTACAGGCGATGAGACAGGTCGTGCTTTCCGTGATATTGACTTGGAAAACAAACTCCTCGAAGAGGCACACAAGATTGGCTTGGGTGCACAGTTTGGTGGCAAGTACCTGGCTCACGACATCCGCGTAGTTCGCCTCCCACGTCATGGTGCCAGCTGTCCTATCGGTATGGGCGTAAGCTGCTCTGCCGACCGCAACATCAAGGCTAAAATCAACAAGGACGGTATCTGGTTGGAGAAGATGGACGAGAACCCAACAGAGTTGATTCCTGAAGAGCTCCGCAAGCCAGGCGAGGGTGCAAAGGGTATTGAAATCGACCTCGACAAGGGTATTGATTCAGTTCGCGCTGAGTTGAGCAAGTATCCAGTAAGTACACGTGTCAACTTGAAGGGTACTATCATCGTGGCTCGCGACATTGCTCATGCTAAGCTCAAGGCTCGTCTGGACGCTGGCGAGGAAATGCCAGAGTACTTCAAGAACCACCCTATTCTCTATGCAGGTCCTGCCAAGACTCCAGAGGGTTATCCATGTGGCTCAATGGGTCCTACCACAGCCAACCGTATGGATCCATACGTTGATGAATTCCAGGATCATGGTGCAAGTTTGGTAATGATTGCCAAGGGTAACCGTGGCGACATCGTAACAGAGGCTTGCAAGAAGCACGGTGGTTTCTACCTCGGTACTATCGGCGGCGTGGCTGCTGTTCTCTCCCAGAGTTCTATCAAGAGCATCGAGTGCGTAGAGTACCCTGAGCTCGGTATGGAGGCTATCTGGAAGATTACAGTAGAAGACTTCCCTGCATTCATCCTCGTAGATGACAAGGGCAATGACTTCTTCAAGCAGTTGAAGCCTTGGACACCTTGCAAGGAGTGTCAGAAGTAAAAACATATAAATCCAATAAATCCCTCTTGACTTTCTCATGACTTAGAGAAATCCAAGAGGGATTTTTATTTTCTGCGATTCAAGACTTTTTCATTTTTAGAGAAACTGTACAGACAATCAGAAAAATCATATCTGAAAGAAGCGTGAATAGATACGGTAATAAATTTCTATCCATCCATTCTCCACCAGATGATGCAGTTTCTTTGCCAACTTAGGATATGCATCTATCAAAGCAACAAGATCAGGATTATACTTTGTTCCCGCTCCTGCCCTCAACTCCGGCATGACGACCTCAAATGTCTTACTAATACGATAATTCCGCCCCACGCACTCTGTAGCAGCCTGCAAGCAATCACTGAGCGTCACTATATCTATCAGAAAACGAATCGGCGATTTCGTATTATCAAAATCAGCAGGATATCCGCCCTTACCATTATACCATTTGTGATGCCCCACTGTCGTATCATGGAAAATCTCCAAACCAGGAACTGCTCTCAAGAAGATTTCTCCCAGACGTGGATGCAATCTGATTATGTCAAATTCATCATCAGTCAGAGGCAAATATTCATTGTTTACGACCGACACAATAGCATTTTTTCCTATATCATGCACTTTACCTGCACTGAATATAAACGAGCGCAGAGTACGTTTATGTTTCAGTACCTCCTCTGTGTTCTTGTATCCGAAAACACCTTTGAGCAGTTCCGGCTTATATCTCAAGACACCATCCAGCAACACCTTAGCTATTTTGGCAACGTGAATAGAATGGGCATAGGTGGTTACCTGAGTAGAGACATTCAGACCACTCATAAACCGGACCATTTGCTTATAACTAAGATATTTCACCAATCGTCTGTGTGTAGATAAACAGAAAAGTTCACGTACGAAATCTGTATTTCCCTGAAAATCTTTCCGTTTTCCAAAAGCCGTCACCATATTTTGGGATATTTTCCATATCGTCTTTTTCTTCTGCGAAACAGGAACATCGGCTTCATCATTAATAATCAGAAAAATAGATAGAGGCATCAGGTAATCACGGATTATTCTGTCATTCATTGGGAAATCTCTATATTTGAGCCACTTCTCATGATAATGATTCTTGCATCTTAGCCACGCTTCCCGAGAAGATATCTGCCTTGCCTTCATCTGCAAAAATACAGTACGGATAAATGACAAATTACTCAACTCTGCTTTTTGTAGATTTCTGGAAATCACCGCCTGTGTCAAAGAATCACGAACATGTCTGTCTAAAACAGTAGGTGTATAATAGTAAATATTGCACAGAAAAGCCTCATCTTTTACTTGCTGCAATTCCAGCAAGTCTCTCTTCTGTTCCGGAACGACGATCTCATCCAAGTCTTCCCTTTTCAGAAAATCATCCAGTCTCCTATAATGTTCCTCGAAATCCTGGATTGTTTCCAACCCAAAGGCAAGCCAGATGGTATTAGACATATGCTCCAAGGCACCAGCCAAAGCGAAGTCATAATGGGGATAGCGCTTGGCATCTTCAGACAGAATCGCTTTGCCTGCCTGATAAGCCTTTCTCAGATATTTGACATCTCCTCCCAAGTTCCACATCTGCTCATAACCGTAGAGCTGCCAGAGATTGAATACGTTCGTATATTTTACGCTATCAGGCAGATAACCACCACCTTTTTCAAGAATGCGACTCATCCTGACCAACAGAAAAGGATCGTATAGGTTTTTGCGAACATACCTTTGCTCTATGGAATGACAAAAATCAAGATAGATATCTTCAGGAATGGAATCCCCATGCTTGGTAAGAAATTCCTTGATTCCTCGCATGACTTCCTGATTGGCGGCAAAGATCTGATGATTCTTGATGGCACGACGACGGAAATAATTAACCCATTTATCGTGCTCTTTGATCAGAAAGATACTGTCATTATAATGGTTATATGTCAGGCGGTTTTGGGCAAGAATATCAAAACAAAGTTTAAAGTCTATTGTGTCGAGGTCATCATCCAGTTCTTCAGCAGAATTATCAGCCGATTCTTCAAGAGGAACAGTGGATGGACTTCCGGCCAAGGCATTGGCCTCCTGCATTTCATCTGGAATACTTTGCTTATGAGAAATCAGTTTGCCTGGAGTAATTCCTTGCACACTGGTATAGAATGAAGAAACAAACAGGATAAAGAAAAGGAAAAGCAGTTGGAATGAAAGATGACCAGATACTCTCTTGCCACCATCGTTCAATATATTATAAAAAAATGCTCTCAAAACTTATACAATATGATTTTAATGTGGCAAAGATACAATCTTTTTTCAATTAAAACAAATATTGCAAAGAATATTTCAAAAAAAGCTACAATTCATAATAAAATGAATTGCAGCTTTTTACATTAACTAAATATCAACTATAATCGATGAAACAAAACTAATCGCCTATTACTTGGTGTATTCCTCTGGAATAATTGGCATCGCTCCATTCTGAGTACAAACGTAAGCACTTACCTTGACGGCAAGTTCATGAGCCTCAGTAATACTCTTGCCTTTCAGAATGCTGGCACAGAAAGTACCTGTAAAACTATCACCGGCACCTACAGTATCTGCCACCTCTACCTTTGGAGTCTCTTGGAATGACTTCACACCTGGAGCAAAAACATAGCTACCGTTTACACCACAAGTCAACACGAGCATATCGAGATTGTATTTACCGAGAATCAACCAGCACTTATTCTCAATATCCAAACCTGGATAACCGAAAAGACGACCGATAGTAATCAACTCCTCGTCGTTAATCTTCAATACATTGCAGCGTTTCAAGCTCTCGGTAATCACTTCTGGAGTATAGAAATTCTGACGAAGATTGATGTCGAAAATCTTCAGACAATCGTTTGGAGTATAATCAAGGAACTTATAGATTGTTTTGCGGCTTACCTCGCTGCGCTGAGCTAAAGAACCCCAGCAAACAGCACCTGCATTGGCAGCAATCTCCTTGATGTCATCAGTAAATGGGATATTATCCCAAGCCACACCCTGCTTGATATCGTAAGTAGGAACACCTTCTTTATCGAGCTGCACCTGAACAGTTCCTGTAGGATAATCAACCTCAGGTATCACATATTTCAACTTTTTCTCATCAAGAAGGCGAAGAGCTGTATCGCCCAAGACATCCTTACCCACAGCACTCACAGCCACAGAATGTAAGCCATGCTGACCTGCGTGGTAAGCGAAATTGGCAGGAGCACCACCAAGTTGAGAACCAGAAGGGAGAACATCAAAAAGAATCTCACCCAAACCTACACAATATTTTTTATCTAAATTCTTTGTTTCCATAATTACACCTTTATTATATATAGTATAAATTCTATATATGCTAAAAACGATAGTGAATAATAATTATTGTATTTATCTGATTTGTATTTACAATGAATCAGTATTGTATCTCTAACTAAGAAAAGAAGTTTTTCTCCTTAGAAGAAAGTTGTGTTCAACGTCGTTGAATACACGTTCAACGTCTTTGAATGTCGGTTCAACGTCTTTGAACGCACGTTCAACGACGCTGAACGAAACTTTCTATAGGGATGGAAGAACATTTATGCCAGCCTACGGATATAGGTGAAGAGATAAACTACACCTACCGCCATTACAGCCACAGCACCTACCTGACCGAAGGTATCGCTGGCAAAACCCATAAGCAATGGGAAGACGGTTCCACCGAAGAGACCCATAATCATCAATCCACTCACCTCGTTCTTCTTATCAGGCATAGCAAGCAGAGCCTGAGAGAAAATCATGGAGAAGACATTAGAGTTACCATATCCCACCAGGGCGATGGCTATATAAAGCATTGTCTTGCTCTCGCCTACCCACATACCGATCATACTCAGAGCCATCATTACAACGCTGATCATGAAGAAAGTACGGGTCTTCATCATACGAAGGAAAGCTGTACCAGTGAAACATCCGATGGTACGGAAGATGAAGTAGAGCGATGTGGCGAAAGCTGCATCATTCAAACTCCAGCCCAAACGCTCCATCAAAATCTTAGGAGCTGTGGTATTGGTACCCACATCGATGCCTACATGACACATGATACCGATGAAGGAAAGCAACACGATAGGTTTGCCAAGCAACTTGAAACACTCACCAAAGCCAGAAGCCTTGCCTTCATTCTTTTCTTCCTCAATAGGAGTACCTGCCAGGAAGAATGTGGCTGTTATTCCGATAATCATATAGATTGGGAAAAGAACTCGCCAACCCAAACCGAAGGATGGAATGCTTGCCATAGCACCCCACATAGCGATGTATGGTGCAAGGAAAGAAGCGATGGCCTTGACAAACTGACCAAAGGTCAAAGTGGAAGCCAGATTCTTACCCGTTGTCACTACAGAAACCAGCGGATTCAAGGAGGTCTGCATCAAGGCATTTCCTATACCCAACAAAGAGAATGAAACGAGCATCACTCCGAAACTCTCACCGAAGATAGGCAAGAGAAGAGAAATGACGGTAACGAGCAAAGACAGGAGTACAGTCTTCTTTCTACCAATCTTATTCATCAGGATTCCAGTAGGAACCGAAAATATGAGAAACCAGAAGAATACTAAAGATGGGAACAGATTGGCTGTCGAATCATTGAGATTCAGGTCTTCTTTTACATAGTTGGAGGCAATACCTACCAGATCTACAAATCCCATGGCGAAGAAACAGAGCATCACCGGGATGATTGTCAGTTTTGATGATTTATTCATAATTGTTAGAGTTATTGTTTCTTGTTTTCTGCTGCAAAGGTAGCGACAAACGATATCTTCTATGATAAAATATCGTTCATCGACTACCATTTTTGTTATATTGCTACATCAGTAACACACTAAGAAACAATAGTGATTACAAACCAAGTTTATGAAGCTTCATATTCTTGAACTCTGCCTTGCCACCCTGAGTATAGAGCTTCACATTCTCGTATGGAGCTACAGGGAAAACGAGGTTGGTCATGGCGATGCGACCGCCATCAACGAAGAGCTCAACAGATGACTTATCTACGAAGATATCTACATGATAGGTCTTCTTGCCATCCTCGCAAAGACTCAATGGAGCCCAGGTAGCGAGAGCGAAATCATTCTTGTAGTTGATGGAATTGGCTATGCGGGCAGGCTCCTTGCCTTCTGCAGCACGCTGCTTATCCCAAGCCAGCTCGATATCGTGAGGAACAGACTGCTTACCGAAATCGGTCAAACCACTCTCGGTTCTATCCATCACAACCTTGCCCTGCTTCATATCGAAGTAGATCATGGTGCGCTCACGCTTGTTGTTTGAAATCTCAATACCGGCAATGCCGTTGGCATCTGGAGTTACATCAGCCTCGATTTCGAAAGCACCATTCATATTGGCTGCAACACCCTTCAAGTCCTTGGCATCGGCAACAGAAGCATCAGCCAAATCCTTGGTATTCTTTCTCAAGGCATATACCTCAGGAGCTACATCCTCTGAAATATAGTACTTGCCATTCTTCTCGTAGAGCTTCAACTCTCTTGGCAAACCGTTGGCACCACGATTCTGCTTGAACGGAGTGAGGTTGGCATACTGCCAGTTGCTCATCCAGGTGATTCCCAATACTCGGTCGCCTGTGTTAGAGAAGGTAACGGTGGCGTAATGATCCTTACCCCAATCGAGCCACTTCACATCGTGGGCATCAGGACAAGTGAAGTTCTTGCCATCGAAATCGCCTACGAAATACTCGGTAGCGCTGCCACCAAACCAGCAACCAGGGTTGATATTCATCGTCATCACCCACTTCATCTTCTTTTTATCACCATTTACAGGCAACTGGAAGAAATCTGGGCACTCATACTGACATGGCTGCTGACCCAAGCCCTTGCCGAAAGCACTTACATAAGTCCACTTCTTCAAGTTCTTTGACTTATAGAAACGGGTCTCCTTATCGGCAGAAACAATCATATACCAGCACTTACCCTTCTCATACCAGAACACCTTAGGGTCGCGGAAGTCCTTCAAACCGTCGAATGGAGTCAACACTGGGTTGCCCTCGTACTTGGTGAAGGTGCGGCCATTATCGTTGCTGTAGGCGATGCACTGTACCTCATCGTGGTTCACACTGTTGTTGGTATAGATGGCGATGATGGCATTCTTGCCAAAACCGGCAGTATTCTTCTTATCTACCACAGAACTACCTGAGAAGATATGGCCTACTGGGTCGCGGGCGATGGCTGGGTCGAGGTGCTCCCAATGAACCAGGTCCTTGCTTACGGCATGTCCCCAGTGCATGTTGCCCCACTTGCTTCCGTATGGGTTATACTGAAAATAGAGATGATACTCACCATCCTTATACACCATACCATTAGGGTCGTTCATCCAGCCGTAGAGCGGAGTGAAGTGATAAGATGGGCGATAGTAATCGGTGTTGGTGGTGTCGAATGTATCGCTGAGCTTGAGCAAGTTAAGTGCCAAGGCATCCTTCTTCAGACCGAGAATCTTGACTGTAGCGGTCTTACCCTTGCCCAAGGCAAATGGCACGAAGTAATCAGAACCATTCTGAGCCAGGCGAACGTCCATCCAGGTATCATCCTTAGAACCTGTATCGAGCAAAACCTGGGCCTCATCCTTCTCTTCCTGGATAGGGAGAAGAAGATACTTGGTAGGATTCTCCACCTTAATGATGGTAGTATCACCCTTGTGTTCGATGTTCATCTTCTGTGCAAAGGCAGAAGTTGTAGCTGATGCCATCAACATGAGGCAGGCAGCCTTCATCATATTGTTTGTTCTCATTGTACTATTATTGTTAATTGTTATTGTTTATATCTATAACGTATTATTGTTTGTCTTATTACCGACAGCCCTATACATTATATTATATATAGAAGCTGTCGATGATGTTTATTGATATTTATATCGCTTAGAACTTCAGCGAAGCTGTGAATTCAACAGTGAATGGACGGAGATAGCTACCCGTCATAATCTGATTCTTGATTCCCTTTGCCTCATCCTTGGTAATCAGCTCGGCACCTGCGATACTACCCTTGGCACCAGTCTGGTTGAGGAAGTTGACTACGGTGCAGCCGAGAGCCAGACGCTTGGTTGCCTGCCAGTTCAAACCTCCGAAAGTCTCCCAGTGACCATTGAAGTAATATGCCTCGTTGATGTTGGCGTAGGTCTTGCTGAAGTAACGGAAGCTGGTCCAGAGCTTGATGTCCTTGGTAATCATGTAGCTTGGATCCAACTCAATGAGAATCTGAGGAATCTCTGCTACGATATTGCCTGTGGCGTTGATTTTGCCAACATAGCCATCGTTGAAGGTGATGCTGGTTTCATACTTCTTGTAGGTAGGCTTCTGATATGTGAAGAGGAAGTGGAAATCAAATCCCTTGAATGGATGAGCCACAGCGTCGGTTGTCCATCCCCATGTCTGGATATCGTAAGTCAAAGGAGCTGCCTTGATCTCACTGCCATGCTGCAAGTTCAGAGTTGAGTTGTTGTTGGTCTTTGATATGTAAGAGAACAACGATGTCAAACTCAACCATGAGTTATTATAGTAGATACCTGCACGACCGAGTGGCACAGAAATCTTATCCGTATTCGGCAATGTAGCTGGGGCAAAAGCCTCGAACTTAGGATGCTGAACGATGTAAGTGAAATCGCCAGTGAAGCCGAAGTTATCGGTCAACTTATAAGTTGCTGCTACAGAGAAATCGTAGTTCAACCAGTTGTAACTCAAGTCTGCCGGAGCAATCTTAGTTCCATCTGCTGCCGTAGCACCGAGATAATAATCGGCAAAACGACCTACGAAATCACCGTTTGCATTCTTCACTGCTGCGTTTTCACCCTTCAGCTTCTGCCACTCCAGACGGGCACCATAGTAGAGGTTCAACTTATTGGTGACATCCCAATCGTGAGTGAAGTAGAGAGCCAGCTTGTTTTCGCTTCCCTTATAATACTCAGAGGCGTTCTTGTTGAAATCGTAGAAATAGCTGTTGCGCTGATTAGCATCCCAGACACGCAACGCATAACTGCCATCAGATGGAACACTCTGGTCATACATGGTTGTATTTGAGCAATAATCGATATGGTAGAACCACTCGTTCACGCCAAGGCGGAAGGTGGAAGTTCTGAACTTCTTGCTGAGTTCGGTGGTAAAGAGAGCCTCATCTATCTTACCGGCATTGAGACAGGACATACGGGTCTGAACATACTGACCATTGTAAGCCTTGGCAGCACCATCGATGTCGCGATACATATAATTATATACGCTCTTGTTAGCCTCGTTCTTCAAATCGATGATAGACATTGGTGACTGGTAAACCATCGCACCACGTGAGTGATCGTACTTCAAGGTAGCCTTCCAGTTCAAACCGTTGTCAAAACGGTAGTTGTTCATCAGGGTTACCTCGCTTGTCTTGTTCAGACAGGCATCATAGAGAGAAGTCTGCTTCAACTCACCAGTACGCATATCACGATAGGTCATATCATTATCTACAGGAAGATAAGAGGTGGTTCCGAGCTTGAAGTTGCCATACTCCTTCACGCTTCCATCACCTACATAAATGAATGGAGCACTCTGGGTGGCATAGTTATATACATTATGACTGTTGGCATACTTATACATAGCGGTAAATTCACCACGGTTGCCGTTATACTTCTTGGTGAGGAGCGCCTTGTAGATCTGAGTACGGTCCTGATAAGGAGTAGACTTAATCTTGAAGGTTCCCGGATCGAAATCCTGATACATATTAAAGCTGTAGTACCAGTCCTTACCCAAATCACCATTCATATTCAAAGAGAATTCCTGCAATCCGAAATGATTGCTCTTATAGTTCAGCGTACCATAGAATCCTTTCTGTCCCTTCTGGGTGAAAGAGTTCACGGCATAACCGATATTACCGGTAGTGATGGCAGTCTCGGCAATCTTGAGCAAACCCTGATGGCTCAAACTTGCATCACCACGCCAGATAGTATTGACAGAATGAGGATTGGTAGCGTAAGTAACAGGCAAACCATTCTCCAAAACGTTGACATCGGCAGAAGGCAAGCCTATCTGAATCTCACGAGGACCATTCGCACTGGCTGCATTGAGCATCACATTACGATTACCCTCTTCCTTAGCACTTGAATTATCATCCTGTGCAAAAGCTGCTGTAACATTTACCAATGAAAGTGCAAGCATCATAGCTGCGCTCTTTCCATTTAAAAAGTTGTTCATACTTTAAATGTTTAATTTGTTAGCGTTAATGTTTTGATTTCTGCTGCAAAAATACATAAAGGTCTGAACAGCGGCTTAAAAAATCATTTCATCGAATAAAAAATTCCGTTCATTGTAACATAATTGCTATTACATGAACGGAATTTCACACTTTTCTGCTACTTTCTACGTCTTAACTAACTCTTTTCTATTTCAGACAAAGGGAGTCATATAGATCACTACAGACAATTAAGAGCGTGTTATGATATACTTGATTTAATGAGTTCAAGTGCTTGAATCAGTGAGGTCAAGTGCTTGAGTCTGTGAGGTCAAGTGTTTGGTTCAGCTTACTCAAGTGGTTCCGTAAGCTATCGGAGACGACTTGTTAAATTAACGGAGACGACTCAATAAGCTATCTGAGACGACTCAACAAGCTATCGATGACGACTCCGGAAGCTATCGGAGACGACTCCGGAAGCAGACGCAGATAGCTTCGTTGACTAACGCAAGTACTTGAGTTGGCTAACGCAAGTACTTGAGTTGGCTAACGCAAGTACTTGCGATGCTCAACGCAGCCTGTTTCGATGGACCATGTAGGCTAATACCCGGAAACGTTAACGAACAATAAAAAACAGCTTAGATTTTGTGGAAACGCATCTTTTTTGTACTTTTGGAAAAAATAAGGCAGGAATGACTGAGCGAAAGATCATACATATCGACATGGATGCCTTCTTTGCTGCGGTAGAGCAAAGAGACAATCCGGAACTTCGGGGCAAACCGGTAGCGGTTGGCTTCGACGGACCTCGTGGTGTAGTTTCTACAGCCAGCTATGAGGCAAGGAAGTATGGCGTTCACTCGGCGCAATCCATCGCTCAAGCCAAGCAGCGCTGCCCTAATCTCATCATCGTGCCCTGCCGGCATGATTATTACGCTAAAATATCCCATCAGATACATCAGATATTCCAGGAATATACCGATCTCATCGAACCCATCTCCATAGATGAAGCCTTTCTTGATGTAACACAGAATAAGAAAGGGATAGAACTGGCGGTGGATATCGCCAAAGAAATCAAAACCCGTATCAAGGAAGCAACCGGACTCACCGCCTCGGCTGGCATCAGCTACTGCAAGTTTCTCGCCAAAGTGGCTTCTGATTACCGTAAACCTGATGGTATCTGCACCATCCATCCAGACAAAGCGCTCGATTTCATCGCCCAGCTACCCGTAGAGGATTTTTGGGGCGTAGGCAAGAAAACCTTGCAAAAGATGCACTTCATGGGTATCTTCAACGGAGCTGACCTACGGAAAGTATCCAAGGAACATCTGGTTGAAGTGTTCGGAAAAGCCGGTCATATTTTCTATGACTTTGCCCGTGGGATAGACAACAGACCTGTTATCACAAGCAGAGTGAGGAAGTCTGTGGGATGCGAACAGACTTTTCTGGAAGATATCTATAAAAAAACGGCAGTCATCATAGAACTCTATCATTCAGTACTTGAACTCCAGGAGCGAATTTCCAAGAGTGGGTTTGAGGGTAGGACATTAACTTTAAAGGTGAAGTTTTCCGACTTCACCCAGATTACCCGCAGCATTTCACAAGAGAAAATCCTGAAGAAAAAAGGAGAAATACTCCCACTTGCCAAGCGATTGCTCCAACAAGTGGATTACTCCGCCAGCCGCCCTATCCGCCTTCTCGGCTTGTCTGTAAGCAATGCTACTTCAGAAGAAGCAAAGAAAGAGGACAGGGAAAACAGTAGCCAAGGACCAGAATACCGGGAACTGGAACTGGAGTTTGAAGATTGGGAATAAAGACTTTAGTTATTCCCTACTTCTCCTGGCAACATACCATATTCTTCCTTAAAGCACTTCGTAAAGTAAGAAGGTGCAGAAAAACCGACATCATAGGCGACCTCTGAAACACTCATACTACGGCTTTCAAGTAGTCGTTTAGCCTTGGCAAGACGAGCCTTGCGAAGCAAATCTACTACAGAAGAACCCGTCATAGCTTTCACCTTACGATAGAGTTGCACACGACTCAAGCCGATTCCTTTGCCGATATCCTCTACGCCAAACTCACTGTCTGAAAGATTCTTCTGGATAATAGCATGAAGTTGATTGAGGAACTGCTTGTCTCTATCTTCCAACTGGTTCATAGCTACTTCCTGTTCTGCTGTTTGAGAAGTCTGATTGAAAATATTCTCAAAATGAGTCTTCAGCAACCTTCGCTGCTTGAGAAGATTTTCTATACGGGACAAAAGAACCTTGCCATGGAATGGTTTGGTAATGTAAGAATCAGCACCATACTCATAACTTTGGGCACGATGCTCATCCAGATTTTTAGCAGTGAGCACAATGACAGGAATATGAGAAGTGATGGTCTGGGTTTTCAACTGCCTTGTAAATTCCAAACCATTCATCACAGGCATCATGACATCACAGATTACCAAATCAGGAACTTCCTTCCGGGCTATCTCCAACCCTTCCTTACCATCGGAAGCCTCAAAGATATAAAACTTATTCTGCAAAAGCGTGCGAATATATTGACGAATGTCATTATTATCATCAATCACCAATAAAGAAGGTTTATTTCCTTGCTCATCCAACAACTTCTGGAGTTTTCCATTTTGTTTATTACCATCGTCGATATACTGCAGATCAGACTCATTAATCGTCATCTTATCTACTGATAATGAAGCACTTTCAGAGTTATCCACAATTTCCTCATCATTGTGGATAACCTGTGCATCACCTATCTGTTTACAAGGAATCACTACTATAAAATTGCTACCCTGATCCGTTTTGCTCTCCACCCAAGCCTTGCCATGATGTAACTCCACAAACGACTTGACAAGGGCCAATCCGATACCCGTTCCACTGGCAGCACCTTTGGACTGAAAGAAACGTTCAAACACCTTTTCAGCTTCTTCATGAGAAATTCCCATGCCCGTATCACGCACATCGATACGGAAAAAATCCTTATAAGAATTGATGGTCTCGGCAGATAAACCTTTAACCTGATGAGGATCAACCATTTTTAAAGATACAAAAATATCGCCTCCAGCAGGAGTATATTTCAAGGCATTGCTTAAGAGATTGAATACTACACGAGCAATTTTCTCTTTATCAGCCACTATCTTTCCCTGTCTCTTAAATTCTTCTACATCCAAATGAAGCATGATATGCTTACGTTCAGCTGCCAGCAGGAAATCACTTGTCCAAAGCGTCAACGCCTTTACAAGGTCAAAACGATAAAGTTCCAAATTCATCTTTCCATTCTGAATCTTGCGGAAATCAAGAATACTTCCTACTAACTGCTGAAGTGCCAAGGCATTACGCTGTACCATCTTCAGTAAATCTCTTGCTTTCCCCTTGATACTATTATCCTCCAAAAGCATCTCTACCGGATCTGCTATCAAAGTAAGCGGCGTGCGAAGTTCATGACTGATGTTGGTAAAGAATACCAAGCGGGAATTAGTTAATTCCATAACTTCATCATTCAAGCGCTTTAGCTCATCATTTTTCTGTCCCAATTCGCCATTAACCCTTTTCAGTTCATCGTTCGTATTTGCCAGTTTTTCGTTCAACTTTACTTTAACAACATAACCTCTGAATATCAGCGCTGCACCAGCAATACAGATAAAAAGGAACAGACATAAGCCTATCAGCATGACTTGCTGAGAATTATAGTCAGCAAGATACTGATCGACTTGCTTGTGCAAAGTCTTCAGATTTCGAGCCTGACGCTCAGCATCTCTTGCTTCCATCAAAGTAAGCTCTGCATTAGCCTTGGTGATGATGGAAGTACTCATGAAATTATCGCGTTTGTAAGGTTGATGCTTTAATATCTTCATTGCTAAGGCAATAACCTCATCGCCTTTAGTAGGATAAAGATAGGAAGCATCAAACACTCCATCACGCACGAGTTCCAGGCCCCCACCCTCGGTTGCCAAACCATCCACACCGGTATATTTATAATTGCGGTTTACGCCCATCTGCTTAGCAGCCACGTATGCACCCCAAGCCAAGCAGTCGTTATGAGCAAAGACGAAATCAAAATCCTGCGTCTTTTTCAGTATTTTCTTCATTGCACGAATACCGCTTTCCTCCTTCCAATCTCCACCAGCAGAAGCTACTACTTGAATATCCGGATAGGATTTAAGCGCATCCATAAAACCACGATGACGCTCCAAAGCAGGAGAAGACCCTTCAAGTCCGCGAATCTCAACAACACGTCCCTTACCCTGCAGTTGCTGAGCTATATATTTGCCCATAGAGTTACCTATCTTATAATTGTCACAACCTATGAAAGCGGTATATTTATCAGTATTGGACATACGGTCATACAAAATCACAGGGATTCCCTTGTCATAGGCACGCTCAACAGCCTTGGAAATAGCACTCATCTGATTAGGAGAAATAATCAGTAAATCTACACCTTCATCTACAAACTGGTTGATCTGCTTGTTCTGCAACACATTATCATCATTCGAAGAAGCAAGTTTCACAATAATAGAATCATTGAGGTATTCTCCCATCTTCAACTCATCATTGAGTTTATCGCGCCAAACATCCTCAGAGCATTGGGATACTCCGATGACATATTTCTTTGGATGCTTCACGCAGCCAACAGTAAGTAAACAGCCAACAAATCCAATTAATACAATTATTATAAAATGGAATAGTCTGGTATTATAACACTTCATAAACTTAGAAAATTTAAATAACCATTTTGCAGTTTATCCCTCAAAAGGCATTTTTACTAATATTGAAATTCGTGACAAAAATACGATTATTTTTTGAAATATCAAACAAGAATGCAATATTTTTAATAATTTTCAAAATTAAAGCCTATAAACCTGGTTTGGAGAAAAAGAAAAAAGGAAGATAAAAAGCGGTATAATCCAAAATCCAATGAAGACACCAACACCTTAAACTACAAGAATAAACATTTCATATTCAGATATATACAACAGTTATCAACAATAAATAGAAAGATGTGGATAACTTTATAAAACCTTGTGGATAAAAACAGGAAAGTTTTGAGCATAAAAAAACACTAACTTTTCAGTTAGTGTTCCATTTGTAGCGGGGGTGGGACCCGAACCCACGACCTCCGGATTATGAATCCGACGCTCTAACCAGCTGAGCTATCCCGCCATCGCAGCAAATCGTTTTCTCGATTGCGGGTGCAAAGGTAATACATTATTTTGAATTGAACAAATTTTTCTGCATTTTTTTTCGAAAAAAGTGCATTTTTTTATTTTTCCCCTATCTGCAGCCTATTTTACACCTTAATAAATATATAAAATCTGCAAAAATGAAGGATATTCTATTTTTTTGTGTTACCTTTGCAGACTGAAAATGAATAAACGGAATATACCGACTTGTTCAATAGACATAAATAAAATGCTTCGAATTAAGAAATTAGACATATTTATCGCCAAACAGTTTGGCTTGCTCTTCATAGGAACATTCTTCATCTGCCAGTTTGTGCTGATGATGCAATTCTTGTGGAGATACATTGACGAACTCATCGGAAAAGGACTGACCATGGAAGTGATGGCTCAATTCTTCTGGTATATGGGATTAATGCTTGTTCCCCAAGCATTACCGCTCGCCATTCTTCTCTCCTCACTGATCACATTTGGTAATCTCGGTGAAAGTTCAGAGCTCACAGCCATCAAGGCTGCGGGTATTTCCCTGATGCAATCCTTCCGATCTCTGATTATCATCACCATCATCATCATGTTTGGTTCCTTCTACTTTCAAAATAATATTGGTCCAAGTTCCAACATGAAACTTACCCAGCTTCTTATCTCCATGAAGCAGAAGAGTCCGGAACTGGAAATCCCGGAAGGCATTTTCTATGATGGTATTCCAAACTGCAACCTGTATGTGCAGAAGAAAGATATCAAAACAGGTAAACTCTATGGTGTAATGATCTACCGAATGACAGACAGCTATGAAGATGCTGCCATCATTCTTGCCGACTCAGCCATGCTCCAGAGTACTGCCGAGAAGAAGCACCTCCTGCTTACTCTCTGGAGCGGCGAATGGTTTGAGAACATGCAAAGCAGCGAAATGGCAAACAGTGCTTCCGTTCCATACCGAAGAGAGTCGTTTATCAGCAAAAGAATTGTTCTGGATTTCGATGCAGACTTCAATATGACAGACGCAGCATCGCTATCCAACAATGCCAAAGGCAAGAGTTTGGAACAGATCTATCATACCATCGACTCGCTGAATGCAAGATATGACTCTGTAGGAAGAAGCTATCTGGCTGATGCATCTGTCAGATATTACCGAATCCCATCTGTCAGCAAAGCAGACTCAGCCAATGCCATCAAGAAGGCAGATGCAAAGGGATATGAGATAGATACCTTATTTAACAGACTCCCGCAAGATCAGAAGATCAGAGTTATCAACAGCGCACTGTCTGATATTCGACAAGCATCGAGCGATCTGGACTTCAAGAGCATGATGACTGGTGATGCAGACCAGATTATCAGATTACACAAAATCGAGGCCATCAACAAGTTCATGCTTGCCCTATCATGCCTGATATTCTTCTTCATCGGCGCACCACTCGGTGCCATCATCCGAAAAGGAGGACTCGGTTTCCCGGTTGTGATATCCGTGCTGATATTCATCATCTACTTCATCTTGGATAATTCCGGATACCGAATGGCAAGAAGCGGAATGTGGGCCATCTGGTTTGGTAAGGGATTGGCATCAGCGGTCATGATACCATTGGCCATCTTCGTCACCTGGAAAGCCACCAACGATTCTGCCGTGTTCAATATCGATGCTTATAAGGAATTCTTTGCAAAACTGTTAGGCATCCGACTGAAACGCCACATTTTCGGAAAAGAAGTCATCATCAACAACCCGGATTACACGACAGATGCAGAGAAACTGGCAAAGATTACAGAAGAGGTATATATATATAATAAGGTGCAGCACCTCAAAAGACTGCCTAATTTCATCAATGTATTCTTCAGATATCAGCCAGACCACGAGATAGAACGCATCAACGAGGAATTAGAAAACGTGATAGAAGACCTGACAAATACAAAGAACAAGTTCATTCTGCACGATTTGAACAAATATCCGATTCTGGCCACCAAGGCACATACACGACCATTCGAAAGAAAATGGCTGAATATCGTTGCGGCAATCATCGTACCATTCGGCATCGTATTATACCTGCGAATGTGGAGATTCAGAATGCGTCTGTACAGAGACCTGCGTATCATCTCTCAGACAAACACCGATATCCTCGGCAGAATAAAAGATATACAAACACGTAATAATCAAAATGTAACTATAAAATAAAGTATCAAAATGGCAGATTTAAGATTAAACAACATTGAAGATGCTGTAAAAGACTTCAAAGAAGGAAAATTCGTAATTGTTGTAGATGATGAAGACCGCGAAAACGAAGGCGATCTCATTATTGCAGCAGAGAAGATAGATGCAGAGAAGGTAAACTTCATGCTCAAACACGCAAGAGGCGTACTTTGCGCTCCTATCACCATCAGCAGATGTGATGAATTGGACCTTCCTCACCAGGTATCTGATAACACCTCTATGTTGGGCACTCCTTTTACGGTAACGATTGACAAACTGGAAGGATGCACCACAGGTGTTTCTGCACACGACAGAGCTGAGACCATCAAGGCATTGGCAGATCCGAACTCCACCGCTCAGACATTCGGACGTCCGGGCCACATCAACCCACTCTATGCACAAGACAATGGCGTACTCCGCCGCAGTGGTCATACCGAGGCAGCTATCGACCTTTGTAGAATGGCAGGTCTCTACCCTGCAGGTGCTCTCATGGAAATCATGAACGAGGACGGAACGATGGCTCGCCTTCCAGAACTCCTTGAGTTTGCCAAGGAATGGGGTTTGAAGGTCATCTCTATCAAAGACATGATTACCTACCGACTGAAGAAGGAATCACTCATCGAAGTGGGTGAAGAAGTTGACATGCCTACAGAATATGGTCATTTCCGACTGATTCCTTTCCGTCAGGCGAGCAACGGACTGGAGCACATGGCTCTCATCAAGGGCGAATGGAAAGAAGAGGAACCTATTCTGGTACGTGTTCATTCTTCATGTGCTACAGGCGACATCTTGGGAAGCATGCGCTGCGACTGCGGACAGCAGTTGCACAGAGCAATGGAGATGATAGAAAAAGAAGGAAAAGGTGTAGTCGTATATATGCAACAGGAAGGCAGAGGCATCGGCCTGATGAATAAGATAGCCGCATACAAGTTGCAGGAAGAAGGCTATGACACCGTGGATGCCAACACACATCTCGGTTTCAAGCCAGATGAGCGCGACTACGGATGCGGAGCACAGATGTTACGACAGTTGGGAGTTCACAAGATGCGTTTGCTCACCAACAACCCTGTCAAGCGAGTTGGCCTGGAAGCTTATGGTCTGGAAATAGTAGAGAATGTACCTATCGAAGTTGTACCAAACAAATACAACGAGCGCTATCTCAAGACCAAAAGAGACAGGATGGGTCATACCTTGCACCTTTAAAAAGAGAGAAAAAAGAAAAAAGATGTTATTATTTCATTGCAAGAATAGAATTAATGACACTTTTTCTTCTCTAAAAGAAATAAAATGATTAATTTTGCAGGCAAAACATTAATATAAATTGAATTATGGCACAATTATCTGATCGTCTAAACAGATTGGCACCTTCAGCAACGCTGGCGATGTCACAGAAGAGTAGTGAAATGAAAGCTCAAGGTATTGATGTAATCAACATGAGCGTAGGTGAACCAGACTTCAACACTCCTGACAATATTAAACAGGCAGCAAAGAAGGCTATTGACGAGAACTATTCCCGTTATTCACCAGTACCAGGTTATCCTGACTTGCGAAAAGCAATTGTAGCCAAATTAAAGAACGAGAATGGTTTGGAGTACACTACCAATGAAGTAATCGTTGGTACTGGTGGTAAGCAGTGCGTCTGCAACGCAGTATTGGCACTCGTAAATCCAGGCGACGAGGTTATCATTCCTGCACCATATTGGGTAAGTTATCCACAGATGGTGAAGTTGGCTGGAGGTACTCCGGTCATTGTGAATGCCGGTTTCGACCAGGACTTTAAGATGACAGCAGAGCAGTTGGAGAATGCCATCACAGAGAAGACCAAGATGCTCATTCTCTGTTCTCCAAGCAACCCTACCGGTAGCGTATACTCTAAGGAAGAACTGGCTGCACTGACAGAAGTACTCAAGAAGCATCCTGAAGTATTTGTGTTGGCAGATGAAATCTACGAACACATCAATTATATCGGCAAGCACCACAGCATTGCTCAGGAACCAGGCATGAAGGAGCAGGTTATCATTGCCAATGGTGTATCTAAGGCTTACGCTATGACAGGATGGAGAATCGGTTTCCTGGCTGGTCCGGAATGGATCATCAAGGGCTGCAATAAGCTCCAGGGACAGTATACCAGCGGTACATGTTCTGTCAGCCAGAAGGCTGCAGAAGCAGCCTACACACTCGACCAGAGTGCAGTAGAGGAAATGCGCGTAGCTTTCGAGCGCCGACGCAACCTGATTGTAAAGTTGGCTAAAGAGGTTCCAGGCCTTGAGGTAAACATGCCACAGGGTGCCTTCTATCTCTTCCCTAAGTGCAACAGCTACTTTGGCAAGAGCAATGGTGAGAAGACCATCAACAATTCAACCGACTTTGCCATGTACCTTCTCGAGGAAGCACATGTAGCCACCGTAGGTGGTGACGCATTCGGTGATCCAGACTGTTTCCGCATGAGCTATGCAACAAGCGACGAAAACATCGTTGAAGCCATCAAGCGCATCAAGGAAGCTTTGGGCAAGTTGAAATAAAAAAATGGCTTAAACACCATTTTCAAGGGCAAAAATGTAAGGAAAATGCGAGATATTGGTATAAAATAAGCCAATATCTCGTTAAAACTTCTTAATTAGGCTGATAGTAAACTTTAATTTATTATCTTTGCCAATGCAAAATAGATAACCCAACTGTGTTTATTGACAAACGACACATTCAAGGTCTACGAAGCGAGAAAGAAAAAAAGAAAATATTAATAATTTATTAACTAATAATTTAAAAAAAAGTAAAATTATGGCAACTACAAAACAAGCAGCCCCAGCTAAGAAGTCTGAGGGCTTTCAGGGAGTAAGAGGCGCATTCTGGATCATCGTGGTATGTGCTATCATCGCATTCACATTGTTCTTCACATGGTTCGGAAACGACATGCACTTCCAGGATCCAGGTGTACAGGATCACCCAGCAGACATTTGGGGTACTATCTACAAAGGTGGTGTAATCGTACCAGTTATCCACACATTGTTGCTCACAGTGTTGGCAATGACTATCGAGCGTTGGTTGGCTCTTAAGACCGCTACAGGTACAGGTGCTCTTCCTAAGTTCGTTGCAAACATCAAGGCAGCTTTGAACGCAAATGATTTCGCTAAGGCTGAGCAGCTCTGCAACAAGCAGCGCGGTACAGTAGCTAACGTTGTTATGGCTTCTTTGAACGCTTACAAGTCTATGGAGTCTGGTGCTAACGCATCTTTGAAGAAGGCTCAGAAGGTAGCTAAGATCCAGCAGGCTCACGAGGAGGCAACTCAGTTGGAGATGCCAACTTTGACAATGAACTTGCCTATCATCGCTACAATCGTAACACTTGGTACTTTGACAGGTCTTCTCGGTACTGTAACCGGTATGATCAAGTCATTCCAGGCCATGGGTGAAGGTGGTGGCGCTGACTCAGCAGCACTTTCTGTAGGTATTTCTGAGGCGTTGATCAACACCGCATTCGGTATCTTGACATCATGGTGTGCCGTTGTATCTTACAACACATTCACCAACAAGGTAGATAAGTTGACATACGCACTCGACGAGGTAGGTTACTCAATTGCTCAGACATACGAAGCTAACCACGCAGAAGAGGCTTAATTTTTGCTAACCCTTTAAAATTTTATCGCTATGGGTAAAGTAAAAATTAAGAAGAGTGACATCTGGATCGACATGACGCCTATGTCAGACGTTATGACCCTGCTGCTTACCTTCTTCATGCTCACCTCTACTTTCGTAAAGAATGAGCCAGTTAAGGTAAATACACCAGGTTCTGTGTCTGAGATTAAGGTGCCAGAGAACGGTGTCTTGACCATCTTGGTTAGTCCTGAAAAGGACAAGGCTGGTAATCCTACCGGCGAGGGCCAAGTATTTATGAGTATTGATAATACTGATCAGTTGGGAGCTACACTGAGCACAATGACAGGAGCATTCGGCGTGTCATTGAACCCAAAACAGATTGAGACATTCAAGAGCGAGGGTTTGTTCGGCGTACCTATGGGCGACTTGAGTACTTATCTGACAATGAACGCTTCTAAGCGTCCACAGTATCTCCAGACTAAAGGTATTCCTCTCGACAGTATTAAGGGCGGTATGAGCGAGTTCCAGCAGTGGGTTGACGCAGCTCGTAACGTAAACGAAGACATCAAGATTGCCCTGAAGGCAGATGCTTCTACACCTTACAAGACCGTTAAGAGAGTGATGAACGAACTCCAGGATATGGACGAGAGTCATTACTATATGATTACACAGTTAAAACAACAGGGGGACGAATAAATGGCAAAGAAAGAAAGCAAACAAAAGAAAATGAATGTCCGCGTAGACTTTACGCCTATGGTGGATATGCTCATGCTGCTTATCACGTTCTTCATGCTGTGTACATCTTTGAGCAAACCTCAGACTATGGAGCTGACTATGCCAAGTAATGATGAGAATACTCAAGAAGATCAGAAGAACGAAGCTAAGGCTTCTGAAACTGTGACACTCTACGTAACAGCAGATAACAAGATTTATTATGGTGCAGGTATTCCTAAGTACGATGATCCAACATGGATCAAGGAGACCACATGGGGAAGCCAGGGCGTCCGTAAGGTCTTGAGAGAGCACGCTACAGAAAACGGCACACGCCCTGTAGAAAGAATCGCACTTGCTGTCAAGGAGTTGAACATGGACCGTCAGAAGAATCCTAAGCAGTATCCTGATAGCATCTATCAGAAGAAGTTGAGCGATTTGAAGGCTGGTAACTTGAAGGACGGAAAGATTCCTACTCTTACTATCGTCATCAAGCCTACAGATAATGCTTCATATAAGAATATGGTTGATGCACTCGATGAAATGCAGATTTTGAACATTGGTACGTATGTCATCGATAAGATTAACGGAGACGATGAGAAGCTTCTCAAGTCTAGAAACGTTAAGATGTAAGATGTGTACTAACAATTAAAACAAGAAAGAAATGGCAAAAATTGATCTTTACGATCCTAAATGGGTCGATATGGTTTTCGCCGGAAAGAACAAGGAGTATGGTGCATACCAGCTCCGTAAGGGTACTTCCGGTCGAAACATCAAGTCTCTTCTGATCTTGGTCATTGCTGCAGCTCTCGTAGGCGGATTCTTGGCTTGGAAAGTTATCGAACAGAAACAAGCAGAAGAACAGCAAGCTTATATGGAAGCTATGGAGTTGGCTAAACTCCAGAAGCAGGCTGAAAAGGAAAAGAAGAAGAAGCCTGAGAAAGTACAGCCTAAGGTTGAAATGAAAAAAGAGATTCCTGTGGCTCGTGAAACTCAGAAGTTTACTGCACCTGTCATCAAGAAGGATGAACTCGTAAAAGAGGAAAATCAGGTTAAGCAGATGGATCAACTCGACGCTAAGGTAGCTGTCGGTACAAAGGACGAGGAAGGTGTGAAAGACCGTAATATCGAGGCTGTGAGAAGTGATATCGCAGTCGCTACTCCACCACCTCCACCACCAGCACCAAAGCCTGAGGTTTCTAACAAGGTCTTCGACGTTGTAGAGGAGATGCCTTCATTCCCTGGTGGTCAGGGCGCCTTGATGTCCTTCCTCAGCAGCAACATCAAATACCCAGTTGTAGCTCAGGAAAACGGCGTACAGGGTCGTGTTATCGTTGGTTTCGTCGTTGAAAGAGACGGTTCTATCACAGATGTGAAGGTTATGCGTTCTGTTGACCCTTCACTCGACCGTGAGGCTCAGCGAGTTGTTAGGGCAATGCCTAGATGGAAACCAGGTAAGCAGAACGGTTCTGCTGTACGTGTAAAATATACCGTACCTGTTGTATTTAGATTGCAGTAATACATTTGCAGTAAATTTGAATATGAAAAAAACATCTTATATTTTTATAGGATTAACTATTATGTTGTCTTTGGCTTTCTTCGGCTCTTGTGGCCAGAAGAAAGCCAAAGATGGCAGAACAGATACACCAACTTCAGGTACAATCCAGTTTGTAGCTGACGAAAGTTTAAGTCCTATCATCGAAGAAGAAAGAAGCCAGTTTGAGTTTGAATATCCTAAGGCTCACCTTAAACCCCTCTATTCTGATGAGGTTACAGGACTCCAAATGATAAAGGATTTCAAAACCACTCTCTTGTTCACTACAAGAGCGCTGAAAGATAGTGAAATCGCTTATCTCAAATCTAAAAGTAATGTTATTCCTTCCGTCTTCCCTATCGGTTATGATGGTTTGGCATTTATTGTAAACAAGAACAATAATGATACTTGTATTACCGTAAATGATATTAAGCGCATATTGACAGGTAAGGCTAATAAATGGAGTGACGTAGTCCCTGGTTCTAAGAGAGGAGACATAGAAGTAGTTTTCGATAATACTCGTTCTGCTACTACCAACTATGTTGTTGACTCTGTTCTCCATGGAGAAAAATTTGGTGCTAAAATCATGGCTGCTCAAACCAGTAAGCAGGTCATTGATTTTGTTGATAAAAATCCAAATGCTATCGGTGTTATTGGATCTAACTGGTTAAACGACAGAAGAGACTCTACAAACACCACATTCAAAAAGAATATTCATGTAATGCGAGTTTCTGTAAAGGATAAAGCCACACCAAGCAACAGTTGGCAACCTTATCAGGCATACTTGCTCGATGGAAGATATCCATTCGTTAGAACACTATATGCTATAGTTGTCGATCCTCATAAGGCTTTGCCATGGAGCTTCGCCAATTATATAACCAACCCTCGTGGACAACTCATAGTATTCAAAACAGGATTACTGCCTTATAGAGGAGATATCACCTATAAGAAAGTAAACATAAAAAACTAAAAATAGTGTAGAGGCGTTAAAATAAATAAGATTGAATAAACAAAAGCGACAGGTAAACGTCAACTACATAAAATAAGGACAGAATTAAAGTTTAGAATTATGAAAGCAATTAAATATTTAATAGCAGGAGCACTGATAATGGGATTATCAGCTCCAGCAATGGCTCAGGAGGTTAATTACAAGGACATGCTGAAGCCTATCGAGACAACATTGAAGTCTGGTAACTCTGCTACTAAAGAATTTGAAAAGGAGATTAAAGAGTATCAGAAAGAGTTCAAGAAAGATCCTAAGGCATTGATCGCATTGGGTAATATCCTTGCTATGCACAAGGACTATGATAAGGCTAACTTGGTTGCTGACGCAGTCATTGCAAAATTCAAGAACTATGGTGATGCATATATCTTGAAGGGTGATATCTACGCTATGCAGGATAACGGTGGTGAAGCTGCTACCTGGTACAACCAGTGTATGACAATGGATCCTAAAAATCCTCAGGGATACATTAGCTATTCTAATGTATATCGTAAGATTGACCCAGCTGCCAGTGCAGAAGCGTTGAACAAACTGAGAGAAATCGACCCAGACTACCCTATTGAGGCAGAAGCTGGTCACAATTTCTTCAGCGCAGGTAACTACGAGAAGGCATACGACTATTTCTCTAAGGCAAAGCCTTCTACATTGGAAGAGTACCTCTACTATGAATATGCATTCACAGCATATGTTCTCGATAAGAAAGAGGAGAGTTTGAACCTCTGCCAGGCTGGTATTCAGAAATTCCCTAAGGATGCTGCTATGCAGGTTTTGGCTATGCGCGCTGCTGTTGATTTGAGAAAGTATGATGCGGCTCTTGAGCACTCAAACATCGTTATGAATACAGACTCTATCAAGAAGAATTCAAGCATCATCAGCTACTATGGTTTGGCTTTAGCTGGTAACAAGAAATACAACGAAGCTATCGCTCAGTACCAGAAGGCATTGGAGATGAAGGCTGAAGATCCAAAACCATTATTGTATATCTCTGAGGCATACAAGGAAATGGGCAATGAGGACAAGGCTTTGGAATACAACCAGAAATACATGGATAAGAATCCTGATGCTGCTCCAACAGACTTCATGAAGCTTGCTGAGATTTATATCAACAAGGCGAAGAAAGCTGCAGAAAACAAGGATGCTGCTAAGAAGGTTGAGAATATCGACAAGGCTATCGACGTGTATGCTAAGTTGGCAGAGAAGTATCCTACACTGAAGGCTTTCGCTAAGTTACAGGAGGGTAATACTGCTTTCCAGAACGAGTTGGACGACAAAGCTATTCCTGCTTACCAGGAAGTAATTACAGAACTTGAGGCTAAGCAGTGTGATGCTGACGAAATCAGCTACTTGAAGCAGGCTTATCAGTACATGGGCTTCATCTACAACTATGACAAGCAGGACTTTAATCTCGCTAAGCCATATTGGGAGAAACTCTTGAAATTGGAACCAGACAACAAGTATGCTAAGGATGCCATGGAGAAGGGTCTGAAAGCTGCTGAATAAAAATAAAACATACATATAAAAAAGGATGAACTGAGATGCAGTTCATCCTTTTTTTATACCTGAAAAAGTCGAAAAACCAACATAGCCCTCTCTATCACTTGATCCATATTATAATATGTATAATTAGCGAGCCTACCACCAAAGATTACATTCTTCTCGGTAGATGCCATTTTTTGATACTTAGCGTAAATTATCGAGTTTCGTTCATCGTTGACAGGATAATAAGGCTCTCCTTGATTTGGGATATATGCCATCGGATATTCTCGGGTAATGACCGTCTTAGAGCGAGCATACACCTCATCTCCAAACATCTCAAAATGCTTATGTTCGATGATGCGAGTAAAGGGAGTTTCTCTATCCGTGAAGTTCATTAAGGCTACACCTTGATAATTCGACATATCCAGTGTTTCGGTCTCAAAGCGTAAGGAGCGATATTCCAACGCCCCAAAGCAACAATCATAGAAATCATCAATCTTTCCAGTATAAACCAGTTGATCGGCAACATTTCTCCATTCCTTACTCAATCCACTTTCAAAAAAATCACAGCCTGTCCTCACTTCGCAACCTTCCAGCAAAGAATCTATCAGTTTATTATATCCACCGATAGGAATTCCCTGGTAAGGGTCATTGAAATAATTATTATCATAGGTTAGGCGTACAGGAAGACGGCGGATGATGAAGGAAGGCAAATCCTTGCAATCCCGTCCCCATTGCTTCTCCGTATATCCCTTGACAAGTTTCTCGAAGATATCCTTTCCTACAAGAGAAATTGCCTGCTCCTCCAAATTAGTGATCTCCCCATCGAACCGTTGGTTACGAATTATCTCCATTGCTTCAACAGGTGTATTCACGCCCCACATCTGATGAAAGGTGTTCATGTTGAAAGGCAGGTTGTAAAGTTCGCCCTTGTAGTTGGCAATCGTATTCAGAGTGAAGCGGTTGAAATCCACGAATTGGTTCACGAAATCCCATACTTCCCTACTTTTAGTATGGAAGATATGAGGACCATATTTGTGAACATTGATACCCTCAATATTCTCACAATACACATTTCCACCAATATAGCTGCGCTTGTCAATAACAAGGCAACTCTTCCCTGCTTGTCGAGCAAGGTAGGCAAAAGTGGCACCGAATAAACCGGAGCCAACGATTAGATAGTCATATTTCATTTTGTTGTTTATTATCATAAAATATTTTTATCTTAAACTACCCAAGTTAGTCCATCTTCTAAATACTAAATTAACTAACTTTATTTTTCCAATTTTTACAGTTCCACTAATTTTTCTATCACTTTCGTTGGGAAATTGCATAGTAGAATCAGATTCAAGAACATAAACCGTATAATTTTTATAGACTTGCTGTCTTTCGAAAGAAAAGGATAGATCCTTTCCATCTGTAGTCTGTACAACAACATGCTTACCCATCGTAATTCCATTAGGTACATAGCAGTACAAATTACCATCATGTTCCATAATAACATCAACGGTAACCTTATTGTCAATTTCTATTGCATTCAGCACATAGCCCATAAAAGCAAACAATACCAGAAGAATGACCGACATGCCGTAACGTAACATATATCTCATAACTATTCCTTTGCCAATTCCAATTGATTCTTTACTAATTCATAATAATACCCTTTCCGTCCAACAAGTTCCTTGTGGTTGCCAGTTTCCACGACTTTCCCATGTCGCAACACGATTATATTGTCAGCATCCCTTACAGTTGAAAGTCTATGTGCTATAACCAGCATCGTCCTACCATGAAATTCCCGGGAAAGATTTTCTGTAATATTTCTCTCATTCTCTGCGTCTAAAGAACTTGTAGCCTCATCCAATAATAAATACAAGGGATTTTTATATATGGCACGAGCTATCATGATGCGTTGTTTTTCACCACCACTTACACCTGTCCCATCTGTTCCTATTTTCGTTTCTATACCAAGTGGGAGTTTCTTTATATAATCACCGAGACAAGCCATTTCTATAGCCTTGTTCATTTTTTGCTCATCATATATCTCACCCAATATGATGTTTTGCTTTATCGTGTCACTAAATATAAAATTCTCTTGCATTACAATTCCCATTTGTTTTCTAATGGACTCAGCCTTCAGTTTTCCACAGGCAACATTTCCAAATAATATATTGCCTGTACTTGGAGCATAAAACCGTAGCAACAGCTTCATTAGAGTTGTCTTTCCACTACCACTCTCTCCAACGAGAGCAGTCGTCTTCCCAGCGGGGATTGAGAAAGACACATTTTCCAAAGCAGGACTTCCCACCGTGTCATTATATTGGAAAGACACATTTTCTACCCAAATATCAACAGGCTCATTCCCCCTAAGTTCATCCAATTTATCATTATCCTCATTCGGACAAAGCAAGACCTCTTGTGAACGCTCCAAACTAATTTTTGAATCCTGAAACTGCTGCAGAAAACCTATGAGTTGTGACAGAGGACCATTCACCTGACCTATGATACTGGATATACTCATCATCATGCCAAGGGTCAAGTCACCATGTACAACCTCCAGAGCTATCCAAAACGTCACAATGATGTTCCTTAGCTGTCCTATCATTGTGTAACCTGTATTTTGAACTTGTCCTAACTTCAATGCCCTTTGGCTCATCCGATACATCGCATCCTGCAAACCCTTCCACTCGGCGACCTTGTATTCACTATATGAATTGATTTTGATGTCTATAATTCCACTCATCATTTCATACATTTTGTTTTGGTTGTTCGATGCCAATTTGAACACCTCATAGTCCAAAGCCTTTCTCTTGTTCCAAAAATAGCTCATCCATATTGCACTCAATGCCGTCAGTGAAAGATAGACGGCAAGAATAAACATACTATAATATCCTATGATGACCAGAAGAATGCTACCAGACAATATGGAAAATGCTGTGTCCAAAGACATCTGGGTCGTAAAACTCTGTAAACGACCATGATCAGCGATTCTTTGGCTATAGTCTCCGACACTTTTCGTCTCGAAAAAAGATATCGGCAGTTTCAGAAGCTTACTAAGGTAATCAAACAAGATGTTAATGTTGATCTTTGTACCCATATACAAAGTAACCCAACTACTGACAATCCCCATGGAGAACGAGCCGAAAAACAAGAATAGCTGGGCGAGGAGTATCGCCGTAATTACCCCTATATCACGTTGCATAATACCATTATCGACAACAGCCTGTGTCAAGAATGGAGCTACGAGGGATAACATTGTACCAGCGAGCAAGCCTAATGCCAGCTGTAGCAATTCATGCTTGAAAGTCCAGATATACTTATGCGCAAAAGCATAGAAGCTATGAGTATCCCGTATTGATTTTTGGGAAAAGAAGTCATCAGAAGGCTCCATTGCTATCACGATTCCCTTACAACCATTCAACCATCCCCTACAGAACTCCTCTTCATTCATTCTATGCTTACCATACGCAGGATTAGCTACATGATACTTATACTTACCACCAACTCGTGATTTTGATATGGCATAAAGCACAACAAAGTGGTTTTGCTCCCAATGCACAATCGCAGGAAGAGGGCAGTTTTCTCGCAATTGCTCCAAAGACATCTCAAAGGAAGCCGACTCCATTTTAATCTCTCGCAATGCTCTTCGTATACCAGCAATACTGACCCCCTTCCTACTCAAACAAGAAAGACTACGGAGGTACGACAACGGAAAGATTTTTCCATAATGCCTTGCCACCATACTAATGCATGCTGGTCCACAATCCATCTGGTCAAACTGGCGTACAAATGGGAATGTCCACTTTTTCACTATATGAGATACATCCATTCTATATTTTCTTGGTTATATGTTTTACTCAGGACTTCAAGCCCTATGCCTGCCCATCCTAATAAGCCACAGTTATTAGTGTTTTTTACAACTTTATCAGTACCATTTGGGGTATTAACCTCCATTTTATCAAGTACATCCAATGCGGAAGAGTCTATTTTTGAGAGTCTTCCACCATGCTTTCTTGCCATGAAATAAATCTTGCACAACTTGTACATATATGCAGAAATGCCTTCTCCTACATAATTCAAGACACTATTCACTATGACCAGATTAATCTTATCTAAGTCATCAACTATATTTTGTGCATAAATGCCTGTCAGTGATTTAAAGGAATGTTCAAGCCCCACAACAATGCCAAGCCTACCACACTCGTATGAATCATAGTCTATGCTATCAAACTCTTTAAGGACAGATTCTAATACAAGAGTTACGGCATCTTGAGAGACAATTCCTAAGCGAAAAGCCTCTCCCATAAAAACCAAGGCTCCCGCATTCCCCATCAAAAGTCCACCTTCATGTTTGCTGTCAACTAAAGCCGTCACTTTGTCCACCAATTCTCCAATCGACATAGTCTTGGTATTTTGTATACAATCCCCATAATCGACAACCGCCTCATCCAATGCATCCAAGAGTTTGCCGGATATCACAGGATCCACTTTACGGATGAAAAAATCGTTAGCCTTAATTATTGGAACCAAATCCTCCATGTCTAAGATGGCAGGGGTGCTTCCATGCTTTTTGGGCCAATATATATAGCGCTTATTTTCATTGATCACTGTAGCGGCAAAAGGACTGTTCATAATTATTGTTTGGGCAAAGGACTCGTCGGGAAACATTGTATCTACAAAGTATTCCGTAATCTCCTTTTCATGCCCTACCAAGTATTTTACACAATCGCTTGTCAGACTCCACCAGGCAGAACCACCATATAAGTCATATGGTGGCAATGGCTTGAATTGAGTTTTTTCCCTTTGCTCAGCAATTTCGCCTAAATATTTGTTTTCATCATTCACATCAACTCTTATGTTGTATTTTTCCAACCTATGATAGAACTTCACCCGGTCATAGCCACCCTCGTTCCATGCCTTCACTGGAAATTTCTCGTAGTCTAAGAGATTAATTCCATTATGGGTCTCAAAGAAGCTTTTTATTGTAGATACGTCTGTCGCAAGATAATCCGCATCACTTACAAGGTGCATATAATCTATATCCTCATACTTCAAAGCCTCCTTGCAAAGCGTTAAGGTTGCACGAACTATACCAAAGCTTGCCCAATTTACCTGATGCTCTTGTCCTATATAGGCAACCTTTCCTGACCGCATAAGCAGGTTGCGCTCATCGGCTGACAATGGACTTCTTTTGTCCCAATGAATAAATACACGAAAGTCATCGTCAAACTTATTGATAAATCTGACGACATGTTCAATATTGTGGTATGCGATAAGAAGGATTCCATGTTTCATACTTTCTTCATTTTAGACTGACAATTATACAATAGCAGAATGTCCTGGATACGATTCTGCACCAATTGTAATTTCTCCGAAGCAGACAAGCCTTTCAGACAACCTTTACCGCCATTTTCTGATTCCAACTTACATTGGCTACATCCTCCATGACATAAAGGAAAGACTCGGCATTTCTGGCAATTATCGCTACCGTATGCAATCTGCTTTCTATCAGAATGCTTATTGTCCCAGTGGATATTACCATCAGCACAAATTATTCCTTCTCTATTTTGTGGAATAAATTCCCTTGCTGTGCATTTAAAGACATTACCATCATAGTTTACCACTATGGAGTTTTCCATATCGGCATAGCATCGTCCAAAAGTATTCGAAGAGTAAGGAGCTATTCTGAAGCCTTGGTCGCCAAAAGCTTTTTCCATGTTTCTCACTTGCATACGCAAATCTTCATCAGAAATGGTAGAGCTATCTTGCCAAATACGCTGAAAGTTAAAACTCATTTTCTCTTTGAGACGTACATCCACATCTGAAAAATCAGTTAACACATCTATAAAATACGGGAGGCTGGCCTCTGTGAAATTTAGGCGTACTATAACTAAAGCTCCCATTTCCAAACATACCTTTATGTTGGAAACTGTTCGCTGGTATGTGCCGCCACAGCCTATCACAACCTTATTCCTGTCATGCACAGCGGAATTACCGTCAAGTGTAATTTGGAAAGACAACGGTATTGACATTTTCCCCATTTTTTCCAATCGTTCTTTGGAAACCAAAAAACCATTTGTTGTAAAATGAGTTCTTAGCTTTTTCCCATTGGCCTTACAGATTTCAAGAGCTTTCTCTATAAGAGGAAATACTATTTCATCAAAATATAGCATTGGCTCACCTCCGAAGAAAGAGAGTAGTATAGTTTCATAATCATTGACCGAAACACAAATGTTTTTAATCAATGCCAGCACACTGTCAGCCACGGTTTGGTCCATCTTAGTTTTGATGTCTCGTTTCTCATAACAATACCAACAAGACATATTGCAGTCCATTGTCGGATTGATTGTTATTGTAAAAGTATTGGCATTGACTTCATTTGCCTTCCACCTTGCTATAACGGAATCGCTCTCCGAGCAAGAGTCATCCACGATAGCCCCCTTGCTTAGAAGGTAATCGTAAAACTTAGGATGATGACACTGAATGTTTGCTATGTCATTAAGGTTTTCTGTATAAAGTTTATACAATTCTTCTCCCATGACTATAATCTCATCGGAAGCTGCATTGTAAAGAAGGTAATTGCTACCATTGTCAAAGACAAAATTATAAATACTTGGTTTCATTTCATTTTATTTTTTAGGTTGTTTTTTGAAGCGGTATGCTATGTGCAACATGGCATAACGGGGTGTAACATGATGCCATACTTCCGTACGACCAAAAGCATCTATTGAGCGGCGGACATTAGACAGATTACCTAAGATGTCAAAGGCATCCAACATACAAGCCAGGCGACCTTTCAGGAATGTCTTTGTCAACCGGGCGTTCCAGACCAGTTCGTCCGTGTTCATCTCTCTGTCATTGTAACCACGCCGACTATACATCGTTAAGTCGGTTGACACCTGCCACTTGAAAGGAAGTTGCCACTGAAGGGTTGCGCCATAATCAAAGTCACAGATACTGATATTTTCAAACCCTTCTCGTCTGCTTGTAGAGTGCTGCGTGTGGGCACCTGACTTCAAGCCGATGCCAAACTTTGAAGTAGGACGATAGCTCAGTTTCAAGGTCTCCTCGAAGTAGAGAGAGCTGACGGAGCTGCGTTGCGACGTTGGATGTTGGCTGTCACTCAGAAGATCCACCTTGTGCCAGAAATTCACGGCATTGTCCCACTGCAGCATTACCTGTCTGTCACGGAACAATGGCAAGGATAAACCACTGTAGAGACTGGTATTCCAATTTCCATTGACCGTAGTTGGAGTCACCGTTCGCACACCAGTGGAGAGATTATATGACTGCCCCATTGCCAATGAGTTTCGATGTATAGCAAACAACGTTCCCACATGGTATATTCTTTGTCCAGGCAAAGTCTGTCGCCAAGTAACGGAAAAGTTATGTACCTGCTCATTCCTTAAACTCTTTGCTCCTTGCACGATATACAGGGGATTGCTATTGTCTATTCTGTTCACCCAATATAGTAAGGAAGGAACATTGACACTCAAGTTATAGTTGACAGATAGATCATACCGCCCTCTTCGGGGAGTTCCCTGCATGGAATAAGTCAAGGATGGCATGAACAGCACATCTGTGTGATGAACGGTCGTATCCGCCATAGCACTGGCATATTTCAGTTCAGACCTCTTGATACCAAGAGGAAACTTAATCATGATTACATGCAACAAGGAGTCGCTTACCTTCCTCTCCGCATACACTCCCAACTGAGGTGTATGGGTTTGCACATCTGAACAGGTGCGGTTGCTGTTGGAATGATCCAATGCAAGTTCCAACTCCTGAACGGAAGGTAACTCGCCAAGAAAATGTCCAGTGTCAACTCCCCAACCTGTCAGTTGGTTCAGTAAATACAGGTTTCTTGTGGTATTACGATGCGACAAACCAAAGCTATAGTCTGAATCCAGACGAAACACTCGCGCAGGAGAGTTGACTATCGCCCAAGAATCTTTTATCAGAGCGGAAACTTGATAACCCGAATTCTTCACCTTATCAAAACGGTTGCGGTAATCCATCTCTCCCTTCTTCACATAGTCAAGCCTGTAATGGTCAAAGCTATTACTCTCGGCATTGTCATATTGATAGGAGCCACCGAAAGATATCGAATGATCGGAACGGTGCGGTATCTTTAATAATTGACTATAGTCTATCCCTCCTTTCCAATCCCACCCATCCCCTCGGGTATCTACCAGGAGGTGGTTGATGGCATATTCTTTCAACAGAGTATTACCCAAAGGCGATGCGATGCTGTCCATCCACGTTTTTCCCCATAAGTCAAACTTATTTTCCAAGAGCGTGATTGATGCCTGAGTACCGGTTCGATTGAACTTATGATAGGAAAAACGAGGTTTTACTTGGATATAAGTGTAAGCAGGAGTTCTCCATGTAAACTGATGCTGGGTGCCGACACGCACGTCACGAACAAGACCTGTCAGCAAACCTCTGCCAAAGGTATTGCCACTCGTAAGGAAACTCTCGCGGATTGTTCGGCTTTCATTCGTCATGCGCTTGCTGGAAAATGAGACATTACCATCTGACGAAAACACGCCCTCCTTTGACTCTATGGCATAATCGATGCCAGCCGTGCGTGCCGTCGTCTCATTAACAGGCTGTTGCAAGGGTGACCAATCACTATTGTTTCCAGGCTTTCTCTCATCATTCAAATTATTGAAATTAGCAAAGGCGGAAATCTTTGAGCGTGGTGTCAAACGCAAGGCAAACAACCGCCCAAGGAAGCGGTCGTCACTTCCCAATCCTCCCTCTATGGTAGCAAGCCAAGTAGTCTGGTATTTTCGTTTCAAGCCGATGTCCATGACATACAACTTCGGACCAACGCTGTCCCCTCTCAGCTCTTGCAAGTCTGTTCGCTTGTCGTAAACTTTTAGGTGATTGACCATAAACGACGGGAGGTTGTCAAGGATTAGCTTACGGTCATGATTGAAGAAAGCCTTGCCATTGAGCAGCAATTCATCCACAGGTTTGCCATTGACGGAAATCTGACCATAGTTGTTCATTGTGACACCAGGAAGTTGCTTTATCAAGTCATCCAGCATGCTTCCTTCCTGCAGGTTAAAAGCATCCGCATTATAGACCAAGGTATCCTTGTTCATATAGAACTTTACTTTTGTTGCCTTCACCACAACATCTTCCAACTGCTGCACTTCGTCCAAGGAGCACTGTTTAGGATATTTACGCTGCATATACAAAGGCTTCCTCAAGGTTCTGAATCTCTCCTTTTTATAAAACTTCTCTATTTCAAAGCTCTCGTAAACATCTTCATAATCAGGATGTGAGGCATGAAAAATATATTTGCCTGGTTTTTTAAGAATAAACATGGCAGCGCACTTCTTGCCATTGATGACGGCATTACTGAAGCTCGTAGCAATGAGAGTGCTGTCTTCTGACAACAAATCCACCTTGGCGTTCAAGACAGGCTCCTTAGTGAAGATGTTGAAAACTTTCTTCCATATCCAAAGTTCCTGCTCCCGAGCAGATGCAGAAATAGAAAATAGGACGCTGAAAATCAAAAATAAACTAAATCTCATAAAAAGAATATTAGGAGTGCCATCGTCAACCTTGGCAAAATTGCTCCGATTAAGATGGCACTGGTAAAAGGCTAAAAGCCGAATAAGAAACCACAAGATACGGCACCTGTCGAAGTTGGAGTCGGAGTAGGAGTTGTCGTTTCCGCTGATGCATTAACACATCCACCATTATCACATTGTCCATTTGAACAACCATAATTGACACATCCACCATTTAGACATGGTGCATTATTGCATCCACCATTTTCTACAGGCACCACATCAATTACGCTAATACCAGAAAAACCACCAACGAGCAATCCTTCCTTGTCATTCTCTATTGCAGGAATTGAAATAGAGCATTCAAATAATGTTTTCTTTTTTAATTTCATAATAATTTAATTTTAATTGTTATTTACTAAGATTTAATAAACTCAATTTTCTCTGTTGAACACCTCCTTTCTTATTATTTTCTACCTTGGCTGCAAGTATAAACGTTGAAATACAGCCACCTTTAACAGAAACATCCCAATATTCTTTATTCTGGGGCAAAAAGAGCCTGGCCTTACTCCAATCAAATATGGAAGGGAGACTATCTTCCACCATTAAGTCATTTTTACAAGCCAAATACCAACACGCATACGTGCAAGACGCAACATCCCGACTTTTTGCAAGAATTTTACGAGCAGATTCTGAATAGTCTATACTCATAAACGGAGACTTATAGGGAAGCTGGTTTCTCAATGTCACATAGGCCAAGAAGCCGCCAACACCATACTCAAAACTATCGGTGTTTGCCTTGTCTGGATCATAAGCCAAAACTTCGCTATCTATCATATCTATTATTTCACAAGGCAACTCATCTATCAGCCCATGTAGATATAAATATATGATTCCCCACCCTATGCCACACAATCCATGCTTAAAATTCCAACAGACCTCTCGTTCTCTTATGAAATCGGAAATTTCCTGCCACAATAATTGTGCATGTTCCATCCATTGCGAATTATTTGTTCGAGTACCAAAATACAACAGCCATACCAATAGCGCCATTTTCCCCTGACACAGCCCTAAATCATGGACATTGAAACTTGTGACAAAGTCCCCGAACTCATCCATACGCTCCAATATTTTCTTCGCTTCAGACACATTCTCCTTCGAGACAGGAATGGGCATAGGAAAGGCTGAAGAAAAAGGTATCGTCTTCTTTTGCCAAAAATTACGTTTCAGGTTAAACACCAATTCCTTTCGCTCACCCAACAGACAAGAAGCAAGATTGTATAAAGGTCGATTAGAAACCATTGCCTGTGCATGAATCTTGCAACTCATAGAAATCGGGAACAACATATTGGCAATAAACAAATGATTATAGAGTTCCTCCTCGCTAAATCTTTTAAATGGAGAGGATTCACGATATATGTGACCTATTACAACGTCTTTCAGCAGAATACATTCACCACCTTCAAGCCAAACCTTCAAGCTTATAAAAGCCTCATCATTACCATAATACATCAAGCCCTCAAGTCCTTCCAGGTAACTCCAATACCGTTTGCTTGCAGCATAGCCTGCACCAAGAACGATTTCTATTCGTTCCTGAGAAGAATCTAAATTGTTCTCATAATAATTCCAGTCAACATAGCTTAGCCTTCTCATATCAAATACAGCTCCAAATGTTGAAGGACATTCCAAAGACTCAGAAACTATTCCCTTCTTCTTCGACAAGTATTTTGTCTGGCAACATAAAAGTCGTCTATCGTTTTCCATGAGAATAGAACATATTCTATCTACCCATAATCCATCATAAAAACGCATATGCGCATCCAACAACAGGAAAAAAGGGGTTTGACATAACCTAATACCCAAATCTCGACTGGCAGCAACACCTCTACGCTCCACATTATATATATAATAGACACTCAACTCCTGCAAGTCACTCCGATAGTCATAGCCATCATTTGACTGGTCATTAATTACTATTATATCAACTTTTGTCCCCACATACTGCCTGATGCTTTTAACGGTTTCACCGACCTCCTCACCCTCGTTAAGAAAAGGAATGATAACGGTCAACAAATTATCTGTCCGAGGAATAGATACAGGATGATTTTGAGCCCATTGTTCCTCCTCTTTTGACATCCAACGAGAAATCAAGGATTTTACACGATTGGCAGCCTTGTATTGCAAGAAAGATTTCTCCACGGAAACTTGGCTTGCCGAAAGTCGATACTGGGTAAGAGGTCTTTGTAGATTATATATTTTTAATCCAGCCATAAGACATCTAACCCAAAAGCAAAAATCTTCTGCAAATATAAACTCCTTCTCATATTTAATCTTATACCGATCAATGTCATCACGTCGCATCATTACAGATGGATTGGCTACACCTGCTCCATTTTTATACATAAAATCTAAAGTCGGTTCCTGCACAAACGACAAATCATAGGGCGAATCCACCTCTCCAATGACATGGATTCCTGTACCAAGAACAGAAACGTCAGGATGAGACTCCATATATTCAAATTGTATCTGTAGCCTATCCTGACTCATTATGTCATCAGAGTCTATCCTTGCTATATACTTACCTTTGGCCTCTTTAAGCAGAAGATTACATGAACCTATATAATCATGCTTGTTATGAATACATCGAATACGTGAATCACAATAGCTATCTATGATATTAGGAGTTTCATCTGTGGAACCATCATCCACGATGACAAATTCAAAATTCCGAAAACTCTGACTTAACACACTCTCTATACAATCACGAATATACATTCCACGATTATAGACTGGCATACAAACAGAAATCAAAGGCGTATTTCCATTGGTCGATTTATTTAATATTTCATCATTGCTCATGGTCTTGCTTTTTTTCGGAAATAAGAAATCGTTCTACCCAAACCTGTCTCAATACTTATTTGCGGCATCCATCCTTTAAAAAGTTTTCCAGCATAGGATATATCAGGACACCGTAGCAAGGGATCGTTTTGTGGGAGTGGGCTTACTCGACTTATAAGTAATACAGATTCTACCAACTGTGAAATCATATTAGCTAATTCTAAGATTGTCTTTTCTTCAGGATTGCCAATGTTCACAGGTCCAGTCACGCCATCTCCTGTTGCCATCATCCTCACCATCCCTTCCAGTAAATCATCAATATACATGAAGGAACGTGTCTGGCTACCATCGCCGTAGATGGTCATTGGCTCGTTCTTCAAGGCTTGGACAATAAAATTAGAAACAACCCTGCCGTCACCCACCGCCATCCTCGGACCATACGTATTGAAGATGCGGATAATCTTTACTTTCACACCATATTGACGATGGTAATCCATGCAGAGACTCTCGGCACAACGCTTGCCCTCATCATAGCAGGAACGGATACCGTTGGGATTCACATTACCATAATAATCCTCACGCTGGGGATGCACCAATGGGTCGCCATAAACCTCACTCGTAGAAGAAAAAAGTATCGGACAATTGAAATGACGTGCCAACTCCAACATATTGATAGTACCCTCTACACAAACCCGAGTTGTATAGATGGCATTCTTTTGGTAATGCACAGGAGAAGCAGGACAAGCCAAATGGTAAATCTCATCGATCAACAGATCTTTCAACTTCTCAACCTCAGCCTTATCCAAAATATCCATCTGGCGGAACTCAAAGTTCTCTTGGGACAGAAATTCCTTAATATTGTCCAAACTACCTGTATAGAGGTTGTCTGCACATATCACAGAATGTCCTTCCCGCAAGAGACGTTCGCAAAGGTTGGAGCCGACAAAGCCGGCTCCCCCTGTTACCAAAATACGTTTACTTTTCATCTGCATTGGTTTTTAGTTATGGTTGTGATTACAATTCTACAATTGCAGAATAGACCAAATCACCTCTATAGAGACGAAGTTCCACCTCACCAGAAATACAGCCAGGAATTATCATTTTCCCATCATCTCTGATTAGAGTTGTATAGAGAACCTCATTATCTTTCACCACCTCTACCATTTCACCACCAAGACTTGTATCAATACTGCGTTAAAATAATATTTAATCGTCTGTAAATCAATAACTTATATTAAAAAATGCTTATGAAAACTTAACTATAAAAAGTTGGCCAAGTCGCTGATTTTCAGTAACTTTGTAGATCACGACAAATACAATATTACATGA
>ENA-ORUV01000059-ORUV01000059.1-human-gut-metagenome-genome-assembly--contig:-NODE-59-length-88543-cov-13.364_pt1 | contig 88543 bp, 89 predicted proteins | sample MGYA00242089_ERZ509229 | MGnify/ENA primary metagenome ERZ509229 (study PRJEB26280, sample SAMEA2338805) | human gut metagenome | biome: human gut; feature: human-associated habitat; material: faeces...
TGTAAATATAATTATTCAAATTTTTAGCGGTGTCCAGAAAACTGGGTACATATCAATCTAGGTATCTCTATAATTATATTATAATTATAGATGCCATCTTTGTCAATAAAACCAGTCATTACCTACACCTCCACATAAACAAAAAAGCACCTGTCAAGCTCGACAGATGCCACTGACTCTCACAGTCAGGCATGACCTCTCCTTATCGCGGAGCTACCCATGCAACTGCTATAAGTATAACATACAAGAATCTTTACGTAAAATGAAAATTCACTTCCCGCTGCACCACCCAACTAAAACCAAAAAGCTGCCTGCAAAAGGATTTTTCTCCTCCGCAGGCAGCAAAATTCATTTTAAGCTATAATCATGCCTGTTCCGCTCTGGCATCAATAGCAGCAGCTTCTTCATCCGTCATATATTCCGGCTTAATGTCACGTCCCATATGGTTCAGCATCTTTCTGTCGCTGCGAATCGTAGCGCAGGCCACAGTAGTCAGCATATTGCCGGTAATGGTAGCGGAGGCGCCTGCCTTAAAGGCGGTTTCACCGTCATTGGTCAGCAAAGCACGGCCTGCACCCAAGCGGATATTAGCCAAAGGATTGATGTAACGGAAGAAGGCCACAGTACGCAGGATATCATCCTCACTCAGACGCGGCAGATGCTCCAGCGGCGTGCCCGGAATCGGCATCAGCGCATTCAGCGGAATAGAATCAATGCCAAGCTCTGCAAGGCTGATAGCCATATCAAGACGGTCCTCCCAGGTTTCGCCCATGCCGATAATACCACCGGAGCAGGCGCACATACCCTCCTCCTTGACCATCTTCAGCGTGTTGATTTTCATATCATAGGTATGCGTAGTGCAGATATTGGGGAAGTTGCGCTTAGAGGTTTCGATATTATGATGATAGCTGGTGACACCTGCCTCATGCAGACGATGCAGCTGCTCACGGGAAAGGAAGCCCATAGAAGCGCACAAATCAATCTTCAAATCACGATGCATAGTCTCATACGCATGAATCGCCTTGTCGAACTCTTCGCCGGTCAGCGCCTTGCCGGCGGTTACAATGGAAAAGCGGTGTACGCCCTCCTCCTGATTCAAACGTGCCAGCTTCACAATATCCTCCTCCGGCAGGAAGCTGTAAACCTCGCAATCGGTATGGTTATGTGCGGACTGCGCACAGAATTTGCAGTTTTCCGGACAGCGGCCGCTGCGCCCGTTGATAATGGAGCACAAATCCACGCGCTCACCGACAAAATGCTTGCGGATTTTATCTGCACCTTCACATAATGCCTGCAAATCGCAGGTCAGAAATGCCTTTAAATCGTCCTGACGAGTCAGTCTTCTGCCATCAATAATTTCTTGTGCTAATGCTTGCGGGTTCATATTCTCTTCTCCTTTTATAACCTATTTAATCGGTATGTTTATGCTGTAAAAAAATAAGTGGTACGTTAACCTTGACGTTTTTAACGTTCACCATCTGTTAACCAGAATTATAGCACAGGATAACGATGAGTGCAAGCAGATTGGCGCGCAATTTATAATTACAGCAATATTTTTTGCCGATACAGATTCCAAAGCAAGCAAAAAGCTGCAGCCGGACGCCTGTCGGCGCCAAGCTGCAGCCTGCAATTTTTAATTATTTTCGTGCGCTCCACTCCCAGATGCGATATTCCAGCCAGGCACAGAAAACACCGCTGAAATCCAGCAGCACATCCTTCACCCTGCTGGCACGTCCCGGCGAAAAGGCTTGGATATATTCATCTATTACAGCTACCAAAAGCGCTAAAAAGAGAATATACCCGGTTGCCGTAAGCTTAGGCACGCCCCAGGCACTGAAACTGCGGCACAGCAGCAGTCCCAACAGCGCAAATTCGCAGAAATGCGCCATTTTGCGGATATGATGCTCAACATCGCCCGCCAGATGAATATCCAGATGCTGCGCCAAAAGCTGCGTCAGCGCAGCAAACCATCCGCTAATCTCGGAAGACTGCTTCAAGGGCAGCGACGAATTATAATAGATAATGCCCACAAGGCAGGCAGTGAGAAAAACCCATAAATATTTCATAAAGCTCCCCACTTAATTATTGTACCTGCAGCAAAATCAGATATGACGCGTCAGGCACTCCATTACCATCATATTGCTGACAACACCTATACCGCCCGGCACAGGCGTAAAGGCACTGGCCTTTTCAGCAACAGCAGGATCAACGTCGCCCACCAGCTTCCCGTCTACAGCGTTGATGCCTACGTCCACAATCACAACGCCTTCTTTGACCATTTCCGGCTTCACAAAGCAGGCCTTGCCAACTGCAGCGACGATAATATCTGCCTGCTTTAAAATCTCCGGCAGGTTGCGTGTACGCGAATGGCAGATGGTAACAGTAGCATTTTGCTGCAGCAGCAGTACGCTCACAGGCTTGCCTACAACATTGCTGCGGCCGATAACGACAACGTTCTTGCCCTCCAGCTCAATGCCATAGTGCGCCAGCGTTGCCATGCAGGCACGTGGAGTGCAGGCAGCAAAACGGCTGCGGCCCATGAACACATCACCGATATTCTGCGGATTCAGGCAGTCCACGTCCTTGTTCGGGGAAACTGCTGCGCCCACGTTATCGCTGTTGATATGCTTCGGCATCGGCATCATCGGCATAATACCGGTAACGTAACGGTTACGGTTCAGCTTTTTGATGATGCTGATAACCTCCTCCTCCGGAGTATCGGCGGGGCAGGTGATAACCTTAGCAGCACCGCCCAGACTTTCAATTAATTTGACCAGCCTGTCCTTATATACGTGAGATGCAGGATCATCACCCACAACCAAAATAGCCAGAGTTACTAACAGGTCGTGCTGCTTAGCAACAGCAATCTTTTTGGCAATAGCCTCACGGTAAACATCAGCAACAGGCTTACCCCTCATTAAAACAGTTTCCATAGTAAATTCACCTCAAAAAGCATAGTTGATTTATTATAGATAGCAAAACAGGAACGCAGATGGCGCTTTATCCTCCGATTTCCTTAAAGTCTGGCGCTTTATCCGTCAGACTTTTTTAGAAGAGACCGCTGATAACACCATCATCCGTAACATCTATTTTCTCTGCTGCCGGAACCTTAGGCAGACCGGGCATAGTCATAACATCACCGGTCAGAACTACGATAAAGCCGGCGCCTGCTGCAATGCGGCAGTTGCGGATAGTAATCTTGAAGCCGCTCGGACGGCCCAAAAGTGCCGGGTCATCGGAGAAGGAATACTGGGTTTTAGCCATGCAGATAGGCAGGTTGCCGTAGCCAAGCTCTTCAAATTCCTTAAGGGCTTTATCTGCTTCCTTAGTATAGTTAACGCCGTCAGCACCATAAATTTCTTTAGCGATAGTTTCAATCTTGCCTTTCAGGCTCATTTCCAACGGATAAATCGGAGCGAATTTGCTCTCGCCGCTGTCTGCCAGGGCAATTACTTCCTTAGCAAGCTCGATACCGCCCTCGCCGCCTTTAGCGAATACGTCGGACAGTGCAACGTTAACACCGTGCTTAGCGCAATGCTCGCGTACTGCCTCCAGCTCTTCTGCGGTATCCTGAGCGAAGATGTTGATGGCAACTACGCATGGAACGCCGAATTTTTTAACGTTTTCGATATGCTTCTCCAGATTTACCAGACCTTTTTTTACTGCCTCTACGTTCGGAGTCTTCAGGTCAGTTTTCGGTACGCCGCCATGCATCTTCAGCGCACGTACGGTAGCAACGATAACGGCTGCGTCCGGTTTCAGGCCGGCATAACGGCATTTGATATCAAAGAATTTTTCTGCACCCAGGTCAGCGCCGAAGCCTGCCTCGGTGATAGTATAATCAGCCAGCTTCAGGCCGGTCTGAGTTGCCATAACGCTGTTGCAGCCATGAGCAATATTAGCAAACGGACCGCCATGGATGATTGCCGGTACGTTTTCCAGAGTCTGTACCAGGTTAGGCTTAACGGCATCCTTCAGCAAAGCTGCCATTGCGCCCTGAGCCTTAATCTGGCCTGCGGTAACAGGGTTGCCATTGTAATCGTAAGCAACGATAATTTTTGCCAGACGCTCCTTGAGGTCATGCAGGCTGCTTGCCAGGCAAAGAATAGCCATAACCTCAGAAGCAACGGTGATGTCAAAGCCGTCCTGACGCGGTACGCCGTGAGCCTTGCCGCCCAGGCCTACTACGATGTTGCGCAGCTCGCGGTCGTTCATATCTACAACACGCTTCCACGCAATACGGCGCGGGTCAATGTTCAGAGCGTTGCCCTGTTGGATATGGTTGTCCAGCATTGCTGCCAGCAGCATATGTGCGGAGGTGATAGCATGGAAGTCACCGGTAAAGTGCAGGTTGATGTCCTCCATCGGCACAACCTGAGAATAGCCGCCGCCTGCAGCGCCGCCCTTAATGCCCATGCAGGGGCCGAGGGAAGGCTCGCGCAGAGCTACGATAACCTTTTTGCCGAGCTTAGCCAGGCCCTGTGCCAAACCTACGGTAGTAGTGGACTTGCCTTCGCCTGCCGGAGTCGGGGTGATAGCGGTAACCAGAATCAGCTTGCCGTCTTTTTTATCTTTAACACGGCGGATTAAATCGTAGGACAGTTTTGCTTTATATTTGCCATATAATTCAATATCGTCCTCGCTAATGCCTAATTTTGCAGCAACATCAGTAATTTTCTGCATTTTTGCCTGTTGGGCAATTTCAATATCGGATAACATGTTTATCTCCTCCTATTTCATTGCGTAAAAAACTGCGCATAGTGGCAAAGTATTTTATATAGTTCTTCCCCGAGCAGCTTTTTTCCTGCCCGGGGAAGTAAAATAATACAATTTTTTTAGTTAAACCACACTTCTACCGTAGTGTTTTCAAGCACCTCACTGCCCGGAGGCGGCTTCTGCTGCCATGCATGACCGCTGCCGTAAGGCTTCAGCTTCAGCTTGTACGGCTCCAGCAGATCGACAGTATTGCGCATATCCAAGCCTTTGAAATCCGGCAGCTTGATTTTGCCGTCCGGCATTCTTTGCAGCACCGGCAGCTGCTTCGGCTTCTTTGCATCCTTCTGTCCGATGGCATTCATCTCCTCGAAAGAAGGCAGGCCTTCGCTTGCTGCGGGCTGAATGCCCTTGGCAACCAGTATCTGCTGCAGCGTATCGCGGAAGATAGGCGCGCTGACCTGCGAGCCGTAGAAGGCTCCCTGAGGCGTATCCAGCATTACCAGCATAGCATAACGCGGTTTATCCGCAGGCACAAAGCCCACAAAGGAAGCAATGTACTGACCGGCAGCATAACCGCCGCCGGCTGCCAGCTTCTCCGCCGTACCTGTTTTGCCGGCAATACGGTAGCCCTTAATCGCAGCAGTCTTGCCGCCGCCCTCGCTGACAACCTTTTCCATCATCTCGCGCATCTGGCGTGCAACCTGCTCGGTAATAACATTACGTACTACCGTCTTTTGGCCTTCCTTGATAACGGTTCCGTCGGCAGCCACAATTTTTTTGATGATATACGGCTGCAGCAGCTCACCGCCGTTGGCAATCGCGCAGATAGCGCGCAGCTCCTGCAAAGGCGTCACCGCAACGCCCTGACCGATAGCCATCGTCGCTACGTCAGGCTCATACATATCCTTGGGATTATACAGAATGCCTCCCTCTTCACCGGGAAGCTCAATGCCGGTAGGCGTACCGAAGCCAAACTTTTTCGCATAGCTGATAAGCCGGTCCGCTCCCAGCTTCATGCCCAGCTGTACCATACCGGTGTTGATAGAAAACTTGATAACCGTAGAAAACGGCACCGTACCCATGCCTTCGCCATCCCAGTTATAGATAACGCGGTCGGCAATCTTGATACGGCCGTTGTCCTGAATCGGTGTATCAGGCGTAATAATGCCCTCCGTCAGACCCATGCAGCCGACAATCGGCTTAAATACCGAGCCTGGCTCGTAAATCATGGAAACGGCACGGTTCGTCCAGCTGTCGGGACTGTACTTGCCGAAATTATTCGGATCAAAGGTAGGACGGCTGGCCATACCCAGAATTTCACCGGTATACGGGTCCATGATGATGGCTGCCGCACCCTTCGCCTTGGTGCGTGCCATAGCATCGTCCATGGCATCCTCCAGCACGTACTGAATTTTGCTGTCCAGCGTCAGATAGACCGTAGGCAGCTTTTCCTGCTTCGGCTGCAGCTCATGCCCCGGATCATTCACCATCAAGCCTAAAAGCTGCTTGCCCACCGCATCATGCAGCTTGGAATATGTTGTTTCGCTGCCCTTCAGCACATCATCAAGCTGATATTCCAAACCGCTCAGTCCCTTGTCATCGGTACCGATAAAGCCGAGAATCTGCGCCGCAGCACGCTTTTTAGTATAATAGCGCTTGCTCTCCTCCAGAAAATGCAGGCCCTTCAAATCATTATCCTTAATAATTTTCTGTACCTGTGCTGCTTCCTTCGGCTCCATCGTGCGCTTCAGCCAGACAAAGCGTCCGCCGCCGGTAAAAATACCGTAAAGCTTTTGGGCATCCGTTTTCAGCACCGGTGCCAGCAAATCCGCGCTTAAGCGTCGTACATCGCGCTGCACGGTTTTTTTGTTCTTTTCATCCTGCTCGTCCTGCATCATTTCCGGGTCTGCGTAAAGCGAGCCCGTCATAATACTCACAGCCATCTCCTCGCCGTCACGGTCAACAATGCGTCCGCGCGGAGTGCCGCGTATATACTCTGCCGTCAACTGTGATTTCGTCAGCTGCTTGAGCTTGTCTGCCTGCACTACCTGCAGCCAGATTAAACGCAAAAACACACCGGCTACAATTACAACCATACATATACATAAGGCTGTAAAACGCCGTTTACTGTCTAAAAAAGCACAAGGCTTCATTGCTGCCACCTCCTGCTGCCCACGACACGCAAATCACTGCGGCGTTTTTCCGGCGGCTCGGCATCCAGAAGCTGCTGCTTTTCTTCCTCATCATAGACCGACAGCAGTAAGCCTATTGCCGCCATCGAAATTATCATCGAGCTGCCGCCGTAGCTGATAAAAATAAGCGGTACACCGATAACCGGGAAAATACCGCAAACCATCGCCATATTGGCAAAGGCCTGGCCGATGATTAAAAAGGTAACTCCGGCTGCCAGCAAAAAGCCCTTCTGATCCCGCGTACTGATGGTAATCTTATAAAAAGCAACTCCCAGCAGACAAAAAACAAGCAGCAGAATAAGCGCACCGAAAAAGCCGTTTTCCTGACAAAAAACAGCAAAAGCAAAGTCGGTATGAGCCTCCGGCAAATAAGCAAACTTTGCTGCGCCGTGTCCCCAGTTGGTGCCCGTAAGACCGCCGCTGCCGATTGCCAGCAGCGACTGCACCATCTGATAGCCCTTGCCCTGCGGGTCGAGCCAGGGGTCAAACCACACATGCAGACGCTGCAGACGATATTCCGAACTTATTGACAAAAGCACAGCGCCAAAAGCACCAACTCCAACAATAGTTGTTATCCAGCGTGCAGGCAGTCCGGCAACAATAAACATGCCCATTACCAGCGCCGCAATAATCGCCGCGGTTCCCAGGTCAGGCTGCACAAGAACGCCAAATGCCGCTATACCGGCAGCCATGGTTACCAGAAGGCATTCGCCCTTATACAGGCTTATCTTCTCTCCCAGCTTCATCGCATTGCCCAAAAATCTGGCTGACAGCATAATCAGCACCAGCTTGGCTATCTCTGACGGCTGGATAGAAAAAGAACCGATATAAATCCAGCGTGTAGCACCCTTATTTGCTGCTCCCCAAAAATGTACTACTACCAGCATAACCAGCACTATGCAATAGCATATCCACAGAAATCTTTTATTCAGCAACCTTTTGTAGCCTATTTTACGGATAAAATAAATTCCCACAAAGCCCAGCACAGCACAAAGGTAATAGCGAAGCAGATAAGACAGTCCGTTATCATACAAGCTGGCACTGAACACATTGATACCACCTAGCAGCAAAAGTACGGCCATAAGAGTAAAAATAGCTTGACGGGGATTATCCCATAACAAAAATCTCTTCTTCATGGCAAAGCCTTACTTAAAAAACTACCTCGCAGAAATTGATTGGCGTTCCCAGCGCACTGAATTTCTGCTCATATTCTGTCTGTACAGGGTTCTCATATTCAGAATGATGCAGGTCATAGCTCAAAGCAATAATCTGCAGACCAAACTCCTTGAATTCCTCTACGGAAAAATCAAGCAGAGCGCGGTTATCCGTTTTAAAGCGCAGGTGACCGCCCTCGCCCAGCAGCTGCTTGTACAATGCCAGGAAGTTGCGGTGCGTCAGACGGCGTTTGGCATGACGTGCCTTCGGCCAGGGGTCGCTGAAATTCAGATACAGCTCCTTGATTTCGCCCGGCTCGAACCAGTCCAGCAGGTTTTCGGCGTTAGCGCAAATGATTTTTACATTCGTCAGCTCCTTATCCTTCGCTGCCTTAGCGGGGAAATAGGCAATATCATGCTGTGTTTCAATGCCGATAAAGGCCTTATCCGGATACAGCTCTGCCATACCGATGGTAAAACGTCCCTTGCCACAGCCGATTTCCAGACACAGACGTTTGCCCGGGAACATCTCCTGCCAATGTCCCTTGAACTTATCGATATCATGCAGGAAAACGTATTCTCCCTGCACTTCCTTCATAGCTTCTTCAATCCATGGTTTTTTTCTTAAGCGCATAGTCAGACCTCACATAAAAATATTTTCTCAAGTATATATTATACAACAAATCCCCTTAACTTGGGAAAAGAATTATAAAAAAAGCCGGCAGCATAATAACTACACTACCGGCATAAGCAGGTATCTCAGTCCTTCTTCAACACGCCCTTTACCTTACGCAGCAAATCATCAACCTTTTTATTTGCCGGCGAATCGTCATCCACCTCAAAGCGACGGCTTTCATCACCCAGCGGCTTATCCTTGCAGGCCATATTCTTCAGCTCTCCCAGCATTTTTATTCCTTCGATGCGTGCCTCCTCATAAGTAGACTTAAAGGCAGACAAATCATCGGGGCAGCCTGCCTCCAGCCAAGCATTAGCCACCTTGCCAACGGCATAGGTCACCGACATGCCCACGGGAATCTGCACCGGCGCAAAGGGAATCAGTGTTGCCAAGGTCTGCCCCACAAAGGCACCGCCCAGCGTGCCTAAAAGTCCCAGCACAGCACTTTCGGAAAGCTTGATACCGCGCAGCTTGGCCAGACGGGTAATCATATAAACCTCGTTCGCCATCAGCGTCATCGTTCCTACTACCGGAGCAACAACAATTACCCCGGCACGGGCTGCGGCCCAACGGCAGATATCCTCCGCCTCTTTATCCGTATCAACAGCATATTTCATTTTGTGCTCATCCAAACGCTCTGTCATTTTCTCACCTCATTTATGCAGCTTACAAAGCATTTTGCTTTTTATAATTACATTATACAGCAAAGCGGACGGGCGAAACAGTGAGATTATAGTGAAATCGCCGCTACAGTAAACTTTTTCCTTCATACTGACTAATCTCCTGAGCAAAGCAGGAGAGTTTATGGTAAAATATTAGAGTATATATTGATATTCGGGCAAGGTGGTGAGAAATAGTGACAGTGGACAATACGCCTGTCGTAGGACGCTTTGCGCCTACGCCCAGCGGCTTTCTGCATCTGGGAAACATTTTCTGCAGCCTGCTGGCCTGGCTCTATGCCAAAAGCAGCGGCGGCAAAATAGTTTTGCGCATCGAAGACCTGGACCCGCAGCGCTGTTCCCTCGTTAAGGCTGATGCATTGGCCCGCGAGCTGGAATGGCTTGGCCTCACCTGGGACGAGGGTGCGTATTGCAGCGCTGACAGCGACAGCTTTTTCCAAAGCCGCCGCAGCGATATCTACGCTCACTGCTTCGACCTTTTACAGCAGCAGGAGCTTGTCTATCCCTGCTTTTGCAGCCGCAGCGAGCTGCACGCCGCCGAAGCACCCCATGCCAGCGACGGACGTATTATTTACGCCGGCACCTGCCGCGAGCTGACGGCAGCGCAGCGCAGCGCCAAAATGCAGCAGCGCCGTCCCGCCTGGCGCATCAAGGTTGATGACGAGCTTATCGCTTTTACGGATATGCACTACGGCAGGCAGCAGGCTAATTTGGCGCACGAATGCGGTGACTTTATCCTGCGCCGCAGCGACGGCGTCTACGCCTACCAGTTGGCTGTTGTCATCGACGATGCGCTCATGGGCGTAAATCAGGTAGTGCGTGGCTGTGATTTGCTCAGCTCCACGCCGGTACAGCTTTATCTTTACCGCCTGCTGAACCTCACGCCGCCGTCCTTCTGCCACATTCCGCTACTTACGGATGCTGCAGGACGCAGGCTTTCCAAACGCGACGGTGATCTGGAAATCGCCGCACTCAGGCAGCACTTCGGCAATCCGGAGCCTATTATCGGCCTCCTGGCCTATCTTGCAGGCCAGTTGCCCAAGCCGGAACCTATTACCGCAGCAGAGCTGCTGCCGCTTTTCCGTCCGGAAGCGGTTCCCCATGACAATATCGTTGTACCGCAGTTGCTTGAATTGCGCAGGCAATAACACATTATACTGATTATAAAACCTGGGAGGAATATATAATGAAAAAATATTTAATGAAAATCAAGGTTAATATGCTGATTGTACTTATCATCAGCTTGCTCGGCGGCATGGCAGGCAGCTACTTCTTCAATAACCGCTGGTTAGGTCTGATTGTCGCTATTCCCCTGTGCGCTCTGTATATCTATCAGGTATATCAGGTGCAGGCCGATTACCGCGAGCAGCACACCAAGAAGAAACACACTAATAAGTACAGATAAGAATAAGGCGCAAAAGCAAAACTGCCCTGAAGCAGCTTACGATATTTATCGTGGCTGCCTCAAGGCAGTTTTTTATTTTATTACCATTTTTCCGGTACTTCCTGCAGCTTATCCATAACGAACATAATATAAGTAACATTACAGATCAGGTTGCCTGCATCATCCTTAATTTCCGAAACAATATTAATAGTAGACTGGCCTTTATGTACAATCCTGCTTGTAACGCTCAGTGCGCCCAATCCGCGCACATTACTGATATAATCAATATTCATATTCAGCGTTGTACAGATTTTGCCGACAGAGGCACAGGTAATACCGGTTACACAATCTGCTAGCGCTGCCATGGCACCGCCATGCACGCCCAGCCAATGATTGGTATGAATATCAAAATCAATAGGCATCACCAAGGTTGCACCGCCGCAGTGCACCTCCTTGATTTCGATTTTCAGGACATTCATAAATGCGTTGCTGCTCCACATTTTGCGGATAATTTCTTCCGGATTCATAAAAACGCCACCTTTCATTTTTTATGCTAAAGCTTAAAAATACATATTAACCACAGTCATGTAAACAGGAATTACCAAAAGTCCGCCGATAATGGTGATAAACGAAAGTGCTGCCGCATAACGGCTGTCACCGCCATACTGCTTGCAGACTATAGCCATCTGCGTCATTGCCGGCATAGCAGCCTGCATAGCAAAAACCTTGACGGAAATCGGCGCTACATTAATCAGCGGCACCAGGCACAACACGCACAGAGGGCAGACAATGAAACGTCCGAACAAACCGCCCCAGATATCTCTTTCAAAATTAAAATCACGCAAGTTGATTTTGCTAATCTCAATACCGATAAACACCAAAGACAGCGGCGTTGTCAGATTACCTACATATTGAAAGCCACGTGCCAGAAACCTCGGCAGCGGAATATTCAGCACTATAAGCAGAATGGCTACCACGAAACCCATCAGCGGCGGTGACCACAGCTTTTTCAACACCTGCATAGAAAAAATACCGCCGGCCTTGCCCTCAATATCCGCAACTATATTCTGCACACCCAACGTCCAGAAGAAGGTCAGGTTAACCATGTAATACAGCATAACGGAGGGAATGCTTTCATCACCAAACAGCGCCAGATTTACCGGCAGGCCGATAAACATGGTATTAGCTATAAAAAAGTTGGTAACAAAAACGCCGCGTCTTCCCTGACGTACATGCAGCAGCTTAGCTGCTGTTTTGCCGACAATCAGTGCCAAAAGCATAGAGCATACCGGCAGCAGCATATCAGGTGCCAGCTCGACAAGCTTTTCTGCCGTAAAGTTTTTCGTCAGACTGGTAATCATATACAGCGGCAGTGATACCGTTGTAACCAGCTTAGCAATCAAAGCACTGCTTTTATCATCAAACCAGCCTTTTTTACTGAGTACATAACCGATACCGACTACAAAAACAATCGTAAAAATACCATCGAGAGCTTGTAAAACAAAATTTATCATCATTATTCACCTTTTTCCAACGCACAACAAGGTACGGCTGTCCCTACCGTACCTTGCTATGCTAAATGGAGGAGTATTAGCATCTATGTGCTATGCATCTGTATATGTCAAGGAATTGCCTGATATACCATGTCCCTAAAATATATCCCGGGGAAATTCCTTATGTTCGAGTAAATATAAAGTAATAGTAACGGAAAGCAAATCTGCACTGCCTCCCGGACTAATGTGCCTTTGCAAGAAGTACCTCTCAGTCTCAGCTATAGCCATTCTGCCTTTTTCGGCGAAGACACTGCCAAGGCTCAGAATGTTTTTAGCAATTCTCTGCACTTCCAACAAAGTATCATAATCAGTGCGCCAGATAACGTTACTGTCCTCAACAACAGTCATCAAAGATATCAATGCATGCACTAAAGCATCATTAATCGTCGCACCTTTGTCAAAGGCATCTTCCAAAGCGGGCAGTCCATAGTTTACCACACTTGGGAAACCATTTTCAACCTCTCCGCGAATACCTGTAATACCATATTTATAATATAGCTTTTCGCCTGCTGTCATTGCAGCATGGTCAAGATTCTTCAATTCCCTGGCTACTAAGCCTGCAGCCATTTCCTTGATCATCGGCAGCAAAGCATCTCTGCTCAGCCCCATATTCATAGCATAGCCGCTTACAGCGCTCACTATGCCGCCGGCGAATAAAATTCCCCGCTGTGTATTCACTCCCTTAGTCACTCTCAAAAGCTCTGCCTCTGCGCCAACGCCGTAGCTACGCAGCTTGCAGAAAAGCTCTGCCAAGGTTCCTCTATGTGCCTGTCCGATATCCTGCAAATCATTGAACGCTTTGCTCAGAACAGCGGAGCTCATCATAAAGGTAAAAATACTCATATCCTTATGCGCACCATTGGATAATCTGGTTACCAGACCAGGTTTAGGATGCGTAGATACTTCCAGCAATATTGCCTGCGTCAGATATTGACCGACCTTTTGCAAATCAGCATCGAAAGGAGAAAGTCTGCAAGAATAAACTTCATTAGCGATTTTTATTTCATTATTGTCTACTCTTTGAAGTAAAAATTGTTCTTTGCTCATTATACCTACCTACTTTCTCCGTATCAAATGCTTAGTTTTTTATATCATTAGCCAAATATTGCTTTAGTTAAGAAGTAGAAAACAGACGGGAAAGTCAAACAACCGGAACCAGTGTAGAAGGTTGCAGTCATTGCTGCATAAGGAACCAGCTTAGGATCGACTGCTGCCATACCAGCCGCAGTACCGGATGTTGTACCCATCAGACCGCCAAATACCATTGCAGCCTGCGGATTAGTCAAGCCAAGCGGTTTAGCAACTAACGGAGTAATAATCATTACTGCTACGGATTTTACAACACCTGCTGCAATACCAATAGCAATTACTTCAGAGGAAGCACCGAGAGCAGCACCGGTTACAGGACCAACAACGAAGGTACACACACCGGCAGCAATCGTGATAATGCTTATGGTATCACGATAACCAAAAGCGTAAGCAACTATTACGCCTGCTACCCAGGAAATTACAAGTCCCATTACCAGAGAGAGTACACCGATAACGCCAACCTTCTTTATCTCACGCAAATCTGCAACAAACGCAGTAGATACGATAGCAAAGTCACGGAACATTGCACCACCCATCAAACCAACACCGGCGAACAGAGGAATGGACGCAAGACCTTTAGCACCACCGCCAATGTAGGCTAAGATAAGGCCGAAGAAAATTGCTACTGCACTGCCATGAATACGTCCCTTGGAGAGTCCGGCAAACTTATATGCAATAAAGTTTGTAATACCTATAATAACGAAAGCAAAAATCAGTCCATTTTTGGTTAAAAGTTTGGTTAACATTGCCATAATGTCCATAAATAAACACCTCCCACCGTTTTTTACTCAGCTTTAGCTGCATGATTCTTACTCATAATAGGAATCAGCAAAAAGCCAAAAACCGTACACAGTAAGCCACCAAGAATTGCTACCGCACCACCGGAAATAGCAGCGACAACATTTTGAATAGAACTCATTGCAACTACGATAGGGATGTACATTGCAGACCAGAAAGCAATACCTTCCTGACTCTTTTTATCCAACCATCCGGCATCAATGCCTTTGTTGCTCAACAAAATGAGGAAAAGCATTGCAAAGCCTACACCACCAACATTTGCCTTAACGTGCAGTAAAGCACCGAGAATATCACCAAGAAAGTTACCGGCTAAGAAACATGCAGATAACAGAGCTACACCATAAATAACCATAATTACACCACCTTAGTACAATTTTTTATTATCGCTGCCCATAATAGGGCAGCGAAACAACTAAAGCCATTGCATTCAGTTTTTTACAAAAGTGTTATTCAACAATAGCAACAACTTGACCAGCACTTACACGGTCACCAGGCTGTACTTTGTACTCTTTTACTACGCCTGCTACCGGAGAAGGTACCAACTGTTTCATTTTCATTGCTTCCATAACGATCAGTACGTCACGAACTGCAACAGTGTCACCAACTTGTTTTTCAAAACGAACGATTTTACCTGGTACACGAGATTTAATTTCCATGATTCATTTCTCCTTTTATTGTGAATTATTTAAGTGCTTTATTAAAACTAAGCTAATACTACAATCAGCTGAAGCTATTATTCAACGATAGCAACAACTTGGCCAGCGCTTACACGGTCGCCCGGTTGTACTTTGTACTCTTTTACTACGCCTGCTACCGGAGAAGGTACCAGTTGTTTCATTTTCATTGCTTCCATAACGATCAGTACGTCACGAACTGCAACAGTGTCACCAACTTGTTTTTCAAAACGAACGATTTTACCTGGTACGCGAGATTTAATTTCCATGATTTTCTTACTCCTTTAATCTTTAAAATCCGGGGATTATTCCCCTAGCAGCTTTATTCAAATCCTATTTAAGCCTTACTCAGCCTGACAGCTACAAAGACTTTCAGATTTCAAATATTGCATGACATCCTTACGGTTAAGCAAGGAGACATCTTCTAAACTTTTACCAAGTACAGTCTGAGTTTCCATAAATATTTCAGCAAGCTTGACCCCGTAGCCATTGGGCAGATCAAGCTCAAAATCCATCTTAATTTCATTACAGCAGGCCTGTGCTGCGCGGTAAAACTGCAGCAGACGGTTATAACCGGCCGGTTTGACTATTAAATCGATATCTGAGTTTTCATCTGTATACGGCAGTCCTGTTATCAGCTCCAGGGCAGCAGAACCAAGTACGCCAATCTGCAGGTCAAACACATAAGCCAATTCATATAACTGACGCACTATCTGCATGCAACGGTTGCGCGTTGTAAAGGCAAACGCCCTGCGTGTCAGGACCTCATAAGGTGTCATAATCGTAACTATATCATCAGCAGCAGTAAAAGCACCTATACGGATACGGTTTCCGTCTATACGTTTATGATGGACAAAGCCAATGGCAATTCCCTCTGTATTTTCCGCATCATTACGACGCATAAAACCGGGAATATCCACATTGCCCTGCAAAACCTCTTCTGCAAGATGCTTACTTTCGTCATCATAGCGTGGGGAAATATCGCTCCAGATTTTGTCTTTTCCCAGCTTCGATATAAATACCAGATTATGTCTTTTTAATTGCGTTTTGTCCATGTCGGGTCCGCCTTCGCTTTCTGTTGATAATCGAGCTGTGCCTGTACCAGATCATCAAAGAATCTGGTCTTTTCCGGTCCCTCGATTACAATGCCTTGCTGCTTGCCGGCTGTAATGTAATCAGGTATCAGTTCTAGCACAGTGTGCTCGGCACCTGTAACTACATCCGGACTAATCTTGACTACGCGGCCCTTAATGCGTAATATCGATCTTGCTACACGGCCTAAGGTAACAGCAGAAGTAAGTGTTGTAGCTTTTACAATCACTTCATATTCAGGATAAGTACGCTCACGACGATAGGTAATTACCTTACCGTTACGGTTACATACATGACCGCTTTCAGAAACCGGGAAGCTGTCACCCATAGGCAAACCGCCTACAACCAGCTCATACATATCCTGCCCGCCGTTATCAGGCAGCTTTACAAGCTCTATATCATCACGCACCGGCACTCCGTCCATGCACAGCCAGCCAAATTCCTGGCAGCCATACAAGTCATGAACCTCCGCATTCAGAACCTCCTGCGCTATCGGCAGCAGTTCCAAATCCAAAGGCGTACCAGCAGTAAGCAAAACAATATCTTTTGGCAGCTCATCCGCAACACCCATATGCTTAGCATCTTCCAAGGAAGCTCTGATAAAAGAAGATTCACCTACAACAGCCTTCGGCTGGAATTCATAAAGCGCTGCCAAAAAAGCATCTCTGCTGGACCGCACCAAAAATTCCCATTGCAGGCCATATTTTTTAAAGGCTTCACCACTAAAAACATTTACCAGAGGAGGATAAGTAACAAGAACCTTATCCCCTGCTTTAAGACCTGCCCGCTCCAGAACCGTAAAGGAAGCCTTCACGCGTGCAGGCAGTTCAGCAAAAGTAATGCCGACAATATTTTGAAAAGCAGATGAACCTGTAGTAAAAGTAAGATAAGCAAGATTAAGGGGAGTATGAACCTCTTCTATCGTATGGGCAGCGGTCGGTCCCGCAATGCCTTTGTCAGCTAATGTCTTGCGCGGCATCTCTGCAAATGTAGGCGCAGAACCAAAGTCCTTAACCATCGATGCTATTTCAGCCAGAATACCTTTCATACTACCCCTTCTTTCTTCCTATAATTATGCGTTGATATATTTTTCAGCAACAGCAGCGAACTCTTCGTTCATTTTAGCCATAGCTTTCAGACGATTTACACGGCCACCACGCTCGTTGCCGTCCAGGCCACGGCCCCAAGGACCGAGCTGTTCATATTTATCGGCAGCTTTAAGCTCCTGTACTTCCTTGATATGCTTTGCAATGGTATCACGCATATTTTCAACCTTGTGAACGATTTCTTTTACGCCACCCAGGTTGTAGAAGAAGTTAACGCCAGGTGCGAATACCGGGTTAACCTTTGCCAGCTCTTCCAGACGCTCAATATCCATCTTAGTGATACGGGAGATAGAGGTCAGAGGCATTACGTGAATCATAGTGCCGAATTCCGGAGAAAGAGCAAGGATTTCGTCAGCCTGCAGGCCATGGCACAGGAATGCGCCGGAGATTGCACGGCCGATTACCATTGCTACGATAGGATGACCGGATTTGCGTGCTTCAGCCAATGCCAGCTGGTAAGCACCGGTAGATTTGTTCATGCCGGCAATTTCTTCCATTTTGCCGGGGCCGTTGCCCGGGGTGTCTACGATCAGAACGATCGGGCGTTTTTCAGCTTCCGGTTTATCTTTATCAGCTTCCATAGTACGGTATACTGCGGTAGCCATCTTGTAGCCTTCTTCCAGACCGATTACGCCGCCGAATACAACCGGGAAGCGGTCATTGAAAGCATATGCATCGTTTGCGATAACAGTTACAGTTTCATCTTTCAGCTTAGCGGTACCAACTACTGCACCCGGGCCATAGTCAGGATCGAACTCAGCAGTGCCGATTTTGTTTTCTTCGAAGGAGCCTGCGTCAACAATCATTTCAATTGCATCACGGCCACGGCCAATCATAGTGTTTTCCATTTCATCCATGTTTCTTTACCTCCTTCTCTTATGCACGCGGTCTGCGTTTAACAACTTTCAGGAATTCCTCGGTAGTCATTTCCGGAAGTTCAGCAGGGTTTTCGTTACCATAGTATTTCCACAGGTCCATAGAATCCTTAGGCTGCATTTCAGCTACCAGCTTAACCAAACCTTGCTGTTCCTGAACCAGTTTCAGAGAGCCGATGCGGCGCATTTTTTCGATAGCCTCCATGGAGAGGTCAGCAACCTCAGCCAGAGCAGCTTTGAAATCGCCGACGGTGTCTTCAACCAGATAGTTGCAGTCGCCGATGATGTATTTATGCTTAGCACCGGTAGTACGATATACCAGAGCTTTGTTGGAAGCGTCGAATTCGTCCTTGCCCATTTCCTGCTCAATTACTTCAGGACCGGTCAGACCGATACGGCCTTCTTCGTTCATAACGATAACGTCGGTAGCAGCAGCTACGAAGCCCATACCGCCGAAGCAGCCAACCTTGGAGCCTACAACTGCAACAATCGGCAGAATGCGGCGGCAATCCTGAATTGCGTCCATAACCTCAGCATGAGCCAGCAGGCCGGCATTTGCTTCGTGCAGACGAACACCGCCAGTTTCAAAGGAGATAGCAACCAGAGGACGACGAGCGTCATAGTCATCAGCATGAGCAGCTTTGATGTCTTTAGCTGCTTTCAAAGCCAGGCGCAGGGTGTTAACCATTTTCGCACCGTTAACTTCGCCGATAGCACCGCCGATGAATTTGCCTTCCATAGAAACTACGAATACAGGATGCTTGCCAATCAGGCCAACACCGGTTACGGTGCCGTCATCAAACTCTACTGCAGTACCGAGTACCGGCAGATGCGGACTTTCAAAGCGATCATGAGGTCCGAGCAGTTCGGTAAAGGTGCCTTTGTCGCACAGACCTACAGCGCGTTCACGGGCATTAGCATCAAAGAAGCTGCTTTTTTCCAATTCATTCCAGTTTTTCATCTTATTCAGCCTCCTTTGCGGTTGCTTCTGCCAGAGCCTGGCGCAATCTCATGTATACTACGATAGGAGTAGCATTATCGTCGTTGATTTCAATAACGATGTTGCCTACACCAGTATCGTTAACGAATTTACCCAGCATTTTTTCCCAAACAGCGTCAAATCCTTTTACCGGAGTGCATACTTTAGCCTGAACTTTGCCGCCGAGGTCTTTTTTGGTAAACATAACTTCCAGGTCACCAGAGCCGGTTACGCCCATATGGGACCATTCCGGTTTAATGGTTTGGGTATTTTCAGATTCAAACTCAAATTCCAGATTTTGTAATGCCATTTTAAGCTCCTCCTATTACCAGTTTCTGAATTTAGCAGGCGGATTGTACAAGCCACCGGACCATTCAACCAGGTCATGTACGTTCTTAGCTGCCAGCATGGAGCGGTTAGCTCTGCTCATATCGATACCCAGGTCTTGCGGAGTCTTGATAATACCCAGCTCACGCAGACGTTTGGTTTCTTTCGGATCTGCTTTCATACCGACTTCGGTGAAGCCTGCAATACCACGGATAGCAGCAGTACGCTCTTCCATGTTACGGCACTTCGGCAGGTATGCGATACCTTCTTCAGTAATGATATGAGTCAGGTCATCGCCGTAAATCATAACAGGTTCAATAGACAGGTTAGCGTTTTTAGCCAGCTTGAAAGCATCCAGCTCTTCTACGAAGCCAGGAGCCAGTTTTTCACGGAAGGTTTCTGCCAGCTGTACAACAAGGCGTTTACCGCGATGTACAGGTCCCCACATCTCTTTGTTAAGTGCATATTCTTCGCCGCATTTGAGCCATGCGCCGGAGGAATGACGACGGCCTTTCGGGTCGCAGCCCATGTTCGGTGCGCCGCCGAAGCCTGCAACACGGTTAGCGGTTGCGGTGGAGCTGTTGCCGTACGGGTCAATCTGCAGAGTGCCGCCGATGAACATGTCAATTGCATAGTGGCCTGCAGTTTGAGAGAATGCACGGTTGGAACGCATGGAACCATCCGGACCAACGAAGAAGATATCGCTGCGGGCAGCTACATAATCTTCCATGCCCAGCTCGCCGCCGAAGCAGTGAACGGATTCTACCCAACCGGTTTCGATTGCAGGAATCAGAGTCGGATGCGGATTCAGGATGAAGTTCTTGCAGATCTTGCCTTTCAGGCCAAGCTCTTCGCCGTAGGTCGGCAGCAAGAGTTCGATAGCAGCAGTATCAAAGCCGATACCATGATTCAGGGAAGCTACTTCATATTCACCGTAAATACCTTTGATTGCCATCATGCCTTTGAGTACCTGTGCATCGGTAATCAGTGCCGGGTCACGGGTGAACAGAGGCTCAATGTAGAACGGTTTCGGAGATTGGATTACATAGTCAACCCAATCACCGGGGATATCAACACGAGGCAGCTTGTCAACGATTTTGTTTACCTGAGCGATAACAATGCCTTGGCGGAATTTAGTTGCTTCTACGATTGCCGGAGTATCCTCGGTGCTGAAGCCGGTGAACAGATTGCCTTCTCTGTCAGCCATAGTAGCTGCAACGAGGGCAACACGCGGAGTCAAGTCTACAAAATAACGGCCATATAATTCCAGATAGGTGTGGATAGCGCCAAGCTCCAGTTTGCCTTCCTGCAGGAATTGTGCAATACGGCCAGCCTGCGGACCGGAGAAAGACATATCCAGCTTTTTAGCGATACCTTTTTCGAATACATCCAGATGTTCAGGAAGAGTCAACACGGATTGAACCATGTGCAGATCATGAATCTTAGCGGGATCAACTTGGCACAGGCATTTTGCCAGGAAGTCAGCTTGCTTTTGGTTGTTGCCTTCGATGTTAACCTTGTCGTAAGGTTTGATAACAGCTTCCAGCAAAGCAACTGTATCTTTTGCATCAACAATTTTCCCTTCCTTGACCAGCGGAGCAGCATTTTTTGCGCGCTCCATTGCGTCCTTTTTCAGAGTGTCCCACTCACGGGTAACTTTTTTGAACTCCATTACGGTCTCTCCTTTCTGAATTAAGAAAAGCTTCATATAATAAATCGGACAAAAAAGAGAGCTTAAGGTTAACAGCCACTTAAACTGACTGTCTGCTCTCGCTCTCTCTATCACCAATATGAAATTTTAATTGTGATTCAGTCCGATAATATATGCATTTATATATGCATTATGCCTAACCCTGCACGCTCATGATTAGTCATGTAATGCAGTGCAGATTTTCCAAACAGGGCAACTGCTATCCAATGCTCGTTTCTTGATACAGCAATTTTCAACGCCAGACTTGCACTTGTACTGACACTCACTAACAACCCTCTTTTAGCCTCTTCTGTAGCATGAATGACTGCATGAATATCATTGCTCTTTTTTTCAATAAGTCCTGAATTTAAACAAGCCCCAATAACAGCCCGATTAATTCTCTCATTGAAATCATCAAAACTGGTTTTTCCTCCCACCTCAGTGACTACAGCTTTTAACCCTTTCTTCGCCACCAGCTTTTTGGCTAAATCCTCATCATAAATCGTCTGAGTCAAAGCCAGCAGCATTGCTGCGGTTCCAGGGCTGACAATACTACTTTCCAGAAACCCCGGAACAGTACTAACTGCCATACAAATCACTCCTTCTATTTCAAACCTCCGCAGAGCTCTTATCGGATACTTATTTCACCAAAGTTAAAGCTTTGGACTATCCCTTGCTCGTTGCGCACTATAATTGCACCTTCCTCATCTACATCTATTACAGTACCGGCAAAAACAACCTGGTCATTATCCTTCACCAGCACGTGTTTGCCGACTGTACAATTAAGCTTTTGCCATTCCTTCATCACAACATCTGCGCCCAGCAGTAACCACTTGTCATACAAGATACCAAAATCTTCCATAATGGCAACCAGTACCTGATTACAGGTGAAGTCCTTATGCAGGCTGGTATTAAGTGACGTAGCAGTTGCAGCTACTTCCGCAGGGAAGTCTGCAGCTGACAGCGCCACGTTTACACCAATACCAACTATAGCATAATCTATTACACCGTTTCCATCAAGCTGTAGCTCAGAAAGAATGCCGCAGATTTTTTTACCGTCTAACAGCAGGTCATTGGGCCACTTTATTTGCACGCTTTCTGTATCATACAGTCTACGTACGGCCTTAGCCACAGCTACACCAGCAAGCAAGGTAATTTGAGCAGCATATTGGGGATCGATTTGCGGTCGAAGGATAACGGTAAACCATAGGCCGCCAAGCGGCGAATTCCAGACACGTTGCATCCGGCCATGTCCGCCTTCCTGCCTGGCAGCAACAATAACGGTTCCTTCGGGAGCGCCCTCTTGGGCCATAGCTACAGCAGTTTCATTTGTTGATTTCAATACATCAAATTCTCGGAGCTGTATTTTCATAATAACTTATCAGGTTAATTATTTAACCAGACCGATGGTTGCAATGAATACGCCGCAAGCGATAGCGGATACAATAACACCACCGATATTGGCACCCATTGCAACAGGCATAACAACAGAGAACGGATCTTCATCCTCAGCAGCATGCTGAGCAATTTTAGCAGTGGTCGGTACGCAGGATACACCGGCAATACCAACAACCGGGTTGAAGTCGCCTTTCTTGAACCAGTAAACAACGTAACCGCCAAGGATGCCAACTGCGCCGGAAACTGCCAAAGCAAGAACGCCCAGAACAATCAACGGAGCTACTTTCGGATTCAGCAGGGTGGAAGCTTCGCACAGAGTGCCAAGCAGCAGGCCGAGCATCAGAGTACCGGTGTACAGCAGGGTATTTTCAACCAAATCTTGGTAAGGTACAATTTCGGATTCTTTAATAGCCATACCCAGGAAGAAAGACATAATCAGCGGAGCAGCCATCGGCAGCAGCAGGCAGAGCAGTCCGCAGCATACCAGAATGAAGATGAATTTTTTGGATTTCGGAACTTCCGGAGCATAGTACATAATATCTTTGCCGCGCAAAGCTTTCGGAACCATTAATTTTACCAGCCAAGGATAGCCGGCATAAGTCAGAGACAGATACAGGTAAGCAATTACAGAAATCGGAACGAACAGGTGCGGAGCAAGCATCAGGGAGGTGAACAGAACCATCGGTCCGTCAGCACCGCCGATAGAAGCAACTGCTGCAGCTTCCGGAGGTGTCAGACCAAGATGTACTCCCAAAACCAAAGTTACGAAGGTACCGCATTCAGCAAAGATTGCGATGATAATGGAAGTCCAGGGGTTAGCCAGAATAAAGCCGATTTCGCACATTGCACCAACGCCCAAGAATACTACGCAGGCAACCAAGCTGTTGCTGAAGGTCAGGTTGTAAATCGGCTGCAGGAAGTTAATCTGCATAATATCAACCAATTTTGCAGGATCGGAAACCAACGGATCCAGGAACAGGGTACCCAGCTTGCCGCCATCCAAGAACAGCACGCCGCAGTTAATACAAATCATGCCAATACCCATCGGCACCATAATCAACGGCTCGAGGATACGTTTAAAGCCCAAGTAAGCTAAAACAAAACCAAATGCAATAAGTGCAATTCTGGCAATAGCAATGGTTGTATCTTGAACCATCAAAGATGCAATGCCAGGGAATAATTGTGCAACGATATTTCCGTCCATTGTTATTCCATACCTCCTTCATCATTACTACTGCCCATAATCTTGTTGAGCAGTACTACAGCACCAATCATAACCAGAGCAATTGCTGCGGTAAATGCGTAAGAAAACAACGCATAAAGTTCAACGCTCATAATTAATTAGTCTCCTTTCATCCTATAAGAAAATTTAATAAATTTTATAATTGCGGATATTCCTACCGCGGTAATTTCCGGACATCACCGCAAATAAAAATACCCTATTCTGCTTATGGCGGAAAGGATACAATACATCTAGGCACAGATATCTCGTATACACTCCGTCTCTCGCAGAAATATATAACATAATCAAGGCTGCGATCTGACTTAACTACTTAAAGCTAACTTCAAGAAGCATCACAGTGGCGTGACCGTAGCAGATTTTCACTGCTTTCCCTAATTTACCCTGCACAAAACAGGCACCTCAATCAGTTTTTTAGTTATTCTCTCATAAATACTATCTCATTACTGAAAAAACTAATTTCATATTTTACCCTGAAAAAACAAAAAGAGACTGAATGAAATTTCTCATAATCACTCAGTCTCCTATATTCTATTTTATAAGTATATATGATAGTAGCTTTTTCCTCACAGTCTCTCTATGTTTTTTATTTTATATCACCTTTGTATATTTGTCAACAATTTTGGGAAAATTTATTTTTCAAGTCACTTCAATGGTATTACTTTAATAATATCGGCTTACGTTCTTCAATCCCACTTTGATATATTTCTTTAATGACATATGGTTACACTCCTTGTTTTTCACGGTTATCTGTTACACCTTATATTGGTATTTCTCCACCGCTAGTGTATAATAGCAATTAGGAGGAATTTACTATGCATTTACAAAAAACAGCTCTCGTTCTGGAGGGTGGCGGCATGCGGGGAATGTTTTCCGCCGGTGTGTTTGAAGCCTTTTTGGCGCATCAGCTCACCTTTCCCTATATCACCGCCGTTTCTGCCGGAGCCTGCAATATTTTATCATATATGTCTGCCCAGCCGCTGCGCACACGTCAGATTATCGAACACTACGTCACCGATAAGCGTTACTTCAGCGTGCGCAACTGGATTAAAAGCGGCAGCATCTTCGGCTTTGACTTTATCTTCAAGGAGCTTCCCAAGCAGCTGCTCCCTTTTGACTATGCGGCCTACCGCGCCTATCCCGGCGTACTGCAGGTAGCAGCCACCGATATCGTCAACGGCGAAAGCGTCTGGTACGATCAGGAAGCAATGGGTCAGGACTTTATTCCTGTGCGTGCTTCTTCTTCCATGCCCTTTGTCGCACCTGTTGTCAAGCATGAAGGCCGTGCGCTGCTCGATGGCGCGCTGCTGGCACCCATTCCCTACCAAAGAGCGCTCGACGCAGGCTACGAAAAGCTGATTGTCGTGCTCACGCGCAACGAAGGCTACCGCAAGAAAAAGGGCGTGCCCAAGTTCCTGCTCAAATCAGTGTACAAAAAATATCCCAAGCTGTGGGAAATTATGGAGCAGCGTCCCAAGCTCTATAACGAGCAGCTGGAGGCTGTCGAAAAAATGGAACGCGAAGGCAAGGCTGTCATCATCCGCCCGCAGATTCCGCTTACGATTGATAAATTCGATATCAAGCCGCACAAGCTGCTGGCACTGCATGACCACGGCATCGGCTGCGGACTTGCTGCAATCGATAGAATAAAAGAATTAGAACAGCAATAAATTCTTTTATCAAAACTATATTCAGTGTATAATATATCCTATAATAAGAAATAACAAACAATCCATTCTTTATTCCTTGGAGGTTCACATGAAAATAAGGTTAGGCGTTATCAGCGAAGAACATAACATAAATATCCTGCAGGAAGTCATAGGAGAATATAATGACTACGAAATTACTGCATTCATTGATCCCGACGGAACACATACACTGAATATTATCGATAACCACCAACAGGAGTTTGACTCCTGGCTCGTCTTTGACCAGATAAATTATTTGCATATAAAAAACTGGGGCAAAGCACAAAAGCCCGTCTACTACATTCCTTACCGCGGTGCCAGCTTTTATAAAACACTCTGCACTGCTATTTACCAAGGCTTTAAAATAGATGAATTAAGTATAGATACAATCCCCTATTATGACATTACCCGCGCTCTGGATGATATGCAGATAAACTATAACGTTATTAATCATTTATCCGATGAACATGGTGCCTTATCGCTCAACGGATATGCTGCTTTTCATCGTGAGCTCTTTAAAAAAGGCATCACTAAAGCTGCTGTCACCAAAAGCTGCTATGTGAAAAGCCTATTGGAGTCAGAAGGCATTCCGGCCTTCTGTATTATGCCGGTGCGTGTTACCGTACGCAATATTTTAAACGTAATTTTAACGCAATTCCGTATAAAAAAACTCCGGGAAGGCCAAATTGCCGTGCAAGTATTCAGCTTTAATCTGCTGGGAGATAAAGATAATTTTTATTCCGTAGATGACTTATACAGCCGGGAAATCGCTATCTCGCAAAAGCTCATCAGCTACACCAAAAACATCAGCGGCTCATTGAAGCCCGCCAACGAAGGTAATTTTTATATTTTCACCACGCGCGGCAGCTTAGAGCAGCTCACCAACAGCTTCACCAGCCTGCCCGAACTGCCGATTCTGCGCGATTTAAACAAAAGCCTGCGTGCCTGCGGTATCGGTATAGGCAACAGTGCCCGCGAAGCAGAATATAATGCCGTTATTGCTTTAAAGCATGCTTGCGCCGACCAGAAAGGCAGCTGGTATGTCGTACTTGACGACAAAACAATCAGCGGTCCTTTAGGAAGCGCACAACAGATAGATTATCAGTATGCCTCCGTACAGCTGGAAGCAGTAAGCAAAAAGACATCTCTCAGCCAAGCCACCTTAAGCAAAATTTGCCATGCGTTGAAAATTTACGGACGCGATGAGCTTAATGCGCAGGAGCTTGCCACAATACTGCAGATTCTGCCCCGCAGCGCCCGTCGCATTCTCACCTGCCTGACGGAGCATGGTTATGCCGAAGACATCCGCTCGGAAATGCCTGAAACAAAAGGACGCCCACGCAAAATATACAAAATAAAATTATAAACACTCCTTCAAAGACTGAGGTTCAGCACCAAACTGTAACCTCAGCCTTTTTATTTTATATACACATATATCTCCTATTGACACACTAGGCGAAAAGATGTATTCTTTAATAAAGGTCTTAGCCTTTATTAGTCTTTTATTATTTTGAGGGGGCAAAAACAATGTCAGATACATTATTAGACAAAAACAAAATTTGGCAGCAGATAGACGATGAAAAGGAAAACATGCTGCAGCTTTGGCAGGAATTAGTTAACGTTGATTGCGGTTCCGGCAACAAAGCAGGCGTTGACTTCATCGCACAAAAAATCGAAGCCATTTTAAAAACACTTGGCTTTACTACAACTCAGGTAGAATTTGAAAAAGCAGGCAACACACTTGTCGGCAAAATTGGCGATACCAGTAAAGATTTTATCGTTTTATTAGGTCACATGGACACCGTATTTAAGGACGGCACAGCAGCAGAGCGTCCGTTTAAAATTGTTGACGGAAAAGCCTACGGCCCCGGCTGCCTTGATATGAAGGGCGGTATTGTTATTATGCTGACAGCTTTAAAAGTGCTTTTGGCAAATAATTATACCAAGCATGGTATTAAAGTAATCCTCGCAGGCGACGAAGAGGTAGCTCATTACTTAAGCAATGCTTCCGAAACAATTTTGGCGGAAAGCAAGGGTGCGTTGGCAGCATTTAACTTTGAAACCGGTTTCTTGGATCAGGGCGTTGTCACCAGACGCAAGGGCAGATACGAATTTACCATGGAAGCCTATGGCCGCGGTGCGCACGTAGGCAATGACCCGCAAAACGGCCGCAGCGCCATCATTGAATTAATGCATAAGGGCCTTGATATCGAAGCCTTAACCGATTTCGACAAGGGCATTAATTTCAACGTAGGTTTATTCGAAGGCGGTACAGTCAGCAACGCCGTTCCGGACTACGCAAAATTAACCTGCGATACACGCTATACCGACTATGCTTTACTGGAAGAATTTTTACCCAAATTACAGGCTATTGCGGCTAAGCAATACGTTCCCGATACCAAAACCGTTCTCAAGACTGCTACGGAATTCCAATCCATGGATGAGGTTCCCGGCACAGCTGCTTTGCTTAAATTAGTACAGGAAGCAGCAGCAGAATGCAATTTACCGCAACCTACAGCCAAAGCAGTCGGCGGCGGCAGCGACAGTGCCTATGCTACGGCTGCAGGCGTTCCTACAATCTGCGCTCTCGGCGTACAGGGCGCACGCAACCATACGGCAGAAGAATTTGCTGTTGTAGATACCCTCTTCAGCAGATGCAAACTGTTTGCCACTATCATGCTTAATATCTGAGGTAAATAATTAAGCTTGCAGATGCCTTATTAGCATCTTACATATCATATTCTTCCTACATACCCCTAAAAAGTACCGTCCCGGCATTTTTGCCGGGACGATACTTTTTTATGCTTATTATATTACCTTTATTCCTCAATAATCAGACGTCCCTCAAGCTCACGTTTGAGATGCTGATGCGTCATAAAGTATTCCTCAATCACATCGCGATACGAAGTCGCCAGCACGCGTACTCTGCCGTTGGCTTCGGCCTCCTCCAGCGTAATATCCAAAAACGGCTTCAGGCTGCTGTAGTGATATTTGCACAGGCCAATCTTGTAAATCTGCTGTGCTCCCAAGGGCTTGCCATCCAACGTCAGCTCCTTGAAGCACTGGCCACTGCGGCTCCAAACCACGTGCATTCCCTGCGACAGTTGGTAAAATTCCGTATGCTCGCCGCTAAATGCTTCCTCGCGCAGGAAGCGCTTAATCATACGCGTCAGCTGCTCGCCGGTAACCGGCAGCATATATACAGCTTCATCATAGGGGAAGCATTCGGTAAAATCGCTGTATAGCACTACCGGTCCCAGATTATAGCTGCGGATAGCACCGGAGCCCATCAGCATAACATCAATACCAAGGCTCTCCTGCAGCGCATCCGCTACCAAACTGCCAAGAGGAGTTTCCTGAATTCTGGAAGGATGCTCCAGCTTGCGGGCAAAGCGGGTAACAAGTCTGCCGTACTTTTTATCTGTCAAATCCTTGTAGTGCATAATGAAGTTTTCCAGGCTCTCATCACGCGGGCAATGGGTTTCATCGATAGGCACAGTCGACCAGGTATAGGTATCCACCGCATTCAGGTCGGTATCTACCATGATATCAAAACGACCGATCTGGTCCGTGCCTGTTCCGGCCTGTACAATAAGAATATCATTAACCTTTACAGGATGCTCCAAAAAGGTATGCGAATGACCGCCGATAATAACGTCAACACCCCAAGCGGGATCAAGCATTGCTGCCAGCTTTTTATCCTCTTCGAAGCCGATATGCGTAAGAATAATCGTGAAGTCGATATCGATCGGATTGTAGGTATTACAAATACGGCCGATTTCCTCTGCCGCCTCGCAGATATCTACAAAGGAACCGATTACCTTATCCATCTTCGTCTGCGCCAGTACGTCCTCGGTAATGATGCCGATGAAGAGAATCTTCATGCCATCGATATGCGCGATATAAAACGGCTGGAAAAGACGCTTATTATTCGTGCGGATGTGAAAGTTCGCATTGATAATCGGGAAGTTAGCGCATTTTTCGATAAACAGCAGATGCGACAGACCGTAATCTACCTCATGGTTACCAATGGTCACAACGTCCGGTCCCAGCAGATTCATAATCTCAATGGTCGATACGCCCTTGTATTCCGCATCAATTACAGAGCCACGGAACATGTCCCCGGCGATGCAGTAGATAACATTCTCTTCTTCTTCTCTTACCTTATTGATGTAGCCGGAAAGCATGGATACGCCGCCGACAAGCCTATTATCAATTCTTTCAGCCAGAAAATCACCATGCAGGTCATTGGAATGTAAGAGTGTCAGCTTTTTTAAATTTTTCATAGTAGCACCTCATTTCCTGCAGTTACTGTATTTTTGGTAATTTTATTATAAGGTAAACCCGGCAATTTTCCCCTACCCAAAAAGCGTTTTTCGGGTAGGAAGAGGCTGTTTTTTTATTATTTTCGGCTATTTTTTCGCCTGCTTTACTTTTTGGTCGATACATAGTATCATATTTGCATCTGAACTTATCAATTTATCCGATATACCGAATTTCATTATAGTCAAAAATTATTCTTGGGCTTTTCTGTCAGAAAGGATATTCTGCTATGCTAACCTACAGCTTTGCCGATTTACAGGGTGAGAGCATGTATGCTCATCTCTACAAATGCATCAAAAATGATATCACCAACGGCGTCCTGCATGCCGAGGAAAAGCTGCCCTCCAAGCGCATGCTGGCCAAAAATTTGGGCATCAGCCTCATCACCGTGGAAAATGCCTACGCTCAGCTTGTTGTCGAAGGCTACATCTATTCGCAGCCCAAGCGCGGTTACTACGTAGCGCGCATTGAGCAGCAGCCTCTGCCGTTAAAAGCAGAACGCAAAGCAGCGCCGTCATTTAAAACACAAGCAACGGCGCAAAGCGTCAGCTTCGCCAAAAGCAGCGTACCGCCGGACACCTTTCCCTATAACATCTGGGCACGCCTTTTGCGCAACACGCTCACAACTGCGGACGAACACGCCCTCATCAGCGACACCAGCGCCGGCGGCGTTTTACCGCTGCGTCAGGCGCTCGCCCGTCATCTTTACCAGTTCCGCGGTCTGAGCGTTGCGCCCGAGCAGATTATCATCGGCGCAGGCACACAGACGCTGTATAATCTTATCGTACAGCTTTTGGGGCGCAGCCACGTCTATGCACTGGAAAACCCCGGTTATCCGCAGCTGGCAGCAGCTTATCAGGCCAACGATGTTTTCTGCCGTTATCTGCCGATGGATGCCCAGGGTATCCGCGCCGATGTTCTGGAAAACAGCGGTGCCGATATTCTGCATATCAGCCCTTCGCATCAGTTCCCTACCGGCATTGTTATGCCCGTCAGCCGTCGCTACGAATTACTGCGCTGGGCAGCAAAAAAAAGCAGCCGTTATATCATCGAAGATGATTACGACTGCGAATTCCGCCTGTTCGGCAAGCCTATTCCGCCATTGCAGAGCATTGATACCGAGGAAAAGGTTATCTATATCAACACCTTTTCCAAAACGCTGGCACCAACCTTCCGTATCAGCTACATGCTGCTGCCACCGCACCTGGCATCGCTCTTTTATGACAAGCTTGGCTTTTATTCCTGTACTGTATCTAATTTTGAGCAGTTTACGCTCGCTAAATTTATCGAGGACGGTTATTTTGAACGCCACATCAACAGAATGCGCACCTACTACCGCAGCAAGCGTGACCGTCTGCTGCAGTATCTGACGCAGTCCGACGTTGCTCCCGCACTTACGGTAGAAGGCGAGGACAGCGGTCTGCATTTTCTGCTGCATCTTGCTACCGACGCCAAGGATTCTCAGCTCGTGCAGGCTGCAGCCGCCAGGGGCATTCAGATTAAATTTCTTTCGGACTATTATCACGAAAAGGTTGGTGACAGCTCGCACACCCTGCTGATGAATTACACCGGTCTGGCGGATGATAAGCTGTATCCGGCCTTAGACACACTGTTTACCGTGCTGAAGCCTTATCTGAAGCTGTAATTATTTCGCAGCGCACATGCTGACAAAATATTCGTGGATTGCCGTGTTTTTTGCTAAGTCCAGCTCCGGATGAAAGGCCAATGCCAGCTGTGCATTTAATTTATAACGTTCGTTCATTGTGAATACCTCCAATATATATGCAAATAATAGGTTATGTGTAGTATTATACCTACATCTGAGCTTATTAGTATATTCATTTATCATCAATTTACTATGTTCAGTTTTAATATAGGTTTTTTCACAGCTTACATAAACATCATGCTAAGCAACGCCTAAAGCGTTGCCGCAGACAGCAAAAAAAGCAGTCGCTTTATCATCAACGATGATTGCGACTGCTTTTGCGTATCTTCAGTAAGCTCAATACTGCATTTACATATCTGCCTTCTTCATAACAACGGCAATAGCATTTTACAACTTCCGGATGTCATTACTTTTGCATCTGACCTCACCTTTTTATGCAAAACTGAACTCTTATTACTGCACTATATTTAATTATAAACATACTGCATTTTATAGAGCATTCATCAAAAATTTAATGCCGGTAATCAGCACCAGTACGCTCGCCAGCTTCATCAAAATGCCGGACTGCAGCCTTTGCGCCAAGGCTACACCGCCCTGAGCACCGACAAAGGCACCCGCACCAATCGCCAAGCCGCTGGTCCACACAATATGCCCCAACATAGCATGCGAAACCAAGCCTGCAAGCGAGGAAACTGCCAAAATGCAGGTAGAAGTAGCAATGGCCACGTGCACCGGGAAATTCAGTACATAAACCATAAAGGGAACGTGGACGATACCGCCGCCTATGCCCAAAATGCTGGCTAAAAAGCCCACACCGACGCTGCAAAGAACGCCCAGCTTCCAGTTATAGACTTCCGGCACCTCGCCGGCCGTCTTACCCGCCGCCTCCTTATTAGCCTTGCGATACATATTCACCGCTGCTAGCACAAAGAAAGCGCCAAACACCAGATAAAAAAGCCTGTCCTGCAGATATTCTGCGGCATAGCTGCCTAAAAATGCACCGGGAACGGTAGCCACGGCAAATTTCAAGGCCGCATCTACGCAAGCCTTCTTCTGCCTGACATACCCCCAGGTCCCCGAAACAGCATTCATCAGTACCACCAGCACCGAAGTACCGATAGCCAGCTGCGGTTCATAATGCCAGACAAATACCAGAAGCGGTACAATCACCATACCGCCGCCAATACCTAAAAGCGCCCCCAATAAGCCAACTAAAATACCTAAGGCCAAAAAGCCTGCTACTTCCATCTGCATCCCTCTCATTCTCTCATAATTCTCATTGCAGATTAGCTTAGTTTTTTTAAATCTCTCGTCGGTCAAAATCATCTTTTGACATGTATTCTCATATATTCCGCAAGTATTCAAAAACAATTGCGGAACAGCAAATATTTTACACCTAAATAATCAAAAAAGGAAGTACCTGTGATATAAATTACTTAGGAAAAGTTAATTTTTCCCAGCTACCGCCAGACAAGGCAGCATCATGCCCTTGCAGCCGTCAAGAGTGGAAGGTAACAGGGCTCACAAGTAAAAGCGGCAGCCGCCACCGGCGACTGCCACATGCATCAGCTTCGCTCTGAAATTATTCGGCAACTACCATAACCTTGAAGTTAGCGGTTACGTCGGTATGCAGCTTAGCAACGGCGGTGTATTCGCCTAAGCCCTTAACTGCGGATTTCAGCTCGATTTTACGACGGTCAATATTCAGACCAGTTTGCTTAATCAAAGCTTCGGCAACGTCCTTGGAGGTTACGGAGCCAAACATTTTACCGTTTTCACCCACGCGTACCTTCATGGTTACTACAACCTTTTCTACCTGCGCGCCCAAAACAACAGCCTCATCCTTAGCCTGAGCTGCACGATGCTTAGCGGTTGCCTGGTCCTGTTTAGCCTGGTTAAGGTTAGCTGCGGTAGCTTCCTTAGCCAATTTACGCGGCAGCAGGTAGTTGCGGCCATAACCTTCGGCGGTTTCTACGATTTCACCTTTCTTGCCTAAGCTTTTAACATCTTGTAAAAGAATTACTTTCATCTGTTCGACACTCCTCTAACTGTTTTTTAGTCAGCGCAATAATCTGCGCTTCTACATCCCTGGCACGTTTATTTGCCAGCTGCACACCGGCCACCGTCTGATGACCGCCGCCGCCCAGCTCTTCCATAATTACCTGCACATTGACGCTGCCGTCACTGCGGGCACTTATGCTCAGGGAACCATCTTTATATTCAACAATTGCCATGCCTACAGCTACACTCTCAATGGTAATCAGAGTATCAGCTGTCTGCGCGGCAAGCACGGAAGACATAGTATCATTATCGGCATTACGCATAACTGCAATGGATAAGCCGGGTATCGGCATTTTAGCTCCGGCTATCAGCTTAGCCTTCTGCTGTACAAAGCTCAAATCATCCTTAAACAGCTGGCGTATCAGATTCGGGTTAGCACCGCAGCGGCGCAGCAGAGCGGCAGCCTCAAAGGTACGCTCGCCTGTCTGCACATTAAAGTTTTTCGTATCCAGTACAATGCCTGCATACAGAGCTGTTGCCTCCGCAGGCGTAATATCCAGTCTGTCGTCAAAATAACCAATCAGCTCCGTTACCAGCTCACTGGTAGACGAGCTGGAAGGCTCCAGATACAGCAGCGTTGTATCACCGATAATATCCTCGGCACGACGATGATGGTCAATAATAATGCGGTTCTTGGCTGCCTGCAGCACAGCCTTGCTGGCCGAAAGCACCTCGCGGTGATGGTCGACAATAACCAAAAGGCTCTTATTGGTAACCAGCGGCAAAGCATCCGCACCGCTCAGCATAATATCTATATACTTAGTTTCGTTAGCCGAAAGAATAATGTTCTCATTATCCAGCACCTCGGTAATACGCTTATAATAAGCATTATGCTCGCTGCTGACAATATAGGTTTCCTTGCCCAGCGACAAGCCCAGCTTAGTCATACCAATGGTAGCGCCGATGGCATCATAATCCTCATTAACGTGTCCCATAACAAAGATACGGTCGGCCTGCAGCATCTGCTCATGAATCGTCTGCGCTACGATGCGGGCACGCACACGCGTACTTTTGGCACCGACACTGCTCGTGCCGCCAAAGAACTGCGTATTCTTATCCTTCATAACAACAGCTTGGTCGCCGCCGCGTCCTAATGCCAGATACAGGCTCTTATTGGCATTGCCGATAAGCTCCTCCAGCGTAACACCGTCGCAGGCTACGCCTATACTTACAGTCGGCGGTATTTTATTGCCGCTGCGGATTTCGCGAACCTTATCGAGAATCATGAACTTATCTTCCATCATATCCATTACGGCAGACAGGGAAAAACCCATCAGACTGCTTTCCTTGTTCATACGGCAGATAAAGCCCTGCTTGGAGGCAGCCCACTTGGTCAGTAGCTCGTTGATTTCGCCATTCAAATTGGCCATATTGGTTTCACTCAGCCCGCGCATAACCTCTTCGTAGTTATCAAAGCGCACATAGGCCAGGCACAGCTTATCATTGCTGTATTTCTGGCGCAAAAGCTCATAATCCGTGATATCCGTCAGATACAGCATCAGACCGCTGGAGGTATTTTCCTTTTTGCTGTGACGCTCCTGCGTTTCTACACTGTAATAGCGCATACGATAATAGTGGTCCTCAATCTGAATAACCTGCTCTCCATCACGCACGCTCATCAGCTCAAAAGCATTCTGTGCCAACGGCAGAATTTCCTCAGGCTTTTTGCCCTCCAGATTACTTTTGCCGGTCCAGGCGGCAAACAATTCATTTTTCCATTGCAGTTTGCCATCCTTGGAAAAAACTGCAATGCCTACATCCAACTTGCGCACCGCAAAATGGTTGGTACGTTCAATATTGCGGATAATATTATCCAGATAACTGCTGAAGAAGATTTCCCTGTTAATAAGATTTTGTCGGCTGAAATAGTATATAACACCAAAAAGAATCAGTGCAGGAAAAATCAGCTTGGGCTGCAGATAGCAGACTAATATTGCCAGCAGCACAATTATCAGCAAATAAATATTAGTATCCGCTTTGGAATTCATATTCCGGTTAAACCTACTGAACATTATTTTCACCTCAAATCCGGCACAGCTGCCGAACTTTACCCTTGTTTTCTGAATCTGCTTGCAGGACGGATTTTCCTGAAGTCCATAACAATATCAAAGGCACCTACATAAACCATAATCTGGGTAAAGATAGGCACTATAAAGAGCAACGCTATACCGATATTTGCCCACCAACGCGGCTTGTGCTTTGTTTCTACAAACCAGTATAGCAGCACAATGCCCTGCAAAACCAGCACAAAGCTGCAGACCGTCTGCACATTGACAGACAGTGTATACATCCAGCTTGCCTGATCATGCTGATAATAATAGGTTACCGCAAACAGGGACGCGGCATAAGGCCACAAAATCCAGCCGGGAACCTGCAGCATCGTAAACGGAGGAAAGGCTTCAAAGCTTTCGCCCAGCTTCGTAAGAATCTTTTTGGCAGCCATGTAGTTCACAAAGGCCATCAGCGGCGCACACATCAGAAAAGCACCCGGCATAATAATGCGCATCATGCGCAGCATTTCGGCATAACCGTCGACAGTCTTTTTGATATCGGCCTCGCTCATGCCATGCTCGCGGTAATAAGCAGTCAGCTGCTCCAAGCTTTGGTGGAAGGAACTGAACATCATCTCAATCGGGTCAATACCCAGTACCCAGAAGCTCAGAACGATATTAAGGATAAGCGCAATAACTGCGCCGACACTGCCGTAAAGCATCATTTTCATCGGCGGCAGATGGCGTCGCATACACTCGCCTAAAATCAGGCCCAAAAGGCCGAAAATCGCCGCCAGGAAAAAGGCATTAATCGGGCTGATAATCATCGCGATAATCACGGTAGCAACCAGCAGCGTCATAATGCTCCATTTCAAGCCATGACGGCAGCCGCAGATGACGATAGGCAGGGGCCAAACGAAATTAACAAAAGCACCCAGCACAGGCACATACATACTTATCAAAGCCATAACGATAGCAACGGCAGCTAAAATACCGGCCTCAACCATGGCAGATGTTTTACGAATCACAGGTTATCCTCCTTTATGGATATATTTCTTCAATATATTATTGTACTACATCAACCGCTGAAAAGCAAAGGCTTTACGCCTGCCGACAAGCCGTATTGTGTATTTCATACAAAAATGGTATAATATATATAACGTTCTTGTACAGTAATGACTACCGTACATAGGCGTCTTTTATTTTTTCAAAGGGGTTCTTAGCTTGCACAAGCAATATTTTCCGCAGCGCTGCTGCATGTTTCTCGTCGGTATCTTTACCATGACCATCGGCATCGCTCTTTCCTGTAAAGCTGATTTAGGCACCTCACCCATTTCCAGTGTACCATGGGTTCTGAGTATGTTTACACCCTGGAGCATCGGTGAAATAACCATTGTCATGAATCTGCTTTTTATTATTGCCCAGCCCATTCTGCTGCGGCAAATTTACTGGCGTGAGCTGTTGGGCCAGCTGGTAACACTGCTCGCCTTCGGCTACTGCATAGATTTTTCGATGAACCTGTTGAGCTGGGTAGCACCGTATACCTTGTTTTGGCAATGGTTTGACTGCATCCTTAGCACCATCATCCTTGCCTTCGGCGTTTTTCTCTGCATCCGCGCTAAAATTTTTGTTGCCGCCGGTGAGGGCATCGTCCTAGTTATCGCCTTCGTCAGCAAAATTAAATTCAGCATCATCAAAAACTGCTTTGACTGCACACTCGTTGCTATCAGTCTGGCAATTTCCTTTATGCACTTCGGTGCTATGCGCGGCGTAGGCGTAGGCACGATTGCCGCCGCCATCCTCGTCGGCCGCTGGATACAGCTTTACAGCAATAAGCTGCATATTTTCGACAAATGGAGCATCTTAGAGTAAGATTTTTTCTTACTCTAATTATTTCGTTTTAATTTTCTGAATTTTTCTTGTTTTCTGCAAGATTGTATGTTATAATCCATTACAACAGCTGTTAGTATAATATTTGTCAAAGAAGGTGCTTAATTATGCTCAGTATTGGTACAGTAAAATGGTTTAATAATAACAAAGGCTATGGATTTATAGAAGCACGCAACGGTCAGGAGGTTTTCGTGCATTTTTCAGCCATCCGTTCCGACGGCTATCGCTGTCTGCAGGAGGGCCAGCGTGTTTCCTATCATCTTTCACGCGGTAAACACGGCCCGATGGCATTGAACGTGTCGCCGATTATTTAAGCCTAACAGAAAAGCTTGTTATGTGCTTTATGTACTAAAAAACCGGTGGAGGTTTACCGTCAAGTAAAATTCCACCGGTTTTTCTATTTAAGGCTAAGTTATGTCCCAGCAACTTTTTATGCCAAATTCACTCTTCTTTTAAATCTTTACGTCCAGCGAAGCGCTCACGCCCACGCCCTGTACACGGTTAACATTTTGATATGACACATTATCTACCGGAATCAGCACCTTGCAGCGCACACCCAACAACGTCTGCTCAATCATCAGCGCTGCCTTCACCTGATCAACCTTAGACTGCGGACCGGAAACCTGCGCCGCACCGGCACGGCTGCCGTCACCGACAGAAATAACAGGTACTACCTTCGTAGCATCCGTCGAGCTTACACCATACTTAGCCGTTACAGAGTTAATTGCGTTATTCAACGCCGGAGCGGTAGCATCTACAGCATAACCGATAACGCCGCCCTTGAGAACCTTATCCAAAATACCAGCCTGCGCTGCAGGCATACTGTTACCTAAAACAAAACCGCACACAAGTGCTGCCGCAATCCATTTCTTATTTCTCATAATACGTACCTCCTCGAATATTTATTATATTCGACAAGCAGCGTCAAAAGCCTTGCAAGCATTCTGTGAAATTAACGTAACGAGATTGTTACTGCCCGGAACTCGCATTTCCCATTGCCGAACCGTATCCTTAAAGGTCATAATGCTGATGTTCTTGCTGAGTTATACTTTATTCCAAAGGCTGTTGCACCACCCTGCAGGTACAACAGCCTTCTTATTTCTTTGCTTATTATATTTTATATTCTCATCTATCTTTCCGCTACCATCAGTCCGTTATCATGAACGCGCAGAGGCACCCTTAAAACCTGACCGGGATAAATATGTTTGGAGTTAAGTTTGTTCGCCTGTTCAATGCGGAAAATAACCTCACGCACATCCTCACGCGCTTCTGTATGACGACCGGCAATTTCCCACAGCGTTTCGCCCTCAGCAACAGTCACCGTATATTCCTTATAAACAGGTTCATCAGCAAACACAGCACTATATCCGGCATAAATGAAACAAGCGCAGCAGATAATACTTAAAAACTTTTTCATATCTATCACCACCTAATAAATCTATGTTTGCTTATATTATAGTGTGTCGCATGAACTTTGTCAACACTTTTATGAATTTTTGTTTGTTGTTTGCCGACTCTTTGCGAACGTATTTCCAAATTCCAATATAGTTTATGCGTTATATTCAAAAAATTACTGCAGCAAAAAAGGCATCACCTCTCGGCAATGCCCTTTTGCTTAATATATGCTACTCTATATCGAAAATTTTGCCCGGATTCAGGATATTATTGGGATCCAGGGCTTTTTTAATCGCACGCATCATTTCCAGCTCATCGGGATTAGTGAATTCCTCCATCAGCTGTTTGCGTTTATAACCAATGCCATGCTCACCGCTCAAGCGACCGCCGTGTGCGTAAATAAAGCGGTACAGCTCCTGCTGGTTGGCTTTGACTCTGGCATCCCAGTCCGCATAATCCTCCTGCTCCTGCTTCAGGATATTCAAATGGATATTACCGTCACCGGCATGACTGGCAATGCGTGTTACCAGCTGATATTTATCGGCCAGACGCAAAATTTCCGCCAGCAGCGCAGGCTCATGATCTACCGGGCAGACAACGTCCTCCTTGCAGACAATCAGGCTTTCCGCACGCACTGCTTCGGCGAAGGCCTTGCGTGCCTGCCAAATTTTATCGTGCTCCGCTACCAGCACATCGCCGGCACCATTTTCCGAGCAGATTTCATCCATCGTACAAGCCTTTTCATCCAAGTCATCCTCGCTGGTGCCTTCCACTTCTACGATAAGATAATTGCCCTTGTCACTGCCCTGCAGCGTTGTACCGAGATAACGCTCTACGGATTTGATAGTGATATTATCCATGTATTCTACGCAAGTAGGCATAATACCGGCCATAATCAGCTTGTTTACCGTGCCGATAGCATCCTCAGGGGATTCAAAAACCGCCAGCAGATCCATGCTGTACTTAGGCAACGGCAGCAGCTTCACTGTAATCTGTGTAATGATACCAAGAGTACCCTCACTGCCGATTATCAGCTGCTCCAGGCAATAGCCTGTAGTCTGCTTTTGCAGGCGTGCTCCCAGCTGCACAATCTTGCCGGTAGGATTTACCACCTCAACGGCATATACCTGATGACGCGTAGTACCATATTTAACCGCGCGATTGCCACCGGCATTGGTCGCCACATTGCCGCCGATAAAGCAGGAATCACCGCTGCAGGGGTCGCCTGCATAAAAGGCTCCCTTGGCTGCAGCCGCAGTCTGCAAATCGGAAGTACGCACACCCGGCTCTACAACCGCATACATAGCATCGGCATTAACCTCGATAATTTTATTCATCTTTTCGAGCGAAAGCACTACACCGCCGTAAATGGGCACTGCACCGCAGGCAAGACCTGTGCCTGCGCCACGGGGCACAACCGGGAAGTGATATTCATTCGCCAGCTTGACCACAGCCGCCACCTGCTGTGCATTTTCCGCAAATACGACAGCCTCAGGCATATGATGATAAGCCGGGTCAGTTACTTCATCATGGGCATATATTTCCATCTGCCCTGCATCCGTCACTACATTCTGCACGCCGACCAAAGCCTGCAGCTTGGCAATTATTTCGCCAGACAGCTTGTTATACTCCATAATTCAGTCCTCCTCATTTGCAACATTTATATTTTAAACTACTCTATGCTTATTTTATCACAAACAGCGACATTTATAACAGCAAATCTTTTTTAGTGTACCAGCCACATATAAAACGGTATAGCAAAGACCGCCAGCACCGTGCTTACCGCCGTCAGCATGGCAGCATACTTATAATCACCGCCGTAGCCTTTGGCCACAATAGCAGTATTGGTCATCGCCGGCATCGCCGCCATAATGACAAATACCTTTTCCATCATCGGCTCCAGATGGAAAAACGGCAGAATCAGGAAAACTATCCAAGGACAGATTAAATAGCGTCCCAGCATAGCAACTACCAGCTCCTTGCCTACGGCAATTTCTTCCCAACGGGTTTTGCTCATAGCAATACCGATAAACAGCATCGCAAGCGGCGTAGTCATACTGCCCAGATAATGAAAGGACTTGAAGAACGGCTCCGGCAAATTCCATTCCAGCAGTACCATCACCACCCCTAGCATAAAACCCATAAGCGGCGGCGACATAATGCTTTTCAGAGTCTTACGGCTGAAAAGAGGCATGGTTACGCCATTACTGCTTGCCAGGTCATGAAAGCCGATAGTCCAGAAAAGCGTTGTGTTCACCATGTAGTAAATCATAATATAAGGAGCGCCGGCATCACCGAACAAGGCTATACCTAACGGCAGGCCGATAAAAATTGTATTGGAAAAGCTGACGCAGATAGAAAAAATTCCTCTGTGCTCCCGCGGAACACCTATCAGACGTCCGAGCAGTCTGCTGATAAAATAGCCTGCCAGCATTGAAATAACCGGTATAATCAGGCCATGTGAAAGCGTGATAAGCTGGTCATGCTTAAACTGCCCCAAAATATTGGTCAGCATATATGTAGGCAGGCAGACATAATTCACCAGACGCGAAATCAGCGCCACACTTTCCTCGCTGAACCAGCCCCTGCGCTCTAAATAAAAGCCGACAGCAATCATCAGCATGATGGTCAGCACACCGTTTAATGCATGTAAAACTATTTCCATTGTTCATTCCCCTCATAAGGCAAAAATTGCCGAAGCATTCAGCTCCGGCAACGAAGATTTTAGTTTTTGGATTTTTTTACTTCTTCCAGTTTGTTTTTCATCCAGTCAATCATTGCTACCTTGCCAAAATCGTGCCAAGTTTCACATTCGGTATTTTTGGCAATATACTCATTCCACTTATCCTGATTAACATTTTCTACTTCCATCAGGTTCATAATGCCAAAACCGCTGCGCCAGATCATATCATCCATAGAAGTAAATTTGCTGTTTTCCTGCAAAAACTTAGGATTGAATAACTCCTGGAAGGATACCTTGTTCAGAATCTTGCCCAATTCCTTATCCTCGGTAAAAATTCCCAGATAATGCTTAAAGGTTTTATCTAATTTATTTTTTTCCATCTTACTTCCTCCAAAAATAGTTGTATAAGGGTATTTTAACACAAAAGCAATAAAATGGCACTAGCATTTTCATATTCCGTATGCAGAATCATTAATTTATTCCCGCATAACACAGATATGATAATCATTATTGAATTCCTACTAAATTCATAGTAGAATATAGTCATTAGAAAGGTTGTGACCGTAATGAAAATTTCTACCAAGGGACGTTATGCCCTGCGATTGATGCTCGATTTAGCCATCAACCACACCGGTAGCTATATACCATTGAAAACAGTTGCCCAACGGCAAAAAATTTCCGATAAATATTTAGAGCAGATTATCCACCAGCTAAGCAAAGCAGGCTTTGTCCAAAGCGCCCGCGGTGCTCAGGGAGGCTATCGCCTGACACGCACGCCGGATGAATACACTGTCGGCGAAATTCTGCGCACAGTCGAAGGCAGTCTGGCCCCCGTATCCTGCCTGGATTGCAAAACACCCTGCGATCAGTTTGATTCCTGTATCACCATCGGTCTTTACAAAAAAATTCAGCAGGCCATTGACGGCGTAGTTGACCACACTACGCTGCACGATATGATAAGCGATTACCGTGCCAAGCATCCGAAGGCTGAAAATATTTAAAAGCGAGCTAAGCACCTGCATTTTATAGAAAAATAACAAAGCATTAGGAGGAAAATAATATGAACAGAGAAGAAGCCTGGAATTTATTACGTCAATATAACAAGGAATCCTTTCATCTGCGTCATGCGCTGACTGTAGAAGGCATTATGCGTTACTTTGCCAAGGAGCTTGGCTATGCAGACCAGGAGGAATACTGGGGCATCGTAGGCCTGCTGCACGACCTGGATTTTGAGCTGTATCCCGAAGAGCACTGCGTAAAATCTCAGGAGCTGATGCGCGAGCACGGTGTAGATGAAAGCATTATCCGCTCCACTGCCAGCCACGGTTGGGGCCTGACTGCCGCTAACATCGAACCGGAGCATCAGATGGAAAAGGTGCTTTTCGCTATCGATGAGCTTTCCGGCTTAATCGGTGCCGCTGCCCTGATGCGCCCATCCAAAAGCGTACAGGACATGGAGCTGAAATCCCTGAAGAAAAAATTTAAGGACAAACACTTTGCAGCCGGCTGCAGCCGCGATGTAATCAAACAAGGTGCCGATATCCTGGGCTGGCCTTTAGACGAGCTGATGGAAAAAACTATCGCCGCTATGCGTGTAGACGAAGCAGCCATCAACGAAGTCTGCGATAAATTATGAGGCGCACAGCCTTAATCTGCTCGCTGCTGCTTAGCCTTGCAGGCAGCAGCTTTGCAGCTACAGCCGAGGAGCTGCAAAATTATGCTACGCAGCCTGCTGTAGTTTCCACCTCTCCGGCTCAACAGGCTGCGCCGACGGAAGCCGAAAGCAGTATTGACGCATCTGCTGCAGAAAGCACCATCAGCACTGTACCGGCAACGCCAAAGCAGGAGGAAGCCGTAGCTACCGAAGCAACAGCAGCAGAAGCTGCAAACGCTGCAGCCACGCCTCCCGTTGTCAGCAACGAGCCTGTGCCGCCTGCAGATAAACCCAAGCCTAAACCAAAGCTGAATCTGGTAGGCAAGCCGCCGCTGCCCAGGCAGTTCATGCGTACACCGCAGGCAAGCGATTTCATCAGCGTCAGCAGTGAAGCCGGCGGCTACAGTATGGTCGTCCCCAAGGCCTTCGGTAAAAATCCGCTGGCAGACCTGCCGCAAACCGAAGGAGCTATGCTGGTGCGCACAGCCGGCAACACTCTGATGCTGGCAGCAACCGTGCTTGACCCTGCGGACACTGCAAGCTTTAAGGCAACAGAAGCTCTGCCTGTCTATGAAAATGCCAAAGTATACTGGCAATGGCAGCATGGCAGCCAGTTCATCTGGAACTGTCGCCTGAGTGCCCACAATGACTATCACGGCAACAAGCTGCTTTTGACTGCAGAAGCTCAGCAGAACGGCAAGACCTACCAGTTGCTTTACGTAATGCCTGCAGCTCAGGCAGATACCTATCTGCCGCAGGCAATTTACTCCTTAGACAGCTTTAAAGTAAACTAGCCATAAAGAAAAATCCTCCGTCAGCTCGCCAGCTGCGGAGGATTTTCTTCTTTCTCTCTCGTTAATTATGAGTCCGGGGACATTAGCTTTGTTGGGACATTGGCTAAAAGCAAGGGGTGTTAAAAGTTAAGAAGAAATAAGCAGAGGGATAACACCATATGCAAACAAACTGTATAACTACGAGAATTTCTATGCAAATTGACTTTTAAAGAAAGGCTTGTTAAATTAGCTCAGCTTTTTCAGATAAGCTTGTCCTTTTTCATGCTCGGACATAAACTGGAACAGGTAGAGGCCGCACAGGAATAAGAAGATGTTCGGCAGGAAAGGCACATACTCCAGCGAGACAAAATCTGCACTAGGCAGCCCCAGCCATACGTTCCAGTCACCGTACAGGAAGGACGGCAGATGTCCGATTATCTTACCTTGCCAGATGATCACGCCATCGGTAAGATGCCTGGTCAAATCATAGGCTATTGCAGATAACAGCCAACCGCAGGAACCGGGAGACTTCTGCAGCCACCAATGAATGGGCTGTACTACCAGATATGCAAGACCAAGGAAGGTAAAGATGCCGAAATAAATAGGATGCTGCGGTGTGAAGATATAGGTGCAAAGCGAAATCGCAGTGCCTACACCCAAAAGGCCCAATCCCCATTTGAGGTAATTGCTGCCCTGGCTAAATGTCATACCGCACAGAACGACAATGCTCCACAGCGTCAGCCGCTGCCACCATACATAATCCCAAGCAGGATTAGTACCCTGAGCTACATTTATATTATACAGGAAGTAGAAAACTGCCAGATTCAGGAAGGCTGCAGCCTTGAGTGCATTCAGCACACGATACTGCTTCTTTGCTGTTTTTGTTTCTGACTGCTCATACATTTTTGCTAATAACTTTTCCATAATACTTACCTCGCTTTCATCGTGGGAGGTGAAGCGCCGCGCAAACCTTAGGGAAATATTTATTATTCCCTGTAGTTATAATATAAACTATTCTGTCAGAATTTTCAAGAGGTCAAGTTATATCGTTTGGGCATGCGGCAATTAGTTTTATATAAGTTATGCTTTATTGGAATATAAATAATGCGCAGCAGGAATAACATAAGTCCTTTAAAGCCAAAAACAGCAGAGAAACTGTAAACATCATTACACTTTCTCTGCTATTTTGTAACCTAGCTTCTTTTTTTATTTTTTACTTTTCTACACTAAAGGTATTAGTTAATGCCGCAAAATCCTCCAGGCTGAGTGTTTCCGCTCTGCGCTTTCCGTCTACGCCGGCACGCTGCAGCCATTGAGCACACTGCTCGGAGTTGATGCCCATATTCTTCAGCGAATTGCTGAGCATCTTGCGTCTGAGTGAGAAGGCTGCCTTAACCACGCGGAAGAACAGCGCTTCGTCGCACACCTTTACCGGCGGCTCGGAGCGGCGCTTGCACACAATAACAGCCGAATCAACAGCCGGTGCGGGAATAAACGAGGTCGGTGGTACGATAAACGCTATCTCCGGCTCGGTATAATACTGAATAGCTACCGAAAGCGCACCATAATCCCTGCTGCCCGGTTTGGCAGCCATGCGTTCGGCAACCTCCTTCTGCACCATAGCAACTAAGCGTTCCATAGGCAGGCGCTTTTCCAACAGGGCAAAAATAATCGGCGTAGTAATATAATACGGCAGGTTAGCACACACCTTAAATTCCGGTGCTGCCACCGTTTCCATAATATTTACCTGCAGGATATCGCCATTGACGATGCGAACATTGTCATAGCCCTCCAGCGTAACATCCAGTACCGGCAGCAGGCGTTTATCCAGCTCTACCGCCACAACATCGGCACCGCTTTCTGCCAGTCCCTGCGTCAGCGTACCGATGCCCGGGCCTACCTCCAGCACCTTATCGGCAGGCGACAGCTCTGCTGCTTCCACAATACGGCGCACGATATTTTCATCAATCAGGAAATTCTGCCCCAGCTTTTTATCGGCACGCAGCTTAAAGCGGTGCAGAATATGATTCGTTACCTGGGGAGAAGCAATAACCGGTTTATTCACTCTTCACTCTCCAATTTTTTTAAAGCAGCCGTAAATTCTTCACGGCTCACGCCATAATGATTCAGGCGTTCCAAAAAGCGTTTGGCATTGCCATAGCCTATACCAAGCTCGGCACCCAGCGCATCACGGCGCGCAGAGGCACTTTCGCTGCCATTCAGATTATTTTGGAATAAATCACGCATGGTAAATTCCTGCTGCGGACGATATTCATGGTGACGCACCTTAGCCAAAGCTTCCAAAATCGCCTCCGGCTGCGCCTGCTCCACGCCTACGTCATTATTGGCAGTTGCCTGACGCTTAGGAATAAACGCCTGACCTGCTTTCGGAAAGCGTTCCGTCAAGAAGCGGCGAATGCGTTCACCGGCACCGTCAGGATCGGTCAGGATAATTATCCCGCGTTTTTTATACGCAGCCTCTATCTGGCGCAAAGTATAGGGGGCCAGCGTAAAGCCGCCGGTTTCGATAGTATCGGCCTCCAGCGCCTTCCCGATTGCCACCGTATCCATTTTTCCTTCTACTACGAGCACTTCCTTAAGCATCAGATAAATTCCACCTTAATCAGCTAAAATATAAATATCTACATCGCGTCTGCCCCACTGGATAGCACGATGATAATCATTAAAGAACAAATCTACTCTATGGTGCACCATATCGCCACCGGTATCACCGGCCATAGCGATACCATAACCGGGGATATACATTTTTGTATAATACGGAATAAAGCGCGGGTCAACAGCCACAATGCCTTCATACGGAACAAGACCGATAGAAGTACGGCTGCCTGTTGCTACATAAGCAGAGGCATGCGCGCTGATTTTTTTCGTATAGCGCTTATAGCCCTCAGGAGTATAGACGCTCATCGCCATACCCTTGCGGATAACCTTTGTTTCCGGCTCAATCAGCACATGACGCGTCAGCTCCTGCACGGAATGACTGCCGTCACCGTTCTTCACCTTTTTGGAAACAACCTTCGCTGTACCAGCCTTGCCTTCAACATGTATCTTTTCCGTACCGAAGTTCAGACTGTAATCGTCCTCATACTTCACCGGAATATCTACACTAGCTTCACTGAATTGCAGCTCCTCATCGGCATTCAAAATATAAACCTGCATGCCTTCCTTAAACGGCTCATGCACATCCGGATAAACACGCTCCTTTTTGTAGGAGATGCCCAAATCCTTCAGCGCCTCGCCTACAGTCGGCTTGCAGCTTTTGTATTCTACCGTTTCATTGCCACGGATAACAGTAAAAGGCTTGCCGCGCAGTACCTCAATCACACTGCCGTTCTGTACCCTTTTGGTATTCTGCAGCTTCCAGCCATCGCCCTTCTCCAGGACAATGCCAGCCTCCTGCAAAATTTTGCCAGGCTTTACTGCATTAGTACGCACTTCCTTGGTCTGACCATCATAAAGAATAGTCACCTGCTGTGAAATATCAAAACCGGTCAGGAAGGGTACCATCAGCATAAGGATAACGGCAGATAATAAACAATTTAAATGTAATCTGCATATATGCTTAATCATAAAAACCTCCTTAATCCGATAATTATTTTAACATAAAACAGCAGGAAGCGTCAAATCCGTGACATTTACAGCATTTTCGCGTATCTAAAATGTATAATTTGTTAGCATATAGACTACTTATATTCTAACATTTTCCCGTCCATTGAGATTATTTAACAGCAGGCTCATAGAATTTTTTCACCTGCTCCGTATAACTGCCATCCTGATTATACATAATCAGCGGCGGCAAAACATCCAAGCCGTAGCTGCCGCCCTTCTGCATTTCCATCAGGAAAATCCAGGCAGGCTTATCAATTTTGGAATGCACCCATTGCAAACGCTTCGGCTGCAGGCCATACTTCAGCGCCAGCTGCATGCTTTCGGCAAAGCGCTCCGGCAGCTGCACCAAAGCAAAGCGTCCGCGATAACGCACAGCAAAAGCCGCCGCCCGGAAAAAATCCTCCAAAGTTGAAGTAACCTCGTGGCAGGCAGCAGTGCCTACCTGGCGCACGTTGCCGCTGTTGCGGTAGGGCGGATTGGCAGCCACCAAATCCATACTCTCCGGCTGCAGCAGCTGCTTGTAATTGCGCAAATCGCCGTCTATAACAGTAAACTTATCCTGCAAGGAATTATCCGCAACGCTTTGGCGTACCAGCTTTGTTACCTGCGGATTGCAGTCAAGCGCAGTAACCTCCGCCGCACCTCTGCTTTCCAGCAGCATACTTATAGCACCGGTACCGCAGCCCAGCTCCAACACCTTAGCCTTGCGCACAACATGAGGAAAGTTGCCTAAAAACACGGCATCCGTAGTATAGCAGAACTCTTTGGCATCCTGCCAGATTTTATAGCCGCAGCCCGGCACATAATCACAGCGCAGGCTGTTTTCCTGCTCAGACATTGTCAGCCTGGGAAGCATCTACAAGCTCTTCCCACTCCACCTGAATAGTATTGTCCGGTGAAAGCTGTACGGCAGCGGTACGCTCCTTGCGGTTGATGCCCACTACCTTGCCTTCGCCCATAGTAGTCACTACCTTGCTGCCCATCTTGGGAATTTCAATGCGCTCACGACGACCGCAGCCGTTGCAGCCGTGCTTGCAGTACATATGGTTTTCATACTTCAGACAGCACATCAGACGACCGCAGATGCCGGAAATCTTCGTCGGGTTCAAAGACAGGCTCTGGTCCTTAGCCATGCGGATAGAAACAGGCTCAAAGTCGCCTAAGAAGGTTGCACAGCACAGCGGACGGCCACAGCTGCCGATACCGCCCAGCATCTTAGCTTCATCGCGCACACCGATCTGACGCAGCTCGATACGGGTACGGAAAACAGCTGCCAGATCCTTAACCAGCTCACGGAAGTCAATGCGTCCGTCAGCGGTGAAGTAGAAAATAATCTTATTCACATCAAAGGTAAACTCTACGTCAATCAGGCGCATGGGCAGGCCATGATTTTTGATTTTGCGCAGGCAGATATTGAACGCTTCCTTTTCACGGATTTTGTTTTCTGCCAGCTTCATATCATCATCGGCCGTTGCTTTACGCATAACCGGCTTGAGCGGGGAAACAATCTGCTTGTCATCAACCTCACGCGGTCCGATAACAACCTCGCCGTATTCCACACCGCGAGCTGTTTCCACGATAGCAAAATCACCCTTTACTACACCTGTTTCCGCAGGGTCAAAATAATATATCTTGCACGCTTTTTTAAAGCGAATGCCTACTACTGTCGGCATAAATTATCACTCCTTATAAATTTTATCTATTTTAAGCGCCATGGTTTCCAATGCCGTCTTCATGCCGACACTGCTCACCAATGCGTCATATGCTTCCTGTACAATCACTAAAGCCTGCTTCAGCGCAGAAAACTGCCAGCCGCTGCTTTGGCTTTTAAGCTCATCCAGTAAATCTATATTATATATTCTATCATAAAGCTGCAATTTGCACATCATTAAATCGCGCAACAGCAGCTGCCACAGCTGCACAAGCAGCAGTGCCTGCTCGCGCTGCAGCTTTTTGTCCAGCCAGCTGCGGCCGGCCAGATAATTCATCGGCATTGCTAAAGGCAAAGCCTCCAAAAAGGCTGCCGCCTGCTTACGGCATTCAAATACATCCAGCTGCCCCTTGGCTGCAGCTAAATTCAGCGCCAAGCCGATTGAGCCTTCACTGATACGTGCCAACACTGCAGCCTTGGCAGGCTCTATCTGCCTTGCCTGCAGCGCCTGCTCCACCAGCTGCGACTCGATTGCCTGAAAGCGCAGCTGCACCACGCGCGACATGATAGTCGGCAACAGCCTGTTGACATTGGCTGCCAGCAAAATAATCACCCAGCCGGCCGGCGGCTCCTCCAACAGCTTCAAAAAAGCATTGGCTGCGGCGGGAACCATGGTATCCGCATCCTCAACAATGCACACCCGCGTCGGTGACATCACCGGTGCCAGCGCCGTTTTAGCCGTCAGCTCCCTGATCTGGTCGATAATAATCGTATCTCTTAAACGGTCTTTTTTATCATCCCATTCGTGCTGCACCAACACAAAATCCGGATGACTCAAATTGCCGTCCTGCAGATTCATCAGGCGACAGGCCTCGCAGCCATCTGTTCCGCTATGGTTAAAGCAAAGCAGTGCCTTGGCAAATTCCAGAGCCAGTGTGCGCTTGCCCAAGCCTGCGGCACCGCTGAAAAGCAGCGCATGCGGACGCTCCTTGGCCTGCAGATAGTTCTGCAGAAATTTTTTCTGTTCTGTGTGGCCGATAATATGCTCCCACATTTTATTTCTCTCCGCTGATTACTCTGCTGATGGCCTGCAGCACCTTCGCAGTAACCTCCTGCTGCGTGCCTAAGGCATCAATCACCTGCAAACGCTCAGGCTCTGCCTCGGCAAGCTGCAGAAAGCCTGCACGCAGACGCTGCTGAAATTCCAGCCCCTGCTGTTCATAACGGTCCTGCACACCACGCTGCTGGCGACGCGCCAGCAATTTTGCCGGGTCGGCATCAAAAACAAGCGTCAAATCAGGCTCCAAGCCTCCGGTAGCAAAAGAGCCCAACCGGCGCAGCTGCGCAATCTCCTCCGGAGTTTTGCCCTGCGCCAGTCCCTGATAAACCAGTGTTGAATCATTGAAGCGGTCACAGATAATAATCTTGCCTGCTTCCACCGCCGGACGCAGCAGCTTGTCGACATGCTCGCTGCGTGCTGCCAGATACAGCAGCGTCTGCGTTGCCGTTGTCAGCGGCAGCTCCAGGTCCAGCACCAAAGCACGCACCTTTTCGGCCAGCTGTGTACCGCCGGGCTCGCGGCTTTCCAGTACATCATAGCCCTGCTCCCGCAAGGCCTGCGCTGCCAAATGCTGCTGGGTAGTTTTCCCCGCTCCGTCTATTCCTTCAAATGTAATGAAAAATCCTCGCATTTTATTTACCTCAATCCGCAATAATACGTATCGTTTGTAAGCTGCTGTCCGCAGGTCCGCTTACCGGCAAACCCAGCTCCTTCTGCGCTCTGCAGTAGGCAATAATTTCTTCCGTTACCAGCTCACCCGGCAGCAGCACCGGTATTCCCGGCGGATAAAAGCTAACCTGCTCGCCGCAGATTTTGCCTGCAGCCTCTGCCAAAGGCACTGCCTTTTTCGCACGATAGAATACGTCGCGCAAAGGCAGAACTGCCTGCGTCTGCGGCACCTTCGCTGCCGCTGCCAACTGCAGCGGCGCACGCTTCTGCGCCTGCATTTTATTCAGTACAGCGGCAATTCTTGCCAACGCCTCGTCATAATCCGTAGTAACATCGGCATAGGTCACCAAAAAGAGCACATTATAGGCATCTACAAGCTCAACAGCAACTCTTGCCTCACGGAAAAGCTCACCAACCTCTACGCCGGTATAGCCCCAGGCTGCAAAATTCACCGTAACCTTGGTAGTATCAAGCTGCAGTCCGCCGCAATCTGCCGCTTCCATTACACGCAGGCCGCTATATGCGGCACACAGGCTGCACAGCTTGGCAGCAGCCTGTACAGCCGCCGCTGCCATCTCCTTGCCGTAGACCTGCACCTGCGCTCTGGCAGCATCCAGTGATGCCATCAGCAGATAGTTGGGACTTGTCGTCGTCAAAAGGCTCATCACATCCGCCGCACGCTGCAAATCAAGACGTGCTCCCTGCACATGCAGCATACTGCACTGCGTCATCGCGCCCAAAATTTTATGCGTACTCTGAGCACAGGCATCAGCACCGCACTGCAGAGCGGACGGCGGCAACAGCTCACTGAAGCCAAGATGCGGTCCATGCGCCTCATCCACCAGCAGCACTGCATTATGCGCATGGCAGCAATCGGCAATCGCCCGCAGATCTGCCACCACACCGTAATAATTGGGGCTTGTCAGCAGCACCGCCTTAATTTTGCTATCCTGTGCCAGCGCCACCTCTATCTGCTGCACGGTAACCTGCATCTGAATTCCGAATTCCGGCTGATACTCCGGCTGTAGATAAACTGCCTCTATACCGCCCAAAACAAGTCCGCCGGCAACACTGCGGTGCGCATTACGCGGCAGCAGCAGCTTCTCCCCAGGGTTCAGCGCTGTAAGCAGCATGGCATGAATTGCCTGACTTGTGCCGTTGACTGCCCAAAAGCAGGCATCACTGCCGTAGGTTTGCGCCGCCAGCTCCTGCGCCTCCTTAATATAGGTTTCCGGCTCGTGGATATCGTCCAGCTCGCTCATCAGCGACACGTCCATCTGCACGCTGGCACCCAGCTCCTGACGCAGCAAGCGCTGCATGCCGCGTCCTCCCTTATGTCCGGGAGTATGCAGAGGATATACGTCCTCTCTTTTATATTGCAGCATCGCCTCTATCAAAGGCATGCTAATTTTATCTTTCATTATTTGCTCCCTCCGGCAAAGCTAAACTAATTTAGTACATCATTATATTTTAACATATTTAGCACTGCAGATATAGCTTTAAAGCAGCTATCCGCACAAATTTATTCTTTACGCTGCGCACGTCTGCACAAAAAAGAGAGGCCCATGCATCACAGGACCTCTCTGAGTTTTTGTTGAAAGCAGCTTTATGCTTATTTTATCTTTTTGAATAATCTTTTGGTATTCGCCGTGGCAATTGCCGCCAGCTCCTCAAATTCCATTCCCAGCACCTGCGCCGCATTACGCGCCGTATATTCCGTATAGCCGGGATTATTGCGCTTGCCGCGGAACGGTACCGGTGTAAGATAAGGGCTGTCGGTTTCAAACAGCAGCAGCTCTTTAGGAATATACTGCATAACCTCACGCACTTTCTGCGCATTCTTATAGGTAGACGTACCGCCGAAGCCAAAGTAATAGCCGCGTTTAGCCAGCTCCTTCGCCATCTCCAGCGAACCGCTGAAGCAGTGGAACACAGCCTGTACGCCATGCACTTCCTTCTGGAACAGCTCCAGCATATCGCCGTGCGCATCTCTGTCATGAATAATCACCGGCAAATCAAACTGCTTAGCCAGATCAATTTGCTCTAAGAAAATACGCTTCTGTACCTCCTTAGGTTCGTTTTCCTTCCAGTAATAATCCAGACCGATTTCACCTATTGCCACTACCTTCGGGTGCTGCGCCCACTCTGCCAGCTGCTGCAGATAATCAGCAGGAATACCCTTTAAATTTTCCGGATGCCAGCCTACTGCCGCATATATAAACGGATATTTTTCCGCTAGCTCCACCGCAACAGCACTGCTGGCAGCATCACAGCCGGGATTGACGATACCGTCCATATCCTGCTCCAGCTGTGCAATCAGCTGCTCTCTGTCCTCATTAAACGCTTCGTCATCTAAATGGGCATGCGAATCCCATAAGCCTGTTCTGCTCATAATCTACCTCACATTCACAAAAAAGTTCAGATACAGCTGCAAAAAAAGCAGCATGCTGAACAAAATATAACGGAAAACCGCCGCCTTACGCGAATAATATTCGCAGCCCGGCAGGTAAAATTCCTTAGGATTTTGCGGATTATAAATAATTTTACGCGGCAGCTTCAGCGTAAAGCCACGCTCCAGCACATCACCGCTCTTTTCCTTCGTTCCCTTGGCTTCGTTCAAGGCTTCACTGTATTCCTTTTCGCCCACTTTATAGGTAAAAACAGGACACAGCTGCTTGCCACGGCTCCAGCTGCTCTTGTAGCCGGTAATCACCGCGCGCACCTCTTCAGTACACAGGCTGCTCAGCTTAGGGAAATAATTCTTCGTAAAGATGCAGACAATGCCATATAAATAAATCAGCAGCGCCAGCTTCAGCGTCCAGGCCATGCCCTTAAACATGTAGAAGTCATAACCGGGATAATGCTGTCCTAGCCATGCATGCGGCAGGATATAGGGCACCATGCTGCTGAGCAGCACTAAAATCATACTGATGCCTATAAAAATATACGGTCGCCAAAACAAGCGCGAAAAAAGCTTTTCGGACACTGATAAGTCCCCCCTTCCAAAACAAAAGACAATATGTTAATAGACGAAGAGCAGGCACTCCTCATCCGCTAAAACGTATCAGAGTGACTGCTCTAAATCTCAGAGTGCGTCAAGCACTTTTTTATTTTACACGACTGCCGGAAGCAAGATTTTGCGGGTCGACAAGAGCAAGATTGCCCTGTCCGTCGGAAGCACACAGCAGCATGCCGAAGGATTCGATACCCATCAGCTTAGCCGGTGCCAGGTTTGCTACAACAACAACGTTTTTGCCTACCATCTGTTCAGGCTCATAGTATTGGGAGATACCGCTGACGATAGTGCGTACCTCATTACCGATTTCTACCTGCAGCTTGAGCAGCTTTTTGGATTTTTTAACCTTTTCCGCTTCCAGAACCTTGCCTACGCGCAGGTCAATCTTCTCGAAGTCAGGGAAAGCGATTTCCGGTTTAATCGGCTCCATAGCAGGCTTTGCTTCTTCTGCCGGAGCAGGTGCAGGAGCTGCAGCCTTATGCTCATAGCGTTTGCCGCCGATGATGGTTGCACCGTCTTCGGTAACCTCGATACGCGGATACAGAGGCTCGCCCTTGCAAACCTTAGTGCCGTTTGCCAGGCCGCCCCATTCAGCATCAGCCAGCAGGAACTGCTCAGGCACAGCCAAGCCAAGCTGGGTGTAAATTTTCGGGCTGGTGGTCGGGATGTACGGGCTGATTAATATAGCTACGATACGCAGGGTTTCAGCCAGGTTATACATAACAGTCTTCAGACGATCAGCCTTAGCCTCATCCTTAGCCAAAATCCACGGAGCGGTTTCGTCGATATATTTGTTGGCGCGGCTGATTAAAGCCCATACGCCTTTAATTGCAGTGTTGATTTCCATGTTGTCCATAGCCTTAACATAGTTAGCTACGGTTTCTTTAACGAGAGCCTTCAGCTCATCATCAATCGGTTCGCTGGCACCGGTATCGGTAACAATACCGCCATGATATTTTTCAATCATGCTTACGGTTCTGTGCAGCAGGTTGCCCAGGTCGTTAGCCAAATCTGCATTTACACGGGTAATCAGTGCATCACGGGAGAAGTTGCCGTCGCTGCCCAGGTTGATTTCACGCAGCAGGAAGTAGCGGATAGCATCAGCGCCGAACTCATCAATCAAGCCCAGCGGGTCGATAACGTTGCCCTTGGATTTGGACATTTTATCGCCGTCAACTACGAGCCAGCCATGACCGTAAACCTCTTGCGGCATTTCCAGACCCATAGCGTGCAGCATGATTGGCCAGATAATAGTGTGGAAGCGCACGATTTCCTTGCCTACCAGATGCAGGCTTGCCGGCCAGTATTTGTGGAAGAAGGCATCATCGGTGCCGTATTTAATGCCGGTCAGATAGTTCAGTAGAGCATCGAACCATACATAAACAACATGTTTTTTGTCAAACGGAACAGGAATGCCCCAGTCAAAGGTGGTACGGGTAATGCACAAATCCTCCAGACCTTGCTTAACGAAATTAATCATCTCGTTGCGGCGGCTTGCCGGTTGGATAAAGTCCGGATGCTCTTCGATGAATTGCAGCCACCAATCCTGGTATTTGCTCATTTTAAAGAAGTAGCTTTCCTCTTCCATCTCCTCTACCGGACGATGGCAGTCGGGGCAGCAGTGGTTTTCATCCAGCTGACGCTCCAGCCAGTAGGATTCGCAGGGTACGCAGTACAGGCCCTTGTAATTTTTCTTATAGATATCGCCCTGCTCATAAATTTTTTGCAGTGCGTCCTGAACAACCTTATGATGACGCTCCTGGCTAGTGCGGATAAAGTCATTGTTGGAGATATTCAGCTCTTTCCACAGCAGCTTGAAGTTAGCAATAATTGCATCTACATACTGAATCGGGGTTACGCCTTTTTCCTTAGCCTTACGTTGGATTTTCAGACCGTGCTCGTCACTGCCGGTCAGGAAGAATACATCTTCACCCTTCAAACGGTGAAAGCGTGCCAGGCTGTCAGCGATAGTTGTGCAATAGGCATGGCCTATATGCAGATTGTCACTCGGATAATAAATTGGTGTTGTAATATAATAACTCGGTTTAGTCATTGTCAGACCCATCTCCTTCAGAAATTAGTTGATTATATAGCTCCCGTTTGGGAATTTTACGTTTTTTTGCTACCTGCGCCAAGGCAGCCTTCTTATCTACGCCATCAGCCATCAGCTTGCGCACCTCGTCAAGAGGCTCCAGCTCCTCCTCGGCTGCAGCGAAAGCACCGTCGCCGGCACCAAGCACCAGGCAGAACTCTCCGCGCGGCGAATTGGCCTCCAGCCATTCCAGACAGCCGCTGACCGTGCCACGGTAGAATTCCTCATGCAGCTTCGTCAGCTCGCGTGCTGCCGCCAAAGGACGGTCGCCCCACGCAGCCAGGATATCCTTCAGCACCTCCACAATCCTGTGCGGTGCTTCGTAAAGAATAATCGTCGCAGGAATATGCTGCCATTGCTCCAGCTGCTCGCGTCTGTTACGCTTACTCTTTGGTAAAAAACCGCCGAAGAAAAACGGATACGTCGGCAGACCGCTGGCAATCAAAGCACATAAAGCAGCGTTGGCACCTGGTACAGGCACCACTCTGATACCATGAGCAATCGCATCATGCGCCAAAGCTTCACCGGGATCAGCAATTCCCGGAAAACCTGCGTCGCTTACAAGAGCAACATTTTTGCCTTCCAGCAGCTGGCCTAAAAGATATTCGCCCTGCTTATCCTTGCTGTGCTCATCATAACGCACCAGGCGTCCTTTGATGTTGAAGTGATTTAAAAGCTGCAGCGTATGACGTGTATCCTCCGCCGCAATCAAATCTGCCTCCTGCAGCATCCGCAAAGCGCGCGGTGTCATATCCTCAAGATTACCGATAGGTGTAGCGCATAAATAAAGTGTTCCATATATATTATTTTGCTCTGCTGTCACAGCTCCGCCTCCTATCATTTAACGGTGGTCAGCAGGTGCAGTACATACTAACCCATAATATATTAATTTTATCACACACAGCGTGATAAATAAAGAAAAAACGCGTAACTTTCGTTACGCGTTCAGCTTATCAGTAAAAAGCTCGGCCGGATTTCCAACCGGGTGTAAATGTAGTCTCGATAACAGCACATTTATTATTATAGCTGTCTGCCAGCCAGGAAGGATAATCAAAATACCAGGTATTCCAATATTCCCCGTTGATAAAGCACTTTTTGTAATAAATCCTGTCATTTTCCATATAGGAAATAACATACCAGTCATCGCCTTTAGCCTTATAAGCAGCAGACGGATGATTTTGGATATCCATATCATATTCATCGGCAAGCGTCATACCCATATTATGACCGCCGCTGACAGTAAAGCTGGAGCCGTATTCATCCTTAAAAATGCAGCCGTCGCCATTAGTGCTCTCGAAGGCCTGATTGAAGTTTGCCGGGAGATTAATCGCAAAAGCAAATCTGTCATTGATATAGCGATAATAATCAGGATTATCCGTTGTAAATACTCTGACGTACTCTGCTGTTCCTTCGCTGGGTTCATACCATTGGTTTTTCAAAAAAACAGCGCTGGCCGCCGATACGGTAGCAGTAAAAATAAACATCAGCATCGACAGAAGCAGCAAGATTTTTTTCATAGCATTCACCATCCTTAAATGTATTCTCTGCACTTTAATTGTAACTTGCCAAAGATTTTTTGTCGAGCTTAATTTTCTAAAAATTGACTTTTTCTGCTCAGTATTCAGTTAACAGATGTATATTTCTTTTCCAGCAGACGCACAAAATAATGGTAGGCTGCAAAAACGAAAACAGCACAACTGATCCAGGCAATCGGCTCCGCAATACAGATGCCCTCATAGCCAAAGGGCACACTGAGATATATTGCCGCGATAGAACGCATTATCAGTTCAACCACACCCGAAAGCATAGGAATCATGCTTACGCCCATGCCCTGACAGGCGTTACGGTAAATAAAAATCTGACTGAGGAAGAAGTAAACAGGCACAGTATACAGAATGTAAAGATGTGCGGACTCCATAACCGTAGGTGACGGATTATCCAGGAAGATTCCGATAACCTCTTCGCCAAAAGCAAATACTACAACTGCAGCAAACAAACTGAAGACCAGTGTCAGCAGCGAGCAGCGACGCACCGCATCGCGGATGCGGTCAAAGCGGCGAGCACCGAAATTCTGCGCCGTAAACACAGCCATAGCAATGCCGAAGGAAATCATCGGCTGCAGCGCCAGCTGCTCCACGCGCATCGCCGTAGTAAAGCCGGCAATCTGGTCACTGCCGAACTTATTGCAGACAGACTGCAGAATAATAATGCCCAAGCCCAAAACTGAGAACTGCACCGCCATCGGCAGGCCCATACGCAGATGCGCCCACAGCTCCGGCCAGTCTAAATTGAAATCACTGCGATGAATATGCAACTGTGGAAAGCGCTTGTAAATATAAATTACGCACAGCACTGCGGAAAAAGCCTGGGCAATAACCAAAGCAAACGCACTTCCCGGTACACCCCAGCCAAAGCTGATAATGAAAACAAGCGCTAAAATAATATTCACTATCGAAGAAATAATGAGAAAGTACAGCGGCGTTTTACTGTCCCCCAGAGAGCGCATAATACCCGACAAAAGATTATAAGCCATCATCGCCAGCAAACCGTCGACAATAATCATTACATAGGCATAGGCATCCTCCATCAGCTCCGGCGGAATATTCATCATCACCAGCATCGGGTCGATAACCAAATGCATAATACCCATAATAAGAAAGACGAAAAATATACTCAATACAACGCAGGTAGAAATGCTGCGGCGCATTCCCTGCATATCCTGCGCACCGTAGCGCTGACCCGTAACAACGGTAAAGCCGTTGCTGAGACCAATCGTCAGCACCATCGTCAGCATGAACAGCGGCGACACCGCGCCAACAGCAGCCAAAGCATTCACGCCAATCGTCCGCCCGACAATAATAATATCGGCAATATTATACAGCTGCTGAAAAACATTGCCTATCAGAAGCGGCACCATAAAGGGAATAATCAGCTTTAATGGTGCGCCTTCCGTCATATTCTGAAGCATAAAAAAAAGAACCTCCTTTAGCTACTCTCTCCCAAGCAGCAGTATCAGTCCGGTATTACAATATATATCACTGACTTATCAGTCAAAATATAGCACAATCAGGAAAAAAATACAAGACGTGCAGCAACACACGTCTTGTAAAATCTTATTCCATAACTACTCTATTGGAAATCTTGCCAATACCCTCGATTTCAACGGTGATTTCATCACCCTCATTTAAGAGCCCGGCACCAACCGGAGTACCTGTCAAAATAAGATCACCGGCATCCAATGTAAAGCTCTGAGAGATGTAGCTCAAGATTTCATAGGGATTATAAATCATATTGCTCGTGCGCGCATCCTGCTTAAGCACACCGTTGACATAAGAGCGGATGGATAAATCGCTGGGATCCAGCTCCGTTTCCAGCCACGGTCCCAAGGGGCAGAAGGTATCAAAGGATTTACAGCGCAGCCACTGGCGCTCCTTGCGCTGCAGGTCGCGGGCCGTAACATCATTAGCACAGGTATAACCCAAAATATATTTAGGTACATCTTCTGCCTTAACATTCTTCATCCTCTTTTTCACGACAATACCCAGTTCCGCGCCAAAGGCCAGCTCCTGCACCTGCTTCGGCCAGATAATATCCGCACCTGTACCGACAACGGTATGCGCAGCCTTGGAAAAAATACTCGGCTCGCGCGGAATTTCTACACCGAATTCTGCCGCATGCTTCTGGTAATTAAAGCTGACGCAGATAATCTGCTTCGGTACGCAGGGTGCCAGCAAGCGTACATCACGCATAGCAAAGGTTTCATCCGTTATCTGCCAATATGTTTCCAGAGAACCATATACGCAACGGATAACATCGCCGTCAATAAAGCCTATACGCTTGTTGCCTGTCCGCAAATCCTCAAAACGCACGCATTTCATTTTAACCCCTCCATAATCTGCATCCTTCTCGCTTTAAAATAAACAGGTGTCAGTTCTGCCTGCGCTGCCAACGCCAGCGCCTCCTGCAATCTGCGCCCCACATGCTCCTTATAATGGGCGTCACTGCCAAGAGTGCAGTATTTGCCGCCAAGCTCACGGTAACGCTTATACAACGGCAGCAAGCCTGCTACCGCAGCAGCATCATCAAGGCGGCGTGTATTGATTTCAATAGGCTTATTCTGCTCAATCAAAAGCAAAAACAGCTTATCGAATAATTCCGGTGCATCCTCCAGGCGCAGCTCGCGCTCCGCCCCCTTATACGGCCAATAACGGCAGATATAGTCAATATGCGCAAACGCATCAAAATCCCGCTCCTGCTCCAGGCAGGTAATCGCATCATGCAAAAATTCTTCTACAATCTGCTGACGTGTGCGTCCCTTGTAGCAGGTCTGCTCGTATAAATCACGTCCGCCGATGCAGTGGATAGAGGCCAGCACATAGTCAAACGGATGAGCCTGTGCCACCTTTTTATCCTCAGCCGCAGTATGTGTCTGCATGCCGATTTCAATGCCTATCAGCACCTTGTCGCTGCTCAGCGGCTGCAGGCGTGCAAAATAATCGTCTATATCAAAGATAAATGCTTCCGGATTAGTCGGATAATCATAATCCCAATGCTCTGTAACCGTTATACCAATCCCCTGCTCAGCGGCTGCGCCGATGGCATCAGCAAATTTCATTTCGCTGTCGCAGGAATAATCACAGTGCATATGTGTATCAAATATCATTTAGTGTACCTTCCTTCCGTAAATTATATTGTATCAAATTGCAACAAAAAAGCAACGGGGAAGGGAGTATTTTTTCACCAATTAACGAGAAAATTACAAAGAAGTTAGCAGGGAGTAATCCAAGAGAAAAATTTAATTGTTCTCCGAGATTCTCCCTGTAAAAATCAATCTATTTTACACCTCGCCGTCGTCCATAATTCCCAGCTTACGCTTCCAGTAGCGGGAATAAATAGCGCCCAACGGATTGTGGGCCAGCAGACGGTCCTTAACTACCAGATTCGTTACCGGTCCTTCGGCATTCATATTGAAAATAGCATCGTGTCCAACGCACAGGCCGCAGGAAATGTACAGCTCAACACCCTTTTCTGCCAAAAACTTAGCCTGGAATTTAGGATTGCACATTGCTTCATGCTCCAGCTCCGGCTTAACCTGCTTCAGTCCCAGCTCTTTTTTGGGGAAGCTGCAGTTTTTGCAGCATACGCTGTAAAACTCAAAGCCCTGCTGCTTAAAATATTTGGCAATATAGCGTGCTTCCGCATTCAGACCGATGCAGAAGGACATGCCCAGCTTTTTGTAGCCCATAGCTTTGGCAAACTCCGCGGTTTCCTGCAGACGGCAGATATTGCTGTAGAACGTGCCTTCAACGTAGGCAGCAGCCTGCATAAGCTTCAATTCTTCCTCGGTATAGGCTTCCTTGACAGCCTCCAGGGACACGCCTGTGCAGTTCACACCCTTGGTGTAGCAGGCATGTGTAGGACAATTAGCGCAATCACATTTCATTTTACATTTCTCCTTTCGCCAATAACCTTGTTAAGCCTATTGTAGCACAAACAGCAGACATATTAAAAGAGCTGCCGCACTTTTTCGTGCAGCAGCTCCGGTAAAGCTAAAATATGAAATTAGAATTTACGTTGGTAGGAAATAGAAGCAATCTTGGTAAAGCTGTCGTAAGCATGAGCGCTCTTATAAGCATCGGTAGCATGACCTGCAAAATCCAAATTGCCGACATCCATCCAGCCCAAAGCAACAGCAACGGTCTGCTTCTTATCGTTGTAACGGGCACCGATGGAATAGGTGCGGCGCAGGCCTGTCGGTACAATGAAGTCACCGCCGTTGTAAGGAATAGAAGCTTCATCGAAAGCAAAGCCTGCCATAGCTGCATACTTATCGCTGAAGTTGTGTTCTAAACCGATAGCATAACGCCAACCGTTGGACCAGTTTTTAGCAGAAGGAGAGCTTTCTGCTATACCAGGAATACCTACAAGCGATTTATCAAAGTAAACATTCAAAGCATCATAGGTACTCCAGTTGGTACGAGTAGCTTTCAATTCCAGACGGGTTTTCTTGTCAAATTTATGGTTGTAACCGATATCCCAGCTGTCCGGCAGAGTTACCACACCATAAGCGTTGCCGAAAACGTCACCGCCACCCATTAAATCGGGTTTTGTATTATAACCTTTTAAATCTGCTTCTAAAGAATGCTTAATACGGCTGCGATAAACTACACCGATTTCGTTTTTATCATCAAAGGCATAGTTGGCAGCAGCATTCCAGCCCAAAGCATAGCTTTCGCCTTCAATCTGAGTAGTGCCGTCGATAGTAGCAATCTTGGTTCCCACAGATGTTTCTACAGGCATTTTCATCTGCAGGTTTTTCTGCAGCTCCAGACCGACATAGTTGATTTCCGCACCAACTGCTGCGCTCCATTTTTTGTCGAACTTGTGCGCATAGGTCGGAGTAACGCTGACACCGTTCAGTTTAGAGAAAAATGCATTAGTAGATGCCTTGCTGGCACGCTCAAACTCGGATACCATGGCAAAGCGCGGGAAAGCGCCGATGCCGAACCATTCTTTATCATTAATCTGCCTTACGTAGTAGCTGCCTACTGCCCAACCGGCATGAACAACGTTTTTGCCGTCCTCAATTTCTTTGCCTGCACCATCATACAGCTTATAGTTGCCGTGCGGGCTCAGATAAGTGTAGCTGCTCTTCATTACCTCACCCTTTACTTTGGTGATAGAAGCAGGGTTGTAAGCCACGTTTGCAGCATCGTTCTCAGCAAACATACGCGCACCACCCATAGCAACGCCTTCAGCAGACCATTCGTTAATAGCAAAGCCTTCAGCGCCTGCTACCTGGGGTGCCAGCAGAGCTGCAGCTAAGCCTAAAGCTAAAAAGTTTTTATTCATATAAGTACATCCCTTCTCACATTTTTATTACCTGCTACTAATTGTAACAGATTCGTGAAAAGTGCGTACAAAATCTTTTAATCGCTCGTTTTAATTACTTAATTAAACTTTGAAAAGAACCCTTTTCATCCGGCTCCTCGCCGGCAGCCTTCGCTGCCTCGCGACGGGCAAAATTGCGCTCCTGCAGGCGGCGTACATCCTCCAGCGTCGGCACATTATCCTTCTCCCACGGCTGGTACTGAATCGTAGTGCAGTGATGATACATAGCATATCTTTCCTTGGCATCTGCTGCCGCCTCTGCCTCGGCAAGAGCCTTCTTTGCAGCCTCGTTCACAGGGAAGGATTTGTAGGCATCTGCCAAAAGCAGCGCAGCCTTAGCATAATCGCCCTGCTCCGCCATGCTTTCCGCAATAAACTTCAATGCGTGGAAACGGTACGGATTAACACCTTCCACAGCTTTTTCCGCCTCCAGCATTGCTCTCGCCTCCGTCAGCGCTGCAGCCTCAGCGCCGCAGGAGCGCTGCAGCTCCAATCTGCGCGCCCAGATAGCGCCACGGTCCGCACTGCGGAAAACCTTCTTGTACTCACGGCATAGTCTGTAGGCTTCATTCAAATATACAATCGGCGCATCTCCGGTGCCGGTCAGGCCCCAGACGATTTCGGCAATATCACGCAGGCACAGAACCTTATGCTCCGCCTCACTGAGTCCGAACTCCGGTGCATCCTCCATATCCGGCTGCACATCCTTCACGGTTGCCAGCACCGCCATAGCGCCCTCGATGTCCTTTAAAATCATCAGCATACGTCCTACGTTGCTGCGGCATTTCCAATCATCATAATCGTTTATCAGATTCAACGGTATAGGGTAATCACAGCTTGCTACCTTCTGTACATAACCTTGCCATTCCTGTTTTTCCATTTCAGTATCCTCCTCAATCTGTTATATATTCTATTCAAATTATCTGCGTTGCCGCCGTCTTTGTCAAGCGTCAACCTGTATAGGAGTAATAATATTAATGCTTATATGTTATCTGTCATAGTTTGTCAACTTTTTATATTCCATTTAGTTATAATGTAAATGCTTAATCGCTATTTGACTATAAAATTTAAAGTAGTAAAATAACTCTACTAGAGAGAAAGAAGATGTATAAAGCTATGAGTTTTCCCCTATTATTACGTGGCTTCGTGGTTCTGGGCGTCATGCTGATGCACACCACCTGGTACTTCAGCCACGCCCACGCGGAATCGTGGGTCACTATTTCCGAAATGCTGCTGGATATTATTTCCCTCTTTGCCGTACCCCTGGTAATGTTTGTTTCGGGATATATGTTCATCAGCCACAATCGCCATGCTGATTATTACAAGTGGTCCTTCTTCCGCAGAATGTTCCTGTCGGTGCTGTCGCCGTATTTGCTGTTTTCGTTGCTGTATCTTGGCGGTGCCTGGTTTTTCAGCAACGCCAGCTTCACGCTCAAGCAGGCAGCTTATCTTATCGTCACCGGCAGCAGCGCCGTACATATGGCATTTTTCCGGGCGTTATTTGGTTTTTACGCCATCTATCCGTTGCTATTGCGTTATTTTAACCGCTGTCGCTTGCATCACAGGCTGCATCGCTTTATTATTCAGGTAATCCTTCTGCAGCTGTTTTGGAAAATCTGCAACAATATCAGCTGCAGCAATCAGGCAGTTATCCTAACGCTGGAGATTACCACCTTTCTGCGTTATATCGCCTACTTCTCCTTCGGTATGCTAGCTTATATCTACCATAAAAAAATGCTGCGCTGGATTGACACCCATCACGTTCTTTTGATGACAGGCTTCATCCTGAATCTGATTTTAATCGGCGGCTGCTGGTTTGCTAAATACTACCTGCATATCCTGCCGCTGCTGGAATTTGTCTGCTTCCCGCTCAACCTGTTTTTGTACAGTATCATTATCGCTATGCTCTTCCGTTATGCATGCACTTTGGAATCACAAGACAGCCTCAGCAAGCGCTTTATGATGTATCTTGGCAACTATTCCTTCGGTTTATTCTTGATTCACATCATTTATATGTATGTCGGCAGCGAGCTGCTTACACTATTGCACCTGTCACCGCAGCAGCTCTGCTTTTATCCGCTGCTCTTCATCATTATGCTTAGCCTCAGCCTGCTGACCATGGAAGCATTAGCGCGCGTTTCCTGGGGCCATTATTTCATCGGCCATGTAAGCCGTCTGTAAAATTTTTCTTCTTGTTCCCCATATATTGAAAAACACCACTTGCGTTTGCAGGTGGTGTTTTTTGCTTATATCCTCAAATCAAAATCTCTTCTTATACGCCTCACCCCAGTCACGCATGGCCTCCAAAACAGGCTGCAGACTGTAACCAAGCTCAGTAAGCGTATATTCAACACGCGGCGGCACCTCAGCATAAACCTTGCGCGTCAGCAGGCCGCTGGCTTCCATCTGCCGCAGCTGTGATGTCAACACCTTTTGGCTGACTCCGCCCAAAGATTTTTTCAATTCACCAAAGCGCTTTGTTCCCGTCAAAAGGTCACGCAAAATCAGCACCTTCCATTTATCACTGATTAAGGTCAGTGTAGTTTCTACCGGACAAGCCGGTAAAGCATCACTCATTTCAGGCAACATCTCAGTCACTCCTTCAGCTCCTTGCTGTATATCCATGTTTCCTGCGCACCCAGCTGCGGCAGAATATTATTCGTAAAATGCGCTGCTTCACTATAACCACGCTTGCGGTAATATTCATAATCGCAGGTAGCATCCGCCCACAAATAGAGCTTTTTGACACCTTTTTTCTGAGCTATCGCTTCCACATTATGCAGCAGCTTACTGCCAACGCCGCTTTTCATGCTCAAAAACAAGCATAACAGCAAATCCTCCGGACTTGCCAACGCCCTCACCTTTTGTCCGTTATAAGACAAATAGCGCAGATAATCATAAACAAGATCCTTCTCCTCGCACTCAAAATGCTGCAGGCTTTGCTTTAACCAGGATTGGGAATTATCACGCTCACTCAAGGGCGCCGCCAGCAAAAAGCCCTGCATGCCGTCATCATCCGTCATTTTTAAAGAAAAGGCCTCACTGCGATAATAATAGCGCACCATCGCCTCATACAGAACATCCTTTAAGCTATCATTCGTCAGCGCCATCTCGTCACCCCAGGTCAGCTTTGTGAGATGGGAGGCACAGGAAATATCCTGTGGGGTAAAATTTGATAACATTTATACTTCTCCACTTCAATAATCGAATTACAACACTTGCACAATCAGTTTTTAAGTGTCTTAAACATTCTTTTTAACTCTATTTTAAGCTATCCTCATAAAATATGCAATCAGTGCAGATTTCATGAGAATAAAATATGTAACTACTGCATATTTCATGAGGATAATAGAAAAACAGCTTCATCAAGCTTAAATAATTGCAGCCATGTACAAAGGTAAAGTAATCTTTTTCTCAACAATACCGGTATTTTGTGCTGTGAGCTTATAACCTCTTTCGATATTATCCATTTTAAGCAGCTCATTTAATGAACGTGTCGAGCCCTTCCTGGCTTTCACTTCTACAGGTACAAGCTTACAATCCCGTTCTAAGATAAATTCAATTTCTAAGGTTGAATCCTCTTTTTTATAGTAATAAAGCTCTTCTCCCCTTTTTGCTAAAATATCGGCAACAAGACTTTCGTAAATGCCGCCTTTCGCCGGTCCTTCCAACGCATCTGACAACAAAGCAATTTTCAACTGATAACCATACATAGCTACCAAAAGACCTATGTCGCAAATATAAACTCTAAATTGATCTTCCTTGACATACGCTTTCAATGGGAACCAAGGTGAATTCACATTATAAGCAAAATCAATTAATCCGGCATTATGGAGCCAATCTAAGCTACTGGTAAATTTTCTTGCTGTCGCCTTTTTCTCAACAACAGAATACTGAAATTTGTGGTTTTCTTTGCTTAACTGACGCGGAATGGACAGAAAACACTGCTTAGCCTTAATTTTATCCTGATTCAGCGCGTATTTAGCAATATCATCCTGATAATCACGCAGAATTTTTTCCTGTAACAGATGTACTTGGTAAAAATCCTTCGTTGCAATATATGTATCAACTACCTCAGGCAGTCCACCAACTACCATATATTCCTGCAGATACTTGTTTAAAGAATTATGCATAGCTTCCGGAACTCGTTTTGCTCCATCTACGTATGGTGCCAGCATCTCCTTGAGATTTACTTCTACACCAAGCGCCCAAAGAAACTCTTCAAAATCAAGAGTACGCATAATTAGCTGCTGTTCATATCCGACAGGTATAGAAACCTCATTTTTGTAATCTATGCCCAGCAATGAGCCGGAGGCAATACAATCAAAACGTCCATCCTGAGTCCAAAATTTCAAGGAAGTTCTGGCGTTAGGAGCATCCTGAATTTCATCCAAAAACAAAAGCGTTTCACCGGGAATAAATTGGCAACCCGGCATACTGAGCTTTATTTGCTGAACCATGCTATCAACATCAAGATTTCCGGAAAAGACTGCCTGCATATCAGGTCGCTCAATAAAATTGATCTCTATAAAATTTTTATATTCCCGCTTACCAAACTCTCTGACAATATATGTTTTACCACACTGCCTAACACCACGTAATAACACAGCGTCTTTTTTGCCTGTGCTGTTTTTCCACGCTAAAAGCTTATCATATATTTTTCTACGTAACATTTTAATTGCTCACTCCCCTCTCTAATTTACTCTCATTCTAGCATATCCTCATGAAATATGCAATTAATGCAGATTTCATGAGGATAAAATATGCAACTACTGCATATTTCATGAGGATAATAGAAAAACAGCTTCATCAAGCTTAAAGCCATCAGGGGCTACTTCCATGTGGGACTTTAAGTCTTAATAAAGCTGTCTTAAGTTTAAATACAATACTTTTTCTGCATATTATCAGAAAAAGTATTATTGAATTTACTCATTTTGAAAGCCCATCATCTTCCTGGCATGCTCAATATCTTGCTGTAACTCTCTTAAATTACAACCAAGACAACCCAAAAGATTATCGCATCTGCTGCATTTCATTTTTATTATTTCTTCTATACTGTGTAAATGCATCATGATTTCCCTATCTTCTTTTCGGCGCAGCTCTTGTATGTCCTCATTGTTTTTGCAAGAAAACACGTCTTGAAAAGCTTGTAAATTATCCTGACTTTTAACTATAGCAAAAGCAATTGTATCAAACAGAACTGCAAAGCCTTCGTCAATAAGCACTTTATGAAAATATTGCGCTACATCATACGGATTATGACGAAATGCACCACAGCCCCAAGCACCGAGAATAAGATTTTTATAGCCTCTGTGTGCTACCATAGACAGGAAATAGCGAATTCTTCTCAGCATCATTATAGTCAGGTCAGGTTTATATACCTTCATGCTCCGCAAATTCGGCGCAGGCACAGTCGCAACGGCACAGAGATCCTGTGCGTGCGCACAGATTAAAAAGCCGCCGCCTTTGTGAGTAGCAGACGCAAAATTCATTACCAATGGATTATCTATCCCTTTTGCAGCTTAAAGGAATCTTGTTCGACTACTGTAATTTTAGCATACTGATCCTGCTGCTGACGAAACTTTGGATAATAAAGGCCTGTATAGATTTTTTCCAAATCAATAGGAGAAAATAACTCTACTTCAGTAAAAGGCTGCTCATTACGCTTCACCAACGAAATGTTTTTCCCTTTCAAGTTATACTTTCTAAGAGTGTAATCTCCTGAGTTTCGTCTGCTCCTTGCATAAGTGCTTAATCCATAGGGTTCACCTCCGAATTATTTAGCCCACCATGCAGGTTTATGTTTACTAACTCTTCCGCCTTCAGGCTTAAAGTGAAAATAAACACCTATTGTTTTAGCTATTTCCACAATATCTTTTAACTCTTGCCCACCAATAATCCATAAATTACCATTTTCTTGACGTTGGTCTATATAGGCAACACCTCTTTTTTCCAAAATAGTTATTATGGTCTCTTTTTTCCCTGATGGTTTTATCACTGTAGGCCTTTTTATATTTTCTTTTTTCATATCTTCAAGATACCATGCATTTTGGGGCGCATTCAATCTAAAATTAAATCCCAACTCAGCAGCTTGTGATACAATCTTACTTAATTCATTGCCGCCAATTATCCAAAAGGCTCCTCCTTTACTACGACAATCTTTATACTTCACACCTCTTGATTCCAATAGCTTAATCAATTCTTGTGACAGTTGCACTGGTTGCTTTGACTTTGGTGCTGGCGGCTTCGGCGGCTGCACCGTTGGCTTCGGTGGCTGCACCTTTGGCTTTGGCGGTTGCACCGTTGGCTTCGGCGGTTGCACCGTTGGCTTCGGCGGTTGCACAGTTGACTTCGGTGGCTGCACCGTTGGTTTCGGTAGCTGTACCGGTGGCTTTGGCAGCTGCACCGTTGGCTTCGGCGGCTGCACCGTTGGTTTCGGTGGCTGTACCGGTGGTTTCGGCGGCTGTACCGGTGGCTTCGGCGGCTGTACCGGTGGCTTCGGCGGCTGTACCGGTGGCTTTGGCGGCACATTTTCACCATTTAATATTTCAGCAGCTCTTTGCTTAACCCGCTGCAATAACTCCGTATCACGATTAACAGATGTAGCAGTAAAGTTATCCTCATACTTAATACCATAATTTAAAAGCAAATCAGCAACCCTATTAATAGTATTTTCAGGATTCGCAAAATATTCACTACCACGTATACGGATAAACTTCCAACCAAGACGTTCCAAAATAGTCTGGCGCTGCATATCCTCAAGAATCTTATCTTCGCCACTATGATAGCGTTCACCATCACATTCAATCGCAATTTTACGATTCTTATAAACAGCAACCATATCTATTCTGTATGCGCCGACCTCCCATTGCTGCACAATATGAAAGCCCTTACTTACCAAAGCTTTGGCAACTTCCTCTTCAAAAATAGAATCAGCTTGCTGTTGAATTTGAACGATGGTCTGCTTGTAAGCCTGCGGATTCTTGGCATAGCTTAATAACCCACGTCTTAAATCCCCGGCTTGCAAACTGTTTTCTTCATCAAGAGAATTGATAACCCAAAGTTGGTCCTTAGCTCTGCTGGCAGCAACATTATAACGTTTTTTGTACGCATCTTCATTTGCATCATCACTTCGCAAACGTAAAACACCATCACCCTCATTACTATCAACCATACTAAGGAAAATAACATCTCTTTCATCACCTTGAAAGTTCGCGGAATCGCCACAAATAATCTGACGTTGCTCATAAGCAATATTACCTATAGTATTAAATAATTCCCTTTGAATATATTCCGCTTGTTCTTTACCCAATAAAGAGATTACACCAAATGTTTTTCCACTATATTCCGGCTGCTCCATACAAGATTGCACTAACGCAACTATAGTCTTAGCTTCTACTTGGTTAATTTTGCTTGTTCCACCTCGATGTCCATCCACACGATAATTAACTACTGCCGGTAATAAATTACTGCTGGAAGCCTCTCTCAATGGTTTGATTTTATTGTCATAAGACAACCAATTGCTATAACCGATTATTTCTGGCACACAACGGAAATGTTCCAAAAGCATTCTCGATTTATAAGAAACAAAACCAATAGAATATAAAGAATCCTTCGGCGTATATAAATTTGGATTAGGTATCCAGCTGGAAATATACAAATCAGCCAAAGCCTGAATAGGAGCTAAATCTGTACCAACAGCTAACGGACTTACCTGTTTGTCATCGCCAACGATGATAATTTTCTTCCCTAAAAACGTTACTGCTAATGAAGTCAAATCAGATTGACTTGCTTCATCAACAATGACAATATCAAAGGGTGCTTGCATTGCCATAGGATCAAATGTCTCTAATACTTTTCTAACAGGCATAATCCAAACGGGAACAGCATCCTGACATTTTGTCATCTGCTTTCTCATCTCTCGCCTATAAAAATCTGCATATTTGCCAGTACCTTTGCCTAATTTTTTTACAAGCTGTACCCATCCTCTTAATGCATTTTGCATTGCACCATTGTTAGCATTGCGCTTCTGCAGCTCATACCAAGCTTTTGCTGCAGCCAATTCAGCAGTAGCCTTATGATAATCCTTCGCTAACATCATAGAGTTATTTTGCAAAGTATTATAATCACAGCTATTAATTTCGTCCACAATACGTTCAAGCTGCTTCCATTTCCAAGCATCAGCAATATTTTCAGGCACAGTAAAGCTACCATGAATACCTTGACGATTTTTAATAGCATTAGCCCATTCAGGCGCATATCTATTAATCTTCGCTAATGTTTCATAGCGTCTATTTTGTAAAGAATATTTACCAATCAAAGCGAATAATGTATTCCTAGCCTTTTTATAACCCTCAATATCTTTTCTTTTAATAGCTCCGGCAATATCCATACAAGCCGTAGAATTTGTCAGCGTACCAGCACTCATCCGCTGATAATATTTTTCTAACCGTTTCTCTTGGCTGCGCATTTCCATAAAAGCAAGCATACCTTCTACAATCTGCGGAACTATACCCCTAATGAAAATAAGTGATTTCCTTAAATTATCAATATCAGCAGCCAGCGGATCTATATTCATTAAATCATCCATTGGTATGCCGCTTGCTTTAATTTTATATATAATACTGGAATATTCGCCATTATACCAACAGAGTAATTTGGAAATAGACTGTGCATACTTATTAGCTATTTCTATATTACTATAATTATCAACGCCTTCGCCAAATAAACTTTTCCATGCAATCTTACAGGGATTTTCAAGCTCATAAAAGCGAATATATTCCAATACAAGCTCTGCATCTTGACCGGAAGAAATTTCGGCATTGTTAATCGATACACATGTCTTAGCTTCTGTCAAACTGCTATTAAATAAACTCTTTAGAAAACTAATTTTACCATCCGTTTCAATCAGTTTTTTATAATCCTGACGATGTTGTCGAGCTGCTTCAAAGCTATGAAACTTAACTTCTTTACCAAAGCTAATTCTCTGAACCTTTGCATATTGATTATAGGTAGCTTTGATTTGACAAACCAGCTGTTCCCAACTGGCTTTATGAATTGAGTTTATGCCATCTGCAATAACACGCAGTTCCCATTCCTCATAATTTTTAATTGCACAAACAGCTGCTTTAGCATTTAATAATTTTTCTTGCCAGTCTTGAGTAAATTGGATACTAACACTATTAATATCCAAAATATTGATATGAGCATCTCCAACAGTAAACTTCCAATTGTTTTGACGTGTAATATTATCAACGATGCTTTTATTATTATTATATCGTTCAACAGCTTGCTCAAAATCACTGTCCGACCAAATATCTGCAGTATCAGGTAATTTACAAGCTAGCTGTTTCTCCTCATCAACACTTACACTTTGGTTGCTGTCATACAACTTTACTAATGCTCCATAAGAAACTGGAAGAGCTTCACAAGTATACACATTACCGGGTATTACATCGCCAAGCTGATCTCTGTTTTCTTTTAAAAACTTAGCAGCATCTATTGGTGAAAACTCGTCCCCATTAAGTATAATAGTATTGCATTGCTGATTGCGAATTTGAAATAGCTTTTTACGAGTTTCGTTTAACTGCTTAATAATGCTCTTACGCTTAGTATCACACTCTTTAATCTCTTTTTCTAATTTTGCCGGTATCTCTGAAAAATTAGCAATTGCTGCAATAGAGCTTTCAATATCCTTCCTTGAATCATCAGTTACCGAAACACATAATGGTTGTAATTCACACTCCACTTTGTCTTTCAAAACCTTTAATGCCTTATTAGTATGACTGGTTACAAGCACTCTCTTGCCTTGCGCCAGAAAATGACCTAACAGGTTTGCAATCGTATGTGTTTTACCGGTACCGGGAGGACCTTGCACAACAACAGCATCATTAACTTCTATAGTTTTTGCAATATCTAATTGTTCCTGATTCGCTTCTTTAGGCAATAAAATATCTATAGCTTCACCACCAACTGCAGCAAGCTTTTCTTCCGTACTTTCTTGTATATAATCACTATTCTCTACAAAATTATTCCCCGGCTGTAAAATATTAATAAGATGCTTTGGAACTTCTCCCGTCTCCCCAATCTTTTCGATAATCTTATTAATCATTTTTGCCATACCATTAGGACGTTGCCTAAGAATCAGCATTGGTTCCCAGGAAACTTTAAAGGCAGCATCATTATTTAATTTTGCTAACTCCATATTAGAGAAATACTTGCCTTTATGCGATACGGAATGTACCACTCGCTCAAAAAAAGTTTTTGTTGCATTTCTGTCAAAGGGATAGTATTGTGCTCTGCTATTTTCGGCATCAGCATTCTGAACAGCATCTCTATCAACATCAGAAATACCATTAAACAACTCTATATAAAAGCTACTGTTTACATCTACATCTCTGATATAAATGTCATTACGCTCAGTATCGAATTCAATTTCAACTCGTTTTAACAAAATCGGATGACTAATCGACGAATCTTCCGTTACCTGAAAAACGCCATTAGCAATAAGCAGCTCCCAATCCCCATCTTCTTTGATAAGTCTTTGTCTATGCATAAAGAGCTCAGCAAATAAATTTTTTGTTTGCTCAAGCACTAATTGTCTTGCACGCCACAAATTACGTTTTTCCATCCATCTATCATACATTACCTGAGAATCAAAAATACTTCTAAATTCTCTATATACTACAGGATTGCTTCCAGCCAAAGGTATACGTTCTCTGATTTTCGGTTTTTCAACATTATAGTCATTCCAATCCTCCTGAAGCCAAGGCATAAGCTTCTCATTAGGCATGGGACAGGCATCAAAATCAGGATTATGCACCTTCAAAATATACGGTATCTCTTCCAACGCACTGTAACCTTCATCAAATTTTACATAGTCACGATAATGAAAAGCTATATTCTCCGGATCATCCGGTAAATCTTTAACAAAATAATTCCATTGGTGATTTGTATAATTAAGAACTATATTGTCCTGCTTCTCCTGCATAGCTTGCAGATATTTGAATAAATTAATGGCTTTGGCCTGAATCGTCATTTCATTTCCCATGTCATTCATCCCCTTAGGCGAATTTTTATATAAGAAAACTCGTAGTTTTTTAGCATCTGTCATTAGTATAGCACAAATTTATTTACTTGTAATAATTCAATCTTACATAGAATACGGATTTTAATCAGCCTCCACCCCCACCTTGACAATCCCCACACCACCGCAATATAATTATCTTTGGTAATTACTTTTAGTAATCATTTGCAAAGGAGAATAATCATGACACATAAACTGCCTATCGAAGCAATCAAAACTCTGCTCATCGCCTGCCACGAAGCAAAGCGTGTAGTAGAACTGCAGCCACCTCTGCCGGAAGGTTTAACTCCCGGTAATCTCAAGGTACTGGACTATATTGAATACTTAGAACGTACCGCACAGCCTCCCAAGGTCAGCGACATTGCGGACCTGCTGCAGGTAACTCGCCCCGGCATCACTCGTCTGGTAAGCGAGCTGCAGGCAATCAATGTTATCGAAAAGTTCAGCGATGAACAGGATAAACGCATCGTCAGACTGCGCATGACAGACGAGGGACGAAAGATTCACGCCTATTACATTGAGCAATATCACAGCTGGCTGGCTGCGCAAATCACCGATATCAGCGAAGCCGATATCAACACCACTGCTACTACCATCGCCAAGCTTTACCAAACCATATCTACGCATAAGGCTGCACTGCAGGGCCACGCTCCCGCTATCAGGCAAAGGAAGGAGAAAAATAATGACTGACAGCTCTACGCGTGTGTTAGACGCACGCTTATTATTATCTATCATCGCCGCCGGGATTATGTCCTTTAGCGGCGTTGTTGTCGAAACTGCTATGAACGTCACCTTTCCCACGCTCATGCACGAATTTAATATCGGTACCTCGCTCGTACAATGGATAACCACCGGTTATCTGCTGGTGCTGGCTTTAATCATACCTACCTCTGCTTATCTAAAGCGCCGTTTCGCAACGCGCAGCCTGTTTACTGCTGCTATCAGCAGCTTTCTTGCAGGCACACTGCTCGCCGCCTGGTCGCCTTACTTCAACGTTCTGCTTGTCGGCAGACTGCTGCAAGGCATCGGTACAGGCATCGCCCTACCGATGATGTTTAACATTATTTTGGAGCAGGTTCCCGGTGAACGCCTGGGTTTCATGATTGGCGTAGCTTCGCTTATTACCGCCATGGCACCGGCTGTCGGTCCGTCACTCGGCGGTATGATCGTCAGTTACTTTGGCTGGCGCATGATTTTTGTCAGCCTGCTGCCATTTTTACTGCTTTCTGCAGTTTTAGGTATAAAAAATATCCGTCAGGCCGGCAAGTTGGAGCCTACTTCCTTTAACTTCAGCTTATACCTTCTGCTTGTTATCGGCTTCAGCAGCTTGATTTTTGCTACCAGCATTGCCTCTGACTTCGGCTGGTTCAGTCTTGAAGTGCTTGCTCTTTTCGCAATCTGTTTTGTTGCTTTAACTGCCTTCTACAAACAATCATTAAGCAGCAGCGCGCCGCTTTTACGTGTAGAAATTTTTCGTTATCTGCCGTATACACTCAGCACTGCCAGTCTTTTGCTCGTCGGCTTTATCTGTTTGGGACTAGGTTTTTTAATTCCCAACTATGCACAGCTTGTTTCGCATACTGATGCCTTCACCGCAGGCTGTCTGCTGCTGCCCGGCTGTATCATCGGCGCTATGCTTGCGCCTATCAGCGGCAGGCTGTTGGACAAGTTCGGTGCCAAACGCCCGATTTTACTAGGCAATGCATCCATTCTCGTATCCATCATCTGCTACAGCCTTTATCCGAGCGAGCTGAGCTCGTTGCTCTTCATTGTGTTCTATCTGTTCTTTGCCTTCGGCCAAGGTTTTTCCATGGGAACGATTATGACTAACGGCCTGAGCCAGTTACCGGAAGAACTGAATGCCGACGGCAACGCAGCTATGAACACGCTGCTGCAGTTGGCAGGCGCAGTAGGTACGGCAGTTATCAGTACGATTGTTGCGACCGCACAGGCTGCGGACCCGGCTAATATCGCGCATGCTACCATGCTTGGCAGCAGACACGGCTTTTATGTGCTCACTATCAGCGCGGTGCTCATCCTTTGCTGCTCCTTAAAGGTGTTCGCTCTTATTAAAAAGAAACAGAACTAAAACCTACGCATACAGTCAAAAAAAATCTGCGCAAGCTTCATACCTGCGCAGATTTTTTATTAAAATTACGGATAAATAAGCTGATTGTATTTGACTCTTCAGTGATTAAGTTAGTTAATGCTAGTGTCATACTAACCCTCCTTACTTATTGTATCTTCAAAAGGCATATTTTCTTATATATACGCTATAACATTTTTATGTTATAATGTATATATAAGGAAGAGATAAAAATGCATCCTGAGCAATTTAGATGTCTTACGCATACTTCCATAGATGTATTCCAGATGTTATGCAAACTTGAAGCTAAAATATTTTTCAAAACTTATGCTATATTGCTAACGCAAATTCTATCTCCAATAATTTATTTTTTCTTTATTATAACTGCATTATCAAAAACAGTTGGCATGATTTCTTTCAAAGGAATATTAATTGGTTATCAAGAATATGCTATGGTTGGTTTAATTTCTATGAGTTTAATGACGCAAATGTCAAGAATTATTTATAGAGTTACAGTTGATAGGCGTTATGGTTTTTTTGCTCTGAAAATGCAAAGCGGACTACATCCGTTACTTTATATTATTGCTATGAGCATTAGTCCATGTTTAGGTTATCTTATTCAAATGCTCGTATTTGCTATTTTTATACTTATATTCACTTTAAAAATACCATTGATTAATTTTATATTGCTAACTTTCGCCGGATTTATAGCTTTATACTTTTGGCTAAGCGTCGGAGTCGCTTTAACCATGCTTATCGAAACTTATCAAACAAGAGATTTATTACTAACATTCTTAATCATGCCTTTATCGTTCAGTGCACCATCATTTTATGTTATTACTGATGCACCTATATTTATCCAATTTTTAGCATGGATCAATCCACTTACTTATCAATTACAAACATTTAGAGGCATAGCTTTTGGCCAACCTGAATACTCGGCACTTGCCATAATGATATCCTTCAGTATATTAAGCCTATTTTTTTCTGTATGGACTTTAGGAAAAGCAAATTTGATAACAAATGAAAATATATAATTCCATACTAATAGATTGAATCATTATGTCACATATCTAAGAATTAAAATAAACTTATATTTTTTTACTTCGCCGCTCTATATTGCATAAGCTTTTTATATCTCAACGACTCTCATTCAACCAACTATTACCATTCAAAAAGGCCGCTTCCTGCATCTGACGCGCAGGTAAGCGACCTTTTAATATTTCCCTTATTTTTAATTACTGCAAGCCACGCAGCTTTTATTTTTCTATGCTGCGTTTACGGCTCACATTCTTTCCCTTATTTTTCGCAATCCGGACAACTGTTTTTTCTGTATGCTGTCCTTAGCAGATTACGCTCTTTCCCTTATTTTTGTTTATTGCAATCCGGGCAGCTTTTTTTATCTGTACGCTGCCTTTAGCTGATTACGCTCTTTCCCTTATTTTTATTTTCTGCACTAAGAGTGCCTATAAGCTGTTGATTATTTTTTCTTCAGGAAGCTCATCATACCACGCAGCTCTGCGCCAACCTGTTCAGCCTGGGTTGCGGCAGCACGACGACGCATAGCGTTGAATTGCGGACGGCCGCATTGGTTTTCCAACAGCCATTTCTTAGCAAAGGTACCATCCTGAATTTCAGCCAGAACCTGTTTCATAGCAGCTTTGGTTTCAGCAGTGATGATGCGAGGACCGGTTACATAGTCGCCGTATTCAGCGGTATCGGAGATGGAATGACGCATTTTAGCCATGCCGCCTTCATACATCAGGTCAACAATCAGCTTCATCTCGTGCATGCATTCGAAGTATGCGCTTTCAGGCTCATAGCCTGCTTCTACCAAAGTTTCGAAGCCTGCGTTCATCAGAGCGCAAACGCCGCCGCAGAGGACTGCCTGCTCGCCGAAGAGGTCGGTTTCGGTTTCTTCACGGAAGGTGGTTTCCAGAGCGCCTGCACGGGTGCCGCCAATGCCCTTAGCATATGCCAGAGCCAGGTCGTGAGCCTTACCGGTCGGGTTTTGGTAAGCAGTTACCAGAACGGGAACACCGCTGCCTTCGGTATAGGTACGGCGAACCAAATGGCCGGGGCCTTTAGGAGCAACCATGAATACGTCTACATCAGCAGGAGGAACAATCTGACCGAAGTGAATGTTGAAGCCGTGTGCAAATGCCAGAGCATTGCCTGCCTCCAGATTCGGAGCGATATCTTTTTTATATGTAGCAGCCTGCTTTTCATCCGGAATCAGCATCATGATGATGTCGGCAGCCTTAGCAGCTTCTGCTGTAGTCATAACCTTCAGGCCGGCAGCTTCTGCCTTAGCTTTGGATTTAGAGCCTTCATACAGGCCTACAACTACGCTTACGCCACTCTCCTGCAGGTTCAGTGCATGTGCATGGCCTTGAGAACCATAGCCGATAATAGCAACTGTTTTACCGTTCAATAATTCCAGATTTGCATCGCTGTCATAATACATTTTAACCATTGTGATTACCTCTTTCTTTTCCCTTATTTTAATTATAAATTATATACATTTTTTATAAAAATTCCCTTATTTATAGCTGTTTATCTGCATCTGTTAATCTTGACGAAGTCATCTACCGCAGCACCGGCTGCCACCATCGGCTCTACCAGATCACCCTGCTCTACGATTACTTCAATCAGGAAGGGCTTGTCAGCCTCGCGTGCTGCCTTCAGCGCCTCTTGGAATTCCTTGCAGGTCGCTGCTCTGCGACCGCCTGCACCGCAGGAATGAGCAAAACCGATGAAGTCAAACTCTGTCAGCAGCGTATTGGAGTAATGCTCGTTATAGAAGAGCTGTTGCCATTGGCGGACCATACCTAAGCAGCTGTTATTAATAACAATGCTGATGAGCTTTTTGCCTTCACGCGCTGCCGTATACAGCTCCATGCCTGTCATCTTAAAGCCGCCGTCACCGCAGATATGTACTACCTGCTTATCTGGCTCGGCAAAGGCTGCACCAAGAGCACCGGGAAGACCGAAGCCCATAGTACCGCAGCCGCCGCTCGTCAGATGGTGGCGCGGTTTATCAACAACTAAATGCTGTGCTGCCCACATCTGGTTCTGACCGACGTCAGTTACGTAAATCGGATTTTCGCCTTCAAAGCTACGGCTCAGCTCCTTCATCAGCCACGGCGCTGTCAGTCGGTCACCTGCCAGCAGGCTGCGGTCCTCTGTTGCATCCCAGGCCTTAATCTGCTGCCACCAATCGGCGTGTGCTGCCTGCTGCACCAACGGCAGCAGGCTTTGCAGTGTCTGCTTCACATCACCCATTACGGAAAGGCTTGTTGCTATATTTTTATCTATTTCCGTCGGGTCGATATCAAGCTGGATAATCGTCTTTTGTCCTACGTAACGGTTGCGGTCACCGGTTACGCGGTCGCTGAAGCGGCTGCCTGCTACTACCAGCACATCAGCCTGCGCTACAGCCATGTTGGAAGCGATATGACCATGCATGCCGGTAAGGCCCAAGGAGCGTTCGTCAGACTCAGGATAAACGCCGATGCCCATCAGCGTATTTACTACCGGCAAATCAGCTTTTTGGGCCAGCTCCAGCAGTTCTTCCTGCGCGCCGCTGTTGACAGCGCCGCCGCCAACCAGCAGTACCGGACGCTGTGCCTTGTTCAGCACTGCCGCTGCCTGCTGCAGCTGCTCCGGTGTTGCCTGCGGCAACTCCTCCGCTTCAGAAGCCGCCTGCGGCTCGCTCCATTCCAGCTCCTCAACCTGTACGCTGCTGGGAATATCCACCAGCACAGGTCCCGGTCTGCCCTCCTGCGCCAAGGCAAAGGCCTTGCGCAGTGCCGGCAGAAGCTCTTCCTTGCTGCGTACCAGCATATTATATTTGGTAATCGGCATTGTAACGCCGACAATATCAATCTCCTGGAAGGAATCGCGTCCCAGCATGCTTACGCCAACCTGACCGGTAATCGCTACCAGCGGAATGGAATCAAGATAAGCAGTTGCCAGGCCGGTAACAATGTTTGTGGCACCGGGACCGGATGTTGCGATACATACACCGGTTCTGCCGCTCGCACGGGCATAACCGTCAGCTGCGTGAATAGCGCCCTGTTCATGTGCTGTCAGCACATTTTTCAGCGGAGCATCATACAATGCATCGTACAATGGAATCACTGCACCGCCAGGATAACCAAATACCGTATCTACGCCTTGCTCCAAAAGGACCTTTACAATGGCTTCTGAGCCCTTCAGCTTCATCAGTCCGTCCTCCTTACGCCATAGTAGCTACAGACTCAACTGCAACCTGCTTAGCCAGCAGCTTGGCAACCTGAGCAGCTGCTACATCTGCCAACTGGATTTCCAGCTTCAGACGATTTTCTTCTGCATCCATGCGCAGGGAGCGTACCTGAGCACCTTGCTTGGAAAGCACACGCAATACACGCGGCAATAAAGTTTCATCATTCTGACCAGTTACCAATACCTTTTCAAACATGTTAATTCCTCCTATCAAGAACACCTTCATTTTCTACTTCGTCAATTATCTTTTGATGGACTTTTCAGGAGTAGTATTAAAAAAACGCCCCTGCATATATGCAGGGGCGTATAATACGCGGTACCACCCTAATTTATTACTTTCAGCACCAGTCCATCAACCGGCTCGGAAATAACGCATCCGTTGCGCATCAGTCTACTTGCAAAGCTTTCGCTGACGAGTTCATGGGTGATTTAATCAATAAGGCTTCGTACCGGTTTGCACCAGACACCGGCTCTCTAAAACTCTACGCTTATCTTTAGTCCCAATCATAACCTTTGGTTTGCGATTTGAAATTACTGATACTATACACCCATCTAAATCGTTTGTCAACACCTTTTTGCAAAATTTTACATTTTTCTTCTTTTAGTCACTGTATATGAACATTTTCAGCCTTTTGTCTATTGCACGTAAACTAATCAAATGATTAAAAATTTCGCGTTACTTTTCAGTAGACAAAGTACACTAATATCCATTATGCAAAAACACGTTAAAGACGCTGTTTTGTATCGTTTAAAACAAAAGACTTCCCAAAAATTTTTGGGAAGCCCTTGAATTTTAATTTCAGATATTCTTCAATTTTGCAGCTACATTCTCTTTGATTGCAGCAGCATATTCAGCATGATGCGCCTCCAGGAAAGCCTTCATGTCAGCAGCAACATTGCCTTCTTCCTTCGGATTCAGCGCCTTTCTGTAGCCAAGCACCAGTGCGCGGTCGGCAGCGTCTGCTGTCGGCTCACAACCACAGGCAGCACACAGCTTGCCGAACAGGTCGGCATCCAGAGCTTTGGCAAGCTCTATTGCGCTCATCCAGAGGATATTGTTCATTTTGAAATGAACCTTGCCCTTCAGATATTTCATAGCAGCAGCAGTATCTTCCATAGCGATATCCGCATTTTTAAAGCTCAGACGATAGCCGAAGGTGTCGGCAATCTCGCAGTGCAGCTGCAGGTTATCGTTTACCGCCTCTGCGTCCTTCAGCGGGTCGAGGCAGATAGAGCTCAGCTTAATACCGTTACGCTGCAGCTCGTTACCAATCAGATAATGCTCCTGCGGAGTCAGCACCTTACCGGGCTTGGACAGATCCAGCTCAAAGTCAATATCCCACGGAGTATTTTTCAAATAGGAGTTGTAGATGAACTGGATATGCATAATTGCTTCGCCGTATTCCAGAACAATGCGGTGCAGCTGATTTTCCGTAAAAGTAATCTTGCTGGTGCCAACCTTGAACTCAGCGTTCAGATAGGAAGCATGCACAGCAGCACGGAAGGTTTCGTTGAACTGCTCAAAGCGTTTATCAACGGCCTCGTCGGACAGCTTTTCAATGCCCAGGTCAATCTTATCACTGCAGTCAAAGCCAATCATGCTGTAGCCATAAAGCAGAGCCTTAACGATTTCCTCTTCGGTTTTCAGGCCGGCAGCATTAGCGCCGTAGCCTTCCTTGTAGCCCTCTTCGAGCACGCCCCAGGTTGCGGTATCCACAGCCTGTACAAAATAGCGCTGCAGAGCCTCGCTGTCCTCGGTAGTAAAATCAACCAATACCGGTTTCAGCTGACGTTTGCCGAACAGCTCCGCCACAACAGCATCTGCCTCGCCCAGCCAATCGCTGAAGCCGATGCTGGCACCCTTAGTGCCACAGGCAGTCGGTGCGGTCCATTTAACATAGCGGCGCACCAGCGCAGCATTATTTGCATTCAGTGCCATAACAGAAACATGTACGTCTTTAACGTCTGCTTCCTTTTCAACATCCTTCCACAGTGCGCTCAGCGCAGCTTCACCCTTCGCAGCAAAAGCCAGGCGCTTGCCTTCCTGAGTATTTACCAGTGCCAGCCAGCTACCCTGTACATCACACAAAGAAGTTTCTATAACTTCACCTGCAGCCTCACGCAAAGCTGCCAATGCATCCATTTGCTTTAATGCCATAACCTAATCTTCCTCCATTTACTTACAATTAGTCATAATAATATTATGAACAAAAATCGTCTATTACGCAAGCAAAAACTTTGCAGACAGCAAAAAAACTTGCGTTTGTATACAAAATACCACCTCAGCAATAGGAAATTATCTTGTTTTCCTGGAAAATATATCCCCTGTTTCCGATATTTAGTGTAAGGTTATCAACAGTATCAACAGACTTATCCACAGTTTTTGTGCATAACTTTTAGTTATGCAGAGTGTTATCCACCAGCCTCTGAGAAAAAAGTGGCTTGTTTACAAGGATTTTACACAATTATCAACATGTTATGCACAATCTGTGGATAACTTTAATAACAACTAGGGGGAGATTTCCACAACACTATATCTAGGGGTCCCGCTTCGTCCCGCTCACAAGCAAAACAGCCTTTTAAAACGTCAAAAACAGCGAACAAACTATTATTTGTCGCTGTTTCCTGTGCAAAATTAAATTTTATTCTGCTTACCAGAGATTAAGCATATGCTGCAAAAGCAGGCTCACAAACGTAATACCTGCCCAACAGCCAAGACCGAGTCCCAAAGGCTTGCTGCTTGTTGTCACAAGCTTGACGATATTCGTATTCAGGCCTACCGCAGCCATCGCCATAACGATAAAGAACTTGCTAAGCCATTTGAGCGGTGCAAAAACCTCTGCTGCTACGCCCATGCTTGTCGCCACCGTAGTGATAAGCGAAGCCAGTACGAAGTACAGTATAAAGCTCGGCACAATGCTCCTGATATTAACCTCATGATTCGCATCCTGTTCACGCTTACCTACAAGATAGCCTAAAACCAGCGTAATCGGAATAATCGCCAGCGTACGCGTCAGCTTTACCGTCACCGCCTTATCCAAAGTTGCCGTTCCCAGACCGAACATTGCATCCCAGGTCGCCGCCGTTGCCGTAACAGAAGAAGTATCGTTAACAGCAGTACCGGCAAAAATACCGAAGGCTTCACCGCTTGTCGTAGAAAATCCCAGCACCGTACCCAACCAAGGGAAAAGCAGCGCTGCCAGCACATTAAAGAAAAAGATAACGCTGATAGCCTGCGCTACCTCTTCATCATCTGCCTTGATGACAGGCGCTGTCGCTGCCACTGCACTGCCGCCGCAGATAGATGAGCCTACGCCGATAAGTGTGGAAATCTTGCCAGGAATGTTCATAACCTTATGCAATACATAGGCTACGATAAGCGAAGTTGCAATCGTGCAGACAATAATCGGCAGTGACTGCTTGCCGGTTGCCAGTACAACGGAAATATTCAGACCGAAGCCAAGCAGGATTACTGCGTACTGCAGCACCTTTTTGGATACAAAGCCTACACCGCTTTTAAATGCAGCCTGTACGGGCCACACAAGCGCCACCAGCATACCTAAAAGAATTGCAAAGACCGGTGCGCCGACAACAGGCACCAGCTTGCCTAAAAACCAGCACGGCACTGCCAAAACAGCACATAATATAATACCGCGCCACTTATCTGAGAAAAAGCTCACTATAACACCTCCATAAAAAAACAAATATAATTATAGCATAAACAGCATATATTTTTCAAAAATGGGCATTATTGCTAAACGCAAAAACTCCTGCTGACGAGCCTCTAGCCTGCCTGCAGGAGTTTATTTTTATCTTCTTATCTGTGACCAGATGAACAGCGCCAGTCCCGCCCAAATGCAGCCAAAGGCTGCAGCAGTAGTACCGGTAAACGGTTCACCGTAAATCAGCACGCCAATCATCAGCGATATCGACGGCGAAATATACTGCAGAAAGCCTACAATATTCAAAGGCAGCTTACGCGCGCAGGCCGTAAACAACAGCATCGGTGTTGCCGTAACAGCGCCGGCGCCTGCCAAAAGCAGCAGCGTACCCATATCGCAGCTTTGATAAACGGTACCTTCGTTGATACTAAGGTAATATAAGTAGCCTGCAGCCAAGGGCGAAATCAATAGTGTTTCCAACAGAATACTCGTCATCGGTTGGGCAACAATAATTTTTTTCAGTAAACCATAGAAGGCAAAGGTTAATGGCAGCGTCAGTGCTACCCAAGGCAGGCCGCCGTTATGGACAATAATCACACCAATGCCGACAGCAGCGCAGCTAACTGCTGCAATCTGCAGCTTAGCAAGGCGCTCACGCAGAAATACTACACCAAAGAGCACATTCATCAGCGGGCTGATATAATAGCCCATGCTTGTTTCTACAATGCGTCCAGCTTCTACCGCCCAGATAAAAATACCCCAGTTGAAGCTGATCATAATTGCTGCCAACACCATGCAGCAGGCTGTCTTTTTCGTACTGAAAATCGCCTTGGTTTCCTGCATAAAGATGTTTAGCTTGCCTGTTGCCAATAACAAGAGAAAGACGAAAACGGCTGACCATAAAAAACGGCTCGCCAAAATTTCCATCGCCTCAACATGCTGCAGCAGCTTCCAGTATATCGGCAGCACGCCCCATAAAAGATAGGCTCCAAGACCATAAAAAATGCCAAGTCTGTAATTATCCATAAGAAAATACCCCTCTGTAAAAATTTATTATATGATTTACTAAAGGCAAGCGGAAAGTTTCGAGAACCATTTTTTCAGCATATGTTATTTTATTTTTGTAATTTTTTCGGTATCGGAATCCAAATAGCCGTAATCGCCGCTACAATCGGCAGCCATACCAAAAGCTGCATAACCATCGGCAGGCCGAACTTATCGGCCAGCACGCCGAGAATTGTTACGCCAAAACCGCCTAAGCCAACACTGAAGCCGATTGTCAGACCGGACGCCATCCCAACATTATTCGGCATCATACACTGCGCAATGATAATCGTAGTCGCAAAGGAACCGATAATGCAAAAGCCGGCAATAACAACAGAAGCCATCGCAAAAAGCTTAGTCGTAGCAATCGTAATACAGTAAATCGCCGGAATGCTCAGCGTAATAGAGCCTAAAAGAATTTTGCGTGCTCCCAGCCTGTCGCTCAAAATAGAACCAACATAGGTGCCGGCCACACCACCTAAAAGGAAGCCGGACACCAGACTGCTGGAGAAAACTGCCTCAAAGCCGCGGAACTTCATAAAATACAACGGCAAATACGTTGAAATACCGCTGTGAATAGAAGAACGCATGAAGATATAGAACAAAATCAGGAAAAGCGCAAAATATGACACTTTTTCGCTTGTACCGTCTGCAGCCTTCTTAGCCTGCTGTACCTCATGCTCCTTGTTTACGCGGATATAATCCGGCATCGCCTTAGCCATCAGTAAAAAGACAAGCAAGCCGGGGACAGCAAAATACATGGTGTTATGAATACCGCCGGCCAAGCCTAAAAGAAAGGTCATAAATATAGAGCCAACTGCCATACCAGCATTGCCACCGATAGAAAATAAGCCCATATTCTTCGTGCGATTTATATCATCACTCAAAAAATTTACTGTTTTGGAAGCCTGCGGATGGTATGTTGCACTCGCCAGGCTGATGAAGATGACCGTGCATAAAAGCAGCGTATAGCTGGAAACCCAGCCTACAAAGGCAAAGCCTGCACCTGCCAGCGCTGCGCAAAGCGGCAGAAAGCGCGGCAGCGAGCGCCTGTCGGTAAGATAGCCGAAGGCCGGCTGAATAACAGATGACATAATATTTTGCAGCAGTACAATCGCTGCCAATTGTGAATAGCTTAAGGAAAACAGCTCCTTCAGCTGCGGTAAAACGATAGGCAGCGCACCCGCCTGCATATCGGTAACAAGATGTCCCAATGCCAATGCGACAACAGGATAATACATTTTATTCATAAAAAACTCCTTTATAACGCTGTGCCCTTGGTCGGTACAGTTATTTTACTCATATCTGCCTTTTCTATCTCTAACAAACGCACCTTGCGCCACATACCGCCGCCATAGCCGGTAAGGCTGCCATCAGCGCCTATTACGCGATGACACGGAATAATAATGCACAACGGATTACGCCCCACTGCACCGCCTACAGCCTGCGCCGACATACGTGCAAGACCACGCTGCGCTGCAATTTCGCACGCAATATTGCCGTAAGTAATGAGGCTGCCATAAGGGATTTTTTGCAATATCTTCCAGACACTTTCCTGAAAATCACTGCCGGTAAATTGCAAAGGTACATTTACCTTCGGCTCGCAGCCTGCGAAATATTCCGCTAGCCACTTTTCGGCAAGTGCAAAAACAGGCAGCTCCGCATTTTGCGCATCTTGAATATCTTTATCGCCATAATGCTTATCGTCTGCAAACCATAGACCGGTTAAACTTTCACCATCGCTGCGTAAAGTTATTTCGCCTAAAGGCGAGGAAATCTTTTTATAGTACAACATCTTCAACCTCATTTATTTTGCGTGGTAGCACTAAGGGGATAGAACCCTTATAATTTAACGTTTTTTCGCAGGCGCATAATCCTTCATACCCTCTATCGCACCGCCGGCAATCGCCCAAAGGTAGATGGCTACCGTACTGCCGTAGGGACTATAGCGCTTTTGGTATTTGGCAAACAGCTCACGCGTAATTTTGCGGTGATGATAAAGCATCCGCAAACCTCGCTGAATCGCCAGGTCGTCATAGCTTAAAATATCCGGTCGCTGCAGGCAGAACAGCAAAATCATTTCTGCCGTCCATTTACCGATACCCTTCAGGCTGCTCAGAGCTTTAATTGCCTCTGCGTCACTCATCTTCTCCACTGCCTGCAAATCAAACTCAGCACTGACAATTTTATCCGCAAAATCCTTGATGTATTCTGCCTTACGCAGGCTCATGCCCAAGGCCTGCAGCTCCTGTGCCGACGCAGCATGTACTGTCGCAGGCGTAACCTCTGTCAGCCTTGCCTCCAAACGCTCCCAGACAGTTGCCTGTGCCTTGGATGATATCTGCTGACCGACAATATGACGTACAACAGCAGCAAAAAGATTAGCGTCCAGCTTGCGCTCAATATGACCGATTTGCTCTATAGCTAAAGCAAGCCTTTTATCCTTGCGCTTAAGATAATTTATTTCTGTTTCGCCGTATTGAAAATACATCATATCACCTGCCTTCTGAAAGTATAATGATATTATAACGCTTAAGAAGCAAAAAGAATAGCGGATAAGCATACAAATTCAGCAGAAGCTTTGCGAAAAAAGAAAAGCCAGACAGCTTCACGCTGTATGGCTCATATTAAAGACACTCGATAATAGCTTTTAAAATCGCGCTGGTTTCTTCTATAGGCCTAGCAAGGCTTTCGTCAAACACCATTTCCGGCAAGAGCGGCACATGTACAAAGCCCACTTTCGTTGTCGTACCGGCGTAAGCATGGGCAGCACGGTAAAAAATTTCGTTGCAGACATAGCCGCCGGAAGCAAACTCCAGCTGCACGGGCAACTTCTGCGCACGTAAAGAGCGGACTATTTCATGTACAGGAATCGTAGCAAAGTAGGCATCAGGAGCGCCCTCTCTGATAGGTACTCCCCACGGCCTATGACCAAGGTTATCCTCTAAAAAAGCGTCACGGATATTTAAAGCTGCCAGATTTAATTGTAATCTGGTACTGCCGCTGTTCATACCGCATAATAAAATAACGTCAGGCTTTACCCTGCCGGCTTCCTCCAATAAAATTTTTGCTTCTAAATCGAAAATATTCGGCAGCATCAGCTTATACAACTGATAATCGCCAACGATATCCGGCAAAGCCTTTACTGCCTTCCATGAAGGATTAACGATATAATGGGCGAAGGGGTCAAAGCCAGTGATAAGTAACGATTTCATACTCATGCTCCTGAAAATAAGATAGATATATTATAGAACAAGTGACAATGGGGTGCAAGTACTAAATATAAAGTCACTTCGTTCCTAGGATTCAAGTAAATTGAGCGAGGGATATATCGTGTAAGGAATAGCAATTTTAGCAAATGAGCATTTGGAACCATAGAAGTGTCGCAATTGTTTGAGCGCTCAACTTAACTTATATTGAAGAATTTTTTAGCTTCGCGCGAGTTTTGCGGCACTTCGTCCTGGTTCCATGTGAAATTTGCGTTAAGAAATTGCTGCTGACTGAAACGATATATCTCTCGCGACCAGCAATACTTCATTAAGAAGCTCCCGCCGCCAACTTGATTCCATAATTGTAGAATCTATCCCTCCAAAAATACTCCCTATTCGGTCGCATTTTCGGAGAAAGCTCCACCTTTTCGATTTCT
>ENA-ORUV01000064-ORUV01000064.1-human-gut-metagenome-genome-assembly--contig:-NODE-64-length-86090-cov-6.41693_pt1 | contig 86090 bp, 70 predicted proteins | sample MGYA00242089_ERZ509229 | MGnify/ENA primary metagenome ERZ509229 (study PRJEB26280, sample SAMEA2338805) | human gut metagenome | biome: human gut; feature: human-associated habitat; material: faeces...
CTGCCGGCGCGGGCGCTGCCTGCGGCACGGCCGCAACGGTTACCGCAGCGGGCGCTTGCACGACGGGGGCTGCAGAAACGGTCGGGCGGTTGACGATGCGAACGTGGTCTTCGCCTTCCGTGATTTCAAGTTCGGCAACGCCGCTTTCGCTCACGAGGTCGATCAATGTCTTGAGTTTGCGAAGGTCCATTTTGTTTCAGCAATGAATATGTCAAAGTGGGCTTCTGACGTCTGGGCCGCAGGTGCAGGGGTACCGCACGGCGCGGACGGCACAGAGAGCCGCAAAGGCTGCTTAGGAGCGTCATTTTCTTTAAAAGAGCACTGAAAAGCAGATAACTCAGCGCAATTTTGCGCATTCTGCCTATTTCTTGTCAAAGAAAATCTGCTTCAATGCTAGGGTATTCCCTAAGTATTGGCGTAAAACGACGCTCTGAAGGCCATTGCAAATAAACTGCAGAGTGTAGAGAGCGGCCGATGCCCTCGGTATGCCCTCAACGGGGTAGCCCAATACGGCAGACGGATGATGCGGGTTATGGGTGCGGTTTAGGGGGCGTCTGAGAGAACTTGGGCGAGCGCATCCGAAGGAATTGAGCCGGCAGCTTCCCACTCGGCTTGAAATTCATCGGGCCGGGTGAGTGCCGGCAGCGGCGTGTGCTCAGGAACGACACGCACCAGAACGGGTTCGCCGCGCACGTCAAGCAGCAGAGAGTCCAGACATTTTTCGCCGACGCGGCGGGCAAAAGCGGTGGGGTAGGGAGCATCGAGCGGTTCGGGCAAAAACCCGGCATTGAGGAGCGCAAGAAAGGCTTCTTTTTCACCCGTGCCGATGGCGACCAGTTCTGCCGGAGAAGTCTCGACAGCCGCGCCGGACAGGACAACGCCGATCAGGCGGCAGTTGAGTTCCGGGACGCTGCGCATAACGTGGAGTGCAGCATGCCGTTTGGCCGCGAGGAGCGCCCGATGTTCATGAGGCGCAAAGAGTGCAAACCACCGGCGAATCTCACTCGCAGTGAGATCGGGATCGGGGCGGATCCCCACCGAGCGCTGGGCATCGCGAAAGGCGCGTGCCCAAGTGCGGCCTTCGGCGGCGATCAGCTTGGCGGCGACGGCGGCGGCTTCCTGTTCCTGTCGTGTGTACTCGCGCATGCTGCGCCTCCCAGAGAAGAAAAATGCATCTGAAGAATTCTAGAGCGGCCGAGAGGTCAGCAGTTTTGCGACAATTTCGGTCAATGAAATCCCAAGCGCCGCGATGCGCTCCTGGGGCTCCTACCCAATGCGAGGAATCTTTCGATGCATATCCATATTCTCGGCATCTGCGGCACTTTCATGGGCGGCATCGCTCAGATCGCCCGCGAAGCCGGCCACCAGGTGACCGGATGTGACAAAAACGTCTATCCCCCGATGAGCGATGCGCTGCGCGCCAACGGTATAGCCATCACTGAAGGGTACGGTGCCGAGCAGCTTGCTGTCGCTCCTGATCTTTGGGTGATCGGCAATGCCGTCTCCCGCGGCAATCCGCTTTTGGAAGCCATTCTCAATGCCGGCCTTCCCTATACCTCGGGCCCGCAATGGCTGAGTGAAAACATTCTTACCGGGAAGAAGGCTCGGACGGTGCTTGCTGTGGCAGGAACGCACGGCAAGACGACCACTACTTCCATGCTCACTTGGATCCTGCGCGAAGCCGGACTCCATCCTGGATTTCTGATCGGCGGCGTCCCTTGTTGGGGGGAGCAGTCGGCTGCTTTGGGCGACCCTCAGGCGCCTTTTGTGATTGAAGCTGACGAATATGACACCGCGTTTTTCGATAAGCGCAGCAAATTCGTCCACTATCGTCCGCGCATCGCGATTTTGAATAATCTCGAGTATGACCATGCGGATATTTTTGAAAATCTCCAGGCCATAGAAACGCAGTTTCACCATCTTGTGCGGACGATGCCTTCGCAAGGAACCATCATCGCCAATGCCAAAGCGCCGGCGCTCGACCGTGTGCTGGCACGCGGCTGTTGGTCAAAGCTTGAGCGGTTTGACACGCCCTTTGGCACGCCGGACGGATGGACGCTTGCCGAAGACGGTTCGGCATCGCTCGGCGCAGAGGTCTTCGGTGCGGTGAAGATTCAAATGCCCGGACGCTACAACGAGCTCAATGCGCTGGCAGCGGTTGCCGCTGCGCGTGCGGCGGGCGTCCTTCCTCAGACGGCTCTGAAGGCGCTCGAAAGCTTCCCCGGCGTTCATCGTCGGCAGGAAGTGAAAGGCGAAGCCGACGGGTGCCTCGTCATTGACGATTTTGCACATCACCCCACGGCCATTCATGAAACGATCGACGGCGTGCGCGGCCGCTGGCCGGGACGAAGGCTGCTGGCGGTGCTTGAACCGCGCAGCAATACGATGAAGCTCGGCACGATGAAGGATCGGCTGGGCGGCGCACTGGCCGATGCCGATGCGGTCTTTTGTTATGCCGGCCCGGGCGTTGCCTGGTCGCCCGAAGAGGCACTGAAGGCTCTGGGCAGTCACGCTTGGGCAACGCACGACTTTGATGCCCTGGTGACGCAGGTCGTGAAAGCTGCTCGCCCGGGTGACGTTATCCTCTGCATGAGCAACGGCGGGTTCGGCGGCATTCATGGGAAGCTCTTAGCCGGACTCAAGGCCAAGGCTGAGTCCCGTGCGGGAGCTTAAGCATGGTGCCGTCCGCTGTTGACCGTGTCATTTACCTGCACGGCTTTCGTTCCTCGCCGGCTTCGGCAAAAGGCCGCGAGCTCGCTGCGGCCGCAGCAGAATGGAATGCCGATTTTTCTGCGCCGGATCTGAACCTTTCGCCGCGAGAAGTCGATGCGCTCGTGGGCAGCCTGCTCTCGCCGCTCTCTGCCCAAGCACGACGGTGTACGCTTCTGGTGGGGTCAAGTCTGGGCGGCTTTTACGCACTTCGTGCGGCGCGGGCATACGGCTGTCCGACGGCGGTCGTCAACCCCTGCCTGATGCCTTGGGATTTTGTGCCGCAGCAAGTGGGACTCCAAACCATTTTTGGTACCAATCGAACGATTATGGTCGAGCCTGGGTTTGCCGACGAGTTTCGCGCACTTGCTGCCGAAATGCCGGCAGCACCGCTGGATCCCGCTGATGCGTTGGTGCTGCTTTCAACGGCAGACGAAACGCTCGACTGGCATATTGCGGATCGAGCGCTGCGCGGCTCACCCAAAGTGCTTTCCGCCGAGGATGATCATCGCATGCAGCGCTTTGCTGAGTGCTTGCCCGCCGTACGCGGATTTTTTATGCGGCGCAAGATTGTGCCTGCATTCGACGCGCGATAGTGCAAAATAGCGGCCTTGAGGAAAACACCGAACAACCATCGGACAGTTCGCGCTTTGCGCGAACAGAGTTGAAGCAGAACGCGATGTATCTATATTTCGAAGACGACGGAGCCTTCAAGGCGGGAACAGTGCTTTCGCAGGCTGGGAGCGCCTATCAGGTAGAGCTGACTACGGGGCGGCGGAGCAAAATCAAGGCCTCTCATGTCTTTTTTCCCTTTGAGACACCGAGCGCTTCAGAACTGATCGCGCGCATTCCGGATGCGGCTGCAGAGCTTGATCCGGCTTTTCTCTGGGAAGCAGCGCCCTCAGAGGAATTTTCCTTTAAGGATCTCGCTCAGGAATACTGGGGTGAGAAGCCTTCGCCCGTCGAGCTCGCAGCACTGCTGACGGTACTGCATGCCAATCCGGTTTACTTCTACCGCAAAGGCCGAGGCGTCTACCGCAAAGCGCCGGCGGAAATCCTCGCTAAAGCGCTCGAAGCGCTTGAGCGCAAGCGCCGCATGGAAGAGCAAAAGAAGGCCTGGACGGCTGAAATGGTTGAAGGGAAGCTCCCTGAGGCGATCGGCCGTCAGGCCCTGACGCTTCTGCTTTCACCCGATAAGAACGGAATCGAATGGAAGGCGCTCTCGGATGCTGCTGCGGAGACGCGGCAGACGCCGCTGCGTCTGATGCTCGCATTGGGCGGCATTGCTTCGCCTTGGCGCTGGCATGTAGACAGCTTCTATACGGCGAATTTCCCGCATGGCCGCGGTTTCCCCGCCGGCCTCCCGGAGCCCCCGGCTGATACGTGGGAGGAGCTTCCTATTGCCGACGTTGACGCGTTCTCGATTGACGATTCAACGACGACGGAAGTCGACGATGCGGCGAGCATCGAGCATCTCGAGGGCGGCATCACCCGCGTAGGCATCCACATTGCCGCACCGGCGCTGATGATCCAGAAGGATTCGCCGCTCGACGCGGTAGCCAAGACGCGCATGAGCACGGTTTATGCTCCGGGCCTGAAGACGACGATGCTGCCGGAAAGCTGGATTAAAGCCTCGTCGCTCGATGAAGGGCACCTCGTTCCCTGCATTTCGCTTTATGTGTGGGTAAAGGACGATACCTTTGCCGTCGAGCGCACTGAGACACGTCTGGAGCGGATCGCACTGAAGGCAAATCTGCGCTACGACAAAATCGATGATCTGGTCACCGAGGAAGCGATTGCGGCCGATGCGCTCACCATCCCGTACGCGCACGAAATCGCTTGGCTGTGGCATTTTGCCAAACGTCTGCAGCACGGCCGAGAGGAGGTGCGCGGACGTCCCGAACCGACGGGACGCGTGGATTGGTATTTTGCGCTTGAGGGCGAAGGCGAGGATGCGGTTATTCACGTCAAAGGCCGCCGCCGCGGCGCGCCGCTCGATCTGCTGGTTGCTGAACTGATGATTTTCGCCAACAGCACTTGGGGCCTTTGGCTCGAAGAGCACAGCACCCCGGGCATTTATCGTTCGCAGCGCATGGGGCGTGTGCGCATGAGTACCTCACCGGGACCGCATGACGGTTTGGGTGTGGAGCGCTACGCCTGGAGCACGTCGCCGCTGCGCCGTTATGTGGACCTCGTGAATCAGCGTCAGATGATTGCGGTGCTTCGCGGTGAAACTGCGCCATACGGCCGCACCGATGTCGACCTTTTCACGATTGTGAGTCAGTTTGAAGCGATTTACGGTCTCTATTCCGACTTCCAGACTCGAATGGAGCGTTACTGGTCGCTGCGCTGGATTCTGCAGGAAAAACTCACGTCCATTGAGGCGATTGTCGTCAAGGGCGATCTCGTTCGCATCGACGGACTGCCTTTTATGCAGCGGGTGCCGGGACTCACCGAAGATCTTCCGCGCGGACGCAAAGTGGAGCTCCGTATTCTGGGGTGCGACCTCGTCGATCTTGTCATGGATGCAAGACTCGTCAAGGTGCTTGACGAGGCGATTACGCCCGAAGAGGAAGCCGCGCTTGAAGAGTCCCTAAACGAAGCGTCTGAAGCTGCGGAGGCAGCCGAAGAGGTGAAGGAGGCCAAAGCGGCTGAACATGCCGCACAGGCCGATGCTGCTCAAGTTCTGAGTGCGTCCAATTAATTTAAAAACGTCAAACATGGGAAAAGGTCGATTCGCTTGGGCGAAATCGACCGCATGTTTGGGATGTTCGCTGCCGCATCTTTGCCTGATCCGGCACTCGAGAAGAAGCGGACGGTCTTAAATCGTGCTAGCCTCACGGGCGATTGCGGCTGAAGGTTTTTATTTGCAGCAGCCGCAGAGCTTCGTCCGGGAGGAATTTTTTCCTTCTGTCCCGTCCAATCCTTGAGCTGAGAGAGGTACTGCGCCGTGAACCGCGAGGACCAAACAGAAGCGCCCAACGAGGAGATCGCAGGCGCTCCGACGCTCGATTCGGACGAAGCCAGCCGCGCACTTGCGCGGGTGCAGCAGGTTCTCGATTCCGATGAGGATCGGGCCCGAGCTTTGGAAAAAGCTCGTGAAAAGGCCGAAAAAGCCGCTCGCGCAAAATCGGGCGGCAATGAAAAGCCCGATGAGGACGACAAGGATGACGAAGCGCGTCCGCTGACGCCGGAAGCCGCGCAGCAGCTGCGTGACATTCTCGAGCCCCTCCATCCTGCCGACATTGCTTGGGTACTCGAAGCCCTGCCGCTTGACGACCGTCTTGCTGTCTGGAATCAAGTCCAGAGTGAGTCTGACGGCGATATTCTGCTCGAAGTCAACGAGGGCGTTCGTGAGACCCTGATCGAAGCGATGGACCGCGACGAACTCGTCGACGCGGTTGAAACGCTCGATACCGACCAGATCGCTGACTTGGTCGATGACCTGCCGCCAGATGTGATGGCGGAGGTTCAGGAAGGCCTTTCGCACGAAGAGCGTGCTCAGCTGCGCGCGGCCATGTCGTACCCCGAAGACTCGGTCGGTGCGCGCATGGACTTTGAAATGGTGTCGATCCGCGAAGAAGTGACGATCGACATGGTGCTCAGATACCTGCGCCGCTTCAAAGAGCTCCCTGATCATATGGACCAGATCTTTGTCGTTGATCGACTGGGGCGCTTAAAGGGTGCGCTTGCTGTCGCTCAGATTCTGACGTCCGATCCAGCCAAACAGGTGCGGCGCATCATGCAGACCGAGACCTTCACGCTCAACCCGCTCGATGATGCGAGTGATGCGGCACAGGCCTTCGAGCGCTACGACTTGGTGAGTGCGGCAGTCGTTGATGAGGCTGGTCGATTAGTGGGCCGTCTGACAGTCAACGAAGTGGTTGACGTCATTCGAGAGGAAAGCGACGAAGACGCTTTCAGTGCAGTAGGTCTGGATGACGAACAGGACTTGTTCGGCAGCGTTTGGGGAGCGGCCAAAAGCCGCTGGCTCTGGCTGGGCGTCAACCTCTGTACGGCTTTCTTTGCTTCGCGCGTGATTTCAGCCTTTGACGGCACCATTGAGCGCGTGGTGGCACTTGCGGCTTTGATGCCCATCGTAGCGGGCATGGCCGGCAATTCCGGCAATCAAACGCTGACGCTTTTGGTGCGCTCGCTTGCCACCGGACAGGTGACGCTGGCCAATACTATCGATATTTGGAAGAAGGAACTTGCCGTAGCGGTTGTCAACGGCCTTCTCTGGGGCGCCATTGCCGGCCTCTGTGCTTGGGCGCTTTATTGGGATTCGCCGCAGGGGCATACGCTCGGTCTGGTCATGGCGCTTGCGATGTTCCTCAACATCGTCCAGGGAGCGGCTGTCGGACTTGCTGTGCCGCTTATTCTCAATAAGATGGGGCGCGATCCGGCCATGGGCGGTTCTGTGCTGCTCACCTTTACGACCGATTCGGGCGGGTTCCTGATCTTCCTCGGGCTAGCGACCATTTTCTTCCGCTGACGAGGGAAAAAAAGACCGCCCGTGTTCACCGGGCGGCCTTATTCCATCTGATCGGTGCGATTAGCGACGGCTAAAGATCACCGAAGAGACGCTTCAGATCGTCAATAGATTTCTTGGCCGCGGGCTTCTCCTCGTCGCTTTCCTTGGCGGAAATTTCACGCACGGTGTAGACATCTTCGATTTCCTCTTTCCAGTATTCGTGCGGCGCGCTGGAATGAAGAAAACGGTCCGCAATTTCTGACCCCACATTCTCGGCACGCAGCACCCGTTTGGTGTCGAACTCCACATCAAGCCAGCGGCGGGTGCGGTCATAGCCGGCGGAAGTGATGCCGCCGCGGTGGATAGGAATGCGCTTCATCTGAATGCCTCTTTTTAAAGCTTCAACAGCGTTCTGCAGATGATTTTTAGAAAGTTGCCGGCGGCAGAGGGCGCACGACAAGTGATGGTTAGATTCTACCTATCATGATGGCGGACAGATTGAATTTAACAAACGCGGCCAAGAGGTCAGATGAGTTGAATACTGACGCAATAGTGAGGTGGTTTCACTGCATTTTTTTGAAACAAAGCAAAAACAAAGGCAAAATTTTATTGTCTTCAAGCGTTTTCGCAGTGTGCGGGCACTCGCATCCTGATGGAAGATCTGTTAATCTGCCAACCAATCCATAGCCGAATATGCGCGTTAACCCTAATGCTTTAACGCTGTCGGTCCAGAAAACATCAAATTTTTAAATTACAGCCGCAGCCGCAGCTCAGACAACCCTATGCACTGACAGGAGGGCTTGTTTGATTTTGGGACGGCTTGTGCTCGTTTCAATGCATCTTCAAGACGTCGATATTTCCGCCCCAACCGTATCGCCCCTGACGCCTTCAAAGACTCCCGGGAAGCTTCTTGCAAGCATTACAAACGGGAGATTCTGGCCCATGGGTGCAGTGGGTACGGCCGCCGTGGCTGCTGCAGTATGGCTTACTGCTGCGGGTTTAGCGGGGCCGGCCGGCGTCCAGGCGGCTACGCAGACAGAAATGGCCGCGATTGAAGAGGCCGATGTACATGAGTCGCTCAATCGGTTTCTGGAAGAGAAAGCATCGAACGCTGTCGCGTTGGTTGAGGATTGGGAACGCAAGTCTCCGGCTTCGGAGGCGAGCTTGAGCGAGGCGGGCAATGCGTCAGAGGAGTCCGTGGCAGCTTATATCAACCGCAGCTACCGCGTTCCGCTCGAAGAGGCCAGACAGCTGACGGCATGGGCGTTGGAAATTGGACAGGGCTTTGATGTTGATCCGCTGCTTATTCTTTCGGTAGCGGCTACCGAATCGAGTTTTAATCCTAAGGCCAAAAACGGCTCTGGCGCAGAAGGGCTCATGCAGGTCATGACGAGCGTGCATACGGAGAAATTCAAAGCCTTCGGCGGGGCAAAGGCCGCATTGGAACCCTATCCCAACATGGTGGTGGGCGCTTCCATTCTCGCGCGTCTCATTGACCGAACAGGCAGCGTTTCGCAGGGCCTCAAGCATTACTACGGCGCGGGCAATCAGCCGAGCGACAACGGTTACGCCGCTAAGGTGTTTAAAGAACGCAGCCGTCTGCAGGTCGCTGCAGCCGGTGACTCGGACCGTGCGGTGGAGCTCTCGCGAGCCAATCGGACGGGACCCGCATACAACGCGAAGCATCGTCCCCGCAATCTTGGCTACGGTGAATGGATGCAGCTCTTGGAAACGCGTGCGCAGCAGGGCGGCAGTGTGAAACGCCTCACGCCCGAGAGCGATGCCGTGGCGGAAAACCGCCGTTCGTCAGATTCCGCTGACGCGAGCAGTACTGAAAGCTAAGCTTTTATCGGCTGATATGGAAACGAAAAAGAGCGTGTCTGCAGCAGAATGCGGCGCTCTTTTTTCCTGATGGGCCTCAGCAGGCACGAGGAAGATCACCGACAAGTGTCTGAGCCCAAATAGCCGCGGCCAGTCCTGCGGTTTCCGTGCGCAGAACACGCGGCCCCAGAAGCTGAGGCTGCCAGCCGTGTGCGGCGGCGAGCTCGATTTCGCGAGCAGAGAACCCGCCCTCGGGTCCGACGGCAAAGGCGACGGAGCGGAGCCCCGGCTGCATGCTCGAAGCCGCAGAGGCATCGGCACCGGGCGCCAGAACAAATTTGACGCCTCCAGAAACAGTCTTAAAGCCGGCTTCAAGAGAGGGGACTGCCCGAACGAGGGGCACGACATTGCGGCCGCACTGTTCAGCCGCCGAGCGGGCAATGTCGGTGAGACGGGCCAGACGTTTTTCCAAGCGTTCCCCGGCAAGCTTCGTCACGCTGCGTTCGGCCGGCATGAAGACAATTTCAGAGATGCCGGCTTCAACGGCTTTTTCGACGATCCAGTCCGCTTTTTCCGGTGCAACGAGGCTTTGAAGGAGCGTGATCGCCAGAGGAGACTCTGCTGTGCGGTCCGTGCGGTGCTCAAGCTCCACCCAGGCCGAGGCGTCCGAAAAACCGACGGGCCCCGACCAGGCAGCTCCCGTACCGTTAAAGAGTTCAACGATCTCGCCCGCGGCCAGTCTGAGCGATCGACCGGCATGACGAGCGGTTTTGGGAGGCAGTTCAAAGCGTCCGCCCAGTTGGAAGGCGTCAGTAGGGGCGTCGATGAAAAAGCGCGGCGTCGGCATGGGGGAGTACAGCGGAAGGAACGGGGAAAATGGGCGGTCGGACACGGAGTCAGATGGTTTGAGCCGGATTGGCTTCGGTCGTCATGTTTGTTTTAAGCATCGAATCGACCACCCTTAAATGATAAAATCTTTAGTTTCAGCAGGGGCTCCTTAAAGACGGAGTATTCCCCGCTCAAGCTCTCACCTCCTCTCTTCCGCAAAAGCAAGACACATGTCACAGGTCTCCCCCCAGACGATGGCGAACGCGATCCGCGCGCTCGCGATGGATGCTGTTCAAAAAGCGAAGTCCGGTCACCCCGGCATGCCGATGGGCATGGCAGACATCGCCACGGCGCTCTGGACGCGTCATCTGCGCTTCAATCCGCAGGATCCCAAGTGGTCGGGCCGCGACCGCTTTATTTTGTCCAACGGCCACGGTTCGATGCTGCAGTACGCACTGCTTCACCTGACGGGCTTTGATCTGTCAATGGATGATCTGAAGGCTTTCCGCCAGCTCGGCAGCCGCACGCCGGGACATCCGGAAGTGGATATCACGCCGGGGGTGGAAACGACGACCGGCCCGCTGGGACAAGGTATCGCCAACGGTGTCGGCATGGCGCTCGCAGAGAAACTGCTCTCCGCTGAATTCAATCGAGACGGCTTTCCGGTCGTCGACAATCGTACGTATGTGTTTTTGGGCGACGGCTGCCTGATGGAAGGCATCAGCCATGAGGTCTGCTCACTCGCGGGCGTCTGGAAGCTCAATAAGCTCATCGCGCTTTACGATGACAATGGTATTTCAATTGACGGTGATGTACGCGGCTGGTTCCGCGATGACACCCGCGGCCGATTCGAGGCCTATGGCTGGAATGTGATTGGTCCGGTCGACGGTCACGACATCGACGCCGTTGATCAGGCCATCGCCCAAGCGAAGGAATCTGCAGAGAAACCGACGCTTATCATCTGCCGCACGACAATCGGCAAGGGTTCTCCCAACCGTCAAGGCACGGCCAAGGTGCATGGCGAAGCGCTCGGCGACGAAGAGATTGCCGCGACGAAGGCCGCTCTCGGCTGGCCTTACGGTCCTTTTGAAATTCCGCAGGATGTTTATGCTGCTTGGGATCATCGCGCTGAAGGGGCGAAGATCGAAAAAGAATGGCAGCAGATGTATGCGGGTTATAAAGCCGCTTACCCGGAACTGGCCAAGGAACTCGAGCGCCGGCTGGCGGGCGATCTGCCTGACCAATGGGATGCCGCCGTCATGGATGCCGTTTGCCAGGCTGCCGAGGCGGCCGAAACGGTGGCCACCCGCAAGGCCAGTCAAAAGGCGCTTAATGCGCTGGCCCCTGTCCTTCCGGAGCTCCTTGGCGGTTCGGCTGACTTGACCGGGTCAAACCTGACCAACTGGTCGGGCTCGACGAGCCTGAATACGGGCGACTTCCATGCACGTCACATCAGCTACGGTGTGCGCGAATTTGGCATGTCGGCCATTCTGAACGGCATTGCGCTTTACGGCGGATTCATTCCCTACGGCGCGACGTTCCTGACTTTCTCGGATTATTCGCGCAATGCCCTGCGCATGTCCGCGCTGATGAATCTGCGCGCCATCAACGTCTTCACGCACGATTCCATCGGGCTTGGTGAAGACGGTCCGACACATCAGTCGGTTGAACACATTCCCTCGCTGCGCCTTATCCCGGGCATGGATGTCTGGCGTCCCTGCGATACGGTTGAGGCCGTTGTGGCCTGGGCGAGTGCCATCGAGCGCCGAGACGGCGCTTCCTGCCTGATTTTCTCGCGTCAGAACGCAGCCTTCATCGACCGCGACGAAGTAGATGCGGATGCGATCGCTATGGGCGGCTATGTCGCCGCCGAAGCTCCCTTGGGTGAAGGCGAAGCGCAGGTCGTGCTGCTCGCGACCGGTACGGAGGTGGGGCTTGCGATGGATGCGCGCGCTAAACTCGCCGCGCTCAACATCAATGCCCGTGTGGTATCGATGCCTTGCACGAACCGTTTTGACCGCCAGTCGACGGAGTATCGTCAGTCGGTGCTCCCGCCGGGACTGCCGGTGCTCGCCATTGAAGCTTCAAAGACTGATCTTTGGTGGAAGTACTTTACGGGGCGCGGCGACGTGCTTGGCGTCGACAGCTTCGGTGAGAGCGCGCCGGCCAAGGATCTTTGGATCAAGTTCGGCTTTACGGTCGACAATGTCGTCGCCAAGGTTGAGGCGCTCCTCCAGTAAATCCCTTTGTTTTTTTACCCATCCCTTTCTTCAATATCTAGGAAGTTTCCGACATGACCATCCGTGTTGCCATCAATGGGTTCGGCCGCATCGGCCGCAACGTGCTCCGCGCTCATTACGAGTATGCCAAGCAGCACGACGTTGAAATCGTCGCCATCAATTCTCCGGGCGACCTTGCAGTGAACGCCCATCTCCTGAAGTACGACACGGTGCACGGCCGCTTCACTACGCCCGTTGAAACGGACGGCAAAGACATGATTGTCGGCGGGGATCGCATTCACGTCTTCAAGACGCGAGATCCCCGTGAACTGCCCTGGGCCGACCTCGGTGTCGATCTGGTGATGGAGTGCACGGGAGCCTTCAATTCGAAAGAAGCCTCGATGGTGCATATCGAATCCGGTGCGAAGAAAGTGCTGCTTTCGGCCCCTGGCAAGACCGCGGATGCGACGGTGGTCTACGGCGTGAATCAGGATGTGCTTAAAGCCACGGATCTCGTGGTGTCGAACGCCTCCTGCACGACCAACGGTTTGGCGCCGCTCGTCAAGCCCCTGCAGGACAAAATTGGCATCGAGCACGGTTTGATGACGACGATTCATTCGTACACGAACGATCAGGTGCTCACCGACGTCTACCATAAGGATCTGCGCCGAGCCCGCGCTGCGACGCACTCGATGATCCCGACGAAGACGGGCGCTGCCAAGGCCGTGGGGCTGGTGCTGCCGCAGCTGAAGGGCCGTCTGGACGGCTTTGCGGTCCGCGTGCCGACGATTAATGTGAGCTTTGTCGATCTGACGTTTATGGCAGAACGCGCGACCTCGATCGAAGAAATCAATGCGATCCTGAAAGAGGCGAGCGAGGGCGAACTCAAGGGCATTCTCGGCTACAACGATGAGCCGCTGGTGTCGATTGATTTCAACCATGATCCGCGCAGCTCTATTTACGATTCGACGCTCACGAAGATGTCTGGCGACCGCCTCGTCAAGGTTATGGCCTGGTACGACAATGAGTGGGGCTTCTCCTGCCGTATGCTCGACACGGCCTGCGCGATGATGGCCGCCAAGTAAGCTCTGAAAAATCAGACGTAAAGTGAAGCCCAATTTCATTGGCTGAAGCAATATCTGCCGCCCGCGGAAGCGTCCGAATGCCGGATGCTCCCGCGAGGCGGTTTTTTCTTTGGACTTTCGGTCTAAAGAAGATCCAACGTATTTTTAATGCAAAGGAGCAGTTTCCATGCAAGTGAAGACTCTGGATTCTCTGGCCGCCTCGGGCGTTTTGAAGGATAAGCGTGTTCTGATCCGCAGTGATCTGAATGTGCCCCGCAATGATGAAGGCGCGATCACCAATGACGCTCGCATTGTGGCGAGTCTTCCGGCCATTAAGACCGCGCTGCTCGCGGGGGCGGCCGTGATGGTGACGAGTCATCTGGGCCGTCCTAAGGAAGGCGTTTTGCGCCCGGAAGATTCTCTGCAGGTCGTTGCCGATCGCTTGGGGGAACTGCTTGGCCGAGAAGTACCGGTTGTTCAGGATTGGGTCGACGGCGTTGAGGTGAAGCCCGGTGAGCTGGTGGTGCTGGAAAACTGCCGCTGCAATGTGGGTGAAAAGAAGTGCGATGAGGCGCTTTCAAAGAAATACGCTGCGCTTTGTGACGTTTATGTCAATGATGCCTTCGGTACGGCTCACCGCGCAGAGGCGACAACGGTCGGCGTGGCGAAGTACGCCCCGATTGCTTGCGCGGGTCCCTTGATGGCCAAGGAAATCGAAGCACTCTCCAAGGCGCTCGGCAGCCCCTCTCGCCCGCTTGCCGCGATTGTTGCCGGCTCAAAGGTGTCAACTAAGCTCACGATTCTCTCGAATCTCGCCGAGAAAGTGGATCGCCTTATCGTGGGCGGCGGCATCCTCAATACGTTCTTGCTCGCAGCCGGCCGTCCGATCGGCAAGTCGCTCGCTGAACCGGATCTGGTGGACGAATGCCGCAAGGTGCTCGAGATTCTTGAAAAGAAGGGTGCAAAGCTGCCGATGCCCGTCGATGTCGTGGCGGCCAAGGCTTTTGCGGCTGATGCCCCGTACCGCGTTTGCAGTGTTGATGAAGTGGCCGATGACGAGATGATCCTGGATGTGGGTCCGAAGACCGCGGAACATCTCGCACACGAACTGCGCTCTGCCGGAACGATCGTTTGGAATGGTCCGGTGGGTGTCTTTGAGATGAAGCCCTTTGCCAAGGGAACGGAAGCGCTGGCCTATGCGATTGCCGAGGCGACCGATAAGGGGGCCTTCTCCATCGCTGGCGGCGGTGATACGGTCTCGGCCGTCAACGCCTTCGGTGTGGAAGACCGCATTTCGTATATCTCCACGGGCGGCGGTGCTTTCCTCGAGTTCCTGGAAGGCAAGACGCTCCCGGCCATCGCCGTTCTCGAAGAACGAGCAGACCAATAAATCGCTCGACGCCCCGCTGCTCAGCTCCGACTCCCCTTGATGCCAAGACAAACCATTGGCGGGTTTGACGAGGCTCCGGAGCTGAGAAGCGGGTTGTTGATGCGGCAGAAAAAAGTGCAGGACCAACAGCAGAAGTGAGGACCCTATGATTAATCGTGCAAATGAATTGCTCGAGCGCTTTATGCGCTACGCAGCCGTTACAAGCCAGAGCGAAGCGGGTGCAAAAACTGTGCCGAGCACGGCGGGACAGCGCGTGCTCGCACAGATGCTTGCCGAAGAACTTAAAGCGCTCGGGCTCTCGGATGTCGAAGTTTCCGAATATGCCGTCGTTACCGGCCGGCTGCCCTCCAACCTTCCGGCAGGGGCCCAAGCGCCTAAGGTGGGTTGGTGCGCACATCTGGATACGGTCGACGCCGGACTTTCCCCGGACATTCATCCGCAGGTTGTGAAGAACTATCAAGGGGGCGACATCTGCCTTAATGCAGAGAAGAACCTTTGGCTTCGCGTGGCCGAACATCCTGAAGTGGAACGCTACGTAGGCGACGATCTGCTTCTTTCCGACGGCACGTCAGTGCTCGGCGCAGACAATAAGTCTGCCATTGCCAACATCATGACGGCACTCCACATCATCGTTGAGGAAGGTCGTCCTCACGGTGATATTTATGTTGCTTTTGTGCCGGATGAAGAAATTGGTCTTTGCGGCGCGAAGAAAATTGACTTTTCAAAGTTCCCGGTCGATTTTGCCTACACGATTGACAGCTGCGAACTTGGTGAAATCGTTTGGCAGACCTTCAATGCCGGCAGTGCCTGGGTGGATATTCAGGGCATTACCGCACATCCGATGTCTTCGAAGGGACAGCTTCTGAATCCGATTCTGGTCGCGCACGACTTCATCGGCATGCTTGACCGCGGTCAGACGCCGGAATTTACCGAGAAGACTGAAGGGTTTGTATGGGTGAACGGCATTCAGGGCGGTCCCGCCAAATGCCGCGTGTCGCTTAAGATCCGAGATCACAGCCTCAAGCGCTATGAAGAAAAAAAGACGCTTATCCGCGCCATCGTCGACTGCCTGCACGTGCGCTATCCGCGCGCGAAGATCAATCTGACGATCGAGGATGTCTACGGCAATATTGCCGACGCTATCAAACCCGAGAACAGTGCCTGCATTGACATGCTGCGCCGCGCGATGGAAATTGAACATGTGACGGTAAAGGACATTGCCATGCGCGGAGGCACGGATGGTTCCTTCATTTCCACGCAGGGTATTCCGACGCCGAATTACTTCACGGGCGCACACAATTTCCACAGTGCCTGTGAGTTCATGCCCATGTCTTCGTGGCTGAAGAGCCTTGCGGTGACACTGAGGCTTGTTGAACTCGCCGCTGGCGTGACGAAGTAATTGACCGTTTCGCTTCAAAAGAACGGGCGGCTTGATTTGCTCAGGCCGCCCGCTCTATTTTTTTATAACGCGCTATTCCACTCGTCCGTAGTGCTTGGCAAGCACTTCCTGTGAGTCCACAGCTTTTCCGTGTCTGGGCGGAGCGAGCCGCACATAGGTGCCGTCACTCTGGAGCTTCCAGCTCTGCACATTGTCGGCAAGCTGCAGGTCAAGTGTGGCCTTGATGCGGCTGCGGATGGCGGGATCGAGCACTGGTACGAGCACTTCAATGCGGCCGTCGAGATTGCGCGGCATCAGGTCGGCTGAGCCGATGAGCAGGAACGGATCATCGTTGTTGCGGAACCAGTAAGCTCGAGCATGCTCCAAGAAGCGCCCGACGATGCTGACGACTTGAATATTGTCGCTGATACCCGGAATGTTGGGGCGCAGGCAGCAGATGCCGCGGACGATCAGAGAAATCTTCACGCCGGCTTGACTTGCTGCATAGAGCGCCTGAATGACGGCGCGGTCAACGAGCTGATTGCACTTAAAGATGATTTCGCCCTTGCCGGTTTTCTGGTGTTCTGCCGCCTCGCGCTCAATCGCAGCAACAATGGAACTGCGGGTACTGTGGGGCGAAACGACTAAACGGCGGTATGTCGTCTGATCCGAGTAGCCCGTCATCACGTTGAAGAGGTCGGAGACGTCAGCACAGATGGCCGCATTGGCCGTAAAGAGCGCATAGTCTGTATAAATCTTCGCGGTGGAAGGGTTGTAGTTGCCCGTTGAGATGTGAACGTACCGAGTCATGCCGTCGGCCTCGCGGCGCACGACAAGGCAGAGTTTGGCGTGAATCTTGAGGCCGGCAAAGCCGTAGACGATGTTGACGCCGGCCTTTTCCATTTCCTCGGCCCAGTTGATGTTGCGTTCTTCGTCAAAGCGGGCTTTGAGTTCAACGACGGCCGTCACTTGTTTGCCGCGGCGTCGTGCATCGATCAGTGCGGCGACAATCGGACTGTTGCTGCCGCATCGATAGAGCGTCTGCTTGATGGCGACCACCTGAGGATCCGCAGCGGCGCGGCGAATAAAGTCGAGTACGCCGCTGAAGCTTTCATAGGGATGGTAGAGGAACACGTCTCGGGTTTTGATGGTGCCGAAGATGTCGCCCTCGGAAAAGAGCAGCGGTTCAAGTCCCTTATACGGTGCATCCTTCAGGGCAGGGCGATCGAGGCCGCTCAAAGCCATGAATTCCGACATGGCCATTGGGCCTTTGATGCGAAAGAGCTGGAAAGGCAAAAGTTCGAGCTTATCCATCAGGAAGTTGGTCAGCGCAGCATCGGTGCCGGCTTCAATTTCAAGACGGATCACGTCGCCGAAGCGGCGTTGGTCAACGAAGTCCTTGACGGCGGCTAAGAGGTCGTCAGCTTCATCCTCTTCAATTTCGATGTCGGTATTGCGGGTGATGCGGAAAACGCCCGACTTGACGACTTTGTGCCCGGGGAAGAGCTTGCCGAGATGTTCGCGAATTAAATCTTCGAGCAGGATGATGTCGTCATCGCGCCCGGAGGAATTGAAGCCCAGTTCAGCATAGGCAGATTCTTTCGTGCGGGGCACGAAGATGAAGCGCGGCATGTTGTTGGGGCACTTGAGGCGCGCATAACGCATGCTGCCGTCAGCGGCTTCGAGCTCAACAATAAAGTTGAGCGACAGATTGGAAATGGTCGGGAAGGGGTGCCCCGCATCGATGGCCTGCGGCGTGAGAATGGGATAAATCTCGTTGTCAAAGTACCCTTCAAGGAAGGTCTTCTGCTTTGCCGAGAGATTCTTCCAACGCCGGATGGCGATGTCTTTTTTAGCAAGCTCTGGCGCAAGCTTGTTTTTCCAGTGGTTCTGCGCTCTCGCGAGCATTCCGAGCACGCGGCGCCGAATTTCGGCGAGCTGCTTCACGGGAGGCAGGCCGTCAGCCGAAGTCGACGCCGCTCCCATCTTGTACTGACGAATAATGTTGGCCACGCGGACCATGAAGAATTCGTCAAGATTGTTGTGGAAAATGGCGAGGAACTTGAGCTGTTCGAGCAGCGGCACACTCAGATCGCAGGCTTCTTCGAGCACCTTGCGGTCGAATTCAATCCAATTGAGCTCACGGTTAATGTAGAGCAGCGGATCGGAGAGGTCTGGCACGCCTTCTACGGGCGGCAGCGGGGGCGGCGCAGATTCGAGCGAAGCCGTACTGGAAGCGGAAACTTTGACCGCTTTGACAGTTTTTACGCTTTTGGCGCTTTTAACCGTCTTCGTGATCGTCTTTTTAGACGCCGTGCTGCGGCGGACCGCGGTTTTTTTGACTGCAGTGTGTTCGCTTTTCACTTCAGCTTCGGCAGGCTTGACGTCTATTCCTGCGGGCTGGACAGCTGCGGGCTTGTCGGTCTTTGCGGTCGACTCTTTGACTGCGGTTTCTGCACCCTCGGTCTGGAGTGCGGATGCGGCTTTGCGGCTAAGGGTTGGTTTGTCTGACATCGAATGTTTTCACCGGAAATGAAAGCAGGTCTCATCTATTCTAAGCGCGCACCATTTCAAAACGATGAACCTAAAGTCTCTGACACATCTTGAGAAGACCGGCTGTGCGTTCGAGAGGGATGAAAGGCGTCCTAAAACGCTTTGCCTAATAAGCACATGGGAGCGCTAAGAGCGCTCCCATGGCGGCTTTTGAAGATCGGTGAGGTCAGTGTCTCAGAATTTTTGTTCGCGCTTTTCGTGCATCTTCTGATACGTCTTCCAGACGTAGCCCACAAGAATGGGGCCCATAGCGGCAGCAACGACTCCGAGAATGAGGATTTTTGAAAGATTCTGCTGAATGAAAGGGATGTTGCCGAAAAGGTAGCCTGCGCCAACGATCGATACCGCCCAGAGAATTGCGCCGAAGCCGCTGAAGAGTTCAAAGCGCAGACCATCCATGCGGGCTGCGCCGGCCACGAGCGGCGCGAAAGCGCGCACGATGGGTACGAATCGGGCAAGAACGACTGTTTTCCCGCCGTGTGAGAGATAGAAGCTGTGGGCGTGCTCGAGCTTCTTGGCATCAATCCAGTGAATACTGCCGTCATAAATTCGGTTGCCGAGCCATTTGCCGGTCGCATAACCCAAGGAATTCCCGAAGATTGCTCCCAGAATCACTGCCAGCATGATGAGCCATGGGCTGGCTGTGCCGGCTGCCGCAACGGTGCCCGCCACAAAAAGAAGCGAATCTCCCGGCAGAAACGACATGACAACGATGCCGGTCTCCAGGAAAAAGATCACGAACATTGCGATGTAGATAAGCGTGCCGTAGTCAGTGGCGATTGACACTAGAAAGTGGTCGGCGTTGGTAAAGAGCTCGACGATGAGTCCGAAGAGGTCCATGATCTTGAAAGTACAATTTTGTTTTATGCGAAAGAGTCGAAGGGACTCGATGCTGTCTGCGGAGGCGGCTTAAAGGGGTTGAACCGCAGCGATTCGAGCAGATCAGAAGCAGGGAGACAATGATAGCCGTTTGCTTCAACTAACTCTGATAGGCTGACGTCTCTTTGAATATCGCAGACTTCTGCCGTTCTGACCAAGACGGCAATACTTGCATACGTTTTTCTCATGCAGCCTAATCGTCCAATTGCAGAACTTTCGAGTCAGCTCATCAGTCAAATCGCCGCGGGTGAGGTGATTGAACGGCCGGCGTCCGTCGTCAAGGAACTTGTTGAAAATGCAGTGGACGCCGGAGCAGATCGCATTGAAGTGCGCATTGACGGGGGCGGTCTTTCACGGATTCTGGTGAGCGACAACGGCTGCGGTATTCCTAAAGCGGAATTGCCGCTGGCGGTGAAACGCCACGCGACGAGCAAAGTGGCCACGCTCGCTGATCTGGAAGCAGCAACGACGCTGGGTTTTCGCGGGGAAGCACTGGCATCGGTCGACTCCGTTGCGGAACTCATCATTGAGTCCAAAGCCGCGGGTGCGGGCGAAGCCTGGCGCATTGAGCGCGGAGCCGTCGAGCCGGCCGGAGGGATGGCCGGCGGAACACGTGTAGAAGTGACGGATCTTTTTTATAAGACCCCTGCACGTCGTAAATTCATGAAGTCCGAAAGTACGGAAACGGCACATGTGACGGCGCAGATGGAGCGCATCGCGCTAGCCAATCCGCAGGCCGCTTTTTCGCTTTATGCCAATGGGCGAAGAGCCATGCAGCTTGAGGCCGAGTCTGCGGAAGACCGCATCAAGGCGCTGATGCCCAAGGATTTCAAAGAGGCCTGTCGTCCAGTATCGGCTGAGTCGGACGGTTGGAAGCTCACGGGATTGGTGGGGCTTCCCACCATTTCTCGTACGCGTGCAGACGGTCAATACCTATTTGTCAACGGCCGCTTCATTCGCGATCGAGTGATGAACCATGCGGTGCGGGCAGCCTATGCTGATGTGCTTCATGGTCAGGCTCAGCCGCTTTACTGCCTTTTTCTGACCATTCCGCCCGAAGAGGTGGATTCAAACGTGCATCCGACGAAGACAGAGGTGCGCTTTCGGGATTCAAGCCGCGTGCACAGCTTCATTCTGCATGCGGTTGAGGCGGCGCTTGCGCCGCCCCTCGCACAGGCGGCCGGCGGGGCAGCCGCTGTACCGCTCGCCGATGCGTCTCTGGGCTCAGTTCCAGCGCGCCGCGAAGCAGCGCTTTTTGGTCGTTCCTCACTCGCCCAACCGCAAGAAGCCATTGCCGCAAAAGTACCTGCGGACCATCCCAATGCGCTTTGGGGTGCTCCGCCAGCCGGCACGGGATTTGAGCGTGCTGATTCTGAGCGTCCGGCGTCGGCAGCTTCCGGCAAACCGGTGCTGCAGCGTTTCCCCGCCGCTTATGGAGAGCGTCCCAAAGCCCCTTCGCCAGTTGCCGTAGCGGCAGCCATGAAGTTTTATGACCCCAATGCGTCTTCAGGGGAAGCGGGCGAACCGAAATCTTTGGAGCCCCGGAAACTGCCGCAAATGGAGCAAGAGGAGCATCCAGCGCTTTTTACGCCGCTTCAGGCACAGTCTGACGGCAGGGGATTCCTTGGGCGTGCATTGGCGCAGGTAGCCGGTGTTTATATCTTGGCCGAAAACGCTTCTGGTCTTGTCATCGTGGACATGCATGCGGCTGCCGAACGCGTGCTTTATGAACGAATGAAGCGGGCCATGGCGGAGTCAAAGCTGGCGGTACAGGAGCTCTTGATGCCGCTGGTTGTGCGGGTGACGCCGGCACAGTACGCGGCATTTGAGGAGTTTGAAAAGGGAGAAGTTTTTCCGGCTCTGGGCCTTATCTGCACGGGCGCAGATGAAGGTGCTGTGGCGCTTCGCGGCGTGCCGGCCATGATCGCTGAGGCCCCGTTGGGCGAACTGGAAGCACTCCTTCGAGAGGTACTCGACGATCTCGCCGAATTTGGTGCTTCAGAAGCGATGGATGTGCTGAAAAACCGCATTCTCTCCACCATGGCTTGTCACAATGCTTTCCGGGCCAACCGCAAACTTTCGCTGCCGGAAATGGATGCGCTATTGCGCGACATGGAAAAAACGGAGCGCGCAGATCAATGCAATCACGGCAGGCCGACATGGACAACGCTTTCCATGACGGATCTCGATCGACTGTTTATGCGGGGCCGCTGATGACTGATCAGCCGATGAACATGGGTCAAGCAGCTGCGCCCCAGGCACTTCTGCTTTTGGGGCCGACGGCTTCGGGGAAGTCCGCGCTCGCACTTGAGCTCGCCCGATTGCTGCCGGTGGAAATCATTTCAATCGATTCTGCGCTGGTTTATCGAGGCATGGATATTGGGAGTGCAAAGCCGACATCCGCAGAGCTTCAAGCCGCGCCGCACCATTTGATCGATATTCGCGCAATCAACGAACCATACAGCGCCGCAGATTTTGCGGCGGATGCTTCCCGGCTTGTTCGTGAAATTCGTGCTCGCGGCCGACTGCCGCTGATTGTGGGCGGCACAATGCTTTACGCCAAGGCCATTCGTGAGGGCATTGACGAAATGCCTTCTACCTCTCCAGAGGTTCGCAGTGCCGTCGCTGCAGAAGGCGCTGCCAAGGGGTGGCCTGCGATGCACGCCGAGCTCGCCAAGATTGATCCGGCCGCTGCAGAACGATTGGCTCCAAATGATAAACAGCGGATCGGCCGCGCTTTAGAAGTCTTTCGCATGACGGGGAAGCCCCTTTCTCAATTTCATCGCAAAGCGCCGCATCCCGCATTCCCGATGCTTACTGCGGCGTTGGTGCCTGAAGATCGGGCTGCGCTCCATGAGCGCATTGAAGAGCGGTTTGACGCAATGCTCGCCGCAGGACTGCTCGATGAAGTGAGGCAGCTGATGGCGGAGCCGGGGTTTGATGCCAATTCCCCTGCCATGCGGGCAGTGGGGTACCGACAGGCTGTTGAATTTTTGGAAGGCCGCACGAACTATGCGGCATTTCGTTTGGCCGGCATCGCCGCTACGCGTCAGCTCGCTAAACGCCAGCTGACATGGCTGCGCTCAATGCCCGACGTTATCAAAATTGAACCCTTTGCACCGGACGCTTTTGAGACGCTCCTAAAGCTCGCGCAGCCGCTGGTGCCGGCAGGCTGACCGCTCATCAAACAAAAAGCGCTCCGACTGTAAAGGTCGGAGCGCTTTTGCAAACGAATGCCGGTCAGAGGTGCGGTCGATCAGAGCACGACGCAGGGGGCTTCGCCCGCCGGAAGCGTCGAGATTTCACCGATGCGGAATACCTTTTCACCTTCGGCTTTGAAGGCTTCCACAGCGCGGTCAGCGTCTTCAGCGGAAACGATGACGACGAGACCGATGCCGTTATTGAAGACGCGGTACATCTCGTGACTGTCAATCTGACCTTTTTCTTCAAGCCACTCGAAAATCGCCGGGCGGGTCCAAGAGCTGCCGTCAATGCGGCACTGAACGCCTTGAGGAAGCACACGGGGCACGTTTTCAATCAGGCCGCCGCCGGTGATGTGGGCCATGCCCTTAATTTGCACCTTCTTCATGACAGAGAGCACTTGCTTGACGTAGATGCGGGTGGGTTCCATCGCACGGTCGGCAAGGGTCGCGCCGTCAAAGGGCATCGACCAGTCGGCTCCGGCAACCTCCACGACCTTGCGCAGCAGCGAGAAGCCGTTGCTGTGCGGGCCGCTGGAAGCGAGACCGAGCACAACGTCGCCCGGTTTAATCGTCGTGCCGTCGATGATTTCGTCCTTTTCAACAACGCCCACTGCAAAGCCGGCGAGATCGTATTCGCCTTCGGGATACATGCCCGGCATTTCGGCAGTTTCGCCGCCGATCAGTGCGCATCCCGCGAGTTCGCAGCCCTTGGCCACACCTTTGACGACTCGTTCGGCGACATCCACGTCGAGCTTGCCGCAGGCATAGTAGTCGAGGAAGAAGAGGCTCTTGGCACCCTGCACGAGAATGTCGTTCACGCTCATGGCTACAAGGTCCTGACCGACAGTGTCGTGACGGCCAAGCTGAAAGGCGAGCATGAGCTTCGTGCCGACGCCGTCGGTGCCGGTGACGAGAACCGGGTTGCGGTAGTCACGGCTTACTTCGAAAAGGGCGCCGAAGCCGCCGATCGATCCGAGCACGCCGGGGATCAGCGTGCGTTTGGCAGCGGGCTTGATGCGTTCAACGAGTTCATCGCCAGCGTCGATTGAAACGCCGGCAGCCGCGTAGGAGAGTTGGCTCATGAGGGCTCATCCAAAAGGAAAAACGCTCGTGCGCAAAGCAGGTCGGCCGGGAAGCCGAAAAGCACTGCAGGCTCCGGAGAAACGAAGGGCGCAGGAGCAGGTGAAAAACGTTGGGCGTGAGTATAAGACAAGCGCCTTCTTGAATACCTATCAGAAGCCGTATGAAGTTGCGCTGACGCACAAAGATATGAATGCATTGAAACCGGCGAACGGCTCGAGAATGCGGACGAAAAACATTAAACTTCCATCCGCCCCGAATTTCCCCCGCCCCTTTACTCATCAGCTGACGCGTTTTCTTCACTCGTGCAACCGATCGCTCAAAATCCCGATCAATACCTTCTCGATCTGCCGGAACTGCAGGGACGGGATCGGCCGACCTTCGAAAACTTCGTGGTCGGCAGCAACAGCGAAGCTGCCGCTGCGCTCGCGCGCATGGCGGCTGATGAGGGACCGAAGTTTCTGTATCTGTACGGCCCTCGCGGTGCAGGACTCTCACATCTCTTGGAGGCCTATCTGCCGGGAACGGCAGCGGCGCTCTTTCCCGTGCCGATTTACCAGCCGGGTGTAAAACGTTATGCAGTGGACGACATTGACGCCTTAGACGAAGGCTATGCGCGGCAGCTGCTGCAGCTGCAAAACGCTGTCTACGTTGATCCTGACGCACGTCTGGTTTGTGCCGGCAGGCTGCCTCCGAAGGAGCTTAAGCTTCCCGCCGGCGTCATCAACCGTCTTTTGGGCGGCCTCTGCTATGCGGTAGAGCCGCTCAATGAGGAAGACCGCATTCGGGAGCTGGCTCGACAAGCGGCGCTTCGCGGCATATTGCTCACGCCCGACATCGGGCAGTGGATTTCTGCGCATCTGCCGCGCGATATGCGTTCACTCACCCGAGTAATGGATGTTGCCAATCAGATTGCACTGCATGCACAGCGCAAGGTGACGCTGCAGGTGATCCGGGAAGCTGCCCGGGCGGCCGGTATGGCTGAGGATGAAGGCACTGCGCAGCAGGGTGAAGCGCCGACTGCGCTCCTCGGTACAGGTCATTGATGACGTAATGAAGCTCGCTGTTTTTGATTTGGACCATACGCTTTTGCCGATTGATTCCGGCGATGCCTGGTCGCATTGGCTGGTGCGGAAAGCCAGTCTGGATGAAGAGAAGATTGGTGCTCAGATTGAGGCTTATGCGCAAGCGTATCGAACGGGCCATTTTGTTCCGCTGAGCTTCATTCGATTTCAGTTTGGGCTGCTTGCCGCACAAAAGCGCCAAGATTTGGAAGTCTGGCGGGCATCCTTTATTGACGAAGTGATTCGTCCCGCAGTGCGTCCGGAAGCGGTGCAACTTGTTGCTCAGCGGCGACTGGCAGGATATGAGGTGGTGCTCGCTACCGGAACTCATCGTTTCGTTACGGCGCCTATTGCAGCGCTCTTTGGCATTGAGCATCTTATTGCCGCAACCCCGGAGATTGGCTTTGACGGTGAATTCACGGGTGAACTCGTGGGGCTCGACAGCTATGGCGAAGGCAAACTTGCGCTGATCAAAAGCTGGATGGCGACCCATGCGCCAAGCGGCGGTTTTGAGGCATTTGAAGGATGGAGTGATTCCATCAACGACAAGCCTCTTTTAGAATTCGCCGCGGGCTTTCAGCCGCACGGCCGGGCCGTTGCCGCAAATCCTGATCCGCAGCTCGCGCGTTTGGCGCTGGAGCGCGGATGGGAGGTGGCTTCGGTGTTTCGAAAATAAGAAAAAAGGAATCCCCATGTTTGATTCAATCGTTAGCCGCGTCCGCTCTTTTTTAGGTACTTCGGCCAACGTGGAGCCGCAGCGCGAACCGCGCATCATCCCTAAGGAAGTTCATGGGATTGATCCGGAACTTGTCGCCTGGCAGGCCAAACGCTGCTGTGAAGCGCTGCAGCGGCGCGGTTACCGCGCCTACATCGTGGGCGGAGCAGTGCGTGACTTGCTTCTCGGCGTAGCGCCGAAAGACTTTGATGTGGCCACCGACGCCACCCCGGAAGAAGTTAAACGTGCGCAAAAGCGCGCCATTATCATCGGCCGGCGCTTTCGTCTCGTGCATGTGATTTTCGGGCAGGAAATCATTGAGTGCTCGACCTTTCGAGCGCTCGAAGGCGCCGGGGTGCGCAAAGACAGCAGCGGCAGAGTGATTTCCGACAACGTCTTCGGCGAAATGTGGGAGGATGCGGCTCGCCGCGACTTCACGATTAATGCGCTTTACTATGATCCTGCCACCGAAGAGATCTATGACTACCACCATGGTTTTGAGGATCTCGGCAAGAAGCGGCTCCGTATGATCGGCAATCCCGAAGAACGCTACCGCGAAGATCCCGTTCGTATGATTCGCGCCGTGCGTATTTCGGCAAAATTGGGCTTTGCCATTGAGCCGGCTACTGAACGTCCCATTGCTCGGATGGCAAAGCTTCTTTCAAATGTGCCTTCAGCGAGACTGGTCGATGAGGCGCTTAAGCTTCTGACCTGCGGACATGCGGTTGAATGCGTGTCGCGCTTGCGTAAGGAAGGGCTCGCCGAAGCGGTGCTGCCGACCCTCAACCGACTTTTAGCGACGCCGGACGGAGAGGCTTTCCTGATGCTCGCGCTGCGTCGTACCGACGAGCGCCTGGCCATTGGAAAGCGGATTTCACCTTTTTTCCTTTTCGCGACGCTGCTCTGGCCTCAGGTACGACTGCGCTGGCAGCATAACGAAGAGGTGCGGGGACTGCCTCGGCTGGCTGCACTCCACGACGCAGCCGTTGAAGTGCTCGAAACGGAATCTCATTCGCTCGCGATTCAGCGTCGTTTTCAGAGCGACATGCACGACCTGTGGGTTCTGCAGGCGCGTCTTGAAAGACGTACAGGCAAGTCTCCCTATTCCGTTATCAATCATCCGCGCTACCGCGCGGGCTACGATTTTCTGCTTTTGCGCGCGCAGATGGGAGAGGTGCCTGAGGCGCTTCCTGCGTGGTGGGATCATTTTGTGCAGGCCGACAGCGACGAACGCGCTGAAATGGTAAAGGCCGCTCAGATTGAAGCTCGTCAGACCGGCGAGGATGCTCGCCGCGGCCGCCGTGCCGCGCAGCAGGCCGGCAGTGATGCCCCGGCTGGTGAGGAGCGAGAACGCCGTCGGCCGCGTCGTCGTCCTCGTCGTTCGCGAAGCCGTCGTCCTGTGGACCATGTCGGCAGCGGGAGTTCTGAATAATGCCTCGTGCCTGGATCAGTCTTGGCGCGAATCTCGGTCGCCCCCAAGCAACATTGACCGCTGCGGCCAAAGCACTTGAGCAGAGCGAAGGCATTGCTCATCTGAGACTCTCGAGCTTTTACAGCACTTCCCCGGTGGATTCCTCCGGACCGGACTACGTGAATGCCGCGGCAGCCGTGGACACGAATTGTTCGCCCGAGGCACTTCTGAAGCTTTTGCAGCGCATTGAATATGCTCACGGCCGCGTTCGGCCTGCGGGCGTACACAATGCACCGCGAACGCTCGATTTGGATCTGCTCGCCTATGAGGGTGAGGTACGATCGACTGACGGGCTCACGCTTCCGCATCCCCGGATGAATGAGCGGCTCTTTGTGCTGGTGCCGCTCGCTGAAATTGAACCTAACTGGCGAAGTCCTGCCGGTTTTCCCATTGCGGAACTTATTGAGCGGGTCATCCGTAAAGATTCCACTCAACACATCCGCAAAATTTCCTAACTTGTGGCATACTTTCTCTCCTCCCCGGGTGGCGGAATGGTAGACGCAGCGGATTCAAAATCCGCCGGGTAAAACCGTGCGAGTTCGAGTCTCGCCCTGGGGACCAAATGCTGATCCCGAGTCGTTTTTTGCGGCTCGGGATTTTTTTACATTTCAAGGATTTGGATAAGAGCGTCGTTTACGGTGATTCGTATGAGTTCGCCTGCTTGCGCTCTTGGTGAGTACGCCCATGAGTCCTTTTTTGTTGATGTGTGCTTATTTCGTTCCGTGGGGACTAAAAAACCAGAAAGAATGCAGAGCCCGGATTGCTGGCGCATGGCAAAGACCGACGCTCGAAGGCGGCGGAAGTCAAGAGCGAAATGCCGGGAGGAATGAATTGTTGTACGTATACAACATGATTCCATATAGCCCTTTTATTTGAAGATTGCCGCTCTTTGACTGACGCACAGTAAAAATCGTCGATTTTTAGTTATTGGCGGAATACGAGAAATCTCGATTTGCCGAAATAAAGCGTGTTTTCACCTATGATTGGCGGACTGTTGACGTGTCAACAGACAAAAAACAAACCAAAGGGACTTTCTCATGCAAATCCGCGTAATTTTTGCAGCTGTTGCTGCTGTGGCTATTCTTGCTGGCTGCGCCGCCGGGAATGATCGACTTCGCAATTTGAACTCTCAGCAGATTGCTGAGCAAATTGTGGATACCCAGACGAATCGTCAGGATGTCGTCGCGCTGCTTGGTGAACCGAATACCACGCAGCAGGAAGCCGACGGCACCAAAGTGCTTGAATACACTTGGGTTCGTTCGCGTCCTTCGGCCAAGAACTTCATTCCGCTTAATCCGATTGATGAATTCCCGACGACCAAAAAAAGCCTGCGCGTTTGGATCGATGACAACGATCGCGTTGTGAAGCATGAATATTCGGGCGTCTTTTATGTTTACCGCAAGCCGCTGATCGGTTCGAATTCCACGCACAGCATGCGCCCGCTCACACAGGAAGAGCTCGACGGTCTTGCGGATCCGACGGAAGAAGCTGCCGCTGACAAGGAATAACTCATGCAGCGACGTACATTCATGACGGCTGCTTTGGCGGCGGCAGGACTTTCGCTCGCCGGCTGTGCAGCGCAGACCAAGGCGGACACGGATATGCCCGCCGAAGCTTTTACGCCCGAGGGTGCCAAACGATATTTGGCGAAGTGCCGAACCGCTCGAGATGCCATTCAGGTTTATGGCGATCCCGAACGCACGATGAAGAGCAATACTCGCCTGTCGCAAAAGGGATTTGTCTGGGAGTGGGTCGGTGTTCGTCCGAGCTTTCTCGCAGACAAAGATCAACGGAGCTCTCGTACGCCGACGGTAAAGCGGGAACTTCATGTCTGGTGCGGTTCTGGCGGTGAGATCGTTGACATCGAAGTCGTCGGCTTCTTCTACACGCAGGTGAAGCTGCCGGCGTTGTCGCCCATTTTTGCCGAGCTTCGTGCCTTGAATGCCGATGAGCTGCAGTCGCTCAAAGTGCCCGTTGCTTCGGGTGAGGTACTCGAGGAATACAACGCTTACTACGCTCGCCAGTAGTTCGTTCGATTGCCGTCTAAAAGGCGAAAGCCCGAAGGTATGCACATGCCTTCGGGCTTTCGTTTATTCGGGCGATGCTTTATGCGTGCTGCGCAATCGAATTCAGGAATGCCGCGATATCGCGCATTTCATCCGTACAGACTTCATGATCCATGGGATAAGTGCGCGTTATGAGCGTGGAGTCGATCTGGGCAATGACTTCAGCACTGCGTTCAGCCATGACGGCCGGCACCACGGAGTCGAAGTCGCCGTGCGCAATGAAGATCGGCGTGCGGCGAGCCGCCGGGGCGGCTTCGGAGAAGAGCCGGCCGGCAAGCGGCAGGTAACCCGAGAGCGCACAAATGCCGCCGATGGGACGGGCCAGCCGCAGTCCAGTAAAGAGTGAGATCGCTGCGCCTTGGGAGAAGCCGCCGAGCACAATAGTATGGCGAGGCACACCTTCCGCCTCCAGTTCGTCAATCAATTGGGCAACACGAGCGGAGGACGCGCGAATGCCGAACTCATCCTCGGCATCGTCGATGTTTCGGCCGGGAATGTCGTACCAGGCACGCAGCGGCGGATAGTCAGGACTGCGAGAGAGCGTGCGCATCGGAGCATTGGGGAGTACAAAGCGGCAGGCAGGACCGCCGACATGCTCGATTTCGTCGGCAAAAGGCGCAAAGTCACTGTTGTCAACCCCCATGCCGTGAAGCCAGACGCAGGTGAGGCGCGGGCGAGCCCCCGATCGCGGCATGACAGTCAGAATGTCTTTTGGCGCAAAAGCAGGCGCTTTGGGCTGCGGCTGGGGCGCAGGCTGGGGTTCAGACTGAGGCGCGGCAGCGGCTGCCGGCTTGTGTTCAGCCTTTGGCTCTGCTTTGGGAGCTGCCGCAGCGGCCTCTTTGACGGAGTCGGCTGATTGAGAGACCGTACGACGGGCGCTCTTCGGCCGGAAGGCTTTTACGACGTCTTCATTGGTTTCAATGTAAGGGCCGCCGATCAGATCAATGCAGTAGGGAACGGCAGCAAAGATGCCGTTGACGAGACTTTTTCCGGATTCGTCCTTCAGACCTTCGAGCGTTTCTGCAATCGCTTTGGGCTGACCGGGCAGGTTGAGAATCAGTGCTGCATGATCGGGTGTTTCGCGAAGGACGCCGACTTGGCGCGAAAGAATTGCCGTCGGAACAAAGTGACCGGAAATGGCGCGCATTTGTTCGCCAAAGCCAGGCATTTCGCGGGTAGCAACCGCGAGGGTCGCTTCGGGCGTGACGTCGCGTCGAGCCGGTCCTGTGCCGCCCGTCGTCAGGATGAGGTCGCAGCCGACGATGTCGACGAGTTCGCGCAGCGTCTTTTCGATGTCAAAGCGCTCATCGGCAATGAGACGCTTATGGATCTTGACAGGCGTTTTGACGGCTTTGCGGCACCATGCCTCGAGAGCCGGGATGCCCTTGTCTTCATAAATGCCCTGACTCGCTCGGTCCGAGACCGAAACGAGGCCAAGGATGAGTTCGTTGTCAGCACTGCGCGGTGGCTTCATCAAAGACCTCACAAAAATAAAATTTGGAAATCAGTTTTCTTCGACTTCAATTTCTTCGGCCATCATCAGGTCGAGCGGTTCATCGAAATAGGCATAGAGCAGACGATAAAGTTCGCGAGCACTCTTTGGGGGCTTAGCCTGCTCGCGTTCACGGCGGGCGCTGCGCACGAGTTCGCGCAGCCGCCGAATATCGATGTCGGTATGTTCGTCAATAAAGTTTTTGACGGCTTCGTCGTCAGCGAGGAAGCGGTCTCGGAGCGCTTCGCAGCGATGCTGGAGTGCTACCGCTGCGCGGGATTCGCCGGTTGCTCGCGCAATGGCTTCGCGTACGGCGGCCGGATCCATGTCGCGCATTTTCTTGCCGATCAGCTGAAGCTGACGACGCTGAGCGCCGAAATTACGCATACGGCGGTATTCGATGATTTCGTCGTAGACAGCTTCCGGGAGTCCAATCTTCTTGAGCGTTTCGTCGCCCATGCCGGTCATGACGCGGCCAAGCTCCTGGAGCTCGTTCTGCACACGCTTCAAGTGCGATTTTGATGGGCCGCGGAACTCTTCTTCTTCGTCGTCTTCAATCTGGTTGGGGCGCATAAGGACCTCGTCTTCAAGAGAACTCACAATGATAACGACATGGGACGCTGCGAACTCCGTTAGAATGCCGGCTCTTTTGTTTTTTTATCCGCTTTGTGGCCAGTAAAGCCATGCAAGAACAACATCTTTCAGATTTCGATTTCGAGCTTCCGCCGGAACTCATTGCCCAGTATCCGCTGGCAGATCGCGCCGCTTCGCGGCTGCTTCATATTACCGAAGAGGTCATTGAAGACTGTACTTTTCGGGATATCGAAAAATTCCTTCGCCCCGGCGATCTCCTCATTGCCAACAATACCCGCGTGATTAAGGCGCGGCTTCTTGGCGCCAAGGCTACGGGAGGAGCTGTCGAGGCGCTCATTGAGCGCGTGACGGGTGAATTCACCGCCATCGCGATGGTTCGCGCAAGCAAGAGCCCGAAGCCGGGCTCGAAACTCTTCTTTGCCGCCCCCGGCACTGACCTCAAAGCTGAAGTCGAGGTCACGGGTCGGGCCGGTGAATTTTTTGAGCTGAAGTTTGCCGAACCTGTTCTGCAGGTGCTTGAAGCTTTCGGCCGAGTGCCGCTGCCGCCCTATATTGAACATGCGCCGGAAAAAGCCGATGAAAGCCGCTACCAGACGGTCTATGCACGTCATCCCGGTGCCGTGGCGGCGCCTACGGCTGGGCTTCACTTTACCGATGATCTCCTGAATCGTCTGAAGGCCAAGGGCGTGGATATTGAATACGTGACGCTCCATGTGGGAGCGAGCACTTTTCAGCCCGTGCGTGTGGAAAACTTGTCCGAGCACCACATGCATTCGGAGTGGTTCAGCATGCCCGAAGATGTGGCTGCCCACATCAATGAGGCGAAGGCTCAGGGCCGCCGCGTCATTGCGGTGGGGACGACGTCACTGCGCACGCTCGAGAGCGCTGCGGATCGCATCGGCCATGTTGAGGCTGGCGCGCGCGATACCCGTTTGTTCATCATGCCGGGCTACAAGTTCCGCATCGTCGATGCGCTCGTGACAAACTTCCATCTGCCCAAATCCACTCTTGTCATGCTCGTGTCGGCATTGGTCGGCCGCGAGCGGATTCTTGAGGCGTATGCCCATGCCGTGCGTGAGCATTATCGGTTCTTCAGCTACGGCGACGCCTGCTTCATTGAAAAGGCCCGCGGGGCCTGACCGCACTCCTGGAGTTAAACGCAATGGCATTCAGCTTTACGGTCAAGACGCGGTGCGGCAAAGCCCGCCGCGGTACGCTTGAACTCAACCACGGTATCGTTGAGACACCGATCTTCATGCCGGTCGGCACTTACGGCGCTGTCAAATCTATGGCGCCCTATGAGCTCAAGGAGGTCGGTGCGCAGATCATTCTCGGCAACACTTTCCATCTGTGGCTTCGCCCCGGACTCGAAGTGATCGGCGCTCACGGCGGCCTTCACGGGTTCGGCCGGTGGGATAAGCCCATCCTCACGGATTCGGGCGGATTTCAGGTTTTCAGTCTCGGCGAGCTGCGCAAGATCACCGAGGAAGGCGTTCGCTTTGCTAATCCCATCAACGGCAGCAAACTTTTCCTGACGCCAGAGATCTCGATGCAGATTCAGCACACGCTCAACAGCGACGTGACGATGGTGCTGGACGAATGTACGCCCTATAAGATCGGCGACCGTCCGGCGACAGAAGCCGAAGCGGCCGCCTCCATGCGGATGAGTCTGCGCTGGGCCAAGCGTTCGAAGGATGAATTCGACCGCTTGGAAAATCCCAATACGCTTTTTGGCATTGTGCAGGGCGGGATGTTTAACCACCTGCGTGAAGAGTCGCTTGAAGGCCTGAAGGACATCGGCTTCCATGGCTATGCGTTGGGCGGCCTTTCAGTGGGTGAACCCAAGGAAGAGATGCTTCGTATTCTCGACGAAGTCGCCTACAAGCTTCCCGAAGACCATCCGCGCTATCTGATGGGGGTGGGGACGCCAGAGGATTTGGTTGACGGCGTCTCTAGCGGCATCGATATGTTTGACTGTGTCATGCCGACCCGCAACGCGAGAAACGGCTGGCTCTTCACGCGCTTTGGCGACCTGAAGTTAAAGAACAGCCGATATCGCAATGACTTGCGGCCGCTTGATCCGTCGTGCACGTGCTACACCTGCCGCAACTTCAGCCGTGCATATCTTCATCACCTGCACAAGGTGGGGGAAATCCTCGGTGCGCGGCTCAACACGATTCATAACCTTCACTACTATTTAACACTTATGGGTGAAATTCGCGCCGCCATTGAAAACGGCACGTTTGAAGCCTGGAAAGTGCAATTTCGTACGGACCGTGCGCGCGGCATTGAATAAGACAATAAGACGTTCTCGATGTCTTAAGGTCATGCCGCTCAACGCTTCCTTATAATCACAACCTTCCAAAGTGGGTCTTGAATTCCCGAACGTTTTCTTGATCCGTTCTTATTTGATTGGAGTCTTCATGTTGTTCCCTATCAGCGATGCCCTGGCAGCGGGCGAAGCCGCTTCCGCCGGCGGGATGGAAAGCTTCCTCGTTCAGGTTGTCCCGCTCATCGTCATTTTCGTGGTGTTCTGGTTCTTCCTGATCCGTCCGCAGCAGAAGCGTCAAAAGGAGCACGCCAAGATGTGCGACGCGCTCGCCAAGGGTGATGAAGTGATGACCATGGGCGGCATCTCCGGCCGCATTGAGAGCGTTGACGAACAGTCGATGGCTCTGCAGGTCGCTTCCGTGGACGGCAAGCCCGTCGTTATCCGTATGCAGCGCTCTGCGGTGCAGATGGTTCTGCCGAAGGGCTCGGTTAAGTTCTAATTGAACGCCGTATTTCCGGTCCGGCTCACCGGTCGGAATCGGCTCTCTTGGAGGCCCGGCGCTGCTTTTTCAGCGGCATCGGGCCTGCGCTTGCTGAGGGGCCGTCTTGACGTAGTCTCTTTCACCCGCAACTGCGGAGACCACCCTTCAAAACTGGCAATTGGAGACAGCGAACGATGAATCGCTATCCTCTCTGGAAATACATTCTGATCGGCATCGTGCTCATTATTGGGCTCGTCTATACGCTGCCGAACTTTTACGGTGAGTCGCCTGCGGTGCAGGTTACCTCCGGCAAGGCAACGGTGAAGGTCACCGAGCAGACGCTCTCGCAGGTAGAGACTGCGCTCGCGAACGCGAACCTCAAGCCCAACGGTCTCTTCTTTGAGCAAGGCGCACAGCAAAATACCATTCGCGTGCGTTTTGATCCGACTCAGACTGAAGAGCAGCTTCGTGCGCGCGAAGTTATTGAGAAGACGCTCAATTCCGATCCGAAGGATCCGAGCCATATCGTGGCTTTGAATTTGGTGCCGAATACGCCTCAATGGCTTCTTTCGATCAATGCCCTGCCGATGTATCTGGGTCTTGACCTGCGCGGCGGTGTGCACTTCCTTTTGCAGGTTGACATGCGTGCGGCGCTCACCAAGCGTGCAGACGCCATTGCTGCCGATCTGCGTACGCAGCTTCGCGACAAGCGCATCCGTCACACCGGCATCAGCCGTATCGGCAACGATGTTGAAGTCAGTTTTGCGACGGCCGAAGAACGCGATCGCGCAAACGACCTCTTGCGCAACACGCAGCCTGATTTGCTGCTCACGCTGCCCGAAGCCTCCAAGGCTCCCTATGTGATCCACGCGGAGCTTTCACAGAAGGCTATTCAGAACGTACAGAATTACGCGCTGAAGCAGAATATCTCGACGCTTCACAATCGAATCAATGAACTCGGCGTGGCCGAACCGGTCATTGCGCAGCAGGGTGCCGACCGCATCGTGGTGCAGCTCCCGGGCGTGCAGGATACGGCTAAGGCCAAGGACATTCTTGGCCGCACGGCGACGCTTGAAGTGCGCCTGGTTGACGATTCTCCCGAAGCCTTGGCTCAGCTCGCGCAGGGCACGGTGCCTTTTGGCGACGAACGCTTCACTGACCGTGACGGACGTCCGATTCTGGTCAAGCGCCGCGTGATCCTTACGGGTGAAAATCTCAACGATGCGCAGCCGGGCTTTGACAGCCAGACGCAGGAACCGACCGTCAACCTTGAGCTTGACAATCGCGGTGCCCGTATCTTCCAGGAAGTCACCCGCGAAAACGTCGGTCGCCGCATGGCCATCCTGCTCTTTGAAAAGGGCAAGGGCGAGGTCGTGACGGCTCCGGTTATTCGTCAGGAAATTGGCGGCGGCCGCGTGCAGATTTCCGGTCAGATGACGACCATGGAAGCGACTGATACCGCGCTGGTGCTTCGTGCGGGTTCGCTTGCTGCACCGATGGAAATCGTTGAGGAACGCCTGATCGGCCCGAGCCTCGGTGAAGCCAACATTGAGGCGGGCTTCCGCTCAACGCTTTACGGCTTCATTGTGATTGCCGTTTTCATGGCGGTCTACTATCAGGTCTTCGGTGTGGTGAGTGCCATATCGCTGATCTGCAACGTCATGATGCTGATTGCGATTCTGTCGATGCTGCAGGCAACGCTCACGCTGCCGGGTATCGCCGCTATCGCGCTTACGCTCGGTATGGCCGTTGACTCGAACGTGCTGATTAACGAACGTGTTCGTGAAGAACTGCGCATCGGACGACAGCCGCAGACTGCTATCAGTGAGGGCTATGAACGCGCTTTTGCCACGATTCTGGACTCGAACGTAACGAGCTTGATCGCCGGTTTGGCACTCCTGATCTTTGGTTCCGGCCCGGTTCGCGGCTTTGCTGTGGTGCACTGCTTGGGCATTGGGACTTCGATTTTCACTTCCGTCATCGTTTCCCGCGCCCTGATCAACTTGATCTACGGCCGCCAGAAGAAGCTTACGAGCGTCCATATCGGCCAAATCTGGCGTCCGGACCCCGCGAAGGTTCAGGCGAAGTAAGCGAGGAGAGACAAGAAAATGGAATTCTTCCGCATTCATCGAACCATTCCGTTCATGCACTATCGCCATGTGCTGAACGCGATTTCGTTCGTCAGCTTCATCGTTGCTGTGTATTGGATCTTCACGCACGGTTTGGCGCTTTCAATCGAGTTCACTGGCGGCACTCAGCTTGAGGTTAAGTATCCGTCAGCGGCCAACACTGAACAGATCCGAGAGGATCTCGGGCAGGTTTCCAAGGAAGTGCTCGTGCAGACTTTCGGCACGGCGAGCGACGTGGTGATTCGCGTCCCGACCAAGGAAGGACAGACGTCCGGTCAGGTTGCCGCTGAAGTGATGAAGGTGCTGCAGGCCAAAACCCCTGATGTGCAGTTAAAGAGTACGGAGTTTGTCGGCCCTCAGGTGGGCGATGAGCTCGCTCGCGACGGCGGTACGGCGCTTGCCTTGGTGGTGGTGGGCATCATGATCTACTTAGCCTTCCGCTTCGAGTGGAAGTTCTCAGTAGCAGCCATCATCGCCAACCTCCACGATATTGTGATCGTGGTGGGCATCTTCTCCGTCATGCACTGGGAGTTCACGCTGCCGGTATTGGCGGCGGTGCTCGCTGTCTTGGGTTACTCGGTGAACGAGTCGGTGATTATTTTCGACCGCGTACGAGAGCACTTCCGCACGATGCGTCGTGCTGACAGCATGGAAGTTGTGAATTCGGCCATTACGGCGACGATTTCTCGTACGGTCATTACCCATACGTCCACGCTCTGCATGACGCTCTCGATGTTCTTCTTCGGCGGCCCTGCGCTTCACTACTTCTCACTTGCTCTGACGATCGGCATTTTGCTGGGCGTTTATTCCTCCGTCTTCGTGGCGGCGGCGATCGCCCTCTATCTCGGCGTCAAGCGCGAGGATCTCGTTAAGCAGCGTAAGCGAGATGAAGTTGAGGAAATGGTGCCGTAACGTTGAATCTAAAAAAAGTTAGTTAATTGAAGGGTGTTACAAAAGTCATAGACTGGCTGGCGTAACACCCTTTTTTCTGGCCGATTGATCTAGTTGAACTAATCTGTATCGCTCGCATTTAGGGCGTTCAGAGAACCATTAGATCAATATCAAATTAATTGATTTTCTAGCAAAAATGGAGTGACAATCTCACTCCATTTTTGTTAAAATTAGTGTACCTAATAGGTTTCTCGCGCGTTGCAAAGAAATGACTGAAAAACCCGACTACATCCTTACGTTCGATCGTCCAAAAAACACCGAAATTAAGAAAATCGGCAACAACTGGTATCTATATGAACGATTCAGCAAGTACGATCCGACGATCAAACGCAGTCGAAAGGTTTCCGGACGTTGTCTGGGCAAAATTACGCCTGATGGACTGATTGCTACCAAACGTCGCTTGACGCCGGCAGAACGTCCGGCAGCCGTCCTTGAAGAGACGGTAGAAGTCGGAGCTTCTCTCTTCATGTGGAAACGCACTGAAGATCTGCGTAAACGTCTGCAGGTGCATTTTCCTGATCAATGGCAGCAAATCTACGTTGCGGCTCTCCTGCGGCTGCTCAGAGAACCTCGTTTTAAGCGCCTTCAGCTTCACTTCGAAAACAGCATCTTGTCGCATGTTTTCCCGAAACTGTCATTCACCGCTTCCGACAATGCAGCCATGCTTCGGACTTTGGGTAAAAAACGTCAGGCAATTAGCAGCTTTATGCGTGAAGACATAGATAAGAAGAGCGCATTTATTTTGTTTGACGGGCATCGACTGATTACATCTTCCAAGACGATGCCTTTTGCTGAACTAGGCTACGACTCCAAGCAGCGGTACATGCCGCAGCAAATCAACCTGCTCTATATCTACAGTTTGGACGAAAACAGGGGAGCCCCCGTCTATTACAAGCAGTTTATCGGCAGTACACCGGATGTTTCAGCATTCGCAGACGTTCTGACGGAAAGTACTCTCAGGCACTCGGACTGCACGATCATTGCCGATAAAGGATTCGCCAGTGAGAGTGATTTTGAACTGCTAGATTCCAAAAATCTCAAATATGTCATTCCTCTTCGCCGCGGCAGCAGATTCGTTAAAAGCAAACTGCCGTTGACGCCGATGAGTTACGAGAACATGTTTCCTTTCAACGGCCGTGCGATTCAAGCCTTGAAGATCTCAGAGGCCGGATTCAATGTGTTCGTCTTTTTCGATGCTCAGCTCTATGCCAACGAACTGGCCGATGCTGTCGAACGCGGCGAAAAAACAAATAACACCAATGCGGTTAAATTGGACAGCGAGATGAAGCGCCGTGCCAAGGGAGCCCCCAGGCTAACCAATGAGGAGCTCCAAGCCCTGCAGCCGCAAGATCTGATGGAAATTCACAGTGAAATTCCGGAAATGGGAACGGTGACGATCCGCACCAATCGTACGGATCTCAACTGCATGCAGGTCTACAGGGTATATAAGCAGCGACAGGCCATCGAACAGTTTTTCAGGACTTACGGAGCAAGTTTGGACTTTGAAGCTTCCTATATGCGCACTCAGGCAACACAGGAAGCATGGCTGTTTCTCAATCACCTCTCGTCCATGATGGGAATGGACTGCATTACCGATATCGCCGCGATGAATGAGGACAAGAATATATCCCTTGAAGACCTGAAACAAACGCTGGGAAAGATCATGGCAACCAGGGTGCAGGGAGAGTGGCTGGCCGCTCCGGTGAAACGGAGTGTCGCAAAACTGTTGGACAAATTCGATTTCAATCCATCACCGGAGCTGATTGAGGAACTCCTCGCAGAGGGTACGCCGCATTAATGCACAGCGTATCTATTCTCGAGCGATACGGGTTAATGCCAAGATCTGGCCTAAATTATTTATTTAAGAGCGACAAAAATAAGATGAAAGAAGTTCGTGATGTTTCAGAATTATGTGTTGCAATTGTTGTCCCAGTATTTAATGTTCAAAGATATCTTTTAAATTGTTTGGAATCTATTAATAAGCAGACGTTTAGGAACTTCACTGTGTTTGCTATTAATGATTTATCAACGGATAATTCAGGTTTTATTCTGGATGAATATGCCAAAACACATCCTTGGCTTCGAGTTGTTTATAAAGATCGGCTAGGAGTGAATAAAGGCGTTTCATCTACACGAAACATGGCCTTGGATCTTATAAAGACGCGCGCATCATATGATTTTATTGGATTTATCGATAGCGATGATGAAGTTGAATCTAATTATTTGGAGCGTCTTGTCGCAACGGCCGTAAGAAAAAATGTTGATGTAGTTATTTGTGGATATTCTCTAATAAATGAGAATGGAGATCCATTGCCAATTAAAGATAAAAAACCTTCTGAAAAATATCTTGATCGTGATGAGTTCGTTGAATTAATTTTTTCTTGTTTACGATGGAATGGGGTCAATGGTGCTGGTGGGATGCTTTGGAAACAAATATTTAGGTCGTCATTGTTGGATGATGTTCGCCTATTGGATGATGTACAAGCTGTAGAGGATGAGTTGTTTTGCCTAAAGGTTGCTGCGAAGAGCAAGGCCTTTTTTTGTACTCCAGAGAAATTATACAAATATAGAGTGCGCAGCGATTCTTTGGTTAGGAGGAATGATTTTCTCTTGATGTTGGTCAATGGTCGTAAACATTGCTTAAATGTAGCTAAAGGCATGTCGCATAGGATAGAAATGATTGTAGTGTCAAAGTATATGAATACGGCCATTGATGCCATGAGAGATATGGGTTATCCAATAAAGCTGACATTATCACCGAATTGCGACCGACTTATTTCAGAGGCCTTTGATGGCGGGGTTGTTGGAGAAAAGACGTTTCGTTTGTACAAAATGTATTGTTTGTCTCCAGTAAGATTTAAAATTTACTTGACGAAGCATTATTTTTGTAAGAAAATTCGCGATTTGGTAAAATGTAGATGGTGACTATTTTGTTCTTTTCCGTATTTTATTGCTTGAATATTAATTAAATGAATTTGAAACAAGTGGAGTGAAAGAACTGTGGAAAGGATCAATGGTTATAGTGACCAGAAGAAATCTGGTTAATGCTTTTTCAGTCCAAAAAAGGTCAGCGCCGGATTTTTTCTTTTAGAGATTCCAAGCGTTTGCGGCACCCATACTGTTCAAAGCTCCAAGGAACCTGCCAATCACTCTAGAAAGTCCTATCGTAAGACTGTGGTAGATAGGTCAGCGGTAAGCCCTGTTGCGGCTCTGGAAACAACTCCAATACTGTTGCCAACCGTAGCAGCGCTCTGCTGCGGTGGAGATGGTTCTGCCGAAGGGCTCGGTTAAGTTCTAATTGAACGCCGTATTTCCGGTCCGGCTCACCGGTCGGAATCGGCTCTCTTGGAGGCCCGGCGCTGCTTTTTCAGCGGCATCGGGCCTGCGCTTGCTGAGGGGCCGTCTTGACGTAGTCTCTTTCACCCGCAACTGCGGAGACCACCCTTCAAAACTGGCAATTGGAGACAGCGAACGATGAATCGCTATCCTTTCTGGAAATACATTCTGATTGGCATAACTGTAGGGGGCAAGATTTGTCCGCTAGGGGGTCAACTTACTTGATTGTTGACAAGGTGTCTCTTTACTGTTCTGGTTGCCAGATTCTTGGGATGATGTGAGGGCTAAGGCTGACACAGCTCGTTGGGTTTCTCATCGGGATATATTCCCGTCGACTCTTGGTATGGTATTGGGAGTGCCGCCTAAAATTCATGAAGGCCAGGACCTGTTTTCTAATGAAACGTTCGATTTGGCACTTTCTTTTACAACGTTTGGCGATAAGGGTTTCGCCATTGGTTCTTGGGGAGCTGTTGGTTTAAATAATGGTGGGCAAGTTACTTGTATGCGATGGAATGGTGACCAGCTGGACTTGCTTGATGTTTGTACAGGAGAGTTTAAGCTTATGGCTGATGCAGCTAGAGCTCAACGCGCCCTTTCGGATTATCAAGTACGAGAGAGAGTCTTGACTGCTCAAAAATGATTTGATTCAAGACGTTTAATGTATTTAATTTATTCGTCTGAAGGATAGAGTGTTTTAAAGATATTTTTGATAATGTGGTCTATAGCATTTAGCAGAGTACTAAGAGAAGTATCAATATCTTCTGTGCGAAGAGGTTCAAAGGAGAGTTTTTCTTCCTGAATAGCGCGAAGCGCTGCATCCTTCCAAAATTCAGGAGATTCACTTTCCTTCCAATCTCCTCGGCCACGACCATAGTGCGCTACTGCGAGATAGAGCAGCACGGTTTCAAGAAGAAATCCGGATAACGCTTTTTCACTCCAAAAAAGCTCAGCGCCGGATTTTTTCTTTTGGAGATTCCAAGCATGCGCAGCACCCATGCCGCTCACGGCTCCAATGAGCCCGCCAACCAGTGTTGAAAGTCCCATCGTAAGGCCGGCGGCAGAGAGGTCAATCGCAAGCCCAGCCGCGGCTCCGGAAGCTGCTCCAATACTGGTGCCAACCGCAGCCGCACTTTGCGGATCAACAGAATAGACAGCCAAATCCCAGTCCGTCTTCATGCGTTGGAAGATTTCCTTGGAAACACCTGTGCCGGAGAGGCCATTGTCGGCGATGAGTTTCGAGGTTAAGGCGTAAAAACTGTCGGCGGCTTGAGATGCCATGGCTGCTTGAGCGTCGGCAATCACATCTCGCTCATCTCTAAAGAGTCCTAAACGCCGTCCCACACTTACCGCTCGTTCTTTAAGCGTTGGTGTCGGCAGTGAAACATGTGCTGAAAGGGCTTTTTGCAGGTGCCTGGCCATAGCTTCGATGGAATTGGCATAAGCGGCTTGGCGGCCTCGGCGCCAAACAGACTGCAGTACTTTGTAAGCGGCCTCATCCTCAGCAGGAAGAACGTCACCGATGGCATTGAAAAGCATTTCTTCCTGTACCCAGCAACGGGCGAAAGCATCCATCGCCAGCACTTTTTTGACAAACGGCCAAGGTTTGAGTGCTGTCTTCCAAGCCTCCACCTGCGCATGTTCAATGTCCGGCGCCTGCGGTTTCCCCATTTGGTTGAGAAGCACAATGACCGGTTTGCCGATCCAGCTGAGAATCTGCATCTCTGCCTGAATGTAGGGCGTTTTGTCCGGTGTTTCCGCGATATTGACGAGGTAGAGAACGACGCTTGAAATATCGCGGATGTGTCTCACAGCCTTTTGGTCAAGCCAAAAAGATTTGTTGGTGAAACGATCCCACACTTCAGAGAGGAACCATCCGAGCGGGTTGGAGCGGCCTTTAAGGCGTTTAGCCAGAGCGACGGAATTGCCAAAACCCGGCGTATCCCAGAGGATGAGCTCGCTGCCATCCTGACCGCGGGCGAGAAGGTAGTCATCCGTTGTTTCTGTAACATGAGCACGGTCGGCAATCTCACCCACGTCACGCATGAGCAGTGTTCGGGCGAGCGTTGTTTTGCCGATGTTCGTGTGGCTCACAAGGCTCAGGTGAATGCGCAGGGAATCTTGCTGGTCGGCCATGGTGAAAGCATTGATCAATCCAATAGCTTCATTATCGCCCGAGGCGAATGATCTCAACGGAGCCCATTCACTTCAAGCGGTATGTCATGCTGTGCGGCAAAGTGCTCCCAGAGTGCTCGGCGGCTTTGGATGCGTTCGGGCACATCCGCAAAGCGCGTTTGGAGTTCGGAGAAATCGAGCTGGAGGACGGTATTTGCGCAACGCTTTCGAATGGCGTCAATCAATAGTCCGTGCACATCTTCTTCGGGGGTAGCTGATGGATCCAGCTCCAGTACGGTGCGGTCCCCTGCTTGCGGGGTAAAGGCAGCAAGCTCTGGGAAATCAGGGGCACTCCATGGATTGACTGACAGGAGAGGCGTTCCTTGGGTTTCTGCTGGGTGATTAGATCCGTTGAGAAGCCAAGTCTTGACAGAATGGTTTGCGGCCGTCTGCAGAAGCTGCTCCGTTCGCGAGCTGTCGATGGGAACGAGGAGCGTTTTTGCTGCTCGAGCAGCACAGACCATGGAAAGAGCAGCCAAAACGGCGCGCGGAACGATGATGAGGCCGACAATGCTCCAGATCATGCGGGCAAGCCACGGCGCTCCGGCAGAAAGCGCTGCCGCACTTGGGGCAGAGCCGTCAACTCGCAGCGCAGAGAGTGCAGAAGCATCCGGCAGCGGTGAGAGGCCTGGGAGGAAATCCGGCAGCCAACCGTACAGTCCTTGAAGAATGGCAGCAACCACATCGGGCTTGTCAGCAAACCATGTACTTTCCCAGACAGCCCAATAAGCGGTTCCAATGCCGCGCACAAGGAGGCTCACCGCCAATCCGATGCCGAAGGCCAGTGCTGCCCAATGCAGAACAGCGCGGAATCGCCAGGCGGCTTGAGGCAGGAGAAGCGGCAGAAGTTTATTGAAGTAGGTCTTGTCAGCAGCTTTGCCGATGGCCACGAAGCGCATGACATGCGCGGCAGACCCAAGGATTCTGGCAAGTGCGGCCGAGAGACCGGCAGGGCTGGTGCTGCGTCGGAAGCTGATAACCAATCCTGCAATGGCAGCAAGCATCACGAGGATGTTCCAGGCGAAGACGGTCAGAAGCGGCGGAGAGAGGAGGTTAAGTTGCGCGCCAGCACTGGTGAGCTGATCCGTCACAGCCCCAGAAAAAAAGCCGAGAAAAACGATGCCTAAGGAAATGATTTTTATAAGCCACCCTGTCTGCGGCAGCCGAGGCCGCTTCAGGCTAGGGTCATGCTTCGTCATGCGCGAAAGCACCAGTTTGGCACGGGTGAGGAGAAATGCCTGAATGTCGCTTTTGCCGGCGACGGCCAGTGCGTCGCGTGATGCGGCATCACTTTCTGCAGCGCTCCAGCCCATCGGCGGATGTGCTTCAAGCGCTTCTGCTTGAAGCAGTTCCTCGGCTTCAGGGAGAGAGACTTTCAGTACGGGGAGACTGGCTTCCTTCATGGGTTGTCCGATGACGGCATCTGCGGATCTTCGATGGGTAAATGAGGCTTCATCCAACTATAGTCGTCGGCAATGAGGACTTGCCGAGGATCTTCGCCTTTCCAGTTGATACCGGCAAGTTCAAGCATGAGCGGACTTAAAAAATCAGCGCGGAACGGACGATTTTCATATGGATTGAAGCTTCGCTCGGAGCTCCAGATCAGAAACGGAATGCGGTAGCTGGATAGTGCGGTTTGTGAGTGGCCTGCCCGGTTTGCCGTTTCTCCTAGCTGCTGTCCGTGGTCGGAAAGAAAAATCCAGTCTAACGGGGACTTGGCTGAGGCCTGAGCATTTTTAGAGAGGTGAAAGAGTTCCGACAGCACCTCGTCCTGATAGCGCATAGCCCAGTCATATTGATTGCGGGCGGCAACCACCCATGGGGATCGGTCGAGATGATTCAGATTCTGCATCACCTGGTCGTGTCCCCAGTCAATTTCGTCTGAATCGCGGAACCTCAGCGCGTAGTGCGGATGCGCTCCGATCAGATGGACAACGATCAGTTTCCTCGGAGCCGGATCAGCAAGTGCCTGTTTAAAGGCTGGCAAAACATTCAGATCCATCGATGCGCTTGAGCGTCCGGTCATGCGGTTGATGAACTGCGCTTCAGAGGCAAAGACGGCATATTGCGTTTGAATGGCTATGTCGTCCTGATTACTGATCCAATGCACTGTCCATCCAGCGGCGCTAAAGAGCGCAAAGAGATTGATGCGGCCGTCGCCCGCAGATTGCGGAACGGGAAAGGTGAACATGGAACGGAAGGCTGCGATGGTAGAGGCATCTACGGACCAAGCCTGCCTGAAAGTACCTAAATTTGAATCTTTTGATTCAAGGGCCTTAAGCTTCGGCGTGGTATCGCGTGAGTAGCCATAAAGACTCCAGTCGTCGCGAGTAGTGCTTTCGCCGATGACCAAGACGATTGTGCGTGGCGCCGATGAAGCATCCAGCAAAACCGATCTGGCTTCGGTAATTTCTGCGGCTTCATGTTTGTCGGCTTTCATCCAGATCGATTGCATCCCAGCGACGGATTCCATCCATTTAGACCAAAAAATAGGGGGATAGTGAATTCGCCAGGAGGGTTTGGCCCAGCTGAGGATACAGACGGACGCAAAAAGCAGCATCCAGAATCGCCAAAGCCACCGCCCCCAACCGGAAGCCATCGCGTTGTCTGAAGACGTTTTGCTCGCCAAATGCATGACGAATAGGGCGGCAGTTAATGCTGCGAGACTGAGTAACGTCCCCAAGAGCGCCCCTGTCCATTCGGTAGCCAAAAAGCCTAGAGCTTCATCAAGATTGGTATTGGCTGCTGATTCCAATACGAAAGTCGACATGGGTTCGGCCGAGTACGTTTGATAGAGGAATGCCCGCAGAGCTGCGTCGATAAAAGTAAGCAGCAGTCCGACAACGGCTGCAGCGAGACACATTTTTTGCCAGCCGCTTCGTGACTTGTTGCTTCGAGCGGGCAAAGACAGCAGCCAGAGCGCAATAAACGGAACAATAAAGACGGCATGCTGCAGGGCGCGTTTAGCATTGACGCCGCAGAAGTAAGCGCTCGCTGTCAGCAAAAAAAGAAACAGTGCAGTCCATGCGGCAGCTCGATGAGGTGTCCACAAAGACCCGAAGACAGAGGGGAATGACATTACGGTCTCTTTAAGACTGTTTGCAGTTGCTTTGGAATGCTTTCAAAAGACTGACGGACGCTGCATAGGGATCTGGCTGACCACAAATAGCTGAAATAACAGCAATGCCGTTAACGCCAGCGGCGCCGACTTGCGCAGCATTGTTGATGTGAATGCCGCCGATGGCCACTGAAGGCTTCTGCGCCTTGGCAGCGATAGACTGCAGTGCGGTGAGACCAATGGCCGCGCCCGCATCCGGTTTGGATTGCGTAACGAAAATCGGTCCGATGCCGACGTAGTCCACGAGGGCAAGTTCGTCAGTGCGGCAATCCTCAAGCGAACCTAAAGACAGTCCCAGAATGCGATTGCTGCCGATCAGCTGCCGGGCATCTGCCGGTGTCAGATCCTGCTGACCAACGTGCAGACCGTCGGCATTCGCAGCGAGCATTACATCGGCGTGGTCATCAATGATGAGCGGCACATGGAAAGGTGTAAGCGCAGATTTGAGTGCGCGGGCGCATTCCGTCATACGGCGCTTTTTCCAGGTCGGTGCCCGCAGCTGCACAATACCCGCACCAGCTTGTATAGCTGCCAAGGCTGTTTCAACAATGCCGACAGATTGGCTGCAAAGATCAGGATCCAGAACAAGGTAGAGCGTAAGATTGAGCGGCTTAACGGTCATGCCGCATCTCCGGCGATGAGCGCCTCAGGCTGGACGAGGTAGAGGGCATCAAGATATTCATCATGGAAGCTCCCCGGCCCCTTAGCATGTTTTGCGGCAGTGCCGGCTGCGTACTTCGCGAGTGTGCAAGCGGAAATGGCAGCATTAACAGGATCTTTTTCCACTGCTGCAAAAGCTGCGCAGAGCGCCGAGAGTGAGCATCCGGTGCCCACCACGAGCGTCGTCATGACGTTGCCTCCGGCGATGGAGAGTGTTCGCTTACCGTCAGTCGCATAATCAACCGGGCCTGTAACACAAACTACAGTTCCTGTTTCTTCGGCAAGCCGCTGAGCGGCAGATAGGGCGGTTCGGCTGTCGTCTGTGCTGTCGACGCCCTTGCCGCCCTTTCCGGAACCAGCCAGTGCAAGAATCTCACTGGCGTTGCCGCGAAGAATGGTTGGTTTAAGCGCAAGGAGCTCCCGAATGGCCTGTGTGCGCCAAGGGGTTGCGCCAGCGGCTACTGGGTCAAGCACCCAGGGAACGCCATGGTCATTGGCAGCTTGAGCACAGGCCTTCATTACCGCGACACGCTCTGGGTACGGTGTGCCGGTGTTGATGAGCAGAGCTCCCGAGATGGCCGTAAAGACAGGTGCTTCTTCCATCGCGACAACCATTGCAGGCGACGCACCGGCGGCGAGCAGTACGTTTGCCGTGATTTCCTGAACTACTTCGTTGGTGAGGCAGTGTACGAGCGGCCGATTGGCACGAAGTGCGGTGAGCGCATGAGCTACGGTAGTTGAAGAAACAGTCTGTACCGACATGAAAGGCGGCTCCTTTAGGTTCTGTATGGAGGTCGAGCGTTCTGCAGCATTGCGAAAATCGCTTTCAGAGCGACGACACACACTATCTCACGAGTCCAAGTACGTCAATGAAGTCTTCGTGAATAACCGCATCGTTAGAATGAGCGCTCTTATAAAAAAGTTGCAGTGGTTGCCGCATGCTGATTCATCCGCAGTTTGATCCCATCGCGTTCTCTATCGGTCCTTTGGGAGTGCATTGGTACGGTTTGATGTACCTTTTGGGTTTTCTCGCTTTCTGGCTCCTCGGTCGTCGACGAGCGCAGGATGATTGGAGGGGCGTGACGCCCGACGATGTTGAGAATCTTCTTTTCTGGGGCGTTTTTGGCGTTGTGCTGGGCGGCAGGCTGGGCTACTGTCTTTTTTATCAGCCTGCGTGGTACTTAACCCATCCCCTTCAGATCTTCTCGGTTTGGCAGGGCGGAATGAGTGCGCATGGCGGTCTGTTGGGAGTGCTTATCGTGATGGCGCTCTATGTTCGCAGACATGGCATGCAGTTTTGGCAACTGACGGATTTCGTGGCTCCGCTCGTACCCTTGGGACTTTTTTTCGGCCGTATCGGGAACTTCATCAATGGCGAGCTTTGGGGCAGGCCAGCTTCGCCGGACCTTCCGTGGGCCATGATTTTCCCTCAGGCGCAGGACGGCGGTATTCCCCGTCATCCTTCCCAGCTTTATGAAGCAGGCCTGGAGGGGCTGGCCCTTTTTGCGGTGCTCTGGCTTTATTCCCGCAAGCCGAGACCGGTCGGCAGAACAGCCGCTTTGTTTGCCTTAGGTTATGGGGCAGCGCGGTTTGTGAGCGAATACTTCCGAGAACCCGATGCGTTTCTTGGATTGCAGGCATTGGGGCTTTCTCGCGGACAGTGGCTTGCGCTGCCGCTGATTCTCGCCGGGCTGACGCTTTGGGTCTGGGCGGGACGCCGGCGTATCTGAATTTGCAGTTGAAAAAGTGAAAAAACGAGCTTGGCTCCGGGAATGAAGCCAAGCTCATTTTTTCAAGCGATCTGCTTTGAAAAGCTGCTTAGAAGGCGCTGATTGCCTTATAGAGCATGTAAGTTGCAAGCAGGAAAAGCACGCTGGCGAAGATGCGCTTTAAAGGCTTCGTATCAATCGAGTGTGCGACCTTTGCGCCGAGTGGCGCAAAAAAGATGCTTGTTGCGGCGACACAGACAAGGGCTGGCAGATGAATATAACCGATGGTGTAGGGCCAGCCGGGCAGTCCCGTCAAATGCCAGCCGCTGATGATATAGCCAATGGTGCCGGCAAACGCGATGGGGAAGCCAAAGGCAGCGGATGTACCGACGGCGTTATGCATCTTGACGTTGCACCAGGTCATGAAAGGCACGGAAATAAAACCGCCGCCAGCCCCCACCAGCGCGGAAATCACGCCGATAGCCGTACCGGCACCAAACATGCCTGCAGGTCCGGGCAGATGGCGCGAAGGCGTGGGTTTGGCATTGAGGAACATTTTTGCGGCAGAAGTGTAGACAAACACGGCAAAAATGAGCGCAACCCAGAAGGTCGGCAGCGCGCCGGAAACTTGAGCCCCCACGACAGCACCGACGAGAATACCTGGCGCCATCGAAAACACAACATTCCAGAGAACCGCGCCGCGCTTGGCGTGTGCACGCACGGAGGAGAGCGACGTGAAAAGGATCGTGCCCATTGAGGTAGCGATGGCTACGTGCACGATGTGCTCAATCGGAATGCCTGCATAGCCGAGAAGCAGCGTGAGAAATGGCGTTAGCACCATGCCGCCGCCGATGCCGAGCAGTCCGGCAAGGAATCCGGTGCAGCATCCGAGCGCCGCTAGAGCGAGGATGATTTGAATCTCCATTGGGTGAATCTCCGAGGTGATCTAGGTTTGTTGTTTATGACTGAGGTTTGGCAAGATGCTCGACGATGAATAGGAAATCTTTCTTTTCAACCGGAGTAATAGACAAACGGTTGCCTCGTCGAAGAATGAGCATGTCAGCAAGTTCTGGCTGAGCTCTCAAAATGCTGACAGGAATGACAGGAAATTTGACGAGTGCTTCAACATCCACCGCCACCCAACGCGGTGCATCCTTTGTGGATTTGGGGTCGAAATAGTCACTTTTTTCGTCGAACTGGCAGGTATCAGGATATGGTTTCGAGGCGATGCGCGCGATGCCGACGATGCCGGGGTTGGGGCAGCTGGAATGGTAAAAGAGCACGGCGTCTCCAACCTTCATTTGGTCTCGCATAAAGTTGCGCGCCTGATAATTGCGTACGCCGAACCATGAGACGGCGTGATTGGCTGCCGCGAAGGCGTCGTCAATCGAACACTCCGACGGTTCCGTCTTCATCAGCCAAAATCCGGATGCTTCGGCGCATACGGCAGCTGTTTTGGGGTCTATGGCCATCACGCGGTCCAATCCTGAAAGTAGGAAAGGGCAGTCTCTCAGCGAAAGACTGCCCTTGAAAATCAAGAACCTGCAACGGGGCGGGGCTACGTATCCTGAACCGGGAGTTCAGGGCGGTCGGCTCCGGAGCGGAACGGGCTGGACACCGCGTGACCGGCACTCAATCGGCTCTCGAGTAGGCCAACCTATTGCAGGATGCATTGGTTCTAGGTACCTTGGAGCCCGGATGCTTGCCGCTGCAGGACTTAAGTTCATTCTACCTGGAATCACACTTCGCGCAAGTGAGCAAAAACCACTGCCGCACAAAACTTGATCCAAGAGAAATGCGAAGCCCCGCATTTGCGGGGCTTCCTGCTGATAACCTTAGAAGAGCGATCCCATCTTTGCGTCTCGGAAGAGTGCCTCTTCGCACAGACTGCAAAGCGAATGAATTTCTGCAAAGAGCGCTGAATCAGCCTCATTTGGGGTTGATGCCGCTGTCGGTACAGCTGCTGCAGGGGTTTGCTGCTGAACCGGCTGCGGCGGAGTCTGCGGAGGCGCAGCAGCGGTTTTCTTAGCGTCATGCTCGCGCTTCTTGGCGTCATAAGCCAACTCGAGCGCGGTAAGAACTGCAATCTGATCAATTGCAATAACGCGGCCGGCGGCACGTACGGCGAGCATTTGTTCATTGACCTGGCGCGCACAGTCTTCAAGCATCTTTTCCTCGCCGGTGGTAACGGCAAGGCGGTAGTTGCGATCAAAAATTGTGACGTTGACTTCGGACATGGTGGTCTCCGCGAAGGAAAACGGTCAGGACGCAGAACCAGCGTCACGAAATTGCGACAGCATCTCGTCGACTTTCTTCTTCATTTCATGAAGCTGCTGGCGGGCGCGTTTGAGTTCAGCGTCGCGAACTTCAAGCTGGTGGGCGAGTTGCTGACGCTGATCGCGTTCGTTCTGCAGGCGGTTGATGAGCTGCGTCACGAGACTGCGAAGTCTCTCGACTTCCTGCTGGATGGTAGGCATGCGTTACTCGGCAGAGGATGAGGACGGTTCGGTCGAAGTCTTAGGGGCTGCCGCCGGAATATCGGTCTTAGGCAGACGAGGTTCAAACGTATCGATCGTCCCCAGAATCAATTGGTCGGCCTGCTGTTCATCCGGGAGCGGATCAGATGTCCAATGATCTACACGACGGTCTTCATTAAAGAAAACAGTGAGAGAACGTACTTGCTCTTCGCCGTTGCCGCGCCGCAGATAGTAGGTATAGTCCCAGCGGTTTTCGTGGAACGGATCCTTAATGAGCGGTACGCCGAGCAGGAACTGTACTTGAGCGTCAGTCATGCCCTTCTCAAGCTGCAGCGCCATCTCGCTCGTGACGAGGTTCCCTTGATGTACGTCGGCACGGTAGGGCTTCAAAATGTAGGGCACGTAGGACGTGGCGGTGTCCATCACGTTCGATACGGTAGAGCACCCGCTCAGGCCGATTGCGCATGCAGCCGCCGTCGTAAATGAAAGGATGTGTCGTTTGAGCATAAACCGAATAGAATTGGAATTTCAGTGCAAGATCTCGTCGCGAGCTCTTCAACTGCGTATCATAAAGACTCTATTGAACAAAGACAGGATGGTTAGGTCGTGAAGGAAAACCAACAGCAGCAGTCGGCCGATCTGAAGACCATGGGCCTTAAGGTTACAGTGCCGCGCCTCAAGATTCTAGATTTGTTTCAGAAGCTTTCAGAGTCTCACGAAGCTGGTAAGCGCCATCTGTCAGCTGAAGAAGTGTACAAGCTTCTTCTAGAGGAAAACAGCGACATTGGCCTGGCGACGGTTTATCGTGTGCTCACTCAGTTTGAAAATGCAGGCATTCTTGTGCGCCGTCATTTCGACGAAGGGCGAGCGACCTACGAGCTTCAGGAAGGTCGGCACCATGACCACCTCGTTTGCGTGCGCTGCGGCAATGTTGAAGAATTCGTAGACCCGGAAATTGAGCGCGCTCAGCGTCAGGTTGCAGCTCGAAAGGGTTACGAGCTCACTGATCATTCACTAGTGCTGTACGGCATCTGCGGCGATTGCCGCAAGAAGGAACAGAAAAACGACGAGATCTGATGAAATCGGATCGTTGACGCTGTTCTCCAAAGGACTTTCGAGCGGTATGGCTTGAAGGTCCTTTGTTTTTTCGTGGTGATCGTACTGGCTGAATTCAAAAAACAAAAGGCTTGAACTATGCAGTTCAAGCCCTTTGTAAAAATCTGGTACGCGGTACTGGGATTGAACCAGTGACCCCTGCCGTGTGAAGGCAGTGCTCTACCCCTGAGCTAACCGCGCGCTGAGAGAAAAAGAATTGTACTGAGAAAACGATGCTTTGCAAGTGATGCATCGAACGGATACCGCCTTTACGCGATCTTACGACAGTTTTTCAGGTCGTTCGCCTCTGGCGGCCTCAACGCCGAGGTTAGCAAGCGCATCGGCTTTTTCGTTGCCTGGATCGCCGGCGTGTCCTTTTACCCAACGCCAGTCAATCTGATGCTGACTGACCAATCGATCAAGTTCCTGCCAAAGTTCGCCGTTTTTGACGGGCTTTTTGTCAGCGGTGCGCCAGCCGTTTTTTTTCCACCCGTGAATCCACCGTGTAATACCGTCTTTAACGTAGCTGCTGTCAAGATGAATGATGATGGGACAAGGCCGTTTGACCGCTGAGAGTGCACGAATGACAGCTGTCAGCTCCATTTGGTTGTTGGTCGTAAGCGCGCTGCCGCCATAGAGCTCCAGAGTGTACTTACCCCAGACAAGCCAGGCTCCCCAACCCCCTACGCCGGGATTTTTTTTGCAGGCCCCATCAGTCCAAATTTCAAGAACAGTAGGTGTAGGTGCTTGAGTCATGGTGCTTTATGATTTTCCGCAATTGGTGCGGACGGTGTGATGGAGGTTGGGGAGAAAGATGACGAGACGCGGCCGGCGGCCGGCACGCCTGAGGTCGGTACTTTAGCTGGAATATTGGCAAATTCGCTGCAGTTGACGATTCTCGCTCCGGGACGCCGCTTAACAGCGGAGAGCAAAAGAATATTTGAGCATTGCGGCAGCCATCTGTCGCCGGCTTTGTCAAGCCACTCCCAAGCATGAAGGCGGCGTGCGCTGCGAAATCCTGGACGATAAAGTCCAAAGCGTCCGCGGTCAATTTCCAGTCCGAGAAGCGCAAACCAGTCCTTGAGGCGTCGAAGCGGAATCGGCGCCATGTCGGTAGGCAAATAGGGCTTGGCGCCGAGCCGGACGGTCTGCTGCCGCATCCACCAAAAGCCTGCGCCGTTGAAGGCGGTAAGAATAAGCCGGCCTTCGGGTTCGAGCACTCGAACGGCTTCGTGAAGTGCCTGCTGAGGGTTAGGGGAAAGTTCCAACACGTGCGGAAGCGTTACGAGATCCATCGATTCATCAGCGATAGGCAAGAGCTCCGGCGCAGCGACGATGCAGCCGAGATCTCCGCTTAAGACGTCGGCGGAAACGGAAACCGCACTCTGCAGCTCGATGAGCCACTTCGACTGCATACGATTTTCGGCAAGCGTGTTGAGTTCGGGCATGCCGATCTGCAGCGCGCAGCTGCCGAAGACATCAACCGTCAATTCATCGTAGGCTTCAGCTTCCCATTCAAGGAGCAGTCGGCCTGGCGATGTGCGCAGGAACCCGTCAAACGTAAGACGTGCAGGCAGAGCTCCCGCGCCCTTGTCAGGGCGCTCGGAGCGCCCAAAAAAGCGCTGGAACATAGGTGCAGTTAACAACTCGTTGCGGAAACTTGCCCGCTGCAGAAGTTTGAAGCAGGCAGAAATGCCCGGATGACGGAAGTCCGAGGCATTACAAGCATTAAGATTAACGGATTATGCAGGCCTTACGCCTGTTAACTGTTCCGGAAGTTCTCCGCTCATGAACCCGTCGTCTTTTCGATCTGCCCTTACTCAATTGTCTGTCGCGCTTTTCATAGTAACTGCGGCGGTTCATCCGACCTATTCCTTTGCGGAGGATGTTCCTCAGGATGCCCAGACGAATGCATCTGCTGGAGGGACTGTGGTCGAGACTGCGTTAACGGAAGCGGCTTTGGAGCGTGAGTCCGCAGTGCCCGCCAGCGTTTGGGATCGAATTCGCGGGGGGTTTGGTATTCCGGAACTGAATTCGCCTTTGGTGGATCGGTGGACGACGTATTACGCCAAGGATCCGGAGTACGTGCAGCGCATGGCGATGCGTGCGAGTCAATATCTCTACAACATTGTCGAAGAGGTGGAGTCTCGCGGACTGCCAATGGAGCTCGCACTTTTGCCTTTTGTAGAAAGCGCCTTCCAGCCCGAAGCTCTTTCTCGCGCAAAAGCGTCCGGCCTTTGGCAGTTCATGCCGGCAACAGGTGCGGATTATGCGCTTGAACAAAACCTCTGGCGCGATGACCGAAACGATGTATTGGAAAGCACTCGTGCAGCGCTCGACTACTTTGAATATCTGCACGGGATGTTTAATGACTGGCAGTTGGCGCTCGCTGCCTACAATTGGGGTGAAGGAAGTGTTCGGCGAGCTGTTGAGCGTGCCAAACGAAGCCACAAGGCAACAGACTACGCGCATTTGAAAATGCCACGAGAGACGGCCAACTACGTTCCGAAACTCGAGGCTATCAAGCGCATCGTGAAGGATCCCGGCCGCTATGGCATTGAGCTGCCCGACGTTGGCAACGAGCCCTTCTTTGTGCGGATTACAAAGCCTCGCGATATTGACCTTAAAACGGCGGCGGAATTGGCCGGCATGTCTGAAGCGGAGTTCCGGCAGCTCAACCCGAGCTTTAAGCTTCCGGTCATTGTGGCATCGCATAACAATGTGATGCTTTTGCCGGCAGATCGTCTTGACTTTTTCGTCGACAATCTCGCCAGCTGGATGGATTCTGGACAGCCGCTTTCACGGTGGACAACCTATCGACTGCAGGCGGGGGATACGCTGGCCTCTGTGGCTGAACGCTCTGGCATGACGGAATCGTTCTTGCGTGAAGTGAACGGTATCCCTGCCGGCCGCAAAGTGCTTCCGAATTCCACGCTGCTTGTTCTCGCGGATGCAGATGAGCAGACAGACATCGCTGCTGAGGAAGCCGATGCAAAGCTGCGTCTTTCGCCGCTTACGACTTGGCGCCGTGTCACCTATCGCGTGCGTTCGGGCGACACACTGTCGGGCATCGCGCGCCGTTGGCACATTACAGTGAAATCAATCGTACAGGGCAACCGACTTCGCTCAGATCGTCTGCATTCCGGGCAGCGTTTGGTGCTCACGGTGCCCAATGTTGCGCGTGAACCGATTCGTACTGCGGCTAAAGCTTCGGCATCATCTTCTTCTGGACACGTTATTTATGCGGTAAAGCGCGGTGATTCGCTGGCGTCTATTGCCAAGCGCTACGGCGTTTCGACGGCATCCCTTAAAACGACGAATCGATTGAGCTCCAATACCATCAGAGCCGGACAACGACTGCGCATTCCAAAGTCGGGTGAACCTATCGAGGAAGAAACGACAACCTATGTCGTTCGACAGGGGGACACCCTTTCTTCGATTGCCAATCGGTACGGCGTGAGTGTTGTGAAGCTAAAGCGCTTAAATCGGCTTACCTCCAATGCTTTGAAGTCGGGCGATCGGTTAGAGATTCCGGAGAGCGATGCGCCTAAAGCGCCGCCCGCACCGGCAACGGCCGCGAGCCCGAGAACCACAGTGCACAGCGTGGTCTCTGGAGATACGCTTACGTCGATTGCTGAGCGCTACGGTACAACCGTGGCAAAGCTGAGAAGTGCCAATGGATTGAGAAGTTCAAGACTCTCAATTGGTCAGCGTCTGGTGATTCCTGCATCAGCTTCTAAAGTGGCAAGTGCCAGTGAACCCCGCAGATACCGCGTTCGTTCTGGAGATACGCTCACTTCCATTGCTGCGGCCCACAACGTGTCTATTGCTGACCTGATGAGTTTTAACGGGCTTACGACAAGTCGTCTGAACGTTGGACAGTCACTGCGCATTCCTTAATTGACTCTGCTGGCCGTTCGTCCGTTTGGATGTGCGTATTTAAGGGGAAATTATCCGAGCGGTAGACTGCCCGCTTAAAATGGCGGGCAGCATTACGAGTGCTGACGCCGTTAGCACTCCAATTTCATATTGATGGGGGAGACCCCGCTGCCAATCATAACGACAGCGTTTTTCCCATCCCTATTAAAAGAGGACCAACATGGGATTCCTGACCGGCAAAAAGCTCCTGATCACGGGCGTTATCTCCAACCGTTCCATCGCCTACGGCATCGCCGAAGCTTGTCATCGTGAAGGTGCTGAACTGGCTTTTACGTATTCAGATGAACGCTTCGCAGAACGCCTGAAGGGATTTGCCGCGCAGTTTGGCAGCGATATCGTGCTTCCGATGGACGTTACCAAAGACGATCAGATTGCTGCCGTTGTTGAAACGCTCACGGAAAAGTGGGGCGGGCTCGATGGATTCGTTCATTCCATCGGCTACGCTCCTCGTGAGTCGATTGCCGGCGATTTCCTTGAAGGTTTCTCTCGCGACGCTTTTCACACTGCGCTTGATATTTCAACGTATTCCTACCCGGCCCTGGCCAAGGCCTTCCTGCCGATGATGAAGGGACGCAATGCGTCTTGCCTTACGCTGACTTATCTGGGCGGAGAGCGCGCCGTTCCAAACTACAACACGATGGGTTTGGCTAAGGCAGCGCTTGATGCGTCAACGCGCTATCTGGCTCAGTCACTTGGCCGTGAAGGCATTCGCGCCAATGCCATTTCCGCCGGTCCGATCAAGACGCTCGCTGCATCCGGCATTAAGGGCTTTAGCAAGCTTTTGCGTGTGATGGAAAAGAATGCGCCGCTCGGTCGTACGGTGACCATTCAGGAGGTGGGCAATACTGCTGCTTTCCTGCTCTCTGATCTGGCGAGCGGCATTACCGGCAACATCTGCTACGTTGATGCGGGCTTCCACGCCGTGGCAGTAGCTGACGTTGAAGAAGACTAATCAGCCTTTAAACTAAAGACAGGGCTCCGTCTGGCGACATCAGGCCACGGAGCCTTTTCTTTGAATACACACTTAATACACTGTATGAGGGCACAACGTGGTCGAAGATAACGAGAAAAACGCTAAGCGAATTTCTGTTGTGCTCCTGACGCGCAATGAAGTGCATAACATTGAAGCGTGTCTTAAAAGCTGCAGTTTCGCCGACGAGTGGATCGTCGTGGACGACGGCAGCTCCGACGGTACAGTGGAAACGGCCCGACGACTTGGGGCGAAGGTCTTCTCTCGAAGTCTCGGCGGGGACTGGGCGTCGCAGAAAAATTTTGGTATTGAGCAGGCTGCAGGTCCATGGATTTTTTTGATTGATGCAGATGAGCGCGTAACCCCGGATCTGGCCAAACAGCTGCAGGATGCGGCGTCCGGATCGAGATGTGCATACTTCGTGCAGAGGCACAATGCTTTTCGGCATATTCATGCTACACATGGGATTCTCCGACCCGATTGGGTTTGCCGCATGGTGCCTAAGACGTCAGTCAAAGTATACGGACGTGTGCATGAAGAAATTCGTGTGAATTGTGAGAAAAAACGCCTCGGCGGCACAGGTCTTACGCACTACCCCTACCGGAGTTGGAAGCTTTATTTCAATAAGTTCAATACGTACACCGAACTTTCGGCAGAAAAGTATCTTGAAGAGGGCCGGAACGTTTCCTTCGTGAAGGACATCATGCTTCGCCCAATATGGGCTTTTCTCAAGGTCTATTTCATCAATGGCGGTGTGCTTGACGGTCGCGCGGGTTTCATCTTCAGTATCAATCACGCTTTCTACACAATGAATAAATACGTCAAATACTATTTTCTGAAATACTATTCTGGTGAACTTTGAGCCTCTGGATATCAGCTATGAAAACCGTCGGCGTATTCGTCAAACCAACTGAAAATCTCAGTGAACCCCTTGAACATTTGGTGAGTGTGCTCCGTCGTGCGGGATGCAAGGTCCTTTTAGAGGAACGCGCGGCTCAAGCTCTCGGTAGTCCTGATGGAGGCTTCCCTCGCCCTGAGTTGGGACGTCGCAGCGACGTGGCTGTGGTACTGGGTGGTGACGGAACATTGCTTGGTGTCGCTCGGCAGATTGCGGATTCCCATTGTCCGTTGATTGGTGTAAATGCCGGTCGTCTAGGCTTCATCACAGACGTTGTGCTTGACGATATGGACAGGGTGCTGCCTGCCATGCTGGCTGGGGAATGTTCAGCAGACCAACGTCACCTGCTCGAAGGCGTGGTGTTTCGCAATGGGCGAGAAATCTTTCGCAATGTTGCAGTGAACGATATTGGCTTCAGCCATGGCCGTGCCGGAGGCATGGTTGACTTCATCATCTATGTCGACGGGAAGCAGATGAGTGCTCAGTCGGCAGACGGTGTTGTTTGTTCGACCGCCACGGGGTCAACCGCCTATGCACTCGCTGCCGGCGGTCCCATTTTGCATCCTTCAATGGATGCCGTTGTATTGGTGCCGGTCGCTCCGCATACGCTTTCCAATCGTCCCATCGTATTGCCGTCCTCAAAGCGCATTGAAATTGAACTTGTAAACGCTCGTGATGCAACAGCGTATTTCGATATGCAGGAATTCTGTGACGTCGAACCGGGTGACATGCTTCGCATTCAGCGCTCGGAACGTGTGATGGAGATTCTTCATCCGCTCAGTTACGACTATTACGACTTGCTCCGCCGAAAATTGAAGTGGAACTATTCACCCACCAGTGTGAAGCACCACGAGCAGATCAGCGGCTGAAGGAAGCTCTTACGATGCTTACAACGCTCAACCTTAAAGACTTCGTCATCGTTGATCAGCTTTCGCTTGATCTCTCTACGGGCTTCACGGTTTTGACCGGTGAAACCGGTGCCGGCAAATCCATTTTGATTGATGCAATTCAATTGATTCGCGGAGCTCGAGCCGATGCTGATATGGTGCGTAAGGGCGCTGAACGAGCCAATATCATTGCTGAATTCATGCCTTCGGAAGAGGCGCTTCGGTGGCTCGAAACCAATGATTTGCAGGATTCCAGCGCGTCAACAGTGCTTGTACGCCGCAGCATCGATAAAAACGGACGCTCACGTGCCTGGATCAATGGCATTACGGTGACGCTCTCGCAGCTGAAGGAGCTTGGCGACACTTTAGTTGATATACAAGGGCAGCATGCGCATCAGCTTCTTTTAAAGACGCAGAATCAACTGAAGCTGCTTGACGCTTATGCAGAAAACTCGGCTCAGCTTGAGGCTGTTAAAAAAGCTTTCGCGACTTGGAACGCCAAGGCCAAACGCCTTGAAGAAGCGAGCTCTAGTGCAGAGGTTCGTACCGCCAAAATCGAGCAGCTCACCTGGCTGCTTGAGGATCTCTCCGCGTTGGCGCCTAAAAAGGGAGAGTGGGAGTCGCTTAACGAAGAACATACTCGACTTTCCCACGGCGTTTCTATTATTGAAGGTCTCACTGCGTCTGTTGATTGGCTTACCCAAGGTGAGGATTCGGCGTCTGATTTGGTTTCACGTGCGCAATCTCGTGTTGATGATTTGTCTAATTACGACGAACGTCTCAAAGGTGTCAGTGAAACTCTGACTACGGCAGCAGAGCTGATCGATGATGCGGCACACGATCTTGAGCGGATTCTGGATAAGACAGAAGCGGATTCCAATCGTTTTGAGAAAGTAGATCGACGCGTATCCAAATACTTTACGATGGCACGAAAGTATCGCACTGAGCCGGAAGTGCTTTATGCCTTTGAGGCAGAAAATAAGCGTCGTTTGGAGGAGCTGCAGAACGACGAAAATCTGGATGCTTTGAGGGCTGAAGAAGCTGAGGCAAGAGCAATCTATGATGCCGCAGCGGAAAGGCTCTCAAAAGTTCGTCGAGAAGCGGCCGCACGTTTCGCCAAGGCGGTTACGAATGAAATGCAAACGCTGTCTATGAAGGGCGGACAATTTGAAGTAAAACTTGTCCCCATTCCGCGCAGTGAAGTCGGCGTTGAAAAGTGTGAATTCTTAATGGCAGGTCACCCTGGTGTTGATGTTAGTCCCTTGGCTAAAGTGGCGTCCGGAGGGGAGTTGTCTCGCATTGGTCTGGCGATTTTTACGTTGACCAGCCGTAATACAAGTGTCCCGACGCTTATCTTTGACGAAGTCGACAGTGGCGTAGGGGGTGCTACAGGTGAAGTGGTTGGCCGAATGATGAAACAGCTTGCGCAGACGAGGCAAGTACTTTGCGTGACGCATTTGCCGCAAGTAGCTGCTTGCGGCGACCATCATCTCAAAGTAGAGAAGGTTTCCGACGGTATTGAGACCGTGAGCTATTTGAGAGAACTCAATCCAACCCAGCGTGTGGAAGAGATTGCCCGCATGTTGGGCGGACTCCTCATCACGCAGAAAACGAAAGTACTTGCCGAGGAAATGGTTAAAGCAAACCTTTCTCAGGAAGAGTGATTTTATTTTGAAGCCGTTGCTCGAGACGTTGACGATTGATGCCTGCTAAATGTCGATCATTTTCACGGTGATACAGATGAAAAACAGTCGTTGCGAAAAGACCAAGTTTGCGCTGCATCCCAAGATTGATCAAACGGATCGCTAGGTCGGAGTCTTCAAATCCCCAACCTTCATAGGCTTCATCGAATCCATTGACAGCTAAAAAATCCTGCCGCCAAATCCCTAAGTTGCAAGTTCGAACTTTTGCCCATGATGTTGGTTTAAGTTTGCGCATTGATCCCAATGGGATTTTAAGAAGCGGTATAAGGCGATTGATGTGTTCTTTATGTCTTAAAACGTTTAAACCGAATAGATCTGTAAAAGGGATTCTGTGTGTTTCAATTGCATGACTGAGCGTTTCATCCAACAAAACTCGATTGCCCGCAACAAATGCATGTTTTTCTAAAAGTGTCAGATGTTGCTGAATCCAGTTCGGACGGGGAATGCAGTCCCCATCAAGGAATAAAAGGTAATCACCAGAACTCATCCGGACGGCATTGTTGCGAGCAGATGCCGCACGAAATCCTCGGTCATCTTGCCAGGCATGCAGTATTGGAAAGGCAGAATTTTGCTGGAAATTCTCAATGATTTGTTGAGTATCTTTTGTGCTCCCGTCATCAGCAATGCAAACTTCAAAGTCTTGAATTGTCTGCAGCTGCAATGCTTCAAGCACTGTCAGCAATGCTTGAGGGCGATTGTAAGTAGACAAAATGATGCTGGCTTTCATGACGCATTCACGATTTTCTTCATTGCGCCTAAAACTTCATCCACAGTCGGCCATCCATTTTCGCTGCCCAGGACAATAGCCCTAGGGTTCCACGGACGTGTGCGAACTGGGTTTGTAACGCCGATCAATGTAATCTGATTGGCGCCAACCGCTGCAGCTACATGGCTCATGCCGGAATCGTTGGCAACGACTACACGTGCATGTTTGGCAAGCGCAGCAATAGTGCCGAGAGATGTCGGAGGGCAAATTTTGGCGTCTGGGCAGGCGGCTTTCGCCAATTCGACCTCTCGAGCGGCAGGGAAAACAACTGGTTCTATTCCCACGTCACGAAGCGGCCTACAAAGCTCGTTGAAGTGTTTCCAGTGCTTCTCTTTCCCATGGTGCAGTCCTCGAGCGATTGGTGCAAGAAGGGCATAGTTGGCTGGAATGCCGCACTGCGCTATCACATTTCTAGCCCCAGCTTCATGACGTTTGAGTGGTTTGAGACCAAGGCTTGGCGGTACCTTATCCCAGGCTGGTTTAATATCCCAAGCTTCAAGTGCTTCATGAGCAAGCCTGAAGAACCGTTCAACTTCATGCATCATCGTGTTAGGTTCGGGTACAACCTTATCTAACAGAATACGGCGAAAATCTGTGGGAAATCCCGCACTGCGAATCCCCCCGATACGATAAAGAAGAGCAGAACTAAATGAGTTGGGGAAGAGGAGCCCTTTGGGATGTCCTCCCCAACGACGTGCAATATTGCGTATGCGATCAAGGTCTTCTGTGACATGACCTTCAATAGGTTCAAATCGCCAGCCTGTGCCGGCAAGAAGATCTTCGGCCCAGCGTTTGCCTGTCAATACAGGGGTAAGGCCACTTGCCTCGAGAAGTCGTAGCCCCGGCAAAGCCATGCAACAATCGCCGACATGATTAGGGATGCGACAGGTGATATAGAAATTATTCATCGCGATGTTAGACGAGAATTAAAAGAGGTGAGCTGCTTGAAGAATTTTAGTTACATGTTCTTCTTCGGTATCCGGAGATAAAATATATTGCAATGGATTGTTAAGTTTGTGTTTATGCTGAATGGCCGCAGTAATAGCTGTTTCAAGAGATCCTTCGTTCAATCCATCAAATAATATTTTGGCTTCAGGGTGGATTATTTCATTGGAAAATATATTTTTTGATAGGATAACAGGAGTGCCACTTAATATACTCTCAATAGCAACCATCCCGAAAGCTTCGTATCGAGATGATAAAATGAGATAATCTACAAATTTATAAATCACTTCCATGTCATGCCGAAAACCTATATAGAAAACGTTTCTAGAAGCCTTTATTGGTCGTCCGGCTACTATTAATGATATAGGCAAGTCAGTTTGGTTGAAAAATTTTACGAGAAAATCTAAACCTTTAACATAATGATTGCCGGCTGATGGAATTAAAAATATAGTATTCTTTTCTGGAATCCCGTTGAGATGGAAGAAATTTAAGCGGTCCGATTGGTTTGCGGGTGAATTATTGAATTTTGATGTGTCGAATGGTGCGTAAATTGTAGTTATTTTAGATGTGGGTATATTATAAAGATTGTGAACTTCGTCAGCCATTCCGTTGGAGTGAGCAACAATTAATTTACCTCTTTGGTAAAATGTTTCTTCGAGACTGATCATTTTTTTATCAAAAAAAGACGGTCTTCTTTTTATGGCATTTAGATATCCCTTATGCGTTCCGCCACAGATGCAAATACTGGCTCTAGGATATCTGTTGCACGAAATAATTCCATCTAAATTATATTTTTTAGATATTTTTTCTACTCGGTAATTATAGAAGTAGTCGCGAAGTTTCGTTGGCAGCCATCGACAGTTTATTAATTCTAATTTAAATCTTAAATTAGCTGTTGCGTTCTCATCTATCTTCTTAGTAAAAACTACTGGTTCAATATTTAGTTCATTAAGGCCTTTAACTAAGCCAAGAGAATACCTTCCCATACCCCCATCAAGTCTGAGTGAGTGGCATGCGATACCGATTGCTGGTGTCTGATGACGGGATGTAAACGATGCTTGACTGGACATTTTAAATCATGCGTGTTGGAAAATTAAAAGATAGCTGTTAATTAACTCTTTTCCTAGTATCATGGCGCATTAGTCTTGACCCTGCCGTATTGAAAGTGAACTTTAAGTACATTCCCATATTAGGCAATCCGCAATTGCTCAGATTGTTCCGATATCTTCCACCCTATAAAAAGTACATCATAGGGGCTGCATTGGCCATGATTGCGGGCGGAGGAGCCTCTTCATTGATTGCTTTGGTACTTGGCAAACTGACGGATATGGCTTTCTACCAGCAGGATTCGGTTGTTGTTTATCTTGCTCCTGTCGCTCTACTAGGTATTTCGGTATTACACGGCGGCAGTCAGTACCTTAGCCAATTTCTCTTGGTGCGTGTTGCGCAAGGAGTAATGCTTGAAATCCGAACGCTAATGTTCAAACGTATTCTCCGTTGGGGGGATGATCTCTTTATGAAGTATCGCTGCGCAGAGGTGCAGGCGAAGTTCATCAATGAAGCCTCCACAGCTCTGACCAATGCGGCTGGCGTACTCACCATCATCATTCGTGACTCCATTCAAATTGTCTGCCTTTTAGGTGTGCTTTTTTGGCATAACTGGTTGCTTACATTAGTGACCTTCATCGTGGGGCCAGTCATTGCCTTAATTCTTAAATGGGTGAACCGACATATCAAGCGTTTGACAACGCAGACGCAACAAACATTTGGGGAGCTGATCGGCACAATTCAGGAAAGTTACAGCGGTGAGCGAGTGGTCAAAGTCTATGATGGCTATGACTATGAGATAGCGCGTTTTCGAGAGGTCAATGAAAAACTGCGTTCACTGACCTTGAAAGCGCAAAAGGTTTACTCTGCAGGGATGCCGCTCACTCAGTTCACTTCGATGGCAGGGGTATCGATTGTTATTGTTTTCGCTCTGATGCAGGCCAATATGGGACTGCTAACTGTTGGGGAGTTCACAACATTTTTAGCGGCAATGCTTTTGCTGCTGCCGCCCATCCGAAAACTCTCTAGCGTCAACGGTACAACGGCAGCAATGACTGCAGCTGCAGAAAGCTTATTTCGCGTGATTGATGAACTGCCGGAAAAAGATGCCGGTACAAAGACTCTAGAAAACTATAGTGGTGCCGTAGAATTCCGCGATGTGAGTTTTGCTTACCCTAACGAGGATAAGCAGACAATTAGCCATTTCTCGCTATCAGTGAAGCCTGGGGAGATGATTGCGTTAGTCGGGTCGTCCGGAGCAGGTAAATCGACCCTCATCAATTTGATCCCTCGCTTCTGGGTTCCTACTGAAGGTGAGATTTACTTCGACGGCATTGCGCAGAGTGAGCTCACTCTCAAGAGTTTGCGTAAGCAAATAGGCCTTGTCAGTCAAGACGTAACAATTTTTGATGACACAATAGCCAACAATATTGCTTATGGCTGTCGTGACAAGGTGACTCGGGAACAAATTGAAGCTGCAGCAGAGGCTGCAGCATTGACAGACTTCATCAAAACCCTGCCGGAAGGGTTGGATTCTCAGGCTGGACCCAACGGCAACCATTTGTCTGGTGGGCAGCGGCAACGTGTTTCTATCGCCAGAGCATTTCTTAAGAACGCACCCATCTTACTCTTGGATGAGGCAACAAGTGCTTTGGACACGGAAAGTGAAAAGCACATTCAGAAGTCGCTGGATACGCTCCTTAAGGGACGTACATCATTCGTTGTTGCACATCGCTTGTCAACCATCATCAATGCTGACCGCATTATTGTGATGAAGGATGGCGGTATCGCCGAAATTGGTACGCATGAAGAGTTGCTTGCCAAAGGCGGGTTGTACAACCATCTTTATACTCTTCAGTTTTCGAAAGAGAACTGAGTCTGCTTCATGTTTATCGGGATCATTTTCGGCATCATCGCCTGTGCTCTGTGGGGACTTGTCTACATCATCCCGCTGTGGCTCTCTACATATGACCCGATGCTGATAGCGCTGGCTAGATACACGATTTTTGGTCTTTTTTCGGCAGCACTTCTGGTTTTCAACGGAAAGTATCTGACTCAAGTCTCCAAAAAAGATTGGATTAGCGCTACTGCCTTAGGCGTGGTGGGAAATCTTTTTTTCTATTGGCTGTTGGCGTCTGCAGTTCAATTGGCTGGCGCGCCGATTGCAGGTGCTTTTACTGCGGTTATTCCAATTAGTGTGGCCATTGTGGCGAATTCCTCAGCAAGGCGGCGTGGGGTTGGAGTGCCTTGGAGCAGTCTCGTTTTCCCGCTCAGCTTGGTGGCTGCCGGTATGGTCTGCCTCAATTGGACAGAGTTCAGCTACTTCCTTGCGAATTCTAATGAGCCTCCTGCAGGATTCTGGCTGGGTGTGTTCTATGCATTTTTAAGTTTGCTAGTTTGGACGTGGTATCCAATCAGCAATGCGAACTGGTTAATTGCGCATCCGAAAATTTCTCCAATGTTTTGGACGGCAGCTCAAGGTGCAGCAACACTGCCGACAGCAGCCATCGGGTTGGCAGCTTATGCCGCCATGACGGAGTCCTCAACTTCACTCTGGGAGCCTACACCGACACATTTTTTACTCGGCGTATTATTTTTGGGGATCGTGTGCTCCTGGCTTGCCATTTGTTTTTGGAATGATATGAGTCGCAGATTGACGCCCGCATTGGGTGGTCAAATGATTATTTTCGAAACAATCTTCGCAGTGATCTATGCACACATTATGCGACAGGCTTTGCCTACAACATTAATGAGTGTCGGTATGGTGCTTCTTTTGGCAGGTGTTTTTGCTTCAGTGCGAGTATTTCATCGCACTGAGATTAAAGCAATGTAGAGCCTATCGGTGTATGACAGCAGAGTGCTTTCCAAACCTTCTCTACAGAAATACTCTGCATGCAACGTGATAGTTGAGGCGGGTTGTAGTGAGCACAGAGATGTCGAGTACAGCCTGAGCAAGGGATATCTGTGTTATCACGTCGCACAATGGTGACGTTGCCTACTGTTTGAATATCTAAATCGTTGGAATAAGGTGTTGATTGGCCGCATTTAGGCGCGGGACCCCATGCATCGACAGGCGTTGGGCCATAAAGACACACACAGGGTATGCCCGTAGATGCAGCAATATGAGAGGTTGCTGTATCAACGCCAATATAGGCCACTGCCCCCATGATGATTCGCGAGGTCTGTCCAAAACTGGCATGACCCGCCGCAATGAAGGTTTTTTGGGGAGGAAGCGCTTCAGTAATTTTGAGGAGATAGTCAACATCTCCTGGTCCTCCTGTGAAACAAATGCCATATCCGGCTGTCATAAGCAGCTGTGCTAGTTCGATCCATTTTTCTATGCTCCAATTTTTGTCTTGGTATCGAGAATTACATTGGCATACGACGTACGACCCAAGCATATGTAACTGTGCTTGAAGGTCGGTCGATAATTCCCGATCAGGATGAATAGGACAAAGTTGAGGGGCTGTTCCCTTGAAAAATGGTCCGAGAAGAGGTTGAGTGCGTTCAAGGATTTGGCCGCCGACAAAATCTATTTGATCTGTAATCAGAATTCGTTTCCAAAGTTCCTCTAGAGATGGATACGGACGCACCATCACTTGATGCTTTGCTGCAAAGTAACCATATAGAACTGTGCGGGTACTATTCATAGTAATTAATGCCCAGTCGTATTTATTCCAAGATGCAAGGTGGCTGCAGGCTTGTACAAACTTATTGGGGTGATGTTCAACACCTATTACATGACTAATATCCTGAATGCCTTCCAAAATGGGAGCGTTGTCCTTAAAGGTGAGCATGTCGATTTGGGCATCGGGGAAGCGGGCTTTTAGGGCTGGGGCCAAAGCGGCAGCCAAGAGGCAGTCACCAAGATAGCGAAGGGAAACGATGAGGAATTTCATGAACGTATGATGAATGGGGTAAGAACTTGCCAAACGATTAGCCCTTTACAATGTGCACACTATTCAAACGGCAAGTTGAGCATCGTCCTGTGGAACAGATACTTATCAATACTTCTAGAGAAGAAACGCGTGTCGCTATTTTAGATGACGGCCTTCTTCAGGACCTCTTTATTGAACGTGCCTGCGCTCGCGGGCTAGTCGGAAACGTTTACTGGGGACAGGTTGTTCGTGTTCTGCCGGGAATGCAAAGTGCATTTCTGGATGTTGGTCTGGAGCGTACGGCATTTCTGCACATTGCAGAGATTGAAGGAGCCAGAACGGACACTGGCACATTCAAGCCGATAGAGTCTCTTCTGCATGAAGGACAGCGCTTGATGGTTCAGGTGGCTAAGGATCCGATCGGTACTAAAGGCGCGCGGTTGACAACAACGATTTCACTTGCTGGCCGTAAGCTTGTCTATCTCCCCAACGATTCTCATATTGGAGTTTCGCAGCGTATTGAGGATGCGGCTCTGCGGGAAGAACTGAGGACTCTAGCAACGACTGTTCGGCAAAAGGATGAAAAGGGCGGCTATATCGTTCGGACTTGCGCTGAAGAAGGGGCTACAGAACAAGAATTCCTTTCTGACATGGCTTATCTGGCTCGGTTGTGGGATGGCATTCGCCATCGGGCGCAGGAAGTCAAGAAGCCGACATTGCTGTACCAAGATTTGACGTTAGCTCAAAGAACGCTGCGCGATATGGTGCATGAGGGGACTGCTGTCATTGAAGTTGATGATGAGGCTGAATATGAAGCCTTATTAGAGTTTGCCAAGCATTTCGTGCCGGCGGCGGTTGACAAACTCCATCATTATGAGGGTGAGCGACCGCTTTTCGAACAGTATGACATTGATGAAGAAATTGAACTTGCACTTGGGCGCCGAGTTGAGTTGAAGAGCGGCGGATACCTTGTATTTGACCAGACTGAAGCAATGTCGACGATCGATGTCAATACAGGTGCTTATGTTGGGAAACGAGACTTTAGCGATACCGTTTTCAAAACTAACTTAGAGGCGGCTCAGGTTATTGCTCGTCAGCTTCGTTTACGTAATCTTGGCGGCATCATCATTGTCGACTTTATTGACATGGCCAAAGACGAACATCGCGAAGCGGTGCTGAGCGAATTGCGTCGAGCTGTTTCACTCGATCGCACCAAGATGACGGTGAGCGGCTTCAATGAACTCGGTCTCGTTGCAATGACGAGGAAGCGCACACGTGAATCTCTTGCGCATACCCTCTGCGAAACTTGTCCTGTTTGCGGTGGGCGCGGAGAGATTAAAACGGCGAGAACGGTTTGTTATGACATTCTGCGCGAAATTACGCGCTTAGCGAAACTCTATAAGGAAATGAAGGAATTTCGTATTTTGGCAAGCCAAACCGTCATTGACCTACTGCTAGAAGAAGAATCACAGGCGCTCGAGCTGTTGCAGCAGGCGATCGAACGCCCCATCCTGCTGGAGGTGGAATCCGTTTATACGCAGGAGCAATGGGATGTCATCATCGCTTAAAAATAAGAAGGACAGCATCATGACTCAATCTTCGATGGGCGCCCAATCTGTCGAGCCAACCTTTTATTGGTATGACTATGAAACTTTTGGCGTCGATCCACGCAAGGACAGACCGGCGCAATTCGCCGGGCGACGAACAAGACTCGATTTGTCGCCCCTTTCGGACGATACTGGTGAAATTTTCTACTGTCGCCCAACGGATGATCAGCTGCCCAATCCTGAAAGCTGTCTGTTGACCGGCATTACGCCGCAATGCTGTGCAGAAAAAGGCGTTTGCGAAAGTGAATTTGCGGATTTGATCTGGGAGCGGCTCAATACTCCGGGAACCGTCAGCATTGGCTACAACACATTGGGTTTTGATGACGAAGTCAATCGCTTCCTCTTCTGGCGCAATTTTCTTGACCCGTACACTCATAGTTGGGCAAAAGGATGTTCCCGATGGGATCTATTTCCTGTTGTCTGTGCTGCATGGGCGCTTCGCGGAGACACTATCAAGTGGCCTCGATGGGAAGAGATCGATCCAATAAAGTATCCGAAGGCCGAAGGTCGTAAAGGCGTGTGCTTCAAGTTGGAGTTTTTGACAAAGGCCAACGGGATTGAACATGGTCATGCACATGATGCGCTTTCTGACGTCGAAGCCACGATTGGAATGGCGAAACTTTTGGCAGAGAGGGAGCCTAAGCTATGGCGTTGGGCTTTTGAAAATCGGACGACAGCCAAAGTGTCTGCTGCAGTAGCGGATATGAAACCTGTGGTCTGGGTTACGCCTAAATTTGGCATTGCTCGGGGGTGCACGGGGATCACAGCTTGCTTCTTTCAAGAGAAGCACGACTGTTGGATGTGGGATCTTTCTTTTGATCCGACTGTATTGCAATCGCTCTCTTATGAAGAAATCAAGCAGCGGCTCTTTCCTTCGATAAAGGATCGAGCGCAGGGGGTTGAGCGGCTGCCGATTCGGCGACTGAAGGCGAATGCTTCACCGTTTGTTTGCGCAAATCTCAAAGTGCTCTCTCGGGAACGGGCACAGAAATACGGCATTGATCTGGACATTGCTGCCGCTAATCTTCAAAAGCTTAAGGCTGTGGCGCCGGCGGTACAGACCATTTTTGCGGAACTGGCTTCAGAACGGCGCTCTAACGATGCTGCATCGCCAAGCGCGGATCCTGATCGATCTCTTTATTCTGGATTTGCGAGCAGCGGAGATAAAGCGCGATTTGTTCAGATCCGCAGCATGATGCCTGATCGTCTCGCTGCGGAAGCTCCAAAATTTCGTTTCGACGACCAGAAGTTTGCTGAAATGCTCTTTCGCTTCCGCGCACGGAACTGGCCTGAAATGCTCTCAGCCGAAGAGACTGAACGGTGGCGGCAATTCTGTGCAGATCGGATCATGTCAGGACGAGACGGGATGCTTCAACTTTCCGACTATTTTGATCAGATCGATGAAGCGCAAGCAAGCGGACTCTATGATGATGAAAGACATCAACAAGTGCTTGAAGCACTTTACGATTGGGGTGAAACACTTGGGAACCGTCTGAGCGATTGAGTACGAAATAAGTCGTTTCCGTACCAATTGAGTTCATGCGCAGTACGACGAATCGCGGTTCGTCGTACTGCTGCGCGAAAGGAGAAGAATGATGGGCAGAAAAAAAATTGGTTTGACTTCGGGGCTGAATCCGCTGCCGGCTTTGAAGATGAAGTCTTGTCTGATCGGTGTCGGCGCCAAACTTGACCTGCCGGTCGAAGTGGTGGAAAGCAATGTAGAGCTTCCGCTCGATGCTCCCACACCGCGTATAGCGCTCGCAGACCGCAAGATTACGGCTCTGATTGCGCTTGAACATCTTCAGCGTCAAGGCTGTGAAGCCGCGGTGCTGGCTGACATTAAGAGCGAACCTTTTCTTGATGAGTTGAGAAAAGAGTTGGAAATGCCGATTGTTTCGCTGCTGGCAAAATTGGATGACAAAGTGAAAAGCGGCACCATTCAGACAATGGCTTGTCTTGGGACTGCTGTGCCGCAGGAATTCTTCGCAGAGCATTTTGGTCCAGCGGTCAAATGGGTTTCTCCCGATGATGAGATGAAGGCAGAATTTGCCAAGATCCAAAATCCGTGCGAGGGATTGCGCCGCAATGGCTTGACGCCGGCATTTAAAGCCTATCTCGTCAAGGCCGGTCATGAACTCATGGCGCAAGGCGCGGAGGTGCTGATTCCTAATTGCTCGCAGATGGCTCGTTTTGTCGAAGAACTTCGAGCTGAAGGTCTGCCCGTAGAAGATCTCCTTTCTGATGCGGCTGAAATGGCCGTTGCTTCAACTCCCGCTCGTCGGCCTAAGCCCTTTAAGGTCGGACTGATTGGGGGATTAGGGCCGGCTGCAACAGTGGATCTTTACGACAAAATTGTGAAGGCAACACCTGCCAAGACGGATCAGGAGCACATCAAGCTGGTTGTCGAACAGAATCCTCAGATTCCGGATCGCACGGCTTGTCTCTTGAATGGCGGTGAAGACCCGACGCTGGCGCTTTTTCATTGCGCACAGCGTCTGGAAGCCGATGGCTGCAGCACATTGATCGTGCCCTGCAACACCGCTCATGCATTCCTGCCATATCTTGAACGCTTCATCAAGATTCCGTTTATCAATATGCAGCAGGCGGCTTTGGATGAAATCCAAAACAAACTAGGCACGCGCGCCAAAATTGGATTGCTGGCAACAACGGGAACCGTGCAGACAGGTATTTATGGTGATAAAGCCAAAGCCATGGGCTTACCGATGTTTGTGCCTGATGATGTGCATCAGGAGCGTGTTATGGCAGCGATTTACGGACCTCAGGGAGCGAAAGCTGGTTACACGAACGGCATTTGCCGAGAGGATCTGATTTCAGCCGCTGAATATCTGGTAAAGACTCATGGCTGCAACTGTCTCATTCTGGGCTGCACCGAACTGCCGTTGATTCTTGATGAATCCGACGATTTTGAAGTTGCCGGCAGTCGAGTCATTGTCGTAGACCCAACGGCAGCCCTTGCTCGGAAGGTGGTAAAGACTGCTGAAGATGCCTATGCCGCTACCGGTATCCGCTGATTAATGATTTGTGGCGGGGCATCTCTTGATATGTGAGGTGTCCCGCTGTTTTTTTATAGGTGTATGTAATGCAGCAGAAAAACTATCCGCAAATGCCGTCCATAAAGGTTGCATTTTTAGGTCTGGGTGTCATGGGGTATCCCATGGCGGGGCACCTGGCTCGAGCTGGGTTAGATGTATGTGTCTACAACCGTACTGCTGCTAAGGCAACTAAATGGGCCGACGAGTTTGGCGGTCGGACTGCTTCAACTCCCCGAGAAGCGGCGTGTGGAGCTCAATTTGTATTTGCCTGTGTTGGCAATGACGATGATCTGAGAAGCGTTGTGTTGGGTGAAAATGGGGCTCTGGCAGGTATGGACCTCGGCAGTGTGTTTGTAGACCATACGACGGCAAGCGCCGTGGTGGAGAGAGAGCTCTCCCAGAAAGCCGCTGAACATCAGACCGGGTGGGTGGATGCTCCTGTGTCCGGCGGGCAATCAGGTGCAGAGAATGGCTGCTTAACCGTACTTTGCGGCGGTACGAATACGGATGTCTCGGCAGCTGAACCGGTGATGCGTGCTTATGCTTCTCAAATTACGCATTTTGGTGCTGTGGGTTCTGGTCAGCTTGCAAAGATGGTGAACCAAATCTGCATAGCGGGGTGTGTGCAGGGACTGGCAGAGGGGTTGGCATTCGGCATGCATGCAGGACTAGATATGCCGAAACTCATCAAGGCGCTCTCCGGCGGCGCAGCATCCTCTTGGCAGATGATCAATCGAGGAGCCACGATGGTTGAAGGTAAATTCGATTTTGGATTTGCTGTGGATTGGATGCGTAAAGACTTAGGGATTGCGTTGGCAGAAGCCGAAAAAAATGGAACTAAGCTAGATGTTGTTAAAATTGTGGATGGATATTATGAAGAAATTCAGAAAATGAATAAAGGAAAGTGGGATACATCAAGTTTAATTATTCGTTTATAAATAAAAGTTGTATGACTAGATCTATTTTGGCATCCATAATTGTGCCTGTATATAATGTCGAGCCCTATATTGATCAATGCTTGAGATCTGTTCTTTCGCAAACTATACGTAATATTGAGATAATAGTAGTCGATGATTGTAGTACGGATAATTCTGTAATGGTAGTAAAAAAATATTGCAAAATAGATAATCGAATAATTTTTTTGCAACATGATAAAAATAAAGGTCTTTCAAATGCGCGAAATACCGGATTGAGTTATGCAAAAGGTGAATTTATATTCTTTGTTGATAGTGATGATTATGTTGATAATAATTACTGTGCGCGCCTGATTTATACGATCGAAAAAGAACAAGCTGATGTTGCATGCTGTAATGTAGTGAAAGTGTATGACAATGCCGTTATATCCCCATATAAAGTTCGTAATGAAAACGCATCGTTCCCATCGCTTATTACGCCTCATGTGATGAATTCAATAATGAGTGTTGTATGGAATAAGGTATATAAACGACAAATTATTAATAAAGAAAAAATAAAATTTACACCTAATATTAATAATGAAGACGAGCTTTGGTGGAGGGAATACTGCCTTTTATCATCAAGGGTTGCTTGGGTAGATGGAGATGCGCTCTATTTTTACCGGTGTCGTCAAGCAAGTTTAATGAAAAAAATGACAAATTTTGAACGAAGTTATAATATGTTCGAAATTTCTAAACGCTATTTGACATTTGCTAAAAAAAGCAAGCGCGAAGATTTTATTAGAGATTCGTATACGCTTTATTTTTCGAGCTCTATACAATATGACTCTGTTCTGGATGAAGCAGCTGGGAGGGTTGTGGAATCTGAGTTGGCGAATTTTATTAAGAATAATGGATTGTCGCCACAGAGTTTTAGTAATCCATTTTTAATTGAAAAGGCTACCACTTTCTTGCGGGATGACTGGAAGACGAACTTAATATTAAAAGGTCTTATTGAAGTTAAGAGAAGATTGAGTAGTACCGTCATTAATGCTTTTGGTATTCCGCAATTTGTGAAGATTTCTTATTCTGCAAGGAAAGTGAGGGTTTTGCTTTTTGGGAAAGTGACGCTATATTCTAAGTTTATAGATGAGTGTGGTGCTGTTAAGTATCGTTTTTTGGGGATTGTGGTGTAGTCAATGACTATTCAAATTCCAATATTGATTGACCCTTCGCAAATATGGGTTGATAGCAGAGGGTCGTTTACGGAAAGCTATAATCAACGTAGGTTAAGCGAAATTGGTATAGATGATATTTTTGTTCAAGATAATGAAGTTTCATCTTGTTATGGTGTTATTCGGGGATTGCATTTCCAGTCTCCGCCGTTCTCTCAGAGTAAACTGATTCGCGTAGTGAGTGGGGAAATATTGGATGTGGTTGTAGATATTAGGAAATATTCTCCTAATTATGGCAATGTGTACAGGTTTATTCTAACAAGCGATAATAGGAATCAATTGTATATACCAAAAGGGTTTGCACATGGGTACTCTGTGCTATCTTCAAGTGCTGTTGTGTTATATAAGTGTGATAATTTTTATAATTCGTCTTTTGAAGGCGCTATAAATGCCCTCGATTCTTTGTTAAATATAAATTGGATGGTGCCAAAATCTAAGATTCTTAGATCTGTGAAAGATGTGACGGCGAAAGATTTTGAATATTATTGTTCGAATCCTGTTTTTCTGCATAAATTTGAGACTACATAGTGATTGCTATTACTGGTGTAACCGGTCAGCTAGGAAAAACTATGCTGACAACACTTAAGCGAAGGGGAATACTAGGACTAGGGTTTGATCGGCATGAGCTCAATATTGCGGATCAGAATGCAGTCGTTCAGAATCTCCGGCCTGGTGTTTTTGACTGCATTATTAACTGTGCTGCATATACGGCTGTTGACGAAGCCGAAGATCACTCCAGGGATGCCATTGCGGTTAATGCAACCGCGCCAAAATATCTAACGGATACGGGTATTCCCATCATTCATGTCTCTACTGATTACGTGTTTGACGGCAGGGCAAGGCAGCCGTATGAGGTTGACAGTCAAACCGCACCGATGTCAGTTTACGGGCGCAGTAAACAAATGGGGGAAGCCGCACTGCTGACCTCAAAGGCTTGTGGCTGCATCATTCGAACTTCTCGCTTGTATTCGCCGATTGCAGGAACGAGAAGTTTTTTTCAAACAATGCTTCAACTGCTTTCCGAAAGACAGTCGCTCGGTGTAGTTAGTGACCAGTTCAGTGCTCCAACCTTGGCAGAAGATTTGGCAGATGCTCTCGTAGAACTTTACCTGCAAGGCGCACATTTGCGATCTATGCAGGTGCTCCACTTTACCAATACCGGTGAGACCTCTTGGCATGGCTTTGCTTCAGCAATTCAGGAAAGGATAGGAACGACCTGTAGACTTGAGGCAATCCCGGCAGTCCAGTATCCGACGAAAGCACGGCGTCCACACTACAGTGTGTTGTCTCTGCAAAGTCTTCAGGCTTGGCGAATTAAGCCCCGTTCATGGCAAGACGCTCTTACTGAGGCTTGTGTGCAGTGCGGCCGAATTAAGTCTTAATTGTTATGGAAACTATTTTGATCACCGGCGGCGCCGGTTTTATAGGTACGAATTTTGTAGAGTATTTCGCTCGAAAATATCCAGCATATCGTTTGATCGATCTGGATGCGCTGACATATGCTGCTAATAAAGAAGCTTTTCCTCGACAAGCTGAATTGTCGAATGTCATTCCAATACACGGTGATGTTTGCGATGAATCAGCTGTCAGAGATTTGATGGAAGAGTATGACGTTTCTGGTGTAATTCATTTTGCTGCAGAAAGTCATGTAGACAATTCTATTGCTGATCCGATGCGTTTTGTGTTCACCAATATTCACGGGACGACTGTAATGTTGGATGCAGCTCTCCGGTATTGGCAGCGTACGGGACGGTTAGCGTCGTCGCGCTTTCATCATGTTTCGACTGATGAGGTTTTCGGCACATTGGGAGAGAGCGGTTTTTTTGACGATAATAGTGCTTATGCTCCTAACAGTCCTTATTCGGCAAGTAAAGCAGCATCCGATTTGATGGCTCGTTCTTACGCCAAAACTTATGGCATGAACGTGACCTTGTCCAATTGCTCAAACAACTATGGACCCTGGCAACATGATGAAAAGCTCATTCCAACGATCATCCGGCGTTGTTTGGCTCATACCCTAGTGCCTCTGTACGGCAATGGTCTCAACGTGCGTGATTGGTTATGGGTAAATGATCACTGTCGAGCGCTTGATTTGATTTTTCATCAAGCGGCACCGGGTGCTCGTTACAACGTGGGAGGGCATTGTGAGCGAAGCAATCTGGCTATTGCTGAAGGAATCTGCAGACTGCTCGATGAGATGCACCCTTGGAGCGGTCATCAATACCGAGAGCTCATCACCTTTGTTGACGATAGGCCAGGACATGATTTCCGATATGCCGTCGATGCGCAAAAGCTGGAACGAGATCTGGGGTGGAAGCCAACAATGCCGTTCCTTGTCGGACTGAAGCAGACTGTGGAGTGGTATCTCGCACGGTATCTGGCGGCAGGGGAAATTTGATTGAAATGTGCCGTGATCTCCGAATGAGGGATCTGACGGCGGTAAAATCAAAAATTCAACACAATTCAATATCAGAGGTTCGCCAAGCGGTGAAACCTCATTTTTTCCCTCTTGGAATTCGGCGATGAGTGAAATCACGGAAGCTCAGACTGGGCGCGCAACCAACTTCATCCGCAACATTATTGAAGAAGATCTTGCTGCCGGCGTGAATCAACCCCGGCTCTGGTGCGGGCATCCTGCGCCTTATTCCGAACAGGCCGCCAATGGGGTGCCTGATCCGGCCAAAATTCGTACGCGCTTCCCGCCGGAACCGAACGGTTATCTGCATATTGGGCACGCCAAGAGCATCTGCCTGAACTTCGGTCTGGCGCGTGACTACGGCGGGCGCTGCCATATGCGCTTTGACGATACCAATCCGGTGAAGGAAGATCAGGAGTACGTTGAAGGCATCCTTGACAGCGTACGTTGGCTCGGTTTCACGTGGGAGCATGGCGGAGAGAAAAATCTCTATTTTGCAAGCTCTTACTTCGAGTACATGTATCAGTTTGCAGAACATCTGGTTCGCACTGGCTACGCTTATGTCGATGAGCAGACTGCAGACGAAATGCGTGACAATCGCGGCACGCTGAAGGAACCCGGCAAAAATTCACCGTATCGTGATCGCCCGATTGAAGAAAACTTGCGGCTCTTCCGTGAAATGCGTGAGGGCAAGCATGCGGAGGGCTCAATGGTGCTGCGGGCGCGCATCGACATGGCCAGTCCCAACATGAATCTCCGTGACCCGGCGATCTACCGCATTCGTTTTGCCGAACACCATGCAACGGGAGACAAATGGTGCATCTATCCGATGTATACGTTTGCGCATCCGATTGAAGATTCGCTTGAAGAAATCACGCATTCCATTTGCACTCTGGAATTTGAGGATCAGCGTGCGTTCTATGACTGGGCGCTTGAGCGCGTGGTTCCGGTACTGCGCACGCCGCAGTTCGAGGAAGCCAAGGCTATCCTCACTCAAATGAAGGACAGTACGCATCCCAAAGCTGCTGAGTTTGCCGCTGCTTGCTTTGCTGCTCGCGAGAAACTCGGCCAAAGTGCTGTGGAGCAGAGTGCTGCAAGTATTCTCAATGGATGGACAAATGGCGTCCCGGATGTGTCCGACGCTTCAGTCAAGGCACTTTTTGAACTGCTTACAGATCATCCTGAACACTTCACGCCGCTTCTGCAGTCGGCGCTTTCTGCTGTTATTCGTCCCAACTTTTTCCTGCTTTCGCATCAGTATGAATTCAATCGTCTGAGTCTCACCTATGTTGTGGTGAGCAAGCGTAAGCTCATTCAGCTGGTGAAGGAAAAGTATGTCGATGGTTGGGATGATCCTCGCATGCCGACCATCATTGGCCTGCGTCGACGCGGCTATACACCTCAAAGTATGCAGATGTTTGCTGAACGCTGCGGCATCTCGAAGGTGTCTGGCGGATGGATCGATTACAGCGTTCTCGAGCAGTGCCTGCGCGAGGATCTTGAAGGCTATGCACATCGCCGTATGGCTGTGATGAAACCGTTGAAGCTCATTATCGACAATTACCCCGAGGGGCAGTCTGAAGAGCTTGTTGCAGAGAATCACCCGCAAAAGCCTGAAATGGGTTCCCGCAGCATCACGTTCTCTCGTGAACTCTGGATCGAAGAAACCGATTTTGCTGAATTGCCGCCAAAGGGTTTCCGTCGTTTAACGGTGCCGGCGGACGGTTCTCCTGCTAAGCCCGTGCGCTTGCGCTACGGGTATGTGATCGTTCCGACGTCTTTTGAAAAGGATGCAGAGGGGCGTGTGACGGCTGTTCACGCGAATTATCTCCCCGAGACCAAGTCCGGCACGGAAGGCTCAATGTCCGTGAAGACCAAGGCTACGATTCATTGGCTGGATGCCCAGACAGCCCGTGCGGCGGAATTCCGGGTGTACGACCGGCTCTTTAATGAGCCGAATCCTGAAGCGGGCGAAGGAACGTTCCTTGATCATCTAACCCCCAACTCCAAGACGATTCTTCAGGGTTATGTGGAACCTTGCACTGCTGATGCAGCCAATGAAGAGCGTTTCCAGTTTGAGCGTACGGGATACTTCGTTGCTGATCGTAAGGATCATGCTCCCGAACATCCGGTCTTCAATCTCTCTGTGGGTTTGCGCGACTCTTGGGGGAAATAATTCGAAAGAATTAATGCGAGGGACCTAAGCAGCAAATGAGATTTAACCCGTAGATTTCATTTTTCACTGTGATAATATGACCCGTCAGCTGAGCTGACGGGTTTTTACTGTCGGCTCCTGAAGCAAAGACTTCTGCCGGAATCGGTTTTAAAGAGTTCCAGGCAAGTCACCGCACACAAATACTCGAGGAATTTGACATCATGAAGAAGATCATCGTCGCTACCGCTGCCGCTCTGCTCGCCGTCGGTGCCCAGGCTGCCACCTACAAAGATGGCTCCTACACGGGTGAAGGCAAGGGCCGCGAATCCGTGATCACCGTTCAGGTCGACGTGAAGGGCGGCAAGATTGCCGACGTCAAGGTCGTCAAGCACGGCGAAACGGAAATGATCATCGCTGCTCCGATCGAACAGATGATTCCGGAAATCGTCAAGAAGAACGGCGTTGAAGGCGTTGACTCCGTCGGCGGCGCCACGTTGTCGTCCGAAGGCATCAAGGCTGCCGTTAAGGACGCCCTTTCCAAGGCCCAGTAATTCGGCTTAAGGACAGCGGCTTCTCCAGAAGCCCTGAATCCGAAAAGGAGGATTCTCGCATCTGCGGCGTCCTCCTTTTTTGTTGTCTGAGCTTCCTATCTCTGTTCTGATACGTGATGTTTGCAAGAAAAATCTTTTGGCTTGCCGCGGCTGCGGCGCTCTGTGCCTCGATACCGGTATTTTCTATTCATGCTGCAGAAACGGCAGCTGCTGACGAGTCTGAGCAGCAGGAAGCCAAAGAATACGAATTAGACACAACGACCTTCCATATGGGAACGGTTGTCCAGATCAAAGTCTTTGGGAAGACACCAGAAGAGACGAAACGTTTTGCGCAAATCGTTGAGGACGAGGTCGTGCGCTTTGACGACATGATGAGTGTGCATAAGGATTCTCCCCTCAACAATGTCAATAAGCATGCCGGCGAGAAGGTGGAAGTCACGCCCGAAATCGCCGAGATGACTCGGGAAGCGCTCGCAATTGCAGACATGACCCATTCGGCATTTGAGCCGATGATTGGACCGTTGGTGAACCTTTGGAAGATCGGTTTTGGCGGCGATCATGTGCCGAGTGATGAGGCGATCAAGGAAGCGATTCGCCGAGTGGATCATCGCCACGTCCGTGTGACTGAGGAGAACGGCAAGTGGTTCATGCAGATTGGCCGCGACCAAAATGTTGATATGGGCGCTATTGCTAAGGGCTACATTGGACAGAAACTTGCAGAGAAACTCAAGGCTGCCGGAGCTGCACATGCGTTACTTGATTTGGGCGGCAATATCGTAGCAATGGGGGAAAAATACCCGGGAACGCCGTGGCGCATTGGTCTGCAGAGTCCCGATAAGAGCCGCGGCGCCTACTTTGCTGTGGTTGCTGCGAGCGATACAAACGTTATTACTTCTGGTGCGTACGAACGCAACTTCGAGAAGAACGGCCATCGCTATGGGCACATTCTTAACCCCACAACAGGCCAGCCAGTAGCAACGGACATTGCATCCGTGACGATTGTGGATAAAAACGGTGCACGGGCGGATGCCCTTTGCACGGCACTCTTTGCTATGGGATGGGAGAAGGCTGAGGCGTTTTTGCTTGCCCACCCTGATGTGCATGCGGTGCTGCTGAAGGACAATTTGAAGGATGTGCTTGTAAGTGAAGCACTCCGCGATAAGATTCAGCCATACGACCCTGAAGTGAGCATTCGTTTGCTGAAGCAGTCTTAATTCATACTGCCTCCGAACTGCGGCGCTCCTTCTTCAACAAGGCCTGTTGAGGAACCGGGCGCCGTTTTCATTTCTGCACGCCTTTCTTTGTTTTACGCTGATGCCGTCTCCACGTTTCGTTCACCTGCGTTTCCACTCTGAATACTCAATTACGGACGGCATTGTCCGCATTGACCCCATGATCCATGCCGTTCTTGAGGGTGGCGGTGCTGCAGTGGGCATCAGTGACTTGATGAACGTTTTTGGCGGCCTGCGCTTTTATACGCATGCGCTGGCGGCAGGGCTGAAACCCATTCTTGGGTGTGACTTAAAGGTCATTAATCCGAAGGATCTCAATAAACCCTTCCGGCTGGGGGTCCTTTGCATGAATCACGAGGGCTACCATTCGCTCTCCGTGCTGCTGACCAAGGCATTCTTGACGAACAATGATGCAGCACGCGGTTTGGTGGATCCCAAATGGTTTGATGACGGCGGATCCGAAGGGCTCATTGCATTGTCGGGCGCTGCGCAGGGCGAATTGGGTTCTTTGCTGTTAGGCAAGAAGTGGGCGCTTGCTCACGAAGCAGCAGAACGCTTCAAAGCTCAATTTCCGGGCCGCTTTTATGTTGAACTGCAGCGTGCCGGTCGTCCGACAGACGAACTCGCCACGGCTCGCCTGGCGAATTTCGCGGTTGAGGAGCAGCTGCCAGTAGTAGCCACGCATCCTATTCAATTCCTTAAGCCCGAAGACTTTGAAGCACATGAAGTGCGTTGTTCAATTGCCGAGGGCTACACGCTGCAGGATCCGCGACGCGTCAAGCGCTATACGCCGGAACAGTATTTGAAAAGCGAAGCCGAGATGTGCGAGCTCTTCGCAGATATCCCGGCTGCCATCGAAAATACAGTGGAAATTGCCAAACGATGCAATTTGGACGGCGTGCTTTCTAAGCCTCAATTGCCGCTTTTCCCGACGCCCGACGGCATGTCACTTGACGACTACATCGATCAGCTTTCAAAGGAAGGTCTGCAAAAGCGCCTCGAGTTTTTGTATCCAGATCCGAAGGTTTTGGAAGAAAAGCGTCCGCCCTATGACAAGCGCCTTGAATATGAGCTTGGCATTATTAAAGGGATGAAGTTTCCTGGTTACTTCCTGATCGTGCAGGACTTTATCAATTGGTCGAAGACGCACGGCGTGCCAGTGGGACCAGGCCGAGGGTCTGGTGCGGGTTCGCTTGTCGCTTATTCGCTCGGCATTACGGATTTGGATCCCCTTCATTTCGACTTGCTGTTTGAACGCTTCCTGAATCCGGAACGCGTTTCAATGCCTGACTTTGACGTCGACTTTTGTCAGTACAACCGAGACCGTACGATTGACTATGTCAAGCGAACCTACGGTGTGGATGCCGTGAGTCAGATTGCTACGTTCGGCACGCTGGGCGCCAAGGCAGTTGTGCGTGATGTGGGGCGCGCTCTAGACGTTCCGTACATGAAGACGGATGCGCTCGCGAAGCTTATTCCCATGCAGCCGGGGCGGAACATTTCTCTCGACGATGCAATTGCCGAGGTGCCGGAATTCAAAGAGGCAATTGAACGCGATGACGAATATAAAGAAATCATTCGACTCGCCAAACCCTTGGAAGGTCTGACACGAAACCTCGGTATGCACGCCGGCGGCGTGCTGATTGCACCAGGGAAGCTTACGGATTTCTGTCCGCTCTACAACTCTGACGGGCGTCCCGAAAACACTATCAGTCAGTTCGATAAGAAGGACGTGGAAAACGTTGGCCTTGTGAAGTTTGACTTTTTGGGGCTCACCACACTTTCGATTCTCGCTAAAGCAGTAGAGATCATCGACAAGCTCTATCCAGAGCAGCATTTTGAACTTGAACGTATTCCGGTCGACGATGCGGCGACTTATGAGCTCTTCCAACAAGCCAATACCGCCGCAGTGTTCCAGTTTGAATCGGATGGCATGCGGGGACTTTTGAAACAGGCGCGTCCAGATCGACTAGAAGACTTGGTGGCTTTGAATGCACTTTACCGTCCGGGCCCAATGGACCTGATTCCGTCCTATATCGATCGAAAATTTGGGCGGGAAAAGGTTGAATACCTTGACGACCGAATGGAACCGGTCCTTAAGGAAACCTACGGCATCATGGTCTATCAGGAACAGGTGATGCGTGTGGCTCAGGTGGTGGGCGGTTACTCATTGGGCGGCGCAGATTTGCTGCGTCGCGCAATGGGTAAAAAGAATGTCGAAGAGATGAAGCGCCAGCGCGCTGTTTTTATTAAGGGTGCAGGAGAAAGAGGCGTAAAGGAATCGGTTGCCACGGAGATCTTCGACTTGATGGAAAAGTTTGCGGGCTACGGCTTTAATAAGTCGCACGCCGCTGCTTATTCTTATGTTGCATACCAGACGGCATATCTCAAGGTCCATCACACAGCGGCATTCTTTGCGGCCAACTTGTGCATGGTGATGGACGACGGTGACAAGATGAAGGCACTGATCGATGACGCTCGAGCAAATGGTGTGGACTTCAGACTGCCCGACGTGAACGTGAGCGAATGGTTCTTCTCCGTGCCGACAGAAAACGTCATTCAGCTTGGGTTCGGTGCGATTAAAGGTATCAACCGTGCTTTAGTTGAAGCAATAGTGTCCGAGCGCGAAGCGAATGGACCATTTGAAGATATTTTTGACTTTGCTGCTCGTGTAGAAGGCGTTAATTTTCGCATCTTTGAAAGCATGGTACGTGCAGGGGCGTTTGATTCCACAGATGCAGATCGAGGCAAGCTTTTCAGCAACATTAGTAATGCATTGCAGGGTGGTGCCGCTGTACGTCAAAGCGCTGGTCAAGACAGTCTTTTTGGCGGAGAAGAGACTAAAAAGATCGTCAATTGGGTAGAGGGCAAACAGTGGTCTTTCCGTCGAAATCTAGAAGAAGAGATGACGGCATTCGGCTTTGCACTTTCCGGTCATTTCTTTGATGAATATAAGGACGATCTCCGGGCAATCGGATGCATGCCGCTTGATGAGCTTCAGGTCAGCAAAGAGAACGTTTGCGTCGGTGGGGTTATATCTTCTATTCGTCAAATCAATGGAAAACGCGGAGTAATGGGTGTTGTCGGCATCGACGACGGCACACACAGCATAGAGTTTTTCGCATTTTCGGATCTTTGGGCAACACTGAAGACTTGGATTGCGCCCAAGATGGCTGTTTGGATCAAGGGAAGGCCAAAATATGATGATTTTTCTAAGAAGGTGACTATTTATCCAGAAGAAATTATGTCGGCAGATGATGCTGTTTGTGCTCGGATAAAATCAATAACAATATGTGTGGATTCCATTGATACACTGAAGACATATTCATTTTTACAGGAACGACATTCCAATGTAGGAGGATATTCTCCAGTCATTAATATCACCGTCAGGTCTGCCAATTTATCTGGTAATGTTCAGCTTTGTTCTTCTTTAGTAAATATTAATAGATTGATTAAAATGGTTGATCATAAGTTTATTGAATACAGTTAATTGCAATTACAAGGCATCATTTTTATTCCAAACTGTACCGCTCTCGTTCAAGGTGTTCAGAGAACTATTAGATCAATATTAAATTGATTGATTTTTTGGGAAATGGAGTGAGTTTGTGCCGTAAAAAATGATTGAAAAAAACTAACTAGATTCTTACGTTCGATCGTCCCCAAAACACCGAAATTAAGAAAATTGGCAACAACTGGTATCTATATGAACGATTCAGCAAGTACGATCCGACGATCAAACGCAGTCGAAAGGTTTCCGGACGTTGTCTGGGCAAAATTACGCCTGATGGACTGATTGCTACCAAACGTCGCTTGACGCCGGCAGAACGTCCGGCAGCCGTCCTTGAAGAGACGGTAGAAGTCGGAGCTTCTCTCTTCATGTGGAAACGCACTAGCTCCGGTGAAACGGACTGTCGCAAAGCTGTTGGACAAATTCGATTTCAATCCATCGCCGGAGCTGATTGAGGAACCTGAATTCCCGAATGACTAGATCCTAACTAAAACGGAAAATAGTCTTCGGGAGTTTTGTTATTCCCAACAGAGCCAGCAGATCCCGATGGCGTTTTGCGACAGTTGTGTTCCGTCAAGTAAAAACCAACCACTATTGACGGCAAAGTCCACAGTGAGTGGTTGCTTTTTAAGCCATTAATGAGTGAGTCAATCGATAACTGTCTCCGGTGTGTCTAATGAGATATCCGTGGTGCACGATGCGGTCGATAATGGCTATAAGCAAGCGCTCATCGCAAAAGATCTTGTTCCACTCCGCCACGGGCATGTTGGTAGTCAAAATGACGCTGCGGCACTCGTAGCAGTCGGCGATGATATCAAATAACAGTCGGGTTCCTGTAACAGTGATGGGTAAATAGCCCCATTCATCGATAATCAATACATCCGCCATCTCCAGGCGGTGCTTATAAGCCGTCAGTTCTTTGGCCTCGTAAGCGGCTGTTAGTTCCTCGACTAAAGTGTCCATACGTTTCATTTGACACTTGTAGCCTTGCTTACAGGCTTGCAGCCCCAGCGCCGTTGCAAAATGAGTTTTCCCCGTTCCCGGTGGTCCTTGCAAAATCAGGTTTTGTTTCGCACCGATAAAGCGGCATTCAGTAAACCAATTGAGCTCCACGCTTGTGGGTAATTCCAAGCAGCTCGGATCAAAACTCTCCAGCGTTTTACTGGCCAGCAATCCAGCCATTGCTTGGCGTCGAGCAATCCGATCGCGCAGCCGCGCATTCCAGACGATCTGCAATAAATCTCGGACAAATGAGGCGGGCTTTTCAAAAGCCACTTCCTTATATAAAGAGGCAATGCTGCTGCCTAAACGCAGATTTTTCGCCAAACTGCGGATCTCTCCTTCCAACTGCTCTACGTTAGACATTTGCATCTCCAAAAAGACGGTTTATTTGTTCGCGGTGAGAGGTGATGGAGGAATCTGCATAGGTAAAGGCCTCCCCCAAATGCAAAGGCTTCACTTCGTCAGCAGGTGTTTGGCCGTGGCCGCGGTACCTCGCAGCTACGGCTTCGACATTAATGGAGCCGTTGCTTACGATGGATCCTTGCAGATGAAGCAGTTCACTGCGCAGATCCTGACTTTTCTCGTAACCTTGGCGCAGGGCATGGAGCAGGAGTTTTCGTTTGGAGGCTGTTTGCTCTCGCAAGTATCTGCAAACCTCGTGGGGCGCAATCCGACTCAGCAAGGAGTTGTTAAAAGCACTGGGCTTTTCTGTTACTCGGGCGAGTTCCTGTTTCCAGTCGATGTTGTCCTTGCGTTTGTCGTAACAGCGTTGATAACGCCCCAGCTCTTGGCCGTGTTCGGTAAGAAATACCAATTGATCCCAACTTTTCTTGATCAATACTTTGGTGCCTGGGTTGGCATTGATCTGATATTCGTTCGTCTCACAAACAATGCGGCAGGTTTTGGACACCTTCCCCTGTGACCACGTCCACGCGGAAAAGGGCTGTTCCGGTGGCGCCAACATGACGGCACAATCCTGAGTAAATAGCTGTGCAATGGTCTGCCGCTGATTCTTGTAATGCTGCTTTTGCGCTTGTTGCAGACAAAAGCGCGTGAGATTTTCATTTAGAGCGGCATAGTCGCCATTAAAGCGGCGCAGGGGACAGAAAAAGTTCCTTCTAATCCACCCGACAGCATTTTCCTACCGAGCCCTTTTCATTACCGGCAGCTGGATTACAAAATTCCGGCTGAAAACCATAATGAGCCGTTAAGGCCTTGAAATTCTGTGTGAGCTTGCGGGGATGATCCCGTGGATCGATGTCGCACTCTCCCTGAGCAAGATCTCCGCGACAGATGACCTTGGCCACTGCAGTGCTCATGTTGTCGCAACGGATGGTATTGGGGATGTGACCAATGATGGCAAAGATCTGCTGCAGTCCAAAAGCCAAACATTCAAAGTTTTGTGCCGGCAGGACTTGCGCTAAGCGGAAATTGGAGAAAGGGAAACTCATCACCAAAATGAAATGGCGTTCCTCATAACCGTCATGAAGCATCTCCACTTCACCGAAATCGAGTTGCGCCTCCCCGGGTTGATGATGCAGTTTTAGAAAACGGTTGTGCGCTGTTCTTTTTATGCGGCCGCGGATCTCTTTAACGACACGCTCTACCGTGCGAATGGATACGGCTAGAGCCGGTAGATTCCCAGTGAGTTCGCCGGAGGCAATGAGAGCATGGACTCGTTGCGCGGTGACATGATGTTTAGAGCTGGCAATGGCTTGATCTGCCTGCAACAAATCATGGATATACGGCAGGTAAGGATTGATAGCAGTTTTCCTCTCTCTCTTGATCGGAGAGCGGATGATCACGGGCTGCTTGATGTATTTAAGGACCGACTCGCGGTTAATTTTCAGCACAGCGGCAATCTCTCGAGTGGTCAATCCTTGCCGGTGAAGAGCCTTGATATGATACCCAAACTCCCGGGGACTAGCTCTTAATCCTTTCTAGTCCCCCTTATTGGAGTCATCCCAAACAGCGCGAAGCACTCGCGCTGTTTTCGTGTCAGCAT
>ENA-ORUV01000066-ORUV01000066.1-human-gut-metagenome-genome-assembly--contig:-NODE-66-length-85425-cov-73.5417_pt1 | contig 85425 bp, 67 predicted proteins | sample MGYA00242089_ERZ509229 | MGnify/ENA primary metagenome ERZ509229 (study PRJEB26280, sample SAMEA2338805) | human gut metagenome | biome: human gut; feature: human-associated habitat; material: faeces...
GCGGGCAACTTCGGGACTCACACCCTATAGAAAATGCTCATGCTGAGCACACATACAAATGGGAGGTTTTCACCTCCCATCTTCATTAAACAAATCATTCAGATTATTTTACTTGAACCACTTGTTGTAGATCTTATCGTAAGTACCATCTTCTTTAATCTTTTTAAGACCAGCATTAATTTTTTTCATTAAAGCTGTATTGTTCTTATTTGTTACAATACCCAAGTCTGCAGCACGAACTACACTCTCTGGTACATGTACAAGCTCTTTATCGCCTGTCTGTACTAAATAGAACTGATTTACAGGTGTACCAGTGATAACAGCTTCACAGCCGTGCTTTTTAAGCTCCATATAAGCTTCGGTTACGGTATTAAAGTTTTTCACTTTAGCATCTTTAATGCCTTCAGCTACGATTGCACCAACAGAGCCTAACTGTACACAAACGCCTTTACCCTCTAAAGCTTTCATGTCCTTGTACTTGCCAACAGAATCTTTTCTTACCATTAGATCCTGACCTGCTACATAGTAAGGATCTGAGAATAAAACCATCTTTTCACGCTCTGGGTTCTTAGTCATACCAGAAATAGCTGCATCAATAGAGTTTGATAAGATTGAAGGAATTAAACCGTCAAACTGCATTGATTCAACTACAACATTAAGATCTGCAGCTTTTCCGATAGCATTGATAACATCAATATCAAAACCTACAATTTCTGAAGTTTTATCATCAACAAAACCAAATGGAGCAAAGGTAGGCTCTGTTCCTACATGGATGGTTTCTTGTGCATAAGAATTAAAAGAATACATAGAAACAATAACGCCTAAAAGTGCGCCACATAAAGTTGATTTTACTGACATGAGTTTTCTCCATAAAAGATAATGTCAATATTATGGAGCTTTAATGGTTAATTGTCCTTATTTTATGAAAATTGAACTATTTTGCATATAAAGAGTGCATTAGAAAATTTTAATGCTCTGTTTTGTAACCTAATTACAAGATCTCCCACAAAGTTGAAAGGTAAGATTAATAAAGCGTAAGAGATAAAAAAATCAAGAGAGCCTTGATTAAGACTCTCTTTTCTAAGGTTAGCGGAAATGTCTATGATGGTGACCATGTGGACCACGTGGAGGTGGAGCAAAACCTCTTGGACCATTCCAAGGACCAGGACCGAACTCACGAGGAGGAGGTGGTGGAGCAAAACCTCTTGGACCATCCCAAGGATCAGGACCGAACTCACGAGGAGGAGGAGGTGGTGGAGGTGCGTAGTGAGGACCAGGAGCTGGGGGCAATACCACTACTGCAGGAGGAGGCGGAGGCGCATAATGATGTCCACGACCAGAACTTATTGAAAATGAAGTATCGTCATCATCAAAGTAGAAGCCCATACCAGCTTGCGCCTGAGAAATCAGGCCTAAAGTGATGAGGACTAATAAGACAATCTTTAACTTCATAAATAAACCTTTTGTCATTATCAAAGTTGTTTCAAAAGTATTTTTTAAACTTATATTTCTTGTCTAGAACTAAAGCAATTAGCCTAGATTTCATTTAATTCTGTCTTTTAATAATGCTCTACAAAACGAGGTCTTAAATCATGACCGAATCGGCGTGGAGGAGGAGCCAAGCGATGCTCTGGGCCATCATGTTTTGGCTCAAAATGTGGAGCTGGAGCCACAGGAGCTGAATGGGCACCTGATTTACCTATAGAGATACTAGAATCTCCATCATCATAAAAGAAACCATAGCTTCCATGTGCTGAAGCTACTGATACGCAGCCTAATAAACAAATTGCAGCTAAAAAGTTTCTAACTTTCATATGAACTCCTTTGTGGTTATTCATTCTTTATGTCTTTAAGAATAATTAGTTATTCTTAGAAATAACTTAGCGTTAAGTATTCTTACAGATAGAGTCTTCTCATAAATGGATCTCATGTTTTACAAATACGATAAATAAGCGCTCTTCAAAACGTAAAAATTCAGATTTGAAAATTGCGTAAGGTAAAATTTAACTTAGGATTCGAGTACAAAGTAAGGATAGAGTTGAGCCTGCTTTATTGTGTCTTGCAGGCTCAAAATAGATTAGATATTTTAAGGCTTGATAAGATTACTTACCACAAATGCCACCATGGTTTTGAGGCTTTAACCGCACTTAGATCATCTAAGCGGGTGCAGATCTTGCCACAGATAGATTCATTGTCATCAGGCTCTCCCCAATTAGTCTTCATCAGAACTTTAGAAGCGCCTGTTACATGTCCTACCACATAAATGTGGAAACGACCTTCTTTTACAGCTTTTACAACTGATGGACGGAGAACAAGCTGATGAATACATGAGTAAGGGATGATTACGCCCTGTGTTCCTGTAAGTCCATGTAAGCGGCAGATCTTAAAGAAACCTTCTATCTTTTCATTAACACCACCTACAGGCTGTACGTCACCAAACTGATCGACTGCACCTGTTACAGCCAGATCCTGTCTTATAGGCAAGTCTGCCAAACTTGAAATTACTGCACACAAACCTGTTAATGAGGCAGAATCACCATCGATTTCACTATAGGATTGCTCAAATACTAAGCTTGCAGATACTGGCAGTGGCTGTTCAGAACCAAATTCTGTTGCTAAAAAGCCATTGATGATCATCATTGCTTTAGCGTGAATTTGACCAGCTAGTTCTGCTTTTCTTTCAATATCGATGACGTCACCATCACCTCCAGCTCTTAATGTAGCTGTAATTCTTACAGGCTCACCGTACTCATAAGAGGTACCGGCAGTTTCAATGACACTCAGGCCATTGATTTGTCCTGTAACCTCACCTTTGGTCTCTAATATAATCTGATTGTCTCGATGATTTCTAAGTTCAGATTCAGCTAGAGAATTTACTCTGAAGTCAGCAGCGCCAATAGCCTTTAGAACATCATGTTCTGTAACTATAAAGTCTTCACTGCCATGAGCTTTTAAAGATGCATATCGATTAGCTTCAATGACTAATGAGAGTAGCTTTGCCTCAGGAATACCTAAATAGCGTCTGTCACCACTTTGTCTGCATGACCAGATACATAAAAGACTTATTGCTTTATCATCAAAAGCGTTGACGTGGTACTTTTCACTGTAAGAGGCTACTAACGAGCCCATTAAGGTCATAGCTCCTAATATTGGATACTCAAGGACAATATCAGCTCGCACAGCATTATCTAATGTCTGCCACATCATATTTAAAGTAGCACAGTCAGTTGCATCACCGCATAGAACCAGCTTTAGTTCTTCATTCATCGCAATGCAAGCATCAGCCATACCGAGCCACTTTGGATGATCAATAAAGTGAGAACAAGGCATAACCACAAAGCCTGGTTCTGTTAAAACACCACTTTCCTTTTCTGAACCGAAAAGCTCAAATTTTGTAGGAGCAATAGCTATAGTAGGTGTAATTGAAGCTACATCTTTGAAAAGGTCACAAGCAATATCAATAGTATCGACACTGGTGCTTCCACATAAGAGCATTACTTTTGATAGAGGGTTATTTAAAAGAGACTTTAAAGCATTACGCGCTCTTAACTGTAATTTAGAAAATGAACGAGGTGTAAGATCTTTTGTAGTCTTAAAAGAGTATTCCCCAAGATTAGTTAAAAGATCATTATATTCAAGCTCTAAAACCGCATCTTCAGCATTCTGAGCTTCTGTTGTATTGTCAGTAAAAACGTATTTCAATATGGTTCACCTAAAGTTCTTTAAACTTTATTTATGATTCTGTATTATTTGAGTCTATATTACTTATGTCTAAATTTCTTGTATATGAAATTCTAGTCAACTTCAAAGCTGTAAATCAAATCTACAGACTGATCAAGTGATGAAATAAATTCAGCATAAAGTCTGCGCATTATCTCATAACGTAACTTAAATTCATTTACAGAATTAAATACACCATAACCATAGGATAATCTAATTCTGTTACTTAAATAGGTTTGTACTTCAACCTGGGTATCGTCACCTGTTCCTGATGAGCCTAACTGCACTCCATCCATACCAAAGATACCTACAACTGAATTTAATATACCTGTAGTGGTGCCTAAACCTAATGTCATTAAAAGTTGAGCACTGCTGTTATCAGAATTACCTGTAACTGTAGACTTTTCAAGTCCATGCCCGTATAAGAGGTATGACAGGATCTCGTTCTGACTCATAGCTGGCATTGAGAATAGGGTGATATTCAAATCGTCAGTTCTGCCCTTTACTCTTACACCTGCCACAACATCATCTTCAATTGAGGAAGGATCAACTACAACCTCTGAATTGATTAAAGGTGTAAAGAGATTACCTTTAAATTTAGCCTCAGCATTGTTTACGATGAACTTATGACCGTAGAGTTCTGCTCTACCATGCTCTAAATAAACTAAACCACTGCCTCTTACAGTATTACTGTCTGTTGCCTTATGGATTTTTACACTACCTAAGACATCAGCTTTTAATCCCATAGCATCAACTTTCACGTCATTTCCAAGATTTACATCCACATCAATAGACATGTCGTTGTTAATGCCATTTTCATTGAGTTTGGTGATCACGCTTTTTAAATTGCTCTCATCATCTACAAAGATCTCATCTTTAGAAGGAGCTATAGCGCTGTTCTCAATGGACTTGAACTTAATTAGGCCTTTTGGAATTTCTACATTGCCGGTGACTTTTAAAATTTTATCTAAGGTAACCTTAGTATGGACATTAGCCTGAGCTTCACCATAGCTTAATAAGAAGATTGGCAGATTGTCAGCATCAACATTAAGCTGACCTAAAGCTTCATTCTCCCAATTTAAATTACCATTTAAACTTGCCTTTGAACCGTTCAAAGACAGGTCACCGTCTAAGATACCGGTCGAACCATTAGCTTTAACGGTAATATCAAAGTCATCAACGGTACCTACGTTGTAGCTAGGATTTGCACTGCCTTTAACAGAAACTTTTCCAAAGAATAAAGGTTTAGCTAAAGTACCATCTAAAGAGCCTTCAATATTGGCTTTGCCTTTTAGGGAATTTAATGAATTAGTAGATGCTGTAAACAGATCTAAGGACAGCTCTTTTAACTTTACCTTGCCTGATAAGTTTTTCTTATTGTAAGGATCGGCTACATCAGCATGGACTGAGAGTAGTCCATTGTCCTTTTTAAGATTAGCTGTAAGATCGGTTGTAAGTAGACTTGAGTTAGCATTCAAATCAAAGTTTACAGTATCATATGGGAAAATAGATGACTTATAAACTACCACACCGTCTTGAGCTTTAACCTTAGCATTTATTAAAGGCACCTTACCGTTAACACTGATCTCTGAATGTAATGATAAAAGACCTGAAACAAAACTGTCTTTTGGTAAGTACTTTTTAAGCAGCTTTAACTGTAACTTATTTAAATCAACAATGGCTGATACTGAATTAGGAGCAATCCTAATCTCAGAGATATCTAAATTAGCATTACCATCTGTAAGTTTAATCGTACTTACAGAGCCTTTGTGAGTTGCGTTGTTATATGTAAGCTCCACAGGATCAGCAATTGAAATAGGATCAATAACATTGCTTACCACAATAAGGTTAGAGACAGTACCAAAATAAACCTTACTCTTTTTGTTATAGCCACCGTTTGCTGATAGATAGCTTCCTGAATCAGAACCGCAGGATAAAGTAAGGCTGTGCTTTTCAAGCGTACCTTCAACATCTAAAGAGCACTTCTTGTAAGCTTTAATGTCTTTAGCAAGACGTATGGTATTAGAGATGACTGATAAATTAACGGTACCTGCTTCCACATTTACATTACTGTCAAAGACAAGTTTTTTTACTAACAGCTCACCATAATTTATCTTTTCACTCTTTCCTGAAACAATGACATTAGGCTCGTCTAAGGCACCTTCAATTAGCAGTTTTCCTGTAACTGCGCCTTTTACTTTTGGATCAAGTTTTGAAAGATCAGAAATTGACACCCAGCCTTCAAGATAAGAGTCTTCTGAGACGTCACCTTTTAATACTACATAATTATCATTCTGAGATAACTTAAAGACATCTACAGAGAAACCATCTTCAACTGACCCTAAAAAATTCTCAACATTCAGATTGGCTTTATGAGAGTTGAAGTAAAAATCTGATTTTAATGACGCTACATCAAAGATAACCGCATCTCTGTCAAGATCATAGCCAATTGAAAGATCAGAGTTTAGAGAGAACTCACCTTTTAACTTTTCATGTAAACCTGAGGCATCATCAGCTTTTATCTTAATGTTACCCTGATAGCTAGGTCCATCTGTAAAGGTAAGATCACCTTCAATCTTTGATGAAAAATTTCTCTTACCTAAAAGTCCTTCTAAAGAGAAGTTATTAAAATGAGCTTTATCTAAAGTTACTGTAGCATCAATATCTGTTTTTAAGTCTGTAAAACCATGTCCTGAGATTTCAGAATCAAAAGTCAGATGCATCTCTTTAAAAACAGCTCCTGTAAGCAGGAGTTTCATGTTTTGAGCTTTAATTCTGTCTTTTAAGAGATCCTCTTTTTCAAGATTTGGAGATAAAGACTTTTCAACTGCACTGAATACATCAGAGAGTTCAGATAAGGACAGCTCTTTGGTTTTACTCTTTAAAGACTGCGTATTCTGCAGAGGATAAAAAATTTTGTCTGATTCAATTGATAAATAGCAAGGCAACTCATTTGAAAGTGGATTTAATCTGCCTTTTACCTTGGCCTCATATGGACTGTCAATTGACATATCCACATTCATGTTCACTAAGTCACCTGTAAGAGAGAAGCTTCCTTTTAAACCATATAAAGAGCCATCATAATTCTTAAGGTTATATTCAGACTTTGCGCCCTCACCTGTTAATTTGAAGTTTAGATTGTAATAGTCAATAAAATCCATTGAGCCTTTTAAGGAGGCTTTACCTAATTGATGCTCCACATCAATAGTTTTAACTTTTAATAATGACTGAGACCAGAACACATCTACAAAGGCATTGAAATTACCTGTGTCATAGCCATTCATATAGTAGTGGGCATTTTTTAACTTCAGGTTATGTAGTGCAGCATCTAAGGGTAAAAAGATGTCATGGATTTTTTCGATGGCGCCATTGCCATTATCAAAGCTTAAGATCTCAGGTAAGTTATTAGGAGTGTCATCCTCTGACTCGTACTTTAAGTGAACAGTTGGATTGTCTATTTCACCTTTATCTACTGCAGCATAGTCTTTATGGGTCTGCAGTGACAAATCAGCTTTTTTAACTAAAACGTCTACTACTGATGACAAATAAGCAAAATCTTTAAGTTTTAACTTGTTAATAAAGATTTTTACAGGAATGTTGAGTCTAAAATTCTCACCATCATCTGTTTCGTCATCACTTGAAGTGTCATCTGAGTCTAATAACTCAACTTCAAGTGTATCAGCATCGATTAAATTGATATCAAGTCTAGAGATTGCAAGATACCCTAAACCGTCATATTCAATATTGAGTTTTTTAGCTCTGACATCAACTACATCATAGACTAAGACCTCAAATGGTTTGGTAGTTTTAAATCCTGTTAATACCGAGCCTTTTTCAATATCAGCTGTAATTTTTACATAATCACTTAAAGCTGAATTTACTCTTGCAATCACAAAGCGCAGACCGCTTGTAGTTGCAAAAAGGTAAAAGAGTGCTGATAAGATCAGAATTGAAATTACTGATCCTACAAGAGCTGCTATTTTAATAGTCTTTTTTGCACTCATGATTTAACTCTTTATTTTCTATCTTTTCCTGTTAGAACTCAGGGCCGAATGACAGATGAAGCTTAAACTGTCGATTGTCATTTTTGTTATCAATGCCATAGGCAAGATCGACTTTGAAGGTTCCGTACTTTGACATATATCTAAAGCCGATACCTGGTCCGTAGAGTACCGATTTATCTTTTGAATAGGAATTAGTACAAATTGCTGAATCTAAAAATACTGCACCTCGAGAATTCTCAATACCAACAGGGAACATATATTCTAGTGTTCCTGCTGTTAGGTAGCGAGAACCTGTAAGATAACCTAAACGTCTTGATGACTGGGTCTTATAGCCAAAGCCTCTTAAGGTCTGCTCACCACCTACAAAGAATCTCATTGACGGAGGCACTTTATTTGCATCTGAGCCAAAAATTCCACCCTGCATTAACTTATACAAGACTCTGGTTCTCTCTGTAGGCGAGAACACACCTTTAATCACAAGTTCTGATCTAAAGAAATTAGCATCTGTTACCGCTTTGGTACCAAAACGGTTATCAAAACTGATACTGTAACCTGTCTTAGGATCTAAACCTCCGGTGGTGGTTCGTCTTGAAAGAATAACACCTGGAGTTAAATTCAATGCCTTATCTTTTTCAAGACCTTGAATAAAGTCTTCATACTCTAGAGCTAAATAATAATCACGTCTCCAGACACCTGTCATATTAGCTACATAATGGAATGAAGCATGAGATAAGTCTGATAAGGTATCATTAAAGTCAGTATGAGTTTGAGCTAACTTGATATAGAAGTAATCTAAATTGGGATTCTTATGAGGGATCTTATAAATTGCCTGAGCATCCTGCTTTATACTTGATACTCTAAAGTATGAGCTAAAAGAATGCCCTTTTGAGTTAATTAAAGGCTTGTCCCAAGCTAAAATACCACGAACACTCTCATCTGTTGAGTAACCTAAACCTACTCTGAATAAATTTTTAGATTGTCGTTCAAGCGCTACTGATACAGGAATTTTGCCATCTTTTTTCTCTTCAACTAACGGTCTTACATCAACTGATTTGTAGAAATTAGTTTGAGATAAAGCTGAAGTATAATCTGAGAGTTTTTTCGATGAGAAATACTCACCTTCTACAAAGTTCTGTAAAGATAATGATGGTTGCATCAGCTCTTTTGTTTTAGCATCCGCAATCACAGCGCCGAACTGATAACGTTTACCTGTATCAAAAACTAATTGGATATCAGCTACGTTCTGCTCTTTGTAGACCAAAATACGTGAAGAGATAATCTTTGCATCAAAAAAGCCTATTTCTAGAGATCTGCTTTTTAGATCTTCTTTTAACTTTTCGTAATTACCATGTCTTAAGAGAGTGTATGACTTTAGTCCGCTCTCATCAATGATCTTGGCAAAGGAACTGTAATAAGCGCCTTCACCTATAACTTCAATCTGACAATTACGAATAAATAAAGGCTTACCTAAATCAACATTAGCTCTTAAGCTTCTGTCAAAAAGACTTTCCTTTTTAGGAAAATCTAAAGTAACCGTAGGATGGTAGTAGCCAAAGGAATGCATAGCTGTAGTGATCTTATCGGTGATCTCTCGGCTGTACAGTCTTGCTCTTGATTTAGAAATGGTAGGCAGAGTTGCTAAATAAGCGTTGATATTCTGTTCAACCTCTTCACTTTGCACTCCTTTAACCTCAATACTTACAGGATCATCTACCCCTGATTTAATTTTTAAAGGTTTACCATCTGATGAGCAGGCTGACAGAGCAATGCTCATTAAAACAGAGGAAAGTGCTATTGAGAGAAGAGATTTTTTAATTGAATCGAGTACAAATGATTTTGAAATTGCGTTTGTAAAAGTACTTGTAAATGTGCTTGTAACAGGTGCAAAAGACACTGCTGACAGTAAATGTCTGCAAGAACAGTGCTTATGATTTGACTTGTTAAAACTCATTTATCTAATCTTTGTAACGTTACTAGTAATTTTGGCTATAAAGACTTAAAGCTTGGCTTATATAGCTTGTCATTATACTAAAGAATGAGCTTGATTTTTTACTAAAAACTCGCAATAACATAATCAAATTCAAGGATTTTTTTCAGCTTTGTTTTTAGCTGTCTTTTACCTTATACGCTAGCAAAAAATTCTGAGTTTATGCCTAGAGCCTATCAAAATGGCCCATGATTTTTTAATTTATTGTTTTATAAGTAAAAAACAAACGAGACTAAGATCGCATTTTTATCTTGAAAAAAAACAGGATTCGTCTAAAATATCCCAGACTAAGATCAGTGTATTTAACAAGCAAATATTCGATCTGCGTCACTTGGTGTACTCAATAACATTTTTGGGGGTCTTTGTGGTCGCATCCGCAATTTTGGCTCTTGCTGACGGTACAGTATTCAAAGGTAAAGCTTTTGGTGCTGAGAATACAACAACTGTTGGTGAAGTCGTTTTCAACACATCTATGACCGGCTATCAGGAAATTTTAACCGATCCTTCATACGCTAGCCAAATCGTTACATTAACTTATCCACATATTGGTAATTACGGTACTAATGACGAAGACGTTGAGTCTCGTGATGTATTTGCAATGGGTTTAATCATTCGTGATTTATCATTAGTTGCATCAAACTTCCGTAGCACACAGAATTTAAGCGATTTCTTAGCAAAATACAAAAAGCCAGGTATCTACGGCATTGACACTCGTATGCTGACAAGAATTCTTCGTGAGAAGGGCGCTCAGAACGGCTGTCTATCAACAGATCCTAATATGACTGAAGAAAGGGCTGTTGAATTAGCTCGTAAGTTCCCAGGTCTTAAAGGCATGGATCTAGCTAAGGTAGTTACAACTCCTGAAATCTACACCTGGACTGAAGGTACATGGGAGTTAGGTCAGGGTTATGTAAACAAGAGCCGTACAGAATTCAACGTTGTAGCTTATGATTTCGGTATCAAGCGCAACATTCTCCGCATTTTAGCCTCTCTAGGTTGCAAGGTAACAGTCGTTCCTGCAATGACCCCTGCAAGTGAAGTTATCAAGATGAACCCTGATGGCGTATTCCTGTCAAATGGTCCTGGTGATCCAGAGCCTTGTACTTATGCACAGGAAGCAATTAAAGAATTTATTGAGCACAAGATCCCTCTGTTCGGTATTTGTTTAGGTCACCAGTTACTGTCATTAGCTTCTGGTGCTAAGACAATCAAGATGAAGTGTGGTCACCACGGTGCTAACCACCCTGTTCGTGATTTAGCAACTGGTGTTGTTTACATCACTTCACAGAACCACGGCTTCTGCGTTGATGAGGCTACACTGCCTGCAAATCTGAAGGCAACTCATAAATCTCTGTTTGACGGCACCTTACAGGGTGTTGAGCGTACTGATGTTCCTGCATTCAGCTTCCAGGGTCACCCTGAAGCAAGTCCTGGTCCACATGATCCAATGTATCTATTCCAGCACTTTGTAGAACTAATGCGCAATTACCGTAAGAAAGACTAGGGGATAACAGATGCCAAAGCGTACTGATATAAAGAAGATTTTGATCCTAGGTGCAGGTCCTATCGTTATTGGACAGGCTTGTGAGTTTGACTATTCTGGTACTCAGGCTTGTAGAGCACTTCGTGAAGAAGGCTACGAGGTAATTCTAGTTAACTCAAACCCAGCAACCATCATGACTGATCCTGATGTTGCAGACGTAACCTACATCGAACCAATTCACTGGAAAGTTGTTGAGAACATCATCGCTAAAGAGCGCCCTGATGTAATCCTACCTACCATGGGTGGTCAGACAGCATTAAACTGTGCTCTAGACCTTGAAAAGCACGGCGTTCTAGCTAAATACAATGTTGAGATGATCGGTGCAAAAGCTGATGCTATCGACAAGGCAGAGAACCGTGAGCGTTTTGACAAGGCCATGAAGAAGATTGGTCTTGAGTGCCCACGTGCTGGTATTGCTCACAGCATGGAAGAAGCTTGGGATGTTCAAAAACAGGTTGGCTTCCCTTGCATCATCCGTCCATCATTCACCATGGGTGGTACTGGTGGCGGTATTGCTTACAACCCTGAAGAATTCGAAGAGATTTGTAACAAGGGTTTAGAACTGTCCCCTACTCATGAACTTTTAATCGATGAGTCACTTATCGGTTGGAAAGAGTACGAGATGGAGGTTGTTCGTGACCGCAAAGACAATTGTATTATTGTCTGCTCAATTGAAAACCTTGACCCAATGGGTATTCACACCGGTGACTCAATCACAGTTGCACCTGCTCAGACTCTGACAGATAAGGAATACCAAATCATGCGTGATGCTGCTATGGCAGTTTTACGTGAAATTGGAGTTGAAACCGGTGGTTCTAACGTTCAGTTCGGTATTAACCCACAGAACGGCCGTATGGTTATCATTGAGATGAACCCTCGTGTTTCACGTTCATCAGCTTTAGCTTCAAAAGCTACTGGTTTCCCTATTGCTAAGATCGCAGCAAAGCTTGCTGTAGGTTATACCTTAGATGAGTTAGGCAATGATATTACTGGTGATAAGACTCCCGCATCATTCGAGCCAAGCTCAGACTATGTTGTAACTAAGATCCCTCGTTTCAACTTCGAGAAATTCCCTAACTCTGATGACAGACTAACCACTCAGATGAAATCTGTAGGTGAGGTTATGGCTATCGGTCGTACCTTTGAAGAGTCTTTACAGAAAGCTCTTCGTGGTCTTGAGACTGGTAAGTTAGGCTTTGATCCTCGTTTAGACATGAAGAAACCTGATGCACGTCAGAAGTTACTTCATGAATTAGAGAGCGCCGGTGCTCACAGAATCTGGTACTTGGGCGATGCTTTCCGTATCGGCATGACCGTTGAAGAAGTATTTGACTACACCAAGATCGATCCTTGGTTCTTAAGCCAGATTAAAGAGATCATCGACATTGAGCAGTCTTTAAGTGGCAGAACACTAAAGTCAATCGATGCTGACGAAATGCACGACTTAAAGGCTCGCGGTTTCTCTGATGCAAGATTAGCTACTCTGTTAAAGACCACAGAAGATAAAGTTCGCGCTCGTCGCTGGTTGTTTGAAGTTTATCCAACATACAAGAGAGTTGATACCTGCGCTGCTGAGTTTGCTACTTCAACTGCTTATATGTACTCAACCTATGAGCAGGAATGTGAAGCAAGACCTACTGACAGAAAGAAAGTTATCGTTCTAGGTGGTGGTCCTAACAGAATTGGTCAGGGTATTGAGTTCGACTACTGTTGCGTTCATGCTTCAATGGCATTACGTGAAGATGGCTATGAGTCAATCATGGTTAACTGCAACCCTGAGACCGTATCTACTGACTATGACATCTCAGACAGACTGTACTTTGAGCCTGTAACTCTAGAAGATGTTCTTGAGATTGCAAGAATCGAGAAACCTGTTGGTGTTATCGTTCAGTTTGGTGGTCAGACCCCATTAAAATTAGCTAAGAAGTTAGAGCAGGAAGGAGTGCCTATTATCGGTACTTCACCTGATGACATCGATAGAGCTGAGGATCGTAAGTTATTCCAGGAAGTTGTAAACAAGTTGAACTTATTACAGCCTCGTAACGGTACTGCAACCTCTCTATCACAAGCTATCTCTGTAGCTAATGACATCGGTTACCCTCTAGTTGTTCGTCCATCATACGTTTTAGGTGGTCGTGCAATGGAAGTTGTATACGGTGAAGAGGACTTAAAGAGATACTTCGCTGAAGCTGTTAAAGTTTCAAACAAATCTCCAGTTCTATTAGATAAGTTCCTAGATCATGCAACTGAGATCGACGTTGATGCTGTAGCAGACGGCAAGGATGTTGTTATCGGCGGTATCATGGAGCACATCGAAGAGTGTGGTGTTCACTCAGGCGACGCAAGCTGCGTATTACCTCCATACCACTTAACACAGGATCAGATTGAAAGATTAACTAAGATCTCTAAAGAATTAGCTTTAGCTCTGAACGTTAAAGGTCTGATGAACGTACAGTTAGCAATCAGAGAGGACAAGATTTACTTAATCGAAGTTAACCCTCGTGCTGCGCGTACTGTTCCATTCGTATCAAAGGCAACTGGTCTTCCATTAGCTAAGATTGCAGCTCGTGTAATGACCGGTAAGACCTTAGCTGAGCAGGGTGTTACCCATGAGGTAATTCCTCCATATTACTCAGTAAAGGAAGTAGTATTACCATTTGCCAAGTTCCCAGGTTCAGATCCTCTATTAGGACCTGAAATGAGATCAACAGGTGAGACTATGGGTACAGCTACAACCTTCCCTGAGGCTTATGCTAAGTCACAGTTAGCTGCTAAGGCACCTGTACAGAGAAGTGGTACTATCTTACTGTCAATCAAGAAGTCAGATCAGGATAGATTACCAGCTTTAGGTAAGTTATTAGTTGCAGCAGGCTTCAAGCTAGAAGGTACTAAGGGTACATGCAACGTATTAAAGGCTGCAGGTCTTGATTGCGTACTTGTAAACAAGGTATACGAAGGCAGACCAAACTTACTTGATTTCATCAAGTCAGGTCGTTACAGCTGGGTTATCAACACTACAGAAGGTCGTCAGTCTGTTGAAGACTCTCGTTCATTACGTAGAAGCTGCTTACGTTACGGCATCTACTACACTACAACCTTAAATGCTGCATTTGCATGTATCGAGGCTGTAGGTGCAGATGAGTACGCATCAGTACACTCTCTACAGGAACTTCACAAGTTAGTTGATGAGAAGTATTCAAAGTAAACTTAAGATCTTAAGCTAAAGAAGAGGCTCTAAAGGATAACTTTAGGGCCTCTTGTGTTTTTAGGTGATCATGTTCATTAAATTTCTGCAAAACACAATAAGGGCCTTCAGCAGAGCTTATCGCATGTATATGTTGGAGAGCTATCATATTCGTTTGTGAGTTTTTTAGTTAAGAGAAACTTTTGGTGGACTTTATCTTTACTACGCATAAGGTAAATATTATGTTTTCACATAAATACACCATAGAGAAATATGTTCTAAAGGAAGATTTTCCTGGGGTTAAGGCAACACCTCTTTTGCCGAAGCCCCCACAAAAAAAACTATGATTTCACATTTAGGATTTAATGCTCTTATATTATTCAGAGTAGATTTTATTGCAAAGTGAGACGCAGAAATATCAGCTATAAGCAACAAGTAATCTTTTTGAACAGATTCAAATGCTTCTGCTTGTCTTTGAGACTTAAACGTAAAGAACTTATTTAAAAAGTCTCCATATTTAGCTTTTGTATTTTGTGCACTCATAAAATAGGCTTTTGTACTTTCCACTACCTTAAAATATGGCAGGTTATGGAGATTTTCAACCATAGCTTTAACTACATTGCAAGATTCAGTAATGTCATTTTCATTCACATTATGTTGTCTTAAAAACAATGTATATTCGTCATAATCAAATTCTATATTTTTGGTCAATTCGGTAATCAGCAGATCTGATACAAAATAACCTGCATTGATATGATAAGCAGTAACAGAAAATAAATAATCAAATCTTGATTTAGTTGTTTGATAAACAACTGTTTTAAAATCAAAGATATTTAATTCTCTGTCTAAGGTCCATATGCTTCCTCTTGCCAGTTTGCAGAAAGTCTTATAATCTAATGATGTTTCAAGATAATCTATTGCTTTTTTTCTAAGAGTTTCATCTATATTATCTTCAAACTTGTATCCAAAAAATGTACATGGAGCGTAAGCATCAATCTTATCGATCTCTTTTGTTAATCTTATGGTTTTGATTGTACCGTTATGCTCTAAATCAAATTCAAATGCATTCAAAATCTGAGTATAAATACATCTATCTTTAATAGAATAGATAAATCTCATAAAGTCCACCTTTCATTATATTTTCTGTTTTATTTACCTCTGTTATTTTATATAACATCATTCCATAATCTGATTACCATTGCTTTAATTTAGTTAAGAAGAAAACATTGAGTTGTTTATCATATGAATCATATTTTCGACAGTTGTACTAATGTGTACAAATGCACTATTCTTCCATTTTTGATGTGTATGACGTAGAGGAACTCCTTGACTTAACCATCAACAATAGTTTCAGTTGGGATTTATATTTTATGAGTGCTATAGGTTGCAGTTGTTGAGTGAGGAAAATTAACTCTAACCAAGGTAGGATTTTTCTGGATCTACATGGAGATCACCAAAAGAAATAAGATGAGCATTCTGACTAGTTACCAAAGCTAAAGAAGAGGCTCTAAAGTGTTCCTTAGAGCATCTCGTGTTTTATGGCAATCTTATTTAATGAATTTTTACAAACTTACTATCTAATCTTTTACTTTACGTACTTTTTAAACTCCCAGTACCCTTTCTCATCTAATTCTTCAAAAGGAATAAACCTTAAGGCGGCGCTGTTAATGCAGTAGCGCAAACCACCTGTTTCTTTAGGACCGTCAGTAAAGACATGACCTAAATGAGCATTACTGGTCTTACTTCTAACCTCAATTCTCTGACGATTTAAAGAAGTATCTAAATGCCGTGACAGGACAGTGTCATCAATTGGCTTTGAAAAAGCAGGCCAACCGCATCCGGATTCGTATTTATCTGTTGAGACAAATAGTGGGGCTCCTGTAATAGGATCAACGTAAATACCTTTCTTAAAATTGTCATTGTGCTCTCCTTTAAATTTAGGATCAGTTGCTGCATGCTGTGTAACTTCATAAGCTTGAGCTGAAAGTTTGGTCTTTAGAGTTTCTCTGTCAGGTGCTTGATATTTATCTGGATCTACAAACTGCTTTTTATCCTCTTTAAGATCATTTAGTGAGGAAAAATCGATATGGCAATAACCTTGAGGATTCTTTTTTAAATAATCCTGATGGTAATCCTCAGCGTTGTAGAAGTTACGTAATCTGCCTTTTTCAGTTACTATCTTTTTCTCGTACTTTCTCTGCTCATCAGCAAAGACTTCGTCTATGGTTGCAATGTCATCATCATAGAAGTAGTAAATACCGGTTCTGTACTGAGTACCGCTATCCTCGCCCTGCTTATTTAAGGACACAGGATCGATTATCTTAAAGAACTGACGTAACAGTGTTTTTAGAGCTACCTTATCTGAATCGTAGGTAACCTCTACAGTTTCAGCAGCACCGGTAATGCCTGACTTTACCTCTTCATAAGCTGGAGACTTTACATCTGAGTTTGCATAACCTGTAACTGCTGAAAGCACTCCATCTATACGTGAGAAGTACTCTGATACTCCCCAAAAGCAACCACCTGCTAGATAAATAACCTTTTTTGACATTCTCTTACCCCTTGTACACCTATGTACGAATTCTTATTGTTATGAGCTGTTGCTAGTACTTAAAAGCAGTAATCAATGCGCCTTTGTAGGAATTTGAGATGATGTCAGCTACCTCTTTTGTGTGGTATAACTCAACAATGTGCTGATACAGAGGATCATCTTTTTCTGCCTCTCTTGCGGCAATCACATTTACAAATGGATTTTCAAGTCCCCAGCCTTCAGTCTTTTCTGTATAGATAGCATCAGTACGAGGGTTTAAGCCATGATCTACAGCATAGCCACCGTTAATAAAGCCTGCGGTTACATCTGGTAGTGTGTTGTAAGTATTAGCAGCATCTACAAAAAAGAACTTTAAGTTCTGTTTGTTCTCAACTACATCTGAAGGACCTGGTAAGTAACCTGCTCCATCCTTAATCTTTATAAAACCAAGATCTTCTAATACACGAAGACCTCGACCTGTAGAGATAGGATCATTAGCTAAGGTTACGGTATCACCAGCTTTTATGTCTTTTGGTGACTTAATCTTGTCAGAGTATAAAGATAAAGGTGCAATCACAGTGGTGCCGATAGCAACTAAATGGTAGTTATGCTCTTTAGACTCTGTCTTTAAAAAAGCGCCGGTTTGGAAAGCATTTAAATCAATCTCGCCATCTTCTAATGCTCGATTTGGCAATGGATAAGTTGCAAAACGAACTAACTCTAGATTTACGACCTCTTTTCTTAACTTATCGATAATAGGTTGCCAGAATTCGTTGTTTTCACCTACTACACCAACCTTTACATTGGCCTTGTCCCAAGCTTGTGCCTGAGTTGATACTAGAGCTAAAACTACTGATGCTAAAACTGACTTTACTGATAATTTCATGATGTTCTCCAATTCTTTTAAATCAATATGTGCATTTACTTTGAAAATTTAGGTCAAAAAAAAGAGCTCATTGAGAGCCCTTCTTGTGTTTTTTTGCTTACTATGTGTTAATTACAAGGCTCCACCTGACATTGATAGATAACACATACACATAGCACACATGCACATCATTGAAGAGAACACGGTTAATTTAGGATCTTGTTTTGCAAGCTTTGCAATGCTTATTGCATTGTCTGTACTGTCAATTAAATATGTGTTAACTGCGTTTTTCATTTTACTATCCCTCGTTGGTATGAATTTAGTCTAATCAAACAAAAAAACTTTGGCTAATACTATATTTGAATTGTCGGCTATAGCTATTTTCTATATTTAAACACTATTCAATAGTTTTTGTGAGAAAACAAAGAGATAGCTAAATCTAAAAACTGAACATTTTGCACACGGTAAAATAAATTGTACAGTAAAAAATATGAGCAATGTTAAATATTTTCAAGGGAGTTTAAGAAAATTTTGGTGCAAAAATAGATATTCTCTAAATTATTCCTATACTTAAGTTAGGTTTTAGATAAGGAGGTCACTATGATCTCAATTAGAAAAGCAGATTTTTCGGATGTAAAAGTTTTAAAACAATTAGCTGATGTCTTAGTACCGAACACTTTCAAGAGTGTTTTAAATACTTCTCAGATAGACTTCATGTTAGACAAGTACTATTCACAGGAAGCTTTGCAGGATGCTATCAACTCAGGCAAAGTTTACTTTATAGCTAACTTAGATGGTGAAGATACAGCCGCAGTTTCAGTTATACAGCATGGACCTGATCTTTTCTTGATGCAAAAGATCTATGTTGAGATTAAAAACCAGGGAAAAGGTGTAGGAACAGCTCTTTTTAATCATGTTGTAGAATATGTTAAGGAAAATCATCCAAAACCTTGCACAATAGAGTTACTAATTAACAAGCATAATCCTGGTCTTGATTTCTATGTAAAACAGGGAATGGAAAAAGTAAGAGACACTGGATTAGACATGGGTGATTTCTTTATTAACGAAGAGGTCTACTCTATGAAGGTTAATGGATAAATTCTCTTAGAAGAGGATTTAATAATGATATTTGTCTCGTTCTAGCTTAATTCACACAAGCTAGAACGTATTGAGAGTTTTATATGCAATGAGTAGGTGTACTAAAAGCAATTCTTATCGTGCACTGGTGCGCTCGCATTTGCGATATTTTACTGCTACACAAATAATAAAAGTGACTCTTGTCTTGTCGTAAAAATTTCTGCTCTGATATTTATTACGATAGGTTCTTTTTGAGATCATAAGCAAGTTGATCTATAAGTTAGGAGATTTCAAAGATGCTTGATAGCATTTCTAGCAGTACTGATAGCAAGAAAGCTCAGAATACTATGGAACAATCTCGTAAGAGCATCAAGTTTCTCCAATATCTTTTGAGTGGAGAAAACACTTAATAAGATAACTAAAAATCAAAACAAACATCATAGAAGTCTAGATAGAAAATCTAAGAAAAGGATCTTAAAAGCTAAAATCTTCCCATAAGAGCCCTCCCCCTTCAAACAATACTCTCAAAACAAATTTTCTTAACACAATCTTTAGAATAAAAACAAAATACAGCATCCAAATGCCACAAAAAAATGCATTAATTATCAAAATTAGCGCTCTAAAAATGTGCAATGCGCTTTTTTAACAAATTTCCTGTTGTTTTCAAATTATCTTTAAAAATCAATTAAATAATAATTTTGCGATTTCTTTGAAAAATAGACTTTACTTCAATTTTCTTTACTACACTTAAGATATTTATTCTATCTTTTTGTTTTATCTATATTTTTTAAGTATCGCACCATAATGCAACATATAGTAAAATAAGACGTGTAGTTTTAGTGCCAGTACAAATATGCTTTGACAGAGTTCACTATAACCACGAAAATTTACTCAGACATTAAAGAACGGGTACGTAATACCCCATCAATTGAAAAATTAGGAGCACCTAAATGGCAATCAAGGATTACAGTGAAGTAAAAAAACTCATCGAAGATAACGACGTTGTTTTTGCTGATTTAAGATTTACTGACACTAAAGGTAAAGAGCAGCATATTTCTCTACCTATTTCTTGCATCGATGAGAAATTCTTCGAGCAGGGCAAGATGTTTGACGGTTCTTCAATCGCAGGCTGGCGTGGTATTGATAAGTCAGACATGATCTTAATGCCTGATATCACCACCGTTATGTTAGATCCTTTCTATGCCGATCCAACCATTATCGTTCGTTGCGATATCTTAGAGCCACAGACCTTAACTGGTTACGACCGTGACCCTCGTTCAGTTGCAAAGCGCGCTGAGGATTACTTAAAGTCAACCGGTATCGGTGACAAGGCTTTCTTCGGTCCAGAGCCAGAATTCTTCTTATTTGATGATGTTCGTTTCAAGTCTGATATTTCAGGTTCATTCGTAGCTATCGATGATATCGAAGCTGCTTGGAACTCAGCTACTGAGTACGAAGGCGGTAACAAAGGCTATCGTCCAGCAGTTAAAGGCGGTTACTTCCCAGTTCCTCCTGTAGATTCATCACAGGACATCCGTTCTGCAATGTGTAAAGTAATGCAGGAGATGGGCTTAGTTATCGAAGCACACCACCACGAAGTTGCAACAGCAGGCCAGAACGAAATCGCTACTGAGTTCAACTCATTAACCAAGAAGGCTGATGAGGTTCAGATTTACAAGTATGTTGTACAGAACGTAGCAAACCAGTATGGTAAGACAGCTACCTTCATGCCAAAGCCAATTTACGGAGACAACGGTTCAGGTATGCACTGTCACCAGTCAATCGGTAAAGATGGCAAGAACATCTTCGCAGGTAACTTATACGGCGGTCTGTCACAGGAAGCTTTATGGTACATCGGTGGTATCATCAAGCACGCTAAGTCATTAAATGCTTTCACAAACCCATCAACCAACTCATACAAGCGTTTGGTTCCTGGTTTCGAGGCTCCTTTAATGTTAGCTTACTCAGCTGCTAACCGTTCAGCTTCAATCCGTATTCCATATGCAATCAATCCTAAGACTGCTCATATTGAGGTACGTTTCCCAGATTGTATGGCAAACCCATACTTAGCATTCGCTGCAATGTTAATGGCTGGCCTTGACGGTATCTTAAACAAGTTAGACCCAGGTGAGGCTATGGATAAGAATCTATACGACTTACCACCTGAGGAAGCTGCTAACATCCCACAGGTTTGCGGTTCTTTAGATGAGGCTTTAAAGGCTTTACAGGCTGACCACGACTACTTAACTGCTGGTGGCGTATTCTCTGAGGATATGATTAACGCTTACATTGAGTTAAAGGCAGCTGAAGATACCCGCGTACGTTCAACTCCACATCCTGCTGAGTTCGAGCTGTACTACAGCCTATAATTTAACGAAATGGGTTAAAAACACCCCATCAAAAATGGGGTGATAATAATAAGAAAACTGTAAAAGTTTTCAAAAAAGGGCCCGTTTAGGGCCCTTATTGTATATATACCACTCGCAAAAGGTGACACATAAATGACTAATTCTGGCTTATACAGAAGTGAAAATGAACACGATGCATGCGGTGTCGGTTTCATTGCTCACATCAAAGGTCAAAGAAGCCACAGCATCGTAAGTCAGGGACTAGAAGTCCTAAAGAACCTGACTCACCGCGGAGCAGTAGGTGCAGATCCACTGCAGGGCGATGGTGCCGGCATTTTGATTCAGATCCCTGATCAGATCTTCCGTGATGATATGATGGCTCAGGGCGTAAAACTTCCTCCTCCTGGTGAATACGGTGTAGGTATGATTTTCCTACCACGTGAGGAAGCATCAAGACACGCTTGCCAAGAAGAAATTGAACGCGCTATTTTAGCAGAAGGACAGATTATCTTAGGTTGGAGAGACGTTCCTCTAAATGAGACTATCCCAATGTCCCCTGTTGTTCGCGAAAAAGAGCCTGTAATTAGACAGATTTTCGTAGGTCACTCTCCAGACGTCTTAGTAACCGACGCTCTAGAGCGTAAGCTGTACATCATCCGTAAGTCAGCTTCAATTGCGATTGCAAACCTAAAATTAAAACACTGCAAAGAATTCTATATTCCATCATTCTCAGCTCGTACCATTGTTTATAAAGGTCAGTTATTAGCAAATCAGGTTGGTGAATACTACCGTGATTTAAACGATAGCCGCTGCACCAGTGCTATTGCTCTAATCCACCAGCGTTTCTCAACTAATACTTTCCCTCAATGGTCACTAGCACACCCATTTAGAATGATTGCCCACAACGGTGAAATTAACACCTTACGTGGTAACTTTAACTGGATTAAAGCTCGTGAAAAGAACATTTCTTCACCTGTATTTGGTAAAGATTTAGAGAAATTATGGCCTTTAATTTTCCAGGGTCAGTCAGATTCAGCTTCATTTGATAACGTATTTGAGCTACTAACTATGTCTGGTTACTCATTAGCTCAGGCTGCAATGATGATGATCCCTTCAGCATGGGAAAAAGATGCTCTGATGGATCCAAAACTCAGAGCTTTCTATGAATACTATGCTGCAATGATGGAGCCATGGGACGGTCCTGCTGCTGTTGCCTTTACTGATGGTCGTCAGATCGGTGCAACATTAGACAGAAACGGTCTGCGTCCTGCTCGTTACATCGTAACTAAAGACGATCTTGTAATTCTAGCTTCAGAAGAAGGTACTCTAAAGATTGACGAGAGCAGAATCGCTCGTCACTGGAGACTAGAACCAGGTCGTATGCTTTTAATCGATACTGAACAGGGTCGTATCATCGATGATAAGGAAATCAAGTTAAGCTTGGCTACACTACGTCCTTATCAAGAGTGGACAGACAAGGTTCGTATCAAATTAACCGATATTAAGGATGAAACCTCAACTGTAGGTTTGAACTTAAATACCAAAGCTCTAATGGGCGTATTCGGTTATACCCGTGAAGATGTTGAAAGATTATTAAAGCCTAAGGCTGTAAATGGTCAAGAGCCTGTTCTTTCAATGGGTAATGATGCTCCTTTAGCTGTTTTATCTAACAAGCCAAAGAGCTTATATGACTACTTCCGTCAGCTCTTTGCTCAGGTTACAAACCCTGCTATCGATCCTATTCGTGAAGAGATGGTAACCTCACTGGTGTCATTCATCGGTCCTCGTCCTGATCTTCTAAATATTATGGATAACAACCCTCCTGTAAGACTGGAGGTTCAGCAGCCTATACTTGATGCTGTTGAAATGGAAAAGATCCGCAACATCAGCAAGTTTACCGATAACAAATTCCGTTCTAAAGAATTGGATATCACCTACCCTCTTTCATGGGGTAAAGACGGTATCGAAGCAAGATTAGCTTCTATTAGAGCTGCAGCTATCGATGCTGTAAAGACAGGTCACAATATCCTAATCATTTCTGATAGAAATGTAGCTGCTGATAGACTTGCAATTCCAGCTCTGTTAGCAACATCAGCTGTTCACTTATGTCTGGTAGAGAACGGATTACGTACAAGCACAGGCTTAGTTGTTGAAACAGGTTCCGCTCGTACAGTTCATCACTTTGCCCTCTTAGGCGGTTATGGTGCTGAAGCTATCCACCCATATGTAGCATTACGTGTAGTATCAGAATTAGCACCAGATGCTAAGACTGCTAAACAGTATCAGGATAACTACATCCACGCTATTGATAAGGGTCTTTACAAGACTATGGCTAAGATGGGTATCTGTACCTACATGTCATACATCGGCGCACAGATCTTTGAAGCTGTAGGTCTATCCTCAGAATTTGTTGATAAGTACTTTACAAATACTCCAAGCCCAATCGAAGGTGTAGGTCTGTTTGATATTGCTCAAGAAGCAGTAGAAACTCACAAAGCAGCCTTCAGAAAGATTGAGCTAAAAGATCCATCACTATTACAGGGTGGCGATCTGAACTGGAGATATGACGGTGAAGAGCATATGTGGACTCCTGATGCTGTAGTTCACCTGCAAAGAGCAGTTCGTTCTGGCTCATATGATGAGTACAAGAAATATGCACAGATCATCAACGATCAGTCAAAGCGTTTGATGACCATCCGTGGTTTATTCAAGTTCAAGAAGACTAATCCTATCGATATTAGCGAAGTTGAAAGCGAAGAGAGCATTATCCACCGCTTTGCCTGTTCTGCTATGTCAATGGGTGCTATTTCAACTGAAGCTCACACCACCATGGCCATTGCCATGAACAGATTAGGTGCGATGTCAAACTCAGGTGAAGGTGGTGAAGATCCTCGCCGTGATGGCATCATCGATAAAGAAACCTCTACTAAGGCTATCTTAGGTGATGATGTAGTAGTTGATATTCCTCTGCACAAGGGAGATTCATTACGTTCACGTACCAAGCAGGTAGCATCTGGTCGTTTTGGTGTAACCACCGATTATCTGTCAACTGCTGATTTAATTCAGATTAAGCTGGCACAGGGTGCAAAACCTGGTGAAGGTGGTCAGTTACCTGGTCACAAGGTATCAAAATACATTGGTAAACTGCGTCACTCATTACCTGGTATTGGTTTGATTTCTCCTCCACCACACCACGATATTTACTCAATTGAGGATCTGGCTCAGCTGATTTTCGATCTGAAACTTGCTAACACCAAGGCAGATATCTCAGTAAAACTGGTTTCTGAAGTTGGTATCGGCACTGTTGCAGCTGGTGTTGCAAAGTGTAAGGCAGACCATATCGTAATTTCAGGTCACGATGGTGGTACAGGTGCGGCTCCAGCTTCATCTGTAAAACACGCAGGTTCTGCTTGGGAAATTGGTCTTGCTGACGTACAGCAGACTCTAGTTATGAACAAGTTACGTTCACGTGTAACCTTACAGGTTGACGGTCAGATTAAGACAGGTCGTGACGTAATCATCGGTGCTTTGTTAGGTGCTGATGAGTTCGGTTTCGGTACTGCTCCATTAGTATGTATGGGTTGTACCATCATGAGAAAGTGCCAGAAGAACACCTGTCCTACTGGTATTGCAACTCAAGATCCTGAACTGCGTAAACAGTTCATCGGTACTCCAGAGCAGCTTGAGAATTACTTCCACTATGTAGCTCGTGAAGTACGTGAGATCATGGCTGAACTTGGCTTTAAGAAGTTTGAAGACTTAATCGGTCATGCTGAACTTCTAACCAAGATATCAGACAGCGAATTTGCTAAAGCTAGAAACTTAAGCTTTGAGAGAATTTTCTTTAAGGATCCTGCTTTTGCTAATGAGATTGCTCACCATGCAATCGCTCAGCAGCATGAGATTGATAAGGCTCTAGATAAGAAGTTTGAAGCTAAAGTTCTAAAGGCTATTGAAGATAACAAGCCAATTACTATTGACTCACCAGTTGTTAACGTAAACCGTTCAGTTGGTACTTATACCTCTGGCTTAATTGCATCTTTAAAGAAGGAATTACCAGACAACTTTATTACCTTTAAGTTATCAGGTACAGCAGGTCAGTCATTTGGCGCCTTCCTTGAAAAGGGTGTTACCTTAAATCTGTCAGGTCTTGCTAACGACTATGTCGGTAAGGGTATGTCAGGCGGTATCATCGCTGTTCATGAGAGTGCAGCTTTTGATGGAGATCCTCAACAGAACATCATCGGTGGTAACACCTGCTTATACGGTGCTACATCTGGTGAAGCTTACTTTAGCGGTGTTTGCGGAGAACGTTTTGCTGTAAGAAACTCTGGCGCTGATGCTGTAACCGAAGGTTGCGGTGACCACGGTTGTGAATATATGACAGGTGGTACAGTCGTAGTCTTAGGAACTACTGGTAGAAACTTTGCTGCCGGTATGTCAGGTGGTATGGCTTACGTTTACGATAAGGACGGTACCTTCAGATCACGCCTTGCCAAGGGTGCATTTAACGTAAGCAATGTGGTTAAGGCAAACAAGGCCGATCCTGCAATTCCTCTGCATCAGGGTAAATCAGACGAAGAGGTTCTAAAGACTCTGTTAACACGTCACTTGAATATGACATCAAGTAAGGTTGCCAAGAAGATCTTAGAAAACTTCGATGTTGAACTGCAACACTTCGTCAAGGTATTCCCTGTTGAATACTTCAACGCATTAAACGCAATGAAGGAGGCACACTAAGATGGGCTTTTTAAGAGGATTTATTGAATTTGAGCGTATCGAACAGCCTCATGTTCCAGTTGAAGAGCGTGTAAAGAGCTTCTGTGAAATCTACGGTACCTTAACTGACGAGCAGGCTAAAATTCAGGCTGGTCGTTGCATGGACTGCGGTATTCCATTCTGTATGCATGAGTGCCCATTACACAATGATTCACCTGACTTTAACGAGTTTGTATCTGAGGAGCAGATGAGCAAGGCTTACAACGTACTGTCAGCTACCAATAACTTCCCTGAGATCACAGGTCGTATCTGCCCTGCTCTGTGTGAAGAGGGTTGTACCTTAGGTATTCACCGTAAAGCTGTAGGCATTAAGTCTGTTGAAAGAAAGATTGCTGAATACGCTTTTGAGCATGGTCTGGTAAAACCTGCTATCACTGAGCACCGTTCAGGTAAAAAAGTATGTGTAGTAGGTTCAGGTCCAGCAGCCCTTGCTGCAGCTCAGCAGTTAAACCGTTTTGGTCACACTGTAACTGTAGTTGAAAAGATGAACAAGATTGGTGGTCTGTTACGCTACGGTATTCCTGATTTCAAACTGCCAAAAGAAATTCTAGACAGAAGAATTTCTCAGTTAGAGCAGGAAGGCATTACCTTTAAGACCTCAACTATCGTCGGTGCTATCAAGAACTTAGAGCACGGTGTTCATAACGACTCATTAAATGAAGTTCGTGGTCAGGAGTTATTAGATAACTATGACGCTATCGTTCTAGCCCCAGGCTCTGAGGCTCCACGTGATTTAAGATTACCTGGTCGTGATTTAAAGGGCATCTACTTTGCTTTAGATTTCTTAATCGCTCAGAACCGTGAGAACAATGGTGACTGCGAGAATCCTATTGATGTTCGTGGTAAGAACGTTGTGGTAATCGGTGGTGGTGAAACTGCATCAGACTGTATCGGTGTTTCTATCCGTAAAGGTGCAGCCTCAGTAACCCAGTTAGATTACCATGACGAGTTACCAGAGAGTGTTGATTTAACCATGGCATGGCCTGATTGGAGAAAGATCAAGCGTACTTCTACTTCACATGAAGAAGGTTGCACAAGATTATTCTCAACTAACACCACCGCTTTTGAAGGTAAAGACAAGCTAGAAGCTGTTGTAACCGAGAAAGTAAAGTGGGGTGAAGGTCGCCACTTTGAGGGTATCAAGGGTACTGAAAGCAAGATTAAAGCTGACGTAGTCCTGATTGCTATGGGGTACTCACATCCTTCATCTGCTTTAATTAAAGAGTTTGCATTAGAGACAGACAAACGCGGCAATATCAAAGCTGAAGTTCAAGGTGAGAGTGCATATCAAACCTCAAACAAGAAAGTATTCGCAGCAGGTGACGGCAGAAAAGGCCAGTCACTAGTTGTCTACGCCATCGCAGAAGGTAGACAATGTGCTGCTGCAGTTGACGATTTCTTAAAAGGAAATTAGTCACTAAACATTTGCCTGTTGGTAGTTGCCTCCTATACAAATAGGAGGCTTTTTTTATCCCTCATCTTTAATTTACTAATGCACTGTTTAAGGGAAATTTAATTACATTTAACTTTAAATAATCTAAATTCAGTGCACTAAATTTAATCACAGTTCTCATTTCTTAAATGTTCTATTAACTACTTGATCTTAATTTATTTTACTAAAGTCATTTTTGAAAAATGCTCTTTAAAATTGCATAAAAAGTTATGATTTCGTCACAATTTTTTTTCTTATTTGATAACGAGTTACATTGTATTTACATAGCTTTCACTAACAATGTGCACTGTTTTAAATCAGATCTGCACCAAATATGTGAATATTCAATTTGGTATTGCAAGCTAAAATTAAGAATTGTAAATTTGATTTCAACAAATTAAAACAAACTTTTCTTATATCGGTCCTAAGACCGGTAAAACGATTTTATCAACAGGTAAACAGGAGACATTAAATGTCATACACACAGAGAGTATTAGACTCTTTAAAAGCTAAGTATCCATACCAGCCAGAATTCTTACAGGCAGCTGAGGAAATCTTAAACACATTACAGCCTGTAGTAGATAAAGAGCCTAAGTATGAGAAGTACAAGATCTTAGAGCGTATGACTGAGCCTGAGAGAACTATTTCTTTCCGTATTGAGTGGGTTGACGATAAGGGCGAAGTTCAGGTTAACAAGGGCTATCGTGTACAGTTCAATTCAGCAATTGGTCCTTACAAGGGTGGTATCCGTTTACACCCAACAGTAAATGAAGGCGTATTAAAGTTCTTAGGTTTAGAGCAGATCTTAAAGAACTCATTAACTGGTACCCCTATCGGTGGTGCAAAGGGTGGTTCTGATTTCGATCCAAAGGGCAAGTCAGAGACTGAAATCATGCGTTTCTGCCAGGCTTTCATGATCCAGTTACACCGTTACATTGGTGCTACTATCGACGTTCCAGCTGGTGATATCGGTACTGGTGGTCGTGAGATCGGTTACATGTACGGTGCTTACAAGCGTTTAACCACTCGTTATGAGGGTGTTTTAACTGGTAAAGGTTTAACCTACGGTGGTTCTTTAGCACGTACTGAGGCTACAGGTTACGGTACCGTTTACTTCACTGATGCTATGTTAAAGGATCGTGGCGATTCATTAAAGGGCAAGAAGTGCGCTGTATCAGGTTCAGGTAACGTAGCTATCTACTGCTGCGAGAAGTTAATCCAGTTAGGTGCAACTCCTGTTACCGTATCAGATTCTAACGGTACTATCTATGATCCAAATGGCATCAAGGTAGACGTATTAAAGCAGGTTAAGGAAGTTGAGCGTGCACGTCTAACCCGTTATGCAGAGTTAGTTCCAACAGCTCAGTACACTCCAGTTGATAAGTACCCAGCAGGCAAACACCAGGTTTGGACTTACAACGTAGACTGTGCATTCCCTTGCGCAACTCAGAACGAGTTAAATGAGGAAGATGCTAAGACCCTATTAGCTAACGGCTGTAAGGTTGTAGCAGAAGGTGCTAACATGCCTTCAACCTTAGGTGCTATCGATCAGTTCTTAAAGGCTAAGATTGCTTATGGTCCTGCAAAGGCTGCTAACGCTGGTGGTGTTGCTACTTCTCAGTTAGAGATGGAGCAGAACGCTGGTATGACAGCTTGGACCTTCGAGGAAGTTGATCAGAAGTTACACACCATTATGACCAACCTGTACAAGAACGTTGCTGATACCGCTCGTGAATTCGGTGTTGAAGGCAACCTAGTATTAGGTGCTAACATCGCTGGCTTCCGTAAAGTAGCTGATGCAATGATTGCTCAGGGTGTAATCTAATAGATTTACTCCTCTAAATAATTAAGTTCAAAATGCCCCAAAATTGATTATTTTGGGGCTTTTTTTGTCAATTTCGAAGATTTATATATATTTTCGCGTCATTTTGTGAAAAATTGAAAATTTTAAGAAAATTGATTAAATGCTCATAGCGGAATTTATATTTTTAATTGCTACCTTATATATTGGTAGCAGATTTGACGGTATGGGACTGGGTGTAGTCTCAGGCGTAGGCTTATGTATTGAAGTATTTGTATTAAGAATGCCTCCTACCTCCACTCAGTTGATGTAATGCTTATCATCATCGCAGTTGTAAGCTGTGCTTCTATCTTAGAAACTTCAGGCGGTCTTAAGTGTATATTGCAGTACGCAGAGCGTATGTTACATAAAGATCCTAAAAAGATCACTTTCCTTGGAGCAATGGTTACCTATGCTTTAACCTTAATGTTAGGTACAGGTCATGCTGTATATACCATCATGCCTATCATTGGCGATATTGCGCTAAAGAATAAAATTCGTCCTGAAAGACCGATGACAGCAGCTTCTGTAGCCTCTCAAATGTGACTTGTAGCATCCCCTATTTCAGCTGTAGTATCCTGTTATTTGGGTAAAGATGTGCTGCAGCTCCCCGGACTTGAGGGTTTGACCTTATTTAAGATCTTACTTGTAAACATCCATGCTAACTTAGTAGTTGTATTCTTACTGTCTTTATACTCTAACTTTAGAGGTAAAGATCTTGAAAAAGATTCTGTCTTAAGTATCAATCGCAGTAAACTAACAGGCAGCAACTGCTACAATCTTAATACCAGTTGCAGCAGCAATCGGTCTGCTAAGTCCAATTCTAATTGGTTTAATGCCTGATACTTATGCTTACTTCTTTATTCCTAATTACCCTTCAGATATTGCAACTGTAAACTTTGATATCTCAGGCGCCACAAAGACTGGGAAATACTATTTAAACCACTCTTTTATGCTCCCTAGACTTATCGGTCTTACATGTGCCTGTCTTCTAGGTGTGACCTTTAGCTGAGCTGATAATCTAAGGTATAGCTCATTTAAGGCTTTTTTAAAGTTAGTAGACAAATGTCTACTAACTTTTATTTAGGCTCTGTATTTTCAATTTCATTCCTCCCATAGCTCCTTTTTACAATAAAAAAAAATCCATTAAATCAAAACTTTGTTACAGCTAACAAAATTAGCATTAGATTTATCACTTCACTTTAAATACTCAAAATCTGACCTAAACTTTAGAAAAGATAAGAATAAAACTAAGGAGCTTTTTATGTTACTTGAAGGCAAAACCGCACTAGTTACCGGTGCAAGTCAAGGTATAGGTAAAGAGATTGCCCGAATTCTAAATAAGAATGGTGCTAAAATCTATATCATGGCAAGGAGTGCTGACAAGCTCTCTACCACAGCAAAGGAGTTAGATCCTACAGGTAAAGAAGTATTTGCTGTTCCTTGTGACATTACTTCTAATACTGCTGTAGAAGAGGTATTCAAGCGCTTTAAAGCTGACGGTATTTCTATTGATATTCTGGTTAACGCAGCAGGCACTGCTAACTCAAATTCTATTGAAACTACTGATATTGAGCTTTGGGATAAAGTTCTAGATACCAATCTTACAGCTGCCTTTAATTTAAGCCAGAAATGCTTCCCGATGATGAAAGAAAAAGGTGGTGGCAAAATCATAAATCTTGCATCTATCTTAGCTGATGTAACCAGTCCTGGTATGGCAGCTTATAGTGCTTCAAAAGGTGCAATTAAGATGTTAACCAAGACTCAATCTGTAGAGTGGGCAAAATACAATATTCAGTCAAATGCGATTGCTCCTGGCTACATTAAAACAGATATGACCAAAGGCATTTTAAACAACAAAGAGCTTACTCAAAAGTTAGTAGGCAGAACTCCTATGGGCAGAATTGGTGAACCTGAGGATGTAGCAAAAGTGGCTTTATTCTTAGCTTCCCCTCTATCTGACTTTGTAACAGGTACAGAGATCCCTGTAGATGGAGGTATTCTTGCGGCTTTAATGTAATTGAAATAATTGATGTAAGATAGTTCTTTGATGTAAGTATTAATGTGAAAAGCCAGAACCACGATTTTAGGTTCTGGCTTTTGTATGAATAAAGGTAAGCTTACGCCTTATTCAGACCTAAAACTTCATTCATATCATATAAACCTGGTTTCTTGTTCTCAAGCCATAGAGCAGCTCTGAATGCTCCACGAGCGAAGGTCTGACGTGAGGTTGCAATATGGCTTAACTCAACGCGCTCACCTTCTGAGCAGAACATAGCAGTATGCTCACCTACGATATCACCACCACGGATTGATGAGAAACCGATAGAACCGTAGATACGCTCGCCAGTAATACCGTTACGACCTGCTACCATAACGTCTTTTAGATTTACGTGACGACCTTCAGCAGCTGCCTCGCCAATTGCTAAAGCAGTGCCTGATGGGCTGTCTACCTTATAACGGTGGTGAGCTTCAACAATTTCGATATCAGCATCAGCCATGATCTGAGCTGTCTTTTTAACAAGGTTTAATAAAACGTTAACACCAACAGAGAAGTTAGCAGCAAAAACGATAGGAATATGCTTTGAGTATTCCTTAATCTTATCGCGCTGCTCGTAATCGAAACCTGTGGTACCTAAGATAACTTTGCAGTTATGCTGCTTTGCATATTCAAGAATATTTAATGAGCACTCTGGACGAGAGAAATCGATGAACATGTCAGGAGCTGCTGACAGTTTTGAAGGCTCATCTACAACTTCAACATTGCAGCCTGATGGTAGTGTATCGGTGCTCTTATCAATGCCGCATACAACCTTTGCGCCATCAAGACCTAAACAGCAGTCCCACAGTGCGTGCCCCATGCGTCCGCCTAAACCTACAATACCAACCTTAAGCATTATAAAACTCCTTTCGCATAACAATTAAGTGGTCTAATTTTACACTTACTTTTGCAAATTGTAACGAGGTATAGAAGCTGATTGCCCCTTTATTGAGCACTTCCACATCAACTTCGATTGATGATCCGCCCTTCATTCTAACCATCTGTTCTGCTGTCTGAAGTAAGAGTTTACCTATTCCAAGTCGCATATAAAGCGGATCGATATACAGTGCGAGAATTTTACCTGACTCTATTTCATTTTTAAAAGTTAAGAAGCCATAGAGATTTTTTGCACCACAAGCAAGCACTGTCCGATAATTTTCATCAGAAAGACGGTTCTCCCATAGTGCAGTAAATTGAGGATGGGTAAAGGTAAAAGGTTCTCTGCGATTCTCATAATGAGAGGCATTAAGTTCAAGGCGAGCGATATTGCTAGCATCGGTCACATTAGCCCAGCGGATATGAACCTTAAGATTTCCTTTTACAAAGACGGTATTGTTTTTCACGTAAGCAACCTGTATTAAGCTTTTTGATTGGCTTTATTTAACAGCGCTTGAGCGCTTTGACGAGTAGCTTCTGTTACAACGTTACCGCCCATCATACGAGAGATTTCCTCGACTCGACCATCATTATCAAGCTCAGATACATTTGAGACTACATTCTGCCCCTGCTGAGATTTTGAGACTAAGAGTTGATGATCAGCAGCAGCTGCAACCTGTGGTAAATGAGTTACGGTAATTACCTGCACATCCTTACCTAAAAGGTGTAACAACTCACCTACAGCAGAAGCCGTACGACCTGAGATACCAGTATCAACCTCATCAAAGATCAATGTCTGTGTCGAGCCTTTACGTGAGGTTAAAACCTCAATTGCTAAAGCAAGACGTGATAACTCACCACCTGAGGCTACAGCACCTAAATCTTTTGGTGCTTCTCCTAGGTTTGCTGAGAACAAAAATTCAGCATTGTCACGACCTGTAGCTCTAGGTCTTATAGTCTCATCACGAGTTACTTTAACCTCAAACACACCATCTGGCATTGCTAAGGTTCTAATCTTTAAAGTTACATCCTGAGACATTTTTGTAGCAGCTTTTGCTCTTAAGTCTGATAACTCTCTAGCTTCTGTCTCATAGGCATCTCTTAACTTTTTAACGTTAGCAGTTAATGATGCTATCTGCTCTTTTAAAGATAAAAAGTGCTCTATATCTTTTTCTAACTTGTCTTTAATCTTATAAAGCTCGTTTGGCTTTATCTCAAAACGGCGAGCTAATTCGTGGCATTTTGAGAGTTTGTCAGATAACTCTTCAACTAAAGCAGGATTTGCCTTTAAGGTAAGTGAATCTAACTTTTCACGAGCTAAATCCAAATGCTCACAAGCAGTTGAAAGATCTGCAACAATAGGATCGATACTGTCTTTAGCAAAGACAGCTACTTTTGATAAATCGGTAATTCTTGCAGAAATGATATCAATGATGTTGTGCTCTTCGTTCTCAAGCACACCTTGAGCTAAAGCTACAGCATCTGATGCCTGTGTCTGATGCTGCAGGGCATCATAATCTGAGCTTATCTGCTCATAGTCGCCTTCGTGCAGATCAAGCTTATTTAATAAGTCTAATTCATAACGTAAGGTCTTATAGGTCTGAGCGCCAGCTAGCTGCTCGTCTGCTAGTTCCTGCAAATGCTGACGGTTCTTATTATATTTATCAAAGGATAGTTTTACAGCTTCAACTTTGTCTTTTAATCTGCCAAAGCTATCTACTAAGGATAGCTGATTGTTCTTATCAATAAGCTTAATGCTTGCATGCTGTCCGTGAATTGCAACAATGTAAGAGCCTAGCTCTTTTAGTAAGGCTAAAGTACAAGGAGAGCCGTTAATATAAGACTTTGACTTACCATCTGCTCCTATAACACGGCGGAGCATTAGAGTGTTATCCTCTGCTGTAAGCTCACGCTCGTTTAGAAAATCGATAACAGCCTGATTGTTCTCAATTGAAAACACCGCATCAAGCTCAGCTTTAGCACAGCCTGTTCTTACGCACATAGCATCTGCTCTTGCACCTAAGAGCATAGATAAAGCATCTACAGTTAATGATTTACCAGCACCGGTTTCACCTGTAATACAGGTCATGCCACTATGAAAATCAAGGGTATTTTTATCACTTAAAGCAAAGTCTTTTACGATTAATTGTTCAAGCATAACTACTCCAAAAACAGACTCAAACTTAAAGTTTGGTCCTAAACAAGACTTTGAGCCCAGCCTAATTTCTGACGTAACAGGCTGTAATAGTCATAACCTTGAGGGTGAATAAGTGTCAAAGGTATGTGATGCTGTCTTATAAGTACAGAGCTTTTAGTATCAGCTCTCATGGTTACCTGACCATCACAGTTGATTGCAATTAACTCTGCCATATCATCAGGACATTCAAAGTCGATTCTAACCTCTGATTTTCCTGGAATGATAATAGGAGAGCAGTTTAGTGACTGTGGGAACATTGGCACTAGTGACAGAACATCAAGATTTGGTTCAATAATAGGACCACCTGCTGATAATGAATATGCAGTTGAGCCTGTAGGTGTATTGACGATAATACCGTCACCTCTTAGGGTGTACATATAGGTACCATCAATAGTTACTCTAAACACCATCATATGAGCCATGGTGCCTGAGTGAATAACGGTTTCGTTAGTTGCTAATGACTGACCGATTAACTCACCTACTCCATCTTCAGAATCACGAGAGACACGAACATCAATCATGGTTCTGTCCTCTAATGAGTAGTAGCCTTTTACAACCTTTTTTAAGCTCTCATCAAGATTGTCAGGATTGACATCGGTAAGCAGACCTAAATGTCCGCGGTTAATACCTAATACTGGAACTTTCAAATCTACTAAGGTTCTGGCTGCACCTAAAACAGAGCCATCTCCACCTACAACGATGATAAGGTCAAGATCTCGCATCTGACGACGGGTAATACTTTCAATTTCAGGAATATTAAAGCCTACAGATGTATTAGCCTCAAGATATACTTTTACACCTAATTTGGTTAGTTTTGAGGCAATATCTCTGATAGCTCCAGACACTGGACGCTTATATACTTTAGATACAATTACAGCTGATTTAATTGGCTTTTGCTGTACCATTGAAGCTACCACGACTCTCTCCTAAAATTATATTATTCAAGCCTCTATTGTACATTCTGCTTACGTCTTTTTCAAAGTTACAGAACTTACCGATAAAAAGCTGTATAAACGATCATAATTTGACAAGATAATTAATCTATACTTATGCTAACTGTTAGGCGATATGATATGAACTACCGTATTGGACTGCCCTTTTGGAAAATTGCCTACAAATTCGGCTTTACCCTAACTTTTATGGTTGTTATTCATAAAGATAATGAAAATAAGGTTTATTGGTGCGAAAGTCCAGATCTTCCATGATTGATTGCTAAGATGCCTACAATTGAGGGATTTATCAAAGAAGTTAACATCATTGCAGAAGAACTTCTTGAGCTCAATTACAACTTGAAGCCACGTCATACTAAGTTTTATTTTCTCAACAATATGGAACGTTTGGCTTAAAGGGGAACAGATTACTACGATAAACTTATAGCTTACCTCAAGGACAAAGGGTGCTATTTAGTCAGACAAGGCAAAGGTTTCCACGAAATATTGTTAAGTCCTATTACAAACAGACATTTTCCTGTTGCTTATACGATTCACAGCAGAAGCACTGCTAACTGGGAATGCAAATAAGCAGGCTTGGAAAAGCACTTTTAACAACTCCTTTCATTGCTCATTGAAATTAAAACACTTTCCTCTATCTCAAAAAAAATACCCTGAACTTTTTATGATTCAGGGTACCTTTCTGTGTATATACAGACTAGTTCTTGTTTAAGCCTTTAGCAATCAGAGCATCAAGTTTCATTGACTCTGTGAGTAATGAATCATAACGCAGATCAAGATCAGGCATATAACGTAAGTTTAGTCTTGAAGCTAACTGTGAACGTAAAAAGCCTTTAGCGCTCTTTAAGCCTTTCATAGCAGCATCAATTTCTTCTTTTTTATCTGTTAAAAAAGAAATGTAAACACGAGCATTTCTAAGATCAGGTGAAACATCAACTTCAGTGATAGTTGCATTCTTCACACGAGGATCATGAAGCTCATTTTGCAGCACATCTGCAAGCTCACGTCTTACAGCTGCTGCAACTCTTTCATTTCTACCGTAACTTCTTGGCATAATTTCCTTTAATCAAGAGTACGTGCAACTTCAACCTTCTCGAAGCACTCGATACGGTCACCTACACGAACATCCTGGTAGTTCTTAACACAGATACCGCACTCGTTGTTCTGCTTAACCTCAGCTACGTCATCCTTGAAACGACGTAATGAATCAAGCTCACCTTCGAAGATAACGGTATTGTCACGCAGCACACGGATAGGTGCTGAACGCTTTACGACGCCTTCAACAACCATACAGCCTGCGATTGCACCATACTTAGGGTGACGGAAGATTTCACGAACTTCAGCATAACCGATGAAGTTTTCTCTGATCTCTTTCTTGAGCAGACCAGACATAGCCTTCTTCACATCATCAATCAAGTCGTAAATAACACTGTAGTAGTGTAAGTCAACTGACTCTGAATCGATTACCTGACGAGCAGGACCATCAGCACGAACGTTAAAGCCGATTACAACAGCACCATCAGCAGCAGCTAAGGTTGCGTCGTTTGCGGTAATACCACCAACACCTGAGCCGATAATCTTAACCTGCACTTCTTCGTTACCAAGTTTTAGCAGAGCATCAGAAATAGCTTCAACAGAACCCTGAGTATCAGCCTTTAGAACAACCTTCAACTCTGAAGCATTGCTCTCCTTGAACATAGAAGCTAACTGTGCACTCTTCTGTTTTGCAATCTTTAACTCACGGTATTTACCCTGACGGAATAAAGCAACTTCACGAGCCTTTCTTTCATCAGCTACAACGGTAACCTCGTCACCTGCTGCAGGAACACCTGACAGACCGAATACCTCAACAGGGATTGAAGGACCAGCCTCGGTTACTTCCTTGCCGTTTTCGTTTCTCATTGAACGAACACGACCGTACTGCAGACCGCAAAGAATAATGTCTCCCTTCTTTAAGGTACCAGAACGCACAAGAACTGTTGCTACAGGACCACGACCTTTATCAAGACGAGACTCAATGGTTACGCCTTCAGCCATACCATCATGAACAGCCTTTAACTCTAAAACTTCAGCCTGTAGAGTAATAGCCTCTAACAGATCATCAACGCCCATACCAGTCTTTGCTGAAACTTCAACGAACTGGTTCTCACCACCCATTGACTCAGGAATAACACTGTGCTGCATTAACTCATTGATAACTCTCTGAGGGTCTGCACCTGGCTTATCCATCTTGTTGATAGCAACAATCATAGGAACATTAGCTGCCTGAGCATGCTGAATTGCTTCTAAGGTCTGAGGCATTACACCGTCATCTGCTGCTACAACTAAAACTACAATATCAGTACACTGAGCACCACGAGCACGCATTGCAGTAAATGCTGCGTGACCTGGGGTATCTAAGAAGGTGATACCGTCATTACGAGTCTGTACATGATAAGCACCGATACGCTGGGTAATACCACCAGCTTCGCCTACTGCTACCTTTGACTTTCTGATGTAGTCAAGTAAAGAGGTCTTACCATGGTCAACGTGACCCATGATGGTAACAACAGGAGCACGAGGAGTTGCCTCTGCTTTTGAATCCTTGTTGCCGTTTAATAACTCGTCTTCAAGTTCATTCTCTTTACGCAGAATTACCTTGTGTCCCATTTCTTCAGCAACTAGCTGAGCTGTTGCCTGATCTAAAACCTGGTTGATAGTTACCATTTCACCTAATTTCATTAAGGTCTTGATAACTTCAGTTGCCTTAACGGCCATCTTAGCTGCTAATTCAGCTACAGTGATGGTCTCACCGATCTCAACATCACGGTTTACAGGAACAGCAGGACGGTTAAAGCCGTGTTGCTGCTGATTTAATTTTGCAGCACCCTTTACGCTCTTACCACCTTTACCGCCTTTCTGACGGCGATTGTTTGAATTCTGCTCATTCTCTTCAAAGCGCTTAGCTGAACGTCTGTCACCATTTCTGTCGCGGTGGCGGCCTCTGTTTTCAGCCTCACGCTCCTGACGAGCCTCAGCTTCACGAACATACTGAGAAGTTGTTGAATCGTCGTCATCATTCTCGTGAGAGCGAGCCTCTTCTTCTGCTGCCCAACGAGCCTCGTTTTCTTCAGCTAACTTTCTGGCCTGCTCAGCAAGTCTCTTTGACTCTTCTTCAGACTTACGCTTTTGTTGCTCTTCTTGAGCACGACGTAACTCTTCAGTTGCCTTATCCTCATGCTTTTCTTTATGAGGAGTAGGAGTTGGCTTTGGCTGAGACTTAACAGCCGCAGCTTTAGCAGCTTCCTTAGCCTTCTTGTCAGCCTCAGCTTTAGCAGCTGCAGCCTTGCGAGCTTCTTCGGCTTTTTTAGCTTCTTCGGCCTTACGAGCCTCTTCAGCTTTTCTTGCCTCTTCTTCAGCCTTTTGCTTAGCAATAGCTTCCTGCTCTAACTGAGCCTTACGCTCTTTAGGGTCGAAGTTAAATTTCTTTTTACGAACTTCAACCTGAACTTTCTTAGCACCGCCTGCATTCTGCAAAGTCATAGTGCCAGAAGACTTCTTCTTTAAAGACATACGCTTTGGTGCATTGCCCTGATTTTCTTCATTCATCATTCAAGTCTTCCTGTATTATTTGTTTTCTTCTTTGAACCAGTACTCATTACGAGCAGCCATAATGATTTCACCAGCTTTCTTCTCATCTAAGCCTTCGATGTCAGTTAAATCATCGGTAGCCTGATCTGCAAGATCTTCACCTGACTTGATACCGTGAGCTACTAACTTAGCAGCTAATTCTTTATCAATACCGTCTAGTGATGATAATTGAGCGATAGCTTCAGCAGTTTCAGCATTTTCTTTGCTCTCAACAACCTTTCTTGCTATTTCCTGTAACTGAGATGCTGTTTCCTCATCCATACCATCGATAGCTAAAAGCTCTTCAGGTTCAACGTATGCAACTTCTTCTAATGTGGTGAAGCCTGCATCTGACAGAGCAGTTGCGAACTCTTCATCAACATTTAAAGAATCTTCAAATAGCTTTACTACCTTACCTACTTCCTGCTGAATGCTTGACTCAAGTTCTTTCTCAGTCATAACCTTCAGATCCCAACCGATAAGCTGTGAAGCTAAACGTACATTCTGACCGTTTCTACCGATTGCTAAAGCTAAGTTCTCTTCAGCTACAGCAATTAAGATAGTGTGGTCATCTTCGTTGATGATAATACGTGATACTTCAGCGGGTTCCATAGCATTGGTTACGTACTGAGCTAAGTTCTCATCGTATAAAACAACGTCAATCTTTTCACCTGACAGCTCGTTAGATACTGCCATTACACGAGCGCCACGCATACCGATACATGCGCCACGAGGATCGATTCTTCTGTCCTTGGATCTTACAGCGATCTTTGCACGTGAACCAGGATCACGAGCTGCTCCCATGATTTCGATTACGTCTTCACCAATCTCAGGTACTTCGATTCTGAATAACTCTTTTAAGAAATCAGGTGAAGTTCTTGAGCAGATGATCTGTGGACCACGATTTGGCTCTGAACGGATATCCTGTAATAAAACCTTAACTCTGTCACCACGACCATAGGTCTCATGAGGAATGATCTGCTCACGCTTTAGAACAGCTTCAGCGTTGTTGCCCAAATCTAAAACCATGATGTCATGAGTCTGCTTTTTAACGGTTGCATTTACAACATGACCGATTCTGTCACGCTGCTCTGCTACAACCTGCTCGCGCTCAGCATCTTTAACTTTCTGAGATAGAACCTGCTTTGCTGTCTGAATTGTAATACGGTCAAACTCAACAGAAGGGATCTGCTCTTCAACAATATCACCAGCTTTAATACCAGGATGGTCAACAGCGGCTGCTGCAAGTGATATTTCCTGAGCAGGCTTCTCTAGTGGACCGTCAGTATCAACTACTTCCCAACGGCGGAAGGTGTCATATGAGCCGTCTTTCTTGTCAATTACAACACGAACTAAGATATCAACCGGATACTTTTTCTTGGTTGCAGTTGCTAATGCAGTCTCTAAAGCTTCAAAAATCTTATCTCTAGGAATAGCACGCTCGTTTGATAGTGCCTCTGCGATGGCAATGATCTCTTTACCCATTTTTAATTTAAGACCTCTCTATGATCCGCTTTTAGGAGCTTTTTTGTTGTTAGTTGGAAACTCTGGGACAACACGTGCTGTAGATACATTTGAGAATGCAACTTCGATAAGACCTGAGATCTTATCGTTAATCTTCAGCATGCCATCATCAGTTACTTCATCTAAAGTACCTTGAAGCTTATGTCTGCCCTGAGTAGGAATTCTAAGTTCAGCTTTTACAGTTTTACCTGTATAAGCCTTAGCTTGCTCAAGTGTGAACAAAATTCTGTCAAGACCAGGTGAAGATACCTCAAGTGTATATTTAGGAGCGATAAGGTCAGCTGCATCTAAAGCAGGAGATAATACATCCATTAACTCGCCACACTTATCTGCGCTTACACCTTGCTCAGAATCAACAAACACCTGCAACATCGCATGATCATTACCACCACGGAATCTGATACCCCATACAGTAAGATCCATAGACTCCACCAGAGGAGTTACTAGCTCTGCTACTTTCTCTTCAATGGTTCCTGCCATTAGTACCTCAATTTATTTAATTTTAAACACAAAAAAAGGACCTCAACTAGGGTCCCTTTCTTTATGAAGTTCCACTATATCTATCAGTAATAAACTCGTTTATTACTGAAGGTTCAAGCTCACACTTGAACAGGCTTGAAACGCTATCAGCTTCAAGCCCTTCATTTATAGCAAAAGTAATGATAAAAATCAAGTTTTTTCCTACTTTATCCTATAGAGTTTTAAGACGTTAATTGCAGTTGCATCAGCGCTGAAAACTTCAATCTTCCAGTCACCAACATCTAAAGTTTCGCCTTGCTTTGGAACTCTCTGCAATCTGTCTAAAACGTAACCTGCAATAGTCTGATAATGCTCTGATGGAGGTAAGTCTAAACCAGTTATTCTTGCAACATCAGGTAAGATAGCATCACCATCTACTCTAAATGACTTACCATCTTTACCAAAACGTACAATCTCTGGAGTTTCACTCTTTTCAGGCATCTCACCTGTGATCTCTTCAACCACATCATGAACAGTAACAATACCTTCAAAACCTCCGAACTCATCAAAGACAAATCCAAAGTATTTCTTTGACTGCCTAAATTGATCTAGGGCACTTAAGATGTTAATTGTTTGCGGAAGATATAAAGGCTCCTGGACAATCTTTTCCATGTGGGCAACATCAACCTTGTCTTCGACAAAAAGGCCTAAAACATCTGCTCTTGAAACAAAACCTAAAGGCTGATCTTTGTGACCGCTTCTGTAAGCAATCAATAATGACTTAGTGCAAGATAATGCCTTGTTTAAGATGTACTCTTTTGAGCCATCAACTTTAATTGTTTGCAGATCAGTTCTTGCTGTCATTACAGCCTTTACAGGCAGTGATGACATTTCAAGAACACGAGATACCATCTCTTTTTCCTGCTTGTTAAAGACATAGGCACTAGGACGTGAAACAATAGCTTCCTTAATTGAATGCACATCGTCGTCATTTTTTGAGCCTAACAGTCTTAATACCAGATGAGCTGCTACCTGACGGGCCTGCATATTGTTAGAGTGTTTCAAGTTTAAAACAGTCTTGCGTGATGCTTGATTGAAGATCTCGATTAACAATGAGAAGCCAATTGCTGAGTATAAGTATCCCTTTGGTACTTCAATATGGAACGATTCCATAATCAAGCTAAAGCCAATTAAGAGTAAGAATCCTAAGCACAAAATAACAACTGTTGGATGCTTTGAGACAAAGACTGCAATAAAGCCTGATGCCCACATCAGCAATCCCATTGCTATAGTTACGGCAATGATCATGATGTAAACATGGTTGGTCATACCAACTGCGGTGATGATTGAATCACCAGAGAAAAGTACATCCAGGATCATGATCTGGGTTGCTACAATGACAAATGAGTGTCCTGCTGATTTAGTAACTGATACTGATTCATCACCACTTTGATCTTCCAACTTGGAATGAAGTTCTTCTGTTGCTTTGTATATCAAGAAAGCACCACCTAAGAACATCATTAAGTCTCGAACTGAAACTTCAAAGTTTAAGACAGTGAACAATGGCTCTGACATTGCCATTACGTAAGCGGCGAAGATCATCAAGATAATTCTGATGATTAAAGCACCACCTAAACCGATGTAGCGAGCAGTCTTACCTTGTCTTGCTGGAAGTCTTGCTGACAGAATAGCAATGAATAGTAAGTTATCAATACCTAAAACAATCTGAATTGCTGTTAAGGTTAATAAACCTAACCATGCAGTAGGATCTAATACCCACAGCATATCGAATAATAAAGTTGGATGAGCTAGAGCCTGTTCTTGCATAGTTATTTAGCTCCTAGCTTTGAAAATGAAAAAATAGAGAGGTTAGATAGAATGGTGTGACTAAATATAGTCGGGTCTGCGTTCATTTTAAGTTTTAATTTCTCAAATAAAATCAAAAGTATGTATAACGATGTAAATATAGCAATATAAGCAACAAATGTTAACAACATGTATTAATTATGTGAAGTAACATCGAATACTATCTTATATATTACAGTTCACAGGTTAATTAGCATAGTGCAATTTTTTAGTTTCATTTCAAATGCTCTCTTCTAAAAAAAAGCTATATTCAATTTAAACTTATTGTATTTTTACGAGGACTTATATAAGCATATACTGGTATGTGAAGCTTATTATGATGATTGAAAAGGCCCTCAACTATCTACCAAAGTAGAAATTATCAAAGAGCTTTAGCCTTCATCATCACAATATTCACCAATCTATCTACAACAGTAGAAATTCTTAAAGAGCTTTAGCCGAGTTATAACGCAAATGACCACTCGAAATCTACAACAGTAGAAATTCTTAAAGAGCTTCAGCCCTATGATCTTGTCAATTTCCTCATCGGTATCTACAACAGTAGAAATTCTTAAAGAGCTTTAGCCAATTAGCGTGGAGACGTAAAGAGCTATATCTACAACAGTAGAAATTCTTAAAGAGCTTTAGCCCTTTACAGTTAGCAAATCCAAAGATGTATCTACAACAGTAGAAATTCTTAAAGAGCTTTAGCCTCTCAGGATCAATGTATTCGCCGATGTATCTACAACAGTAGAAATTCTTAAAGAGCTTTAGCCCAAAGTAGTATGTCTCAGCATGCCTGCATCTACAACAGTAGAAATTCTTAAAGAGCTTTAGCCACTAATACAATGTCAAGAAATAATCTCATCTACAACAGTAGAAATTCTTAAAGAGCTTTAGCCGGGCTAGGAAAAACATACGTTGTGCTATCTACAACAGTAGAAATTCTTAAAGAGCTTTAGCCCGCATAGTCTCTTTGTTTCCATGTCTGATCTACAACAGTAGAAATTCTTAAAGAGCTTTAGCCCTCATTAGCAGATCAAACACTAACAGCATCTACAACAGTAGAAATTCTTAAAGAGCTTTAGCCGACTAGAAAATGAACTTTGATGAATATATCTACAACAGTAGAAATTCTTAAAGAGCTTTAGCCAAATAGCACTCCCCAGATATTACAAGTATCTACAACAGTAGAAATTCTTAAAGAGCTTTAGCCCAATCTGCGTTAAAAGCATCATTATCATCTACAACAGTAGAAATTCTTAAAGAGCTTTAGCCAGAAACTTTTACAATAGGTAGGCATTTCATCTACAACAGTAGAAATTCTTAAAGAGCTTTAGCCGCGTGACCCAAACGATGACCAGCACGATATCTACAACAGTAGAAATTCTTAAAGAGCTTTAGCCCCAACCAGTTAGCGGAGAGACACACATATCTACAACAGTAGAAATTCTTAAAGAGCTTTAGCCTCAGCCACAGCTGGGGGGTATTCTTTCTATCTACAACAGTAGAAATTCTTAAAGAGCTTTAGCCAGAAAAAAAAACGAAAAGGCAATATAAATCTACAACAGTAGAAATTCTTAAAGAGCTTTAGCCGAGGTAGCATCAGGTTACACAACAAGAATCTACAACAGTAGAAATTCTTAAAGAGCTTTAGCCCACATTAGCCTATACAATGCACCATAATCTACAACAGTAGAAATTCTTAAAGAGCTTTAGCCATGCGTATATTTCCTATATGTATTTATCATCTACAACAGTAGAAATTCTTAAAGAGCTTTAGCCCTAGCTACGTAAGCAGCACAAGCTGGCTATCTACAACAGTAGAAATTCTTAAAGAGCTTTAGCCCCGTTTTCAAATAAACAAGATAAAAATTGAACAATATTAACGAAAAACTGAACTAAATTTACTTCATTTAATGTTATATTATCCAAAATTCACTTCTTATATTCAAAAAATAAAATCGAGACTATAGGTTTGCAAGTAGCACTTTTCAGCCAAAGCTCAGACTACAATTATATCTTTTTCCTCGTTCTTGGCATAGCCCATTCTAATGATTTCGCATGTTTTTGATAAGTTAAATATCAAAATTGAGTCGCTTTCTGTAAATTTGTTTTCGAATTTAGACTTAATTTGAATGATTATGTTATTCAAAAAGTTAGGACTGTTGTCTATTTCATATACAGAATACTGTAAACGGTGACCATACTTACCAATAAACTTAGAAAATTTAGTTCTTAACTTATCGTTAGAGATATCGTAGCTTAACAAAATCATGTAGCGACACTCCATACAAAACAAGTGAATTCATCTGCACTTTTACCTTTCATAAAATTACGATAATAGGACTGAATATAAATAAAAATTTCGGTCTTATATTTAAGAATTGCTTCTAAAAGAATTGATACATATTTTTTATTAAAGTCCCAGTTGAGGACATAAGCGCCATTTCTAAGAATGAAATCGCTTTCTCTAAACTGTTTTAGATTGATTGATTTTCGAATTTGAGTATCAATGATCGGACGAAAAGGTTCCATTAAATCGCAAACCAATGATTTTCTCATGTAAAATTCTTTATGAAGAACTCCGCAATAAACATCAAATCCAAATAAATCCAATAGAGAGTCTATAACATTAAAAAGCATGCTATAACCGATATCTAAAATCGAATTAACATAGTCAGACTTTATACGAGGTTTTCTCCCTTTCCAATCAACACAATCAAATTCGTGTTTAAAGTACAACTTGGCCACATTTCCTTCAATTGAGAGAAGATCACATAACTCTCCAGAGAAGTTGCATAATTTACCAATCTGATCTTTAATTTTATCAATGGTCTCAGATAATTCCAGACTTTTATTTCTTCTCTCTTGCAGTACGGCTAACTGATTTTGAGTTTTATTTTTAACAATCATCTTTGCCAAATCTAAACTAGAATATGCATATTGTTTACGACGAAGTAAAACATTCCCCTCCATTTTTGCTCCTAACTTATCGTAAACTTTCATTGTTCCAGTCAACAAATATATTGGAAAACAAAACTTATGAGACCTTTGAATTAAACCTGTTGTTATCGTAAAACTTCCAACAATACATAGCATAAAAATTCTATAGCAAGTTGTTTGAAGTTTTATCTTGTTATCTTTATCTCTGACGACTAAATTGTCATTAGAAAAAGATATCTTCTCTCCAAGAGAAAGCAAAACAAACACGATTTGTTTCTTTTGAAAGTCAGGTAATTTCATCATAATAAAGATCTGTCACAAGCAGGTTCATATATACATCTTTTGCATTTTGCACAATTATCTTGATGAAAATCTTCAAGAGAGAAATTTCGAATTGCTTTAATAGTTCGTTCAAACTTGTCTAGCATTTCTTTATTTTCTTCAGGTAATAGTTGAGGATATAGCTTATTGTCTGTATAGCTATAAAATCTTATTTTTTTGACTTTATAGCCCATTTCGATTAATGAAAAGTACTGAGCATATAGTTGAAAAACATAACCATCATAAACAGTAGTTATGGTTCTCTTTCTTTCCGTCAATAATCCTTTTTCAGAATCAAATAGGTCAATTTTCCCTACTAAATTGTATTTTTCTGAAAAACAAGACATACCTTGCATTACTTTGCTACTGCTACTGTATTGAGCGTTATCAATCTTCTCATGAGCAATAGTGCCCAATATTTGATCTTTCGTCTGATAACTTTCCCTTACCTGCTCTCCGTATAAATTATGAAAATACAAAGAAACAGGACAAAATATAAAATCATTCAGTTGAGAGAACAAAATGGCACTATCGTTCATGCTAGTTATCCTCTTAAGGAGATTTGAACAAACTTTAACCAATCCTCAAGACTTACCTTCTTTACATTTTTTAGTTCTTTGTCTGTCTTTACAGAATCATTATTTTTGAGAATTAATAAGCCTTTTAATGCAATGTTATAAGCTCCATTTGCATCAGCATCTTTTAATTTTTCAAATTTAGTTCCATCAACTTTATCTGTATCAAAGAAGGTTGCATCTTTTCCCTTTACTGGAGATAAAAGTCTGTCTACCGGTGAATTAGTTAGACTATTTCTCATTTGTAATATAGCTTTGAAAATCTTGAAAAGAGAATTCCAAAATTCTCTACTCATGTCTCTGATAGATATTGTTTCAAGTATATTTTCACCTTTTTTATACTCAACCCTCATTAATGTAAACAAATTCTTAAGTTCTTCAGTTGGATCGTATTCTGGATTTTCTTTCATATAACCAGTCTTTAGATCTTCCTTAACAATTCTTTTCCCATAAGAGAAAATATCCCATTTTTTTACAGGTATTTTGCTATCAGGGCATAATTTTCCATAATCTATAGAAAATTTAAATAAATTCTCATTTTGCACATAACAAATCTCGTAAAATTTGCAAATAAGCTCTCTTCGTTTATCTGAGTTATTGTATTTATTGAAATTCAACAAATTAACAAAACCAGTTGAAGGATCTATCTTTGAAGTATATGCTGCAGGTACGTAGAATAAAAAACCACATTGATTACCAATTTCTTTGATTGTTGATACCTTGTTTGTCAACTGATAACCATTGAGAACTCCTCCAGGATTTGTCCAATTCTCATTTTTAATAACAAAATAATTAAGTTTATCTATCAGCATTTTCTCAAATTTTTGGTACACAGATCTTTCAGCGATTCCGCCTCTGATTCTCTTAAAGCCTTGATTCAAATTTTCCATAACAACAATAGCATTGTATTTAACCATCATTAATGCTATCTCATGAATTACAGCTGAAAGATATCCTTCTTTAAGGTCTGCAATTTTAGAAATACTGTTCCAAGATCTCTTTTCTTCTTTTCTATTATTTTCTCTTTCTTGCAATTTATTGTGATAATCTACATCATAATTTACAGATGAAGACTGGTGCTTGATTGTATTAAAAGATCTGCAATCAATAATTTCACCTTTTTGATTAATTACAGTTGCATAGATAAGATTTCTCTCACCTCGATCTATTCCAATAATGTTGATATCTTCATTCTTTCTTAAGAAATCTAATACTCTGTCATTAAATTTAGTTGGCTTATCTTTAGATTTATAGTTAATCGTAATTGGGCAGTGGAAAAAGAATTTATCCACAGTAAAGCGTTTATCTTTTACGATCTCGTGAGTTGCTTTTTTTATTGTGGCTTTTGTGTAAAAAAACTCATCTTCTTTTGATAAAGTTGTTGATTTGCCATTAACATATGCATAAATATTGTTATAGATTTTGTCTGGGATCTGCTCGGATTTGCCAGAATCAGGATTGAAGAAAACTTTATTAACAAGGCAACTTCCTTTTTGATGAACTGTTATGTCATCAATCTTCAAGCTTTTCTTTCTGTAGAAAATCTCGGCTTCACCATTAAGTTTGACAATACAATTTTTTAAATTTCTCGGATCAAATATGCTTTTAAAATAAAGAGTATGTAAATTAGGAGTTCCACTAGATTTTTTTGCAAAATCTTTATTTCTTATTTCGAATAAAAACAGTTGCCCATTTTCAACCAAAGAGTCTACATATTCTTCTTTTAAATCTACTAATTCTATCTTGTATGTTAGATTGTCTACATCTTCATAAAATTCTTTTAGATCGCTATATTCTTCAGGTTTTCTTAAATTTGATAAATCAAATTGAGATGTAGTTTTGTATGCAGATAAAAATTCAAGGCCAAAAGAAATCCACTTTATCAGTGATTGCCTATATTCTGCATAGTTGACCTTTTCATATGCTTTTTGAAATTTTTTTACTTTTTCTGTACTGCATGCTAGATCAAAAATCTCTTTGTTAATAACAAGAGGATAAACAAAAGTATCCTTGTTATAAAGATGATAATCTTCAGAAGATTCCTTAAAATGCTCTTTTACTTCTCCTGTAAAAGCACATTTAGGTAACATTTTATTGAATCCTTTGAATAATAAGTATCTCATCTTTTTATAGCAGCTTTCTGAAGAAGGTTGTTGAGAAATACCATTAGAAAAATTAGGTTTATTACTTTTGTTTAAAATACCTAAATAGTAAATTTGATTTTTTAATAAGATTACTGATAAACAATCATTTTCTTTGTTTTCACTCCAACCTGTTGCTAAGTTTGGATTTTCAAAATTTAATTTGATTTTTTCAAGACTATAAGGCTTCTTGGTTGCATAGTTTCTAACTTTGTTATAAAGACCTATTACAGAGACCAATAAAGATAAAGATACATCATAATCGGCATATAAAGACATATCCTTATCTGTATTATTTGAAGAAAATTCCTGAGCAAATCTATAAAAATTTAACAAGAAATCTAATGGTGATTTTATGAGATTTTTCTCGTCACTATTCTTAAGAGAGCTTGGCCAAGCTTGTGAATTTATTTTAATTAACAGTTCATCTTGATTTTTAATAAATTTATCAATTTCTTCGCACAAATCTTTTCCGCATACCTTTGATAAGTATGAAATTGAAAATTCATCTTTAGATAGAATTCTGTCAAGATCGTCTGATGAAGGATTTGTCTTTATAGCCTTTTTATAGCTTTTGTCTTTTGACTTTTCTGCAATAATGGCATCTCTGAGTAAAGACCAGTTTTTTCCTCAAAATAAATTTTTAGAAATTGAATTTAAGTTTTTACCTTGAATAAATATCTTATCAAGATCGTGAGATGACAAATCACGTAATAATTCGGATAGTTTTCGTTGAGGACCGTTTTCACAAACCGCTTTCTTATAAAAAGAAATAACATCATTTATCGCTGATTCATCATTTTCAAATTCGTCAATGCAGAATGAAGAGTCTTTATCTGATAAAATCTGTTTATACAGAGGTATCATTTTAAGGCTTCTTTTCTTACTTAAAAGCTCACTTAAATTCTTGTCTTGCTGACATTCAAGGTTAATTGCAAAGTTTAGTTGACCTATCAGTTCATTGTAAGAATCAATTCCTGTTTGATTTAAACATGAATTGAAATTTGATAACTCAAATTGAAATTCTAAATTTAAATCAGAAATACCTTTTTCTCTTAGTTTAGTTTTCGCTATTTCTACAAACTTAGGAACATTGTCTTTCCACACACGAAAGATCTTTTGGTTAGAAATGAATTTAGGAAAGTTATCGTTAACTATTCTGTAAGCAACAGCCGTTGGCAAAGGTGCTGATGTATATAAATTCTTTCTATTTTCGTAAAAACCAGTAAAGTAAGAAGTAAACTTGTTAAAACTACTTATTATTTTTTTGTCTTCATTATTTTTTATAAAATTAGGTAAAAGAAAATCAAATAACTCCGATTTAAAAAGGCTCTCAAAACTTAGTTCCTTTGTTTTCTTTCCCTTTAAATCTGTGTATGAACCAAAATCATATTGTTCAAATTGATTAACAATGCTTTTTCTCTTTTCAAGCTGAATACTTTCTAGCTCTTCTAGGAACTTCTGCTTTTCTTCATAGTCTTCTGGTTCTTTTCTGGATAAAAAGGAGAACAAATCATTCCAATCAACAGTTACAGATGAAAGAGATTTTTCTATAAACTCTTGATGATAAGAGTCTATAATCTCTTTAGCCTTTTTATAGTCTTCACTTCTTTTTTCATCATTTATCAATACATTAGAAGAAATGATGTTTTCAAGAGTTTTTCCTACAGGTACTAACTCGTTTCTTAATGTTAAAGTCTTTTGAAAATGTTCACTAAATTCAGAAATATTTGGCATAAGAGATCCTAGTTTTAATAGATTGATTTTTTACAAGTATAAAACAATTACTCTATAAAAACAAAATAAATATTTTCTTTTTATATTCAAATCACATTTTATTTACTATTTTTTATTCCTAATTTCTTTTATTATTTATACTTTTATTTTTTTTAATATTCACAATTTCTTTTTTTCTCTAATATTCGTTTTTAATAAGGAAAGATCTAAGAATTTTTATGTATAGCTAAGTTTCTGCTTTTAGATTAACTAGACAAAGGATCTGGACTGAGCTCTCTTAAGCAAGGAGGAATGCCCTTTATTCTTTGCGTTTCAGGTGAAAATTCAATGGATGGATCGATTGAATAGCCTGAACTTAGCCAAGATCTAGAGTAGGTAAAGTCGTAGAATTCATGCCTACGATATGATAAGGCAGAAACGTGAGCCACAAGAGCATCATTTGAGTAAAGATCAAATTTAACTAGCTCTTCCACAATTTCTGTCTTTCGAGTTTGTTGTTTAGTAAGAACCTCTATTTGTCCTTCTTGGCTTTGCAAAAGAAGACTTTGATACAGCACTACCTCTGCTCTTTACAGCATAGCCTTTGTTAAAAGACTGACCTTCTTTTTCTGAGCGCAGATTTGTATGTGATACAAAATGCTTTGCAGAGTTGTTTGACTTAGGTCCAAACTTCTTTGAAGAATCATCTTTAGTAAAAGTCTTTCTTCTGTCATTCTTATCAAAAGAAGATTCTTTTGAGAACTTGCGGCCTTTGCTATCTCCAAAAGTTTTACCTTTCTTAGGGAAAGCAGACTTATCCACTCTTGCAGGACGAGATTGTGGCTTACCGTATGTAGAGCTTCTTGAAGACTTATCATCATTATCTTCTTTTGAAGAATTAAATGAAACAGGCTTTCTTACAGGAGCTTTTGTAGCTTTTCTTCCTTTATTTGAAGATGAGGCATTTAAGTCTAATGCAGGAGCCAACTCTTCAACAGGCTCTAAATGAACAGCTTTTCTTAAACGATTTAACTCATTTAAGGTAAGTTCTCTGAACTGTCCTGTCTTTAAGTCAGGATCAAGATCGATACCTGCGTACTTAATTCTGATAAGACGTGAAACTTTAAGCCCTACAGCTTCCCAAAGACGGCGAACCTCTCTCTTACGTCCTTCTTTTAAGGTTACGTGGTACCAGGCGTTACGTCCTTCACCACCTACGTAAGTAACTTTGTTAAAGCGAGCCTTACCATCTTCTAACATTACGCCTTGGGTTAACTGATCGATTTGCTCTTCACTTACTTCACCATAGATACGAGCTGCGTATACACGTTCAACTTCATATTTAGGATGCATCAGTGCATTTGCTAATTCACCATCGGTGGTAAATAAGAGTAAACCTGAGGTATTGATATCAAGACGGCCAATGTAGATCCAACGACCAGTTGGAGGCTTTGGAATATGGTCGAAAACTGTAGGTCTGTTTTCAGGATCTGATAATGTAGTAAGCTCACCTTCAGGCTTATGATACATTAAGACTCTGCAAGATACTTTTTGACTGTCAGGTGTTAATACAACCTTACCGTCTATTTTAACTAAAATGTCATCTGCTTCGTATCTGTCACCGATAGTTGCCATTTTGCCATTTACGGTAACTCTGCCCTGATCAATCATCTGCTCAAGAGCTCTACGTGAAGCAATTCCAGCACGGGATAAAATTTTCTGTAACTTCTCAGTCATATATTATTTTCTACTTTAAAAAGCATAAATTGAAATTTCATGCTCTATTTTACATGAGAGCTTTGAAAATATGAAATTCTCGGTAAGAATTAATAAATAAAGCTTCTGAAAGTTGTCTTTAGTCAATTCTAACTAGCCGTTTTAATCAAAGAACTCATCATCATCAAAGTCTTCGTCTTCTTGAAAGTATCCAAATTCAACTGCATCTTCAATGTACTCTTCATCAGTAATTTCATCATCTTGATCTTGGTAGAACTCGCCAGATGCGATTGAAGCGTTAATCTCTTTAATGATCTTGTCCCTTTCTTTTGAATCGATCTTGTTTGAAGCTGAACTCTTTTTTACTATCCAAAAGTTCCTTTATGGACCAATTATATCATGCTATATTTATTATATGTGTGATTAAATTACAAATTTAGCTACTATACGTATATTTTATTATTTCATTGATTTATAGAGCAATTACTGGATACTACGTCTTATTTTAAAAGCTGTCTTTGATTATGCTATGGATATTTTGTTAAATAACTTTACAATAGGATGTGCAAAAGGAATTACATATGTCAGATCAAAACACACAGAACTTCGTTCAATGTGCACTCTTTGGTGAGAGCTTTAACTTAAGATGCGCAAAAGAACAAAAAGAAAATCTTCAAAGAGCGATAGCTTCATTACAAACTAAAGCTTCCTCTATGATGAGAGATAATCCTAATTTAACTCCTACACAAGCTGCTATCTTAATTGCGCTTGACTCAGAGAGTACCTTGCAGGGATATCTAAACGACAAAACTCCATTTGAAAATGAGGCATTAAAACTAATCACCAAGATGAAAACTTCTCTTCAAAGAGCTAACAATGACTGATTTTTTTGATAACAAAGTTTTACGCAAGTCGCTGCGTCAGCAGATCTTAGAACAAAGAAGACAGGTAACACCTGTAAAAGCCTATGAGGCTGGCGTTGAGATTGTAAAAATCTTAAGTCACCATAAACACTTCCTGCAAAAAAAGATGGTGGGATCATATTTAAGCTTAGGCGGTGAGTTATCAACAGAGCCTATCAATGACTACCTTTTAGAACATCATGAATTAGCTCTACCTTTTATGGATGTTCACGTAAAAGGTCATATGGACTTTTATTCCTATAAGAAAGGTGACAGGTTAATTGAAAACCGCTTCCACATTCTAGAGCCTGAGAATTTACCAGAGAATCTGGTAACTCCTGATAAATTTGAAGCTTTGATTGTGCCATTAGTTGGATTTGATAATAAAGGCAACAGATTAGGTATGGGTGGAGGCTATTACGACAGAATGTTAAAGAAGCTCTCTGCTCAATGTCTTTTAATAGGTGTAGCTTATGACTTCCAACTTTTAGATGCTGTACCTATTGAGCATTGGGATATGCCTTTGCATGAAGTCATAACTCCTACCAAGCACTACGTTTTCTAATCAATTTATCTAAAATCGCCAATAAAAAACCCACCGAACGGTGGGTCTTTTTTAGTAGAAACTTTTATTACTTAGTCTCTGGAGCGTCAGTCTTAGGAGCATCTGTTGTGTCTGAAACTGCAGGTGCATCTGTATCAACTACAGGAGCATCAGTGTTAACAACAGTCTTCTCTTCAACCTGCTCTGTTGCAGGAGTCTCAGAAATATTGCTGAAACTTGACTTCTCTTCGTGAGCTGACTTCTGTAAGTAACCTAAGAATAAGCAAACACCGAAGAACAGAATAATTAAAGTCCAAGTTGATCTAGTCAGGAAGTTACCAGATCCTACTGAACCGAATACTGTATTTGATGCACCAGCACCAAATGAAGCGCCCATGCCAGCACCTTTACCCTGCTGAACAAGGATCAAAGCAATCATTGCAATTGCAATTAGTAATAAAACTACAATACCAATTTCGTACATAATAAAAACGCATCCTATTTTGCGTATACAAAGCTGTGCAAATATTACAGGTTATTATGCTTTTTTTCAAGCATTTTCACAGCCTGCCTGATGGATGATCACATCAGCAATTCTTTGAGCTTTAGTATGAACGTCCTGTGCATTCTCACCTTCAACCATTACACGAACCACAGGCTCGGTTCCTGATTTGCGTAAAAGTACACGACCAGTTGAGCCTAACTCTTTTTCAACTTCAGCTACAACAGCCTGAACTTTCTCGTCACGAGTTACATCAAGACCTGCTGTTAATCTCACGTTGATAAGATCCTGTGGGTACATGGTCAGACCTTCAGATAAATCTTCAACTGTCTTGCCTGCATACATACAAGCCTTTAGGACCTGTAGTGCTGATACGATACCATCACCTGTGGTTGCATGGTTTAAGCTGATGATGTGACCGCTGTTCTCTCCGCCTAGAGTCCAGTTCTTCTCTAACAACTGCTCCATAACGTATCTGTCACCAACCTTAGCACGAGAGAAAGGAATACCTTCACGCTTTAAAGCTAGCTCTAGACCTAAGTTAGTCATTAAAGTACCTACTACACCCCCTGGCAGACGTCCACGCTTTTTAGTGTCGTTAGCAATGATATACAGAAGGTTGTCACCGTCACGTAAGTTACCGTGACTGTCGCACATTAAAACGCGGTCACCGTCGCCATCAAAAGCAATACCAAGATCAGCTTTTTCTGAAAGGACTTTAGCAACTAAAGCCTCTGGATGAGTAGAACCTACACCATCATTGATATTAATGCCATTAGGCTTATCACCGAGGGTGATAACAGTTGCTCCTAACTCTCTGAAAACCAGTGGAGCGATGTGATAGGTAGCGCCGTTAGCACAATCTAAAACAATCTTCATGCCCTCTAATGAGAAGTGGCTTGCAAAGGTACTCTTGCAGTACTCAATGTAACGACCTGGAGCATCATCCTGTCTGAAGGCACGACCAAAGTCTGATGAAGCAGCTAAAGGAATATCCTTAGCATCTAATACAGACTCAATCTCAAGTTCAACCTCATCAGGTAACTTGGTACCATGAGCTGAGAAGAACTTAATACCATTGTCATAGTATGGGTTATGTGAAGCACTGATTACAACGCCTAGGTCTGCTCTGAATGCTCGAGTTAAATAAGCTACAGCAGGAGTTGGCATAGGGCCTAACATTACAGGAGACATACCACCTGCTGAAAAGCCTGACTCTAAGGCAGCTTCTAGCATATAACCTGACAGACGAGTATCTTTACCAATGATAACTTTACCGCCATGTTTCTTACCTAAAACTTTACCTGCAGCTAAACCTAGTCTTACTGCAAAATCAGGAGTAATAGGATATTGACCTACACGGCCACGTACACCGTCTGTACCAAAATATTTTCTTTTCATCTTTGTTTTCTTTTTTTTCTAAAAGTTATTTACCTTTAAAAGATTAGACTTTTAAAGATGTTGGATTTTAATTCTTTTCTTTGTTCTTTCTTAAGTCATGAATTGCATCACGTAGAAGTCTTAGACGTCTTACGATAGTCTTTGATAACTTAAATGGCTTAGTCTTACTTGCCATAATCTGCCAAAAACCAATTGCAATTGCAACTTCACCTACATCTGCTGTTCTGATGATTTGAACTGGACTTACAGATGAACAGAATAAAGCTGTAGTTAAGGTAAGCACTCTATTATCTTTCATGAATCTGTCTTCTTTTGGTAAAGAACGAGGCAGAGCAATACAGATAGGCAGAGCAAAACTCTTAAAGCTCTCAAGTCTTCCTAACAGTCTTAATCTGTTACTTACAGAAGCATTTACAACTGATGGGTCAATGAGTAATCTCTTTCTTTCAATACCTGCATTTAAAAGAGTATCGATTCTTTCAAAGTAGTATTCAGAAATGATACTTACCACATCGCTGTCATCTTCAATTTTTTCTTTAGGATCAAAGTGAAGGCATACAGCTACCTCTGATCCTTTGACAAGATCGATCATGCCCTCTGTGGACAGACCGTTTGTGGTAATAACAATTGAAACACCTGCTTTAATAGCCTGTGAAACAATTTCATAGTTGTTTGAGTTTAGTGCTACAGGAACATCTACACTGTTCATCACAGCGCACAACACAGAGATCACACGAGTTTCGTTGATGCCGTTAGCACCAGCTTTAGCTCCAATCTCCAGTAGCTCAGCACCAGCTTTAACATAGCTATTTGCAAGTAAAACTAGATCTTCAATTGAACGGGTATCATTCTCTTCTAAAGCAATGGTTCCCATTACTTTTGTAAAAGACAAATCAAGGCTTTTACTATTTGGCAGTCTTAATTTCATCGAATATCCCACACTAAACTTGTACAAAACTGATATAAATCAGCTTGCCCATTTAACCTACATTAAAAGCAAAGGATCTCCTGTCAAGAGATCCTTCATGAGACGATGGTAATTTTGACAAGTTGTCCTGTCTAATTACTGCTCTGAATTATTGTCATTATCGTCTTTTTTTGTCTCTGATGCATTGTCAGAGTTCTCAGTCTTAGCTTTTTCAGACTGATTGTCAGTTGACTTATCCTCAGTCTTTACATCATTTGATTTCTCATCTTTTGAGTTATCATCTGATTTCTGATCTGAAGATTTAGCATCTCCTACCTTACGAGGTGGGCGAACTTCTTTACGATTCATCAAATCGTCAATCTGATCAGCATCAATGGTCTCATACTTTAATAGAGCATCCTTCATATTCTCAAGAATGTCCTTATTAGCTTCAAGTAAGTCCTGAGCTTTCTTATAGCATGAGTTGATGATTTCTGTTACTTCCTCATCGATGATCTTAGCAGTTTCATCTGACATTGAAATCATAGTAGTAGATGAACCACCTAAGTATGCAGAACCTTCATTGTCCTTTTCATACTGCATAGGGGCCAATCTCTTTGAGAAGCCCCAACGGGTTACCATGCTACGAGCAATCTGAGTCGCTCTTTCAATATCATTTGAAGCACCTGTAGTTACAGCATCAGTACCAAACATTAACTCTTCGGCGATACGGCCAGCGAACAGAGTAGAAATGTTTGATAACAGACCGATACGGCTTTGAGATACCTTATCCTGTTCAGGCAGATACATGGTTACACCTAAAGCTCTGCCACGAGGAATAATAGATACCTTGTATACAGGATCGTGCTCTGGAACCAGTTTACCTACGATAGCATGACCTGCCTCATGATAAGCAGTGTTGATCTTTTCATGCTCATTCATAGCCATGCTTCTGCGCTCAGCACCCATTAAGAGTTTATCTTTAGCTTCTTCAAACTCATTCATGCTTACTACACGCTTGTTATGACGTGCTGCGTTTAAGGCAGCTTCGTTTACCAAGTTTGCTAATTCGGCACCAGAGAAACCTGGGGTACCTCTTGCGATAGTTGCAGTATCAACATCTTTACCTAAAGGTACTTTCTTTACATGAACATTTAAGATCTGCTCACGACCACGTACATCAGGTAAACCTACCACGACCTGTCTGTCAAAACGACCTGGACGTAACAGTGCAGGATCAAGAACATCAGGTCTGTTAGTTGCAGCGATGATAATTACAGCTTCAAAGCCTTCAAAACCATCCATCTCAACTAGTAACTGGTTTAAGGTCTGCTCTCTTTCGTCATGACCACCGCCCATGCCGACGCCACGCTTGCGACCTACTGCATCAATTTCGTCGATAAAGATAATACATGGAGCATTCTTCTTAGCCTGAGCGAACATGTCTCTTACACGAGAAGCACCAACACCTACGAACATCTCCACGAAATCAGAACCTGAAATTGAGAAGAAAGGCACTTTAGCTTCACCTGCAATTGCTCTTGCTAATAAAGTTTTACCGGTACCTGGAGGACCTACCATTAACACACCACGTGGAATGCGGCCTCCTAACTTAGAGTACTTGGTTGGATCTTTTAAGAAGTCTACTAATTCAACTACGTCCTCTTTTGCCTCATCACAACCTGCTACATCATCAAAGGTTGTTTTAATCTGATTCTCAGAGAGTAGTTTTGCTTTTGACTTACCAAATGACAGAGGATTGCCTTTAGAACCGCCCTGCATTTGACGTGAGAAAAAGATCCACACACCAATTAAAAGCAGCATTGGGAACCATGACACAAAGATTGAGAGCAATAAGCTCTGCTCTTCAGGCTTAGTACCAGATGCTCTTACATTGTGTGATAAAAGAGAGTCGATAATTGCAGGATCGCTCAATGGCATAACAGTTAAGAATCTTTCACCGTTCTTTTTAACACCATTGATAACCTTGCCATCAAATACAACTTCCTGTATCTGATCTGACTGCACTTCTCTTACGAAGCTAGTGTAGTCTTCCATACGACCTGAATTGTCTGATGAGTTAAATGACTCAAAGAGAGTCATTAAAATCACAGCAATGACTAGCCATAATATTAGGTTTTTTGTCATATTTACTCACTTACTCCAAAGTCTTATCTTCAGACTCTTCAAATTCTGCGCCTGGAGCAACACCGTTTAAAGGATGTCCTTTAAAGCCCATTGCTACCATATAAACTTCACGAGAACGGTCTCTTGAAGCATCAGGTTTTCTTACTTTAACAGTGGTAAAGTCCTGATGTAATTCTTTTAAGAACTCCTGAGAACCTACCCCCTGGAAAACTTTTACAGCAAAACTACCACCAATACGCAGTACACGCCTTGCCATATCTAAGGCTAATTCTGATAACAGCATGGCTCTAGGCTGATCGATAGCTAGGTTGCCTGACATATTAGGAGCCATGTCAGATAGTACTACATGAGCACCGACACCGATCATTGAATACAGTTTTTTGAAGACTTCATCTTCTCTGAAGTCACCTTGCAAAAACTGTACATTACGAATAGGTCTTATTGGCAGAATGTCACAGGCGATAACACGACCGCTTTCTCCGATGCACTTTACGGCATATTCAGACCAACCGCCAGGAGCGGCACCAAGATCAACTACGATATTACCCTGTCGGATCAGGTGATCTTTTTTCTGCAATTCTTCTAGCTTGAAAGATGCGCGTGAACGCAGTCCTAACTTGTGGGCCTGCTTCACATAAGGATCGGAAAAGTGTTCCTGTAACCATCTAGTTTGGCTTGCAGTTCTTTTCTTTGCTGGCATTAAATATAAATCCCAAATATTACTATAGATTTTTCAGTTTAAAATTACTCGATAATATTATACAATTTGCTCAACATTTATGCGAAGTCTAAATCACAATAGATTAAGCTTTTAACAGATATTTTTTCTTATTATAGGTTTTGTATGTCATTGAATTCACATCAGCGCCAGTTTTTAAAGGCACAAGCTCATTCATTAAAGCCAGTTGTCTTACTAGGCAATGACGGTCTTTCAGAATCAGTGCTTAAAGAGCTAGACAGCAGCATTGAGCATCACGAGCTTATCAAGATCCGTTTAAATGCTGGTGAAGGTAGAAAAGAGCAGGCTGAAACAGCTGCTAAGACTGTTAATGCTGAATTAGTATCTCTAGTTGGTAGAATTGCTGTTCTATTCAGACAGAGAAAAGACGACAGCAGATTCATTCTTCCTCGCTAGTCTTTAGTTGAACTTCTAAGTTCACTGTAAATGTAAAAGGCGCCTTTTAATAAGGCGTTTTTTATTTTCCCAGAACAAAAGTACTTTTTTAGTTCGATTTAAAGTTTCTTTCAGTGAACTTAAAAAATTTCCATTTTTTTATATCTATTTGATTTTAAATATATTTCAAAAATAAAGTCTACTTTAAAGTCTACTTTTAAAGTCTACTTTTCCGCAAATCAGCAAAAAAAAACGGAAGCACCAAATACCACTTCCGTTCTCTTAAATAGGATTATGTAACTAGGATTTTAAGTTACATACAGAGTTCTGAGTTTTCTCTAGATATACTCTACCTTTTCAATTTCGTAGCAGATTGTTCCCTTAGGGATCTTAATTTCAATCTCGTCTTCTTCGCACTTGCCTAATAAGCCTTTAGCGATAGGAGTCTTGTATGAAATTAAGTTAGCCTGAATGTCGGCCTCATCTTCACCTACGATTCTGTAAGTTGTCTCTTTGTCAGTATCAACATCAACTACGGTTACAGTTGCACCAAAGATAACCTTTAGCTTGCCACCGTTAGGAGTCTTTAACTTAGATACATCGATTACATTAGCACTTGCTAGCTTGCCTTCGATGTCTTTAATTCTTGCTTCGCAAAGTCCCTGCTCTTCTTTTGCAGCATCGTACTCTGCGTTTTCGCTAAGATCACCATGGCTTCTAGCCTCGGCAATTGCAGCTACAATGCGAGGTCTCTCTACTGTCTTTAAGCGCTGTAATTCTTTGCGAAGTAAATCCTCGCCACGAGGAGTCATTGGAGTCTGATCCATGATAATAGCCTCAATTTAAAATATAAAAAAATGACGCCTAACTGTTACATCAGGCGTCCTCATGATCATATGAGTTGATAATAACCTAATCTATAACTTAGTTCAATATGAAAACTTATGATTAGCTGTACAACTCACATTATTAACTTGATAGATCCTCAAAGAACTTCTTAACACCTTTTATGAAGCCCGCTGACTTTGGCTTATGCTTCGCTGCGGTGTCAGTTTTCTTTTTACTATCCCCTGTTGTAGAAGCTTTGTCATCACCGTTTAATGATTCCTCAAACTTCTTTAACAGATCTTTCTGTTCTTTAGTTAAGTTTACAGGTGTCTCAACTACAATCTTGCAGTACAGGTTACCTTTAAAGGTTGAGTTATAAGACTTAACTCCCTTGCCTGACAGACGCATCATTACGCCGGTCTGGGTCTCAGGATGTACTGTAATATTTACAGGACCATCTAATGTAGGAACTTCAACCTTGCCACCTAGTGCTGCTGTTGTAAAGCTGATTGGTACTTCACAGTACAAATCATTGCCATCACGAGTAAAGATCTCATGATCTTTTACTTCGATTACAACATATAAATCACCAGAACCAGCACCGTTTAAACCAGCCTCACCTTCGCCACTTAAGCGAATTCTATCGCCAGTATCAACACCAGCAGGAATATCAACTGATAAGGTCTTTAAGTCAATTACACGGCCTGTGCCACCGCAGGTCTTACAACCGTTGGTGATAATAGTACCTGTACCATTACAACGTGAACAGGTCTGAGAAAAAGCCATAAAGCCCTGACGTACATGAACAGTACCGCTACCCTTACAATCAGGGCAAGTCTCTTTCTTACCGTTCTTGCCTAAGCCTGAGCCTCCGCAGTCCTTACACTTAACATAAGTCTTAACACTTAACTTCTTCTTGCAGCCTTTTACAGCTTCTTCTAAAGTTAAGGTTAACTTAGCTCTGATATCACGACCTCTAATTTCACGTGGTCCCTGGTTACGAGAACCAAAACCGCCACGACCACCGAAGAGATCAGAGAAAGCATCACCGAAAATATCACTGAAATCAGCGCCGCTGAAACCACCACCGCCGAATGGATTACCACCACCGGCCTGTGAACCATCAGCACCAGCAAAACCATACTGATCGTAAGCAGCTCTCTTTTGAGGATCAGACAACACCTGATAAGCTTCGTTAATTTCACGGAACTTATCACCTGCACCAGGATCCTTATTTCTGTCAGGGTGATACTTTATAGCAAGACGCTTGAACGCACGCTTGATTGTTGCATCATCTGCCCCTTTGTCTACGCCAAGCACCTCATAGTAATCACGTTTTTCGGCCATTTTATCCTCTTTATAACTGACAAAAGGCAGGTGGAATACTCCACCCACCTTTTAAACTAATCTTTATGATTTAAGATTATTTCTTGTCGTCTTTAACTTCTTCGAACTCAGCATCAACAACATTGTCATCCTTTGATGAATTACCCTGTTGTGCCTGTTGCTGTGAAGCCTGTTGAGCCTGCTGAGCTTGAGCCTGTGCCTGACCTGCCTGTAATAAAGCGGTTGCAGCTTCCATTACAGCCTTTTCAGCCTGCTCAATCTTATCCTTGTCGTCACCACGAGCAGCTAACTCTAGGTCAGCTAATGCCTTGTTAACCTTAGTCTTATCAGCATCTGATACCTTGTCACCAAGATCAGCTAACTGCTTCTTAACCTGATGAGCGGTAGCATCAGCTCTGTTACGTGCGTTTGCTAACTCCTCAAACTTCTTATCCTCAGCTGAGTGCTCTTCTGCCTCACGTACCATACGCTTGATATCGTCGTCTGACAGACCTGAAGATGACTTAATAGTGATCTTCTGCTCTTTGCCAGTCTTCTTATCCTTAGCAGATACGTGGATTAAACCATCAGCATCGATATCGAAGGTAACTTCAATCTGTGCCATTCCACGTGGCTGAGGCTCAATACCCTCTAAGTTGAACTGACCTAATGACTTGTTGTCAGCAGCTCTCTTACGCTCACCCTGTAATACATGAATGGTTACAGCTGGCTGGTTATCCTCAGCAGTTGAGAATACCTGTGACTTCTTAGTTGGGATAGTGGTGTTCTTCTCAATTAAGGTAGTCATAACACCGCCTAAGGTCTCAATACCTAATGACAGTGGAGTAACATCTAGTAACAGAACGTCTTTCTTATCACCAGTTAAAACACCACCCTGAATTGCAGCACCGATAGCAACTGCCTCATCTGGGTTTACGTCCTTACGTGGCTCTTTACCGAAGAAGTCAGCTACTAACTTCTGAACCATAGGCATACGTGACTGGCCACCAACTAAGATTACGTCGTTAACATCTGATGGTGATAAACCAGCATCTGATAAAGCAGTCTTAACTGGCTCTAAGGTCTTAGTTACTAACTCTTCAACTAATGACTCTAACTTAGCACGTGTGATCTTAATGTTCATGTGCTTAGGACCAGTAGCATCAGCGGTGATGTAAGGTAAGTTTACATCGGTCTGCTGTGATGATGACAACTCAATCTTTGCCTTCTCAGCAGCTTCCTTCAAACGCTGTAGAGCTAATGGATCAGTACGTAAGTCAACGCCCTGTTCAGTCTTGAACTCGTCAATCAAGTAGTCAACGATACGGTTATCGAAATCCTCACCACCTAAGTGAGTATCACCGTTAGTTGCTAAAACTTCGAAGGTCTTCTCACCGTCAACTTCATCAATATCAATAATTGAGATATCGAAGGTACCACCACCTAAGTCGTAAACAGCAATCTTCTGCTCGCCCTTAGCCTTGTCCTCACCGTAAGCAATAGCAGCTGCAGTAGGCTCGTTGATGATACGCTTTACGTTTAAGCCTGCGATACGACCAGCATCCTTAGTTGCCTGACGCTGTGAATCATTGAAGTATGCAGGGCAGGTAATAACAGCTTCTGTTACTTCCTCACCTAAGATATCTTCAGCAGTCTTCTTCATCTTCTTTAAAACTTCAGCTGAAATCTGTGGTGGAGCTAACTTCTTGTCATCAACCTCAACCCAAGCATCACCATTGTCTGCCTTGGTGATCTTGAATGGCATAATGCCGATATCACGCTGAACCTCAGCATCGTCATAACGACGACCGATTAAACGCTTAATAGCGAACAGTGTATTCTTTGGGTTTGTAACAGCCTGACGCTTAGCAGCATCACCTACGATGATTTCGCCGTCTTTTGCGTAAGCTACGATAGAAGGAGTGGTACGACGACCTTCTGAGTTCTCTAATACACGAACTTTGTCACCATCTAAAACGGCAACGCATGAATTAGTAGTACCTAAGTCAATACCAATAATCTTTCCCATTTTAAAATCCTCTTAAATTCTGTTGTTCGTTATCTTTAATAATCAGTCTTTTAAACTTACTGTTATTTTTAATAACTTTCTAAATCTTTTCTGTCTTACTAAATGGAGCTTAATTTTTCTTTTTCAAGTCTAAGCTTCAATATTTATAGAATTTTTTTGCTCACCGTTATCCTGTGATGCACTCTCATTTGGTTTAGCACCAGCTGGAGCACCAGCTGATACAATTACCATAGCAGGTCTTACTACACGACCGTTTAAGGTATAACCTTTTTGCATTACAGATAGAACGTGCTGAGCTTCAACCTCTGGTGATGGCACCATTGATATTGCCTGATGCAGATTTGGATCAAATGGCTGACCTTGAGGGTCAACTGCTTCAACACCAAACTTGCCTAACTCTTTTAGAAGTAATGTTGTAGTGTTCTGAACACCTTCTACAATAGGCTTAATTGCAGGATCGTTAACATCTGAATGCTTTAGAGCAAGCTCTAAAGAATCAACTACTGGAATTAAAGCCTTTAAAATCTTTTCATTGCCGAATTTACGCTCACGCTCAACGTCAGCTTCAATTCTCTTTTTCTGGTTCTCACACTCAGCTAAAGCTCTGACTAATTTATCGTTATCAGCCTTGTACTTAGCTTCAAGTGCAGATAACTGAGACTTTAACTGCTCGTTTTCAGTTACAAGCTCTTTTGGATCAAAATCAATTTCTGACTCATTGTCATTAGGTGTAGCATTTGCTGCATCCTGTGGAGCTTGGTTTTCACCATTAGTCTGGACCTCTTGAGCCTTTTCTTCTTGCTTTTGCTCTCTTTCTTGAGCTTCTGCCTGTGCTTTTTCAAAAGCCTGTTGCATTTGTGTTTCTTCAGTCTGCATTTTTATCTCTTAAAAAATTCGTAGAATTAACGCTTATGAGTACATGGGGTTACGCTAAATAAAATTCAAGACCGGTATCAGAAATTTAGTAAAAATCTTTGCTTTTCTAATTTTAAGCAATGATTTTTTTGCTACAATTTCCAAAGTAACAAAGGATTTATTATGCAAATTAAGAAATTACTATCTGTAGCTGTTTTTGCCACCACAGTTTCCCTTCTGACAACTTCTTGTGCTTATAGAGCTGATCTGAACCAAGGTAACTATGTTGAGCAGGATCTAGTAAACCAGCTAGCTTATGGAATGTCTGCAGAACAGGTTCGTTTCGTTCTGGGAACTCCAATGCTCATCGATCCTTATGACAAGTCACGCTGGTATTACGTTTGTTTCAAACGTGAAGGTTGGAGCTCTCCTACTGTACAGAAGTTAGTATTACTCTTCAATGGTGATACCTTAGTTGATATGTCAGGTGACTACAAGAAACCTACAACCTTCGGTGAAGGGCTGAAGAGCGCACCTAACGGTGGAAAGGCAGCAGACTTTGATCTTCCTGAATAGCAAAAACTCATCAAGATTAAATAAAAAAGGCGAAAATTTTTTCGCTTTTTTTAGACGTAGTTTTGTAAAATCTGCGTCTTTTATTTTTTCTGTAGCGATAGTTATCTGCTCTTCTGTTTTTATTCAGGGCTGTACCCTTGAAGATGAGACTGAGGATAAGATTGTTGTCCCTCTCAAAGACACATCTACTCAAAAAGACAGTCCCCTCTCCTTAAAGTTTTTAGACTTAACTAAAAAGTGCACTACAGGAGACATGAATGCTGCACCTGATGTTTTATCAATGTATCTCTCTTCCCTTCCTCCTAAGGATGTACCTGATAATGCCAAGTCTTTTTACAGAGGACTGATTGAGGATAAGTACTTTTTCCAAAGAAAAGATCTGAACCTAGAATTTGAAAAGTGTCTGCAAAAGGCAGCAGTTTCAGGATTTACTGAATATCGTGGCTATTATCTTACCAAAGCTACTGTCTCAGCTAAGATATCTCAACTTTACTATGCTCATAATGACTATGAGAATGGAGCTTACTGGTCTTTACGTGTAATTAACCTTTTAGGTATCAGTAAAGGCTACAACATTTTGGGCAGAATTTTTGTAAAAGATCCTAAGACTGTAAAGATTGGTGCTCAAATGTTAAGTGAGTCAGCCAAGCATGACAACGTCAATGCTTCAGTCTTTTTATCAGATTCTGTCTTATTCAGAAACGTCTTTGATATTGTCTCTGAAGAAGAGAGCAATAACGCTCAAATTCAAGATAATTCCTTTGAAAATAAACAAGAAATTTCTGATGATACAGAAAATCATTAAAAAAAATAAAGCTGTATCAAAACAATTTTGTCTAAATTGTCTTAACATAAACTTAACATTTGATAAGACTTTTTGTTAACAATCTGTTTGTATGATCCTTACCTGTTTTATCAGGTTACAGTTTCATTGTTCAAACAACGTCCATATTACAAACAACTTTGCGCTCACATTATTACTTTTTGAGGTTTTTATGACAGACGTAAATTACGATAACGAAATCATGCCAAAAGAGCTGTCATGGCTTTCATTTAACGGAAGAGTTTTACAGGAAGCTGCCGATCCTTCAGTTCCTTTAATTGAAAGAGTTAGATTTTTAGGTATCTATTCAAGCAACCTAGATGAGTTCTTTAAAGTTAGAGTTGCTGAGTTAAAAAGACAGATTATTATCAATAAAGCTCAGGGGGATAATGAGGATAAAGTACATCTTTTAAGAAATGTACAAAATGAAGCTAACCGTTATCAGAAAACCTTAAACCATATTTATAAGCAGCTTTTAATAGAGTTAGCTGATCATAATATCTTTATGAGAGACCAAGACTCTATTACCAAAGAGCAAAAAGACTGGGTTATCGCTTACTTTAAGCACCATGTATTAAAGCACATCAACCCAGTTATCATTGATGAAGACACCGACTTAGTTGCTTTCTTAAAAGACGAGTTTACGTACCTTCTAGTTGATATGACAGAAGGAGACACTGTACATCATGCTCTAATTGAGATCCCTACAGACAAGCTCCCAAGATTTATCAGACTGCCTTCAGTTGATAAATCAGTTACCTTCATGTTCTTAGATGATGTAATTCGTGTAGGTATTCATAAGATCTTCAGCGGTTTATTCTCATATGACAAAATTGAAGCTTACTCAATTAAAATGAATCGTGATGCTGAATATGACCTTTTAGGAAATATTGACAGATCAGTGCTTGAGAATATGTCTGAGGCTTTAAAACAACGCTTGAACGCTATGCCTGTACGTTTCTCATATGATGCTCAGATGCCTGAAAACATGGTTAAATTCATGGCAAAAGAACTTAAGATGAGTTCTATTGACTCCATGATGGCAGGTAACCGTTACCACAATTTCAAAGACTTCCTGTCATTCCCAAGCTTAGGCAGTGATGACATGGAAAATCCTACCTTATCTGAGATTAAGTCATCACAGTTTGAAATGGCTGAAACTCCTTTTGAAGCTATTTCTAAAAAGGATATTTTACTCTACTACCCATACTACTCATTTGATTACTTCACTGAGTTCTTACGTTATGCTTCATATGATCCAAAGGTAAGCTCAATTAAGATCAATATTTACCGTGTTGCAAGCAACAGCCGTGTAATTAACTCTTTAATTCATGCAGCTAACAACGGTAAGAGTGTAACCGTAGTGGTAGAGTTAAAAGCTCGTTTTGATGAGGCTAACAACGTAAAGTGGGCTTCACGTTTAACTCAGGCTGGTGTTAAGGTTCTGTTCGGTTTACCAACTTTAAAGATCCATTCAAAACTATGCTTAGTTACCCGTCATGAGGATGACGACAGAATCGTACGTTATGCTCACGTAGGTACCGGTAACTTCAATGAAAAGACAGCTAAGATCTATACAGACTTTGCCCTCTTTACTGCTAATGAGAAGATCACCAAAGAAGTTGACGATGTCTTTAGCTTTATTGAATACCCATATACAAGACCTGTGTTTGAGAACTTATTAGTATCACCACTAAATGCTCGTGACAGAATTAAGTTCATGATTGACCGTGAAATTGATTTTGCAAAACAGGGTCAGTATGCATCAATTCACTTTAAGGTAAATGCTTTAGTTGATGTACCTTTAATCAACAAACTTTATGAAGCTTCACAGGTTGGTGTAAAGATCCGCGGTGTGGTTCGTGGTATGTGCTCTCTCAAACCTGGTGTTGAAGGTTTATCTGAGAATATCTATATCACCTCTATTGTTGACAGATACCTAGAGCACCCTCGTGTAATGCTGTTTAATAACGGCGGTGATGAGGAGTTATTCATCTCATCTGCTGACTGGATGAAGAGAAACCTTGATTTAAGAATTGAAGTTGGTGCAAGAATATTAGATCCTGAACTGCAGAAACGTATCAAGGGTATCTTAAAACTTCAGGAACAGGATAACCGTAAGGCAAGAATCATTGATGCCGAGCAGAAGAACGTTTATGTTCAGGCTCAGCCAGGTGATCCTCAAGTAAGAGCTCAGATTGATATTCATAAGTATCTGGCTCAGGAAGAGGAAAAGATCGCAAAAGAGTTTGCCAATGGTGACAGGAAAGACTAGCAGTCAAATCTCTGTTGATAAATAAGGTTAACTGTAAAAGCCTGCTTCAAGCAGGCTTTTGTATTTTTAATGAAAGCTGAAAATGCTCATTTCTGAAGATTTCATTCTTTAACAAACCTTACCAGTTATTGTACATTATATTGCACAATATTTGAACATAAAACGCATAAAATTCAAATAACACAGACATTCGGATATGATGGTAAAAACTTGGGCTTGTTAGCCTTTTTTTATATTTACTACTTTTTTACAGAGGTCATTATGACATTTTTAGATTCAGTTAAAACCTGTCTTAAAAAGACTCTTACCATTTCAGGCAGAGCATCACGCTCTGAGTTCTGGTGGTTTCAGCTGTCATTTTTCGTTATCGGTTTAATCGTTGGACTCATTGTTGCAGCTTTAGGAGCAGATTCTACTTTAGCTTTAATTATTGGAATTATATTTGCACTTTACGTTATTGTAGGTTCAATTGCATCATTCACAGCAGGTATCAGAAGACTGCACGACACCAACAGATCAGGCTGGCTGGTTCTGGTATTCTGGCTGTTAGGTATGATTCCATTTGTAAACTTCATCTCATGGATTGTTTACATTGTATTTATCTGTCAGGCAGGTACTCCTGGAGATAACCGTTTTGGTCCACAGCCTGAATAAATAGAATAACTTTAACTTATCTCAATAAAAAGCGGATCTTGGTCCGCTTTTTTAATTGTTTTAAAGTTTACCTGCCCCCATGAGAATGTATAATTGCATTTACACTGTGCTTTTAATGATAGAGCAACAGATGATCAAATGTTAACAAGGACAACCTCATGGAAACCTTAATTTCATATTTCAAGCTGGCATTGAATTCAGTTAAAAACAACTATGTCAACTTCAGCGGCAGAGCTACAAGAACAGAGTACTTTTCTGTACTGGTAAGCATTCTTTTCCTGTTCATAATCGCAGGCATACTTTTAATTGTTCCATTTTTTGGAACAATTATTTTTGTGCTTTACACTCTTGCAGTAATTCTTCCACTTCTTGCAGTAAGTGCTAGACGTCTGCATGATGTGGGTAAGCCTGCCTGGTACATTCTGGTACCTTTTGGGCTTGGTATTGTGGCACTTGTAATTGCTGGTATTGGCTATTCTTCATTCAGTGTTGGACTTTTGAGTTTTTCACAGTTTTTAGGTGCTTTAAGTGCCCTTTTCAACGCATATATAGCCTACCTTGTAGTGCTTCCATCTGATCCTGCATCTGCTTACGGAAAGGCTGAAAATCTGCCTGCACCTTTAAAGCTTGAATTTTTAGATGTCATGAAAAAGGTTTACATAAAGAACTATCTTAACTTCAGTGGACGTGCAGGCCGTGCTGAGTTCTGGTGGCCAACCTATTTCTTTGTGTTTATCTATGCATCTTTAATCAGTTTCTTAAATGTAATCCCTTTCCTGGGAACAGCTGTCTCCATTATTGTATCGCTGGCTGTGATCATTCCTAATATTGCTGTAGCAGTTCGCCGTATGCACGATATTAACAAATCAGGCTTCTTTGTTTTAATCCCTTATGCAGCTCTGATAATTTCTATAATTATGATTGCAAGTGCATACTCAAATGTTGTCTCAAATCCATATTCATCATATGCAGCATTAGGTTTAATGATCTTCCTGGGAGTAATTATTACTCTTGCAGGATGGATCTTTTATTTCATTCTTACCATTAGAAAAGGTGATGAGACCGAAAACAGATTTGGGCCTGTACCTGATGAGACCAATGCTAAAACAGCTGTTATCTCCAGAACTGATGGTGAATAGTCAGACGATCCTGACAAAAAAAAGCATTGTTAAAATCCTTATAAAAAGGTTCAGTCCTGTGACTGAACCTTTTTTGTAACCTTTGTATTGTTGAATGCAAAGATGTAAAAACATGTTTTACAGTTACTAATACAAATTCTTTATAATACAATATGTTAAAACATATTTTTTTGTAGTAATATTTTGGGAGACAAATAAAAATTCTGACTTTTTTATACCTGCTACATATTCAAAAAGCACAGTTTCACAATCTAATCTAATTGTCAGAATCAGTATATTCACTTTCAGAAAAAAAGTTCCTTCGTGCAGTTTTCCCTGTACAGCTTAAAAACAGTATTATTTTCCGTATCAGTTCAAAAAGCCCAAATTAAAATTTATCACAAAATATTACAATTCTGATACGGTAAATGTGACCTAATGGGAATTTTTCTAAACATTAAGTTTATTTTATTGGTCATAAGTGTATATTTTTGTGTTGTGGCAAAATCTGACACTGCATAACGATATTACAAAAAATACGATATACTCGGGACAAAAACATGAATCTTTTTGAAAAACTGTCCATAAAAGGAAAATTTACTTTTATACTTTCTGTCAGCTTTATCCTGCTTTTACTTGCAGGAATTATATCAACCTACAAAGCTGTTAAGGCAAGTAATTCATCAGACACTGTAGTAAATGAGATTATTCCTTCTGTCAATGAGTTAGGAGTGCTTACGGGACTGTTTAAGGAACTGAGAATCACTGCCATCAAAATGCCTACTGCCAAAAATGGTGATGTCTCTGCACTGAAGGGAAAATACGCTAAAGACTACGGCAGCATTACTGATACTGTAAATGCGTTAAACGTTGTCTTTACTAAAGAAGAAACCCAGACTCTGTTAAAGGATCTGTCAGATTACGACTCTGTAGTTAAAAATGAACTTACAGCACTCTGCACTCAGGGAAAGGTTCCAGAGGCTACAGCTGTGATCCGTAACAAACTGGTTCCTATCGGAAACAGTTTTGATAAACATACAGCCACACTTGAAAAGAAGCTTGAAGAATATTCAAAACAGTCATCAGAAAATTTAAGCTCAGACGTAAATCCTACAGTTACAATTGTATTTCTGCTGCTTGTACTTGTTTTAAATGCTTTCTTCTTTATCAAACTTTCAAAATCAATCACTTCAAGAATACGCATTCTTGCAGAAGCATCCGACAGATTCAGTGACGGAAATCTTACACAGGAAGTGGGATATTTAGGTTCTGATGAACTTGGAAAACTAAGAAAGAATCTTAACCATCTGCGTGAAAGTCTGCAGAAAATAATCGGGGAAATGAGTTCTGACGCTTCCGTCCTTGGAACATCATCTTCTGAAATGACCAGGATATCAGAAGACATAGATACCAAGGCAAGCAATGTTCTTGATAAACTGATTTCTGTTTCATCTGCATCCGAGGAGATGGCTGCAACATCTCAGGAAATCTCATCCAACTGTAATCTTGCAGCTGCAAGCTCAGAGCAGAGCATGGCTATGGCTCACGATGGTATGCTGTCAGTTGAGAACACGGTCAATGAGATAAGAGCCCATTCACAAAAGACAAAAGAGGATGCCCAGCTGATTCTTGCTCTTGATAAAAAGACACAGGAAATCAACACCATTATTACAACCATCGACGAGATTGCATCTCAAACCAATCTTCTGGCACTCAATGCTGCTATTGAAGCTGCCCGTGCAGGAGAATACGGAAAGGGATTTGCTGTCGTGGCCGATGAAGTCAGAGCTCTGGCTGTAAGATCAGCATCAGCTACAAAACAGATTTCATCTATGATTACAACAGTATCTGACGGTGTGAATAAAGCCAATGAATCCATCACTCAGACCGTGGAGAAAATGGTTAAGATTGCTGAAAATGCCGAACAGCTGCAAAATACTCTTACACAGATGACTTCCAAGATAGGTGATGTCAACATGGAAATAACTCAAATTGCCACTGCAACCGAACAGCAGTCAAGCACCTCCAAGGAAATGTCATCAAATCTGCAGTCAATCAAGGAAATTACAAAGGATATGGCAGATACAGCCCATAATGTTGAATCATGTTCTTCATCCTTCAGTAACATCACTGTCAGAATGAACAATACTGTCGGTAAATTCAGGATCTGACAGTAATAAACTCATTCTACGGATTTGCAGAGTTTTATGACACACAAATCCGAGTCTAAAAAGTCCGTTCACGACCATGAACGGGCTTTATAACAGCTCCTCATCAGAACTTTTCAGATCATCTCACTCCACTTCATAAGAAGAATATATTCTGTCTAAATTCAGATGCTCTTTATATATTGACCAACTTAAATCTGAGTGAAGCTGAATACTTCTGGACTGCCACACATTTTCTGACATCGATTTGAAATTTATCATCTTAAGAAATCGTTCATTTTGCTTTTCCTGTAAAACAAATACGCTCTGAAATCATAAATCTTCAGATACAGCTAACAAAAATTCAAAGAGAAAAAAACATGTCAAAAAAAGCTTTAAAGGTAATGTGTGTAGCATCATTATGTCTGTCTCTTGCTACAGGCTGTTCCGTGTACAACGGTTTTATAAAAGTGGGACAGAGTGCTGTTCACGGTACACTCAGTTCAATCGGTATATCTGGTGACAAAGATCTTAGCTATATGATCGACAACTATGGAGACAGTCTGTATGGAGTTCCTTATGCAAAGATTAACGCAGCTCTTGATAACAGATTAACTCTAGGAACAAGAAAAGATGAATCCTATGCTAAGAGCATGGGAGTTTTGTCTGTCTACTATTTTCTTGACGAGGACTGCAATATGGCTATGTACTTTGATCAGGATGATAACTTTAACGTGTTCACCTTGATTGCACCAGAAAATGTTGACTTAACAGACCTGCCATTTAGGAATCATACTGACGTACAAATGCATACCGCCGCTATCTTAACTGAAGAGAAACTGCCGTTTGGTCACTGTACTTTTGCAAGAGAAAGGTTTAAAAAATTCAATGAGATTAACGGCAAGGACAAGACGCTTCTCGAAATCCAGCAGGTCATGGATGAGGAAAGAGCAAAACAGCGTGAAAAGAATAAACAGGAAGCCAGAGCCAGTCTTGAAGCCCAGAACGGACAGTCTGCTTCTTCAGATGGTCTGAACAGCGAAGTTCTTAACAATCCAGGCTTGCAGCAGCTTGCCATGGTAGGTCAGATGCAGCAGGAGTTAATCAAAAAGAACACTGTCAACGGCAAGATAAGAATGTGCACAATCGACACTAAGGAGCCGGGACTTATACTTGAAGGTACAAAAGATGGTAAATTCAGGTTTGAAAAGGAAAGCGACAAAAGTGTTGTAGAAATTGATCCTGAGAACCTGGAGCTATGTCAGGATAAATAACCACCACTTCTTTCCTGTTTGCTCCAGTCAGTATGGCTGGAGCCTTATCTTATAAACGTTTTAAAATTCGCTGTTCTGATTCCGTTCTTACGTGAAACAAACTTGACGATAAAGCTGTTTTCTTCATCACCTTTTCATTTATCATATTTTGTGAATTTATTTCAATATAATAACTATTTGTATAGGTTTTGTTATATAATAAAACTACACTTAATGCTTATTAAGGAATTTACTTGTGAAAGTAAAATCTCTTATTTATCCGTCTGTATCAGCTGTGTTTTGAATTAGTTTGCTGATGCAAAAAGATATATTTTAGTCTTTATGGAAATTAGGGCTTATCAATGGAAAACCTGCTTACCCTTTCTAATCTTGTGATGGTGCTGCTGGCACTGCTGCTCTGTTTTTTTATTTATAAATTTACTGAAATTTCAAAAGAAAATTCAAAACTTACCGAACAGAGTGCAACCGATGCTGCCAACCTGCATTCGGCTCAAGAGGCACTTACAAAGAGCAGTGAATATGTAAAAGTCCTGCAGGATAACCTCAATAATTTAAATACTGAGAGAACCTCTCTTGTCTCGGAACGCGACAGATTGGATTTTGACAACAGCCGTCTTACAAAAGAATTGTCTGAGTTAAAGGTAAAGTATGACGATGCAGTATCCAGCGTAAATTCACTCAATGCCATGAATGCGTCACTGCGTTCGGATATTGAGTCCAACAGAGTACTGAACCAGGAACTGCAAAAGCGCTTTGACACTTCATATAAAGAGTTGCAGGAACAGCTAAAGGTAATGGGGCACAACCTTGTGAAGGCAGGAACCGAAGATCTGAGCAAAACATCTAAAGAGAACTTCAGTCAAGTTGTTAATCCTCTAAAAGAGGAGTTAGTTAACTTTAAGAACTTTATTGCAGCAACTCAGGAGAGTAATGCAAGACGCTCAGGTGAACTGCAAAAGGAAATAAAAATCTTAGAAGAATCACATTCCACACTGTCAAAACAGGCCGAAGAGCTTGCCAAAGCTCTGCGCTCTGGAGGTAAATCTCAGGGTATGTGGGGTGAGTTACAGCTAGAAAGAGTTCTAAATGCTTCAGGTTTAAGATTAGGCATTGAGTATGAACGAGAGGTAGCTGGTGACAGAAGTTTAGGAGAGAGAGGTCGTCCGGATGCTGTCGTTAGACTGCCTGATAACCATTGCTTAATCATTGATGCTAAGTGCTCACTTACTGCTTATACCTCATTTATCAATGCTCAAAGTGAGAGTGATAAAAGTACAGCAATGAAAGCTCATATTGATTCATTAAATTCTCACTTAAATGAGCTTATCAAAAAGGATTACAGCTCATATGAATCTCTGAACAGTCCAAGCTTTGTCTTTATGTTTGTACCAGTTGATGCTGCGTTAACTGATGCTTTATATGCTGACTCTGCCCTATATGATAGAGCTGCGCAGAATAAGATCTTTTTAGTATCCCCTTCTACTTTATTACCTGCTCTAAGAGTAGTGGGCAACTTATGGGTATTAGCAGAGCAATCTAACAGAATGAGGGATTTAGCTTCATTTGCTCAAAAGATTAACGCAAAGTTCAATAACGTCATCGACTCTTGTGAAAAAATAACCTCTGCTGAAAAGAAATTAAGAGACAGCGTAGATGAGCTTGAGAACAGACTTTATAAAGGCAAAGGTAATTTTAAATCCATGATAGATAAGTTTGATGCCAACTCATCTAGAGAGTTAAAAGCTCTTGAGAATAATAAGGTTATCGATGTTGATGGAGAGAGTAAAGAAGAGGATAAATCAGAAGGTCCTTCTGTTGGCTTTACTATCGATAATTAGATTTGCTTTGTTAGATTTGCTTTGAATGTTAATCAAAAGGCTAGCTTGCGCTAGCCTTTTGTTTACCTTAATTTATAGGTAATTAAGGCTTCATGTAGTGAGTGCCTTTAGCAATACCTAAGACACCAGAACGTACAACTTCGATTACTTCAGCTAACTTGCAGATGGTGCTGATAAAGTTATCAGTTTCATCTGAATTGCCTACATACTCTAAAGTAAAGATCTCAGCATTAACATCAATGATCTTGGCATTAAAGATATCAGCTAAACTCTTAACTTCATCTCTTACATTACGGTTAGGAGTGCTTACCTTTACTAGGACCATTTCGCGCTCAATACCACCTTCAGCTTCATCTAAAAGTGCTGATACACGGTATACACAAACAAGCTTATGCAACTGCTTGGTGATTTGCTCAGCCTCACTTTTATCTCCGGAGGTTAGGATAGTACAGCGTGATAAGGTTGCATCATCTGTAGGAGCTACGGTTAAGCTATCGATGTTATAACCGCGCTGTGAGAACAAACCTACGACACGTGACAGAGCACCAGCCTCATTTTCAATCAGAATGGAAATTACGTGTCTCATTATTTGTTCTCCTCATCATTTAACATCATATCAACCATTGAGCCATTAGCTCTTAACCATGGCATTACCTTTGTATTAGTATCAGTGATAACGTCCACTAAGATAAACTCATCTTTAGCCTTGAGTACTTCTCTTACAGTGCTCTCAAGTTTACTCTCATCAGTTACTCTAATACCCTTAAAGCCATATGCTTCAACCAGTTTTACAAAGTCAGGATTTCCATCAAGATTTGTAGCACTGTAGCGGTGATCATAGAACACAGTCTGGAACTGACGAACCATACCTAATACAGAGTTATCCAGAATGAAAACTTTAACTGGTAAATTGTACTTTCTGCAAACGGCCAATTCCTGCATATTCATCTGGAAAGAGCCGTCACCTGAGATACAAAGTACTGTTGCATCTGGAAGTGCAAACTTGGCACCGATAGCTGCTGGGAAGCCCAAGCCCATAGTTCCTAAACCACCTGATGTAATGAAATGACGTGGCTTTTCAAACTTAAAGTACTGAGCTGTAAACATCTGATGCTGACCTACATCAGTGGTTACGTATGGGTCAATTCCTAACTCATGACTTACTCTTGAGATAGTCTCGATTACTTCCTGTGGTCTGATGATGCCGTCTTTTTTAGCATAAGCTAAGCAGTGCTTTTGCTTATAGGTGTTAATCTCATCCCACCAAGGCTTTAAGTCAGGCTGCTTTGAAGTATCAGACTCATCTAATGTAGAAATGATCTGATTTAAAACAGTCTTAGCATCACCTACAATTGGGATATCTGCCTGAACTGTCTTTGAAATTGAAGCAGGATCAACATCGATATGAACGATAGTTGCATCAGGGCAGAACTTAGATACTTTATTAGTTGCTCTATCAGCAAAACGAGTACCTACTGCAAAGATTAAATCTGAGTGGTGCATGGTTTCATTAGCTTCATACAAGCCATGCATACCTAACATACCTAAATAGTTAGGATCTGAAGCTGGATAGCCTGAGATACCCATAAGAGTACTTACAACAGGTAAGTTTAATCTTTTAGCAATCTTATAAACTTCTCCTGTTGCATCTCCCTGCACTACACCTCCACCGATTAACATTACTGGGTGCAAAGCTTTTAAGATCTCGTTTACAGCTCTTTTTATCTGTCCTTTATGACCATAAACGGTAGGATTATAGGAGCGGATCTTTACATCAGGGTTGGTATCATAATCAAAGAAATAGTTTCTGCTCTGACAGTTCTTTGGAATATCAACTACTACAGGGCCTTTTCTGCCAGTTGAAGCAATAAAGAAGGCTTTACGTAAATTTTTAGCGATATCCTCAGGCTTTTTACATAAGAAGCTGTACTTTACAACAGGTCTTGTAACACCCATAGTATCAACTTCCTGGAAAGCATCAGTACCGATTAAATCTGTACTTACCTGACCTGTAATTAAAACCAGTGGAATTGAATCTCCATAAGCTGTAGCTAAAGCTGTAACAGTGTTAGTAGCACCAGGACCTGAAGTTACGATAGCTACACCTACGTTACCTGTAGCTCTGGCATAACCGTCAGCCATGTGAACTGCGCCCTGCTCGTGACGGGCTAGAGTATGAACAACTTTCTTTGAGTCATATAACTCATCATAAATATCTGTAACAGCAGCACCTGGATAACCAAAAATTCTGGTTACTCCAAGATCTTCTAAAACTCTAACAACCTGCTGTGCACCGTTTAACTGTTCCATATTTTTATCTCTAAAATCTTTTTTAATCTTTAAAACATCAAATCAAATATGCCATGTAAGGCAAACAGTCATTAGCGCACTCGTACTAGTAAGCAATAGTTTATTGTGATCTGTCGGTTATATTTCATAGCTGCAGCCTCCTCTTTTTTCGCTTACTACAAATAAAATTCTGTAATCTGGCATTTAACCAGATTTAATGACCTACTATTCTACTCTTTATTCAGTCTCTGGCAGACATCATCTCGAGTACTGATAAAAGGTGTCAGTTTTATAAGATGCTCTTTGAAAAGCTCTAACAGTTCATGCGCACTGTGAGTTTTTCTAAAATTAAGTTCCATAGGACGCAGTGGCAACAATTCATAGAAATTGACATTGCGACCAGAGGATAAGATAACCGACTGGCTCTCTTTAGGATATTCTCCTAATGAAGCTAGCATCGCACCGGTAAAAGCAGTTCTCTTTGAAAAGCCATTTTCCTTTTCAAGATAATAGCCAAAACCTACAGGATTTTTCTCAGTTATAAGATAGCTTATTATCTCAATTAACATATAAATCTCAAATGCTGATTTTGAGTCTTTATTAAATCTGTAGTCTTTTGGCAGTGCAAGACAGAGCTCTATATTCTCTTGTTTTAGCTCTGAACTTGACTCTGTGTTTTTACCACTCAAACCAACACTTACAATCAGGTTGTAGTCATGCTCTTTTGTAGGTGCAATTTGATACAGAGAAACATGTGAGAACTCACATAAGTGATTTACTTTACCAAAGTTCTTTTCTACAAAAGATAAAAGCTCTTTTGAGTCCTTCTCATCTAAACCTTTAAACTCAGCTTTATCTAAAAGACGTTTGGCATTATCAATCATGATGGTGATGTTTGAGAACAGCTGACCATCCATAACTGAAGCATGTTTTAGTGCTTCTTCAAAACGGATTAAGCTATCGGAAATAAGTCCTTTCTTAAAGAGGATATAGCCTCTTAAAAAATGGTATTTAGCTGAAATCTTACCTTCTAATGAGAACTTATCTAATAAAATCTCAGATTTTTCAAATAAAGAAAAAGGATCAGAGGTTCTGTTAGCTGCATTGATATAGGTTCTAACTAGCTCCATGCACAGCTCAAAATCAAGCTCACTGTTCTCTAAAAGGTCGATGATTTTAAATAATTCATCGTTTTTATAAAGCTTTTCTACTTTTGCTAAAAGCTCAGTTTTGTAAGTTGTAAATTCTTGCTCTGTCATAATTTAAAAAGCCCCGCACTGCGAGGCTCTATACTTAAATATTGTAAATTAAGAATGCAGTGAATGCTCGCCTCTGAAGATACCACACACACCTGAGCGCACGGTTTCAATGACTTCAGCTTGCTCTGAGACAGCCTTTAAAAATCTGTCCACTTCAAATGAAGTGTTCACAAACTGCAGGATGTAAAGCTCTGGAGTAATATCCACGATTTCAGCTTTAAAGATATCACATAAAGTCTTAATTTCTTCTCTTAAGGTATGACCTACTGCCTGTACCTTAACAAAGAGGATCTCGCGCTCTACGATATCACAGGAATTATCCTGCTGGCTTGACACCTTAATTACATTAACTAACTTATGTAACTGCTTGGTAATTCTTTCAACTACAGTACCATCACCTTCTGTTAAGATGGTGATTCTTGAGATGGATTTATCCTCAGTTGGAGCTGCGGTAATATTCTCAATGTTGTAGCCACGCTGAGAGAACAGTCCTACGACTCTTGATAAAGCTCCAGCTTCGTTTTCTAATAAGATTGAAATAACCTGGCGCATACTAATCCTCATTTAGGAACATGTCTGACATACTGCCACCCATCTGTTGCATAGGCAGAACCTTAGCATCAGTGTTGCAGACAATATCTACAATCACTAATTTATCTTTCATAGCTAATGCTTTCTTTACTCCAGTTTCAAGATCTTTAGGATCTTCAATTCTGATGCCTTCATGACCATAAGCTTTAGCTAAAGCGATAAAGTCAGGATTTGAGTTTAAGTTAGTAGAACTGATGTGTCCGTGATAGAACATTTTCTGCCACTGACGAACCATACCTAATGTGTGGTTATCTAAGATAAAGATCTTAAGTGGAATACCAAACTCTAAACAGGTTGATAACTCCTGAATATTCATCTGGAATGAACCGTCACCTGTAAATAAGCAAACCTCTTTATCAGGCTCACCTACTTTAGCACCGATTGCAGCTGGGAAACCATAGCCCATAGTACCTAAGCCACCTGAGGTTAACAGATGACGAGGTTCATCGAACTTATAGTATAAAGCTGTAAACATCTGATGCTGACCTACGTCGGTTGCAATGATAGCCTTACCGTCAGTTGCCTTATAAACAGCTTCAATGATTTCCTGAGGCTGAATTAAATTCTCGTCATGGCGGTAATTCAGGCAATCGATATGACGCCACTTCTCAATCTCAGCCCACCACTGTTTCATCGCAGTCTCGTTCTCTTTTAAATCAAACTCATTGAAAGCATCAATGAACTGATTTAAAACGGTCTTAGCATCACCTACGATTGGAATATCAGCATTTACTGTCTTTGAGATTGAAGCAGGATCAATATCAATATGAACAATCTTAGCAGCAGGACAGAATTTAGATAAGTTATTGGTTACACGGTCATCAAAACGGCAACCCACAGCAAAGACCAAGTCTGCCTTATCCATAGCAAGGTTTGCTTCATAAGTACCGTGCATACCTAACATGCCCAAGAACTGTCTATCAGTACTTGGATATACACCTAAGCCCATTAAGGTTGCAGTTACTGGTACATTAAAGCGATGAGCAATTGAACGCACTTCATCAGTTGCACCTGATAACTGAGCACCACCACCGATTAGCATTACAGGGTGATTGGCCTCAGCTAATAATTTAGCAGCTCTCTTTACCTGACCGCGGTGCCCCTGCATGGTTGGGTTGTATGAACGTAACTTTACAGGACCTTTCTGTTCTGGGTATTCAAAGCGTAATGAAGGTCTTACACAATCCTTTGGAATATCAACTACAACAGGGCCAGGTCTGCCGGATGCAGCTAAATAGAAAGCCTGTCTTATATACTTTGGAATATCCAGTGCGCACTGACATAAGTATGAGTGCTTTACTATAGGTCTTGTGATACCTACAGTATCAACTTCTTGGAAAGCATCTGATCCAATAAGTGGAGTACCTACCTGACCTGTAAGAACTACCATTGGGATTGAATCCATATAAGCTGTAGCAATTGAAGTTACAGTATTAGTAGCGCCAGGACCTGAGGTAACTAAACATACACCGACTTTACCTGTTGCTCTTGCATAGCCGTCGGCAGCATGGGCTACTCCCTGCTCATGACGTCCTAGAATGTGTTTAATCTTTGTAGACTCGAGCAGAGCATCATAAATATCAAGCACAGCTCCACCAGGATAACCAAATAAACGATCAACACCTAAATCTTCTAAGGTGCGCACTACCATCTGTGCGCCCGACATCATGGTCATGAAAATCTCCTTTTATAATCAGCCTTTTTTAGGTTTAGGCCAGAACCTTTGAGGTACTTTTTGTACCCACTGTGAATATTCTTCAGGGAAATCTCTTTTAAGTCTTGGCTCATCAATATAAACAGCTACGATTTGAGCAAAGATTAAAAATAAACAAGGGATCACTAAAGTTATAAGTGAATTTATAGCACAACACAGACCTAAATAAAACAGGACAATACCCATATGCATAGGATTTCTGCAAAGAGAGTATGGGCCTTCGGTTACCAAGCGGTCAGTTTGTTTAGTTAATTTTAAATTACCTAAAACTACAGCTCCACCGTGTCCTTTTTTAATCAATTCATAATTAGACCAAATGACAAAAAACAGACCAACGGCTGAACAGATTGCACCAAAGATACTGCTAGTCAAACCTATGGGCATGAAATCATATGTATAATTTACCCCAAGATAAATCATCACAGATGGTACTGCTATAAACAGTACCGCACTTCCAAAGATATAGGCTAGCAGATCTTTAAAATTCATTTCTTCAATGCCTTATTTAATAAGTCATTTAAGACAAATAATGGATGCACAGCTTCCTTGCCTTCCATTCTGTGTACCTGTGAACGGCAACTAAATCCTGTAATTAAGCAGTGCTTGAAGTCATGAGACTTAATCTTACCCTTCCAGTTTTTCTCATAAACTGCATAGGTTTCATCATGATTTTTGGCAATATGACCGAATAAACCTGCCATACCGCAACAGGCTACTGTTTCAGGAATTACATTGATGAAAAAGTGCTGCATTAAAGTCTGCCATAAGACTGGAGACTGGGTAATTAGAGCTCTTTCGGTGCAGTGAGTAAATAAGAAATAAGGAGCTTTAAACTCATCTGTTTTTGAAGTCTGTTCAACTTTGTCTTTAATTTTAGCAAAACGCTCTACAAATGTCTGAGTGCCAAACTGCTCATTTAACCACTCTTCAGGGAGCTTTACGTCAAACTCACCGCGTCTGTCACCTAACATCTGAGTATATTCATCACGGTAACAGATTGTCAAAGCAGGGTCATAACCTACAAGTGCCTTACCTGATTTTGCAATTAGCTCAAGTCTTGCTGCCTGCTTGGCTGCAAAATGAACAAAGCTTCTTCTCTGACCACGGATAACTTTGATCTTACCGTTTACATAAGCGCGTAAGAAAGCTACCTTATAGCCAATGTTTCTCATAAATGAAGCCATTGCAATCAAGCCATGAGCTTCATAACTTACAGTAAACGGATCGGTGACAATGATAACTTCATAGTCTGACTTAGCAGCCTTATCCGCAGTTAAGATTTCAAAACCATTGTCATGACATTCTTTGTGGAAAGTCTTTTCACTGAACAGAGGAATATCCACAAAACCAAAGATCTTTTTAGTTAATGACTTGATGATGCTGTTGCTCAAGAAGGCATTGGATAACTTAGGTACTTTGGCCATTAAAGGCAGAGTAAACTCAGCATTTAGGATTAAGATATCCATTAAAGGTCTTAGATAGCGACTGTAGTACAGAGCTAAGAAACGAGAGTTCATATCTGCTGCATTTACGTGAGCAGGACAGATACTCTTACATGATTTACATGACAGACAGGTCTGAATATTCTCTAAATACTCAGTTGAGTAATCCTCTTTTTTAGTTGTAAGAGTGTTGATAACTCTCTTTACAAAGTTAATTGGATTTGGAGAAGAGGTCATTAGTGACACTTCTTCAGAGGCAATATTATAACCTCTGTCATTCATCAGTCTCATCCACTCACGCATTAACTCACTAAAGCCTTTTGGTGAACGGATGTGGTTCTTGGTATAACGGTAGCTAGGACACATTAGAGCACTGGTCTGATAGCTAAAGCACTGACCATTACCGTTACAGCTTACAGCACCTTTAAAAGACTGTCTTACAGTCAATGGTATGGTTCTATCAAGATCGCCTCTCATAAGAGAGTCAATTGAAACAATCTTGTCGGTCTCATTACCAAATGGAACGCAGATCTTGCCAGGATTTAAGATATTCTTTGCATCAAACAGAGCTTTTACCTTACGTGCTACAGGATATAATGTTTTAAAGAAAACCTCACCAAAGCATGAACGGTAACCACGACCGTGCTCACCCCACATCTGTCCTTGGTATTTATTAACCAGTTCTACAACCTTATTAGAGATAGTAACTAATTTTTCTCTGTCCTCATCAGTTGTAAGATCAAGAGCAGGACGTACATGCATTAGACCAGTGTCCACGTGACCGAACATACCGTAGGTTACATGTAATGAGTCTAATAAAGATCTAAACTCTAAAATATAGTCAGCTAAATTTCTTGGAGGTACTACAGTATCTTCGGTGAAGGCAACCAGTTTCTTGTCACCTGCTGCTGCACCTAACAGACCTACAGCCTTTTTACGCATACCGTAAATAGCACTCACAGCTTTTGGAGTTTGAGCTAACTGTGCTCCTAAAATACCGTTTTCAAAAGTCTCTGCCTTTTTATTTACAGCAGCAAAGATTTTTTCTAACTTACTTCTTTCTGTATCAGCATCATAACCGTTGAACTCAACGATATTGATACCTAAGATCTCATGGCCTTCAACTTCATGGATATAGTCTTTAACTGATGACCAGATGGTGTCTTTTTTAGCTAAAGATAAAACTCTTGAATCTACTGTTTCAACTGAGAACACACCAGCATCAATCAGATCTACAGCATGACGCAGGGCACTGTCAAAGTTCTCATACTTTACAACCATCAGCTCTCTAAAATCAGGGATCTTGGTTAAATCTAAGGTGGCACCGCAGATCACTGCTAAAGTACCTTCAGCACCGCAGATTAGGCGTGCTAAATTTAAGGTATCAGTCTTTGGATCATATGAGTGGTCTAAATCATAACCTGTCATAAAACGGTTTAATTTAGGGAAGATCTTTTCAATCTCATCACGGTTGTCTTTTAATAAAGCGTAGCAACCACGGTAGATATCACCTTCTAAACCTTCTTTTTTCAGGCACTCCTGCAGTTTTTCTCCACTTACAGGGCCAAAGGTAGTGATAGTACCGTCAGCTAAAACTACGGTTACATCTTTAATATGAGTTGAAGTTCTTCCATAGCGTAATGAGCCCTGACCTGCTGCATCATTACTAATCATGCCTCCTAAGCAGGCTCTGCTTGAGGTTGATAACTCAGGTGAGAAAAACAGACCGTATGGTTTTAAAAATTCGTTTAACTCATCTTTGATGACACCTGACTGGGCATAAATTTCTCTTTTATCAGCATCAAAGTTTGAGGTTGCTTTCATATAGCGAGAGCAGTCAATAGTAATACCGTCATTTAATGACTGACCATTAGTACCGGTACCACCACCTCTTGGAGTGATAATTAAGCGCTCATAAACAGGAGTTGCTCTTAACTTTAAAGCAATAGAGATATCTTCATTATCTTTTGGGAAGATTACACCCTGAGGCATTCTCTGATATACAGAGTTATCTGTTGCAACTAGCAATCTTGATGCATGTGCACTTTCCACATCACCTTTAAAAGCTGACACTTTTAAAGCATTTAGATATTGTGCATAGATAGGATCTAACTGTGGAAGGTCAGATATCTTAGGGATCATTTGCTTGCCTCTTTGATAAATTTCGTTTTAGCCTGTGTCTTATTGTTTAATTTAATGGCTTCAATGAGTTTTAATATTCAAAAGTTGTCGAAAAAAAGTTTACTTTCCGTCCTTATGTGGAACATTGTAATGTATTTTGTGAACTGTGGCTCTATTTCATAAGATCGTTAAAATTCTCACCAATATGGAGAGTAGTTAGCATAAGATAAGTTAAATTTCATGGTAAATTTTTCAAAGTAAGTTCAAATGACGTAATGACACAGAGGATACTAGGATGACCGAGATTGAAAAGAAAGATGAAATCTTAAAGCTGTTAACAAAAGCACTTATTATTGCCATAGACGATGATGTAAATCTTACCTTAAGAGGAAACCGTGTCTATGTTGATTATGGTTGTTCTCAATTTGCTATTGATATTGAACCCAACTTTTATCAACTAGTATACATAATAAAGACAAAATCCCTTCAAAGTAATATAACTATCTGAAAATACATCATAAAA